>JAABUO010003059.1_pt1 | contig 20090 bp, 23 predicted proteins | sample 5559291 | NCBI WGS metagenome assembly JAABUO01 (sample SAMN10711878, study PRJNA513372) | rock metagenome | isolation source: Antarctica rocks | place: Antarctica: Victoria Land, Finger Mt sud
AACAGCACAGCGGAATATGCTTTTAGCTTGCAAGTGGCGTTATGCAAGAAGGAGCCAAGCAAGAGAGCAGGGACGCCTCACACAGAGCCCAAAAAGACAATGGTTTGTGACTGCTGACACGCTTTTCATGTGCTTTGTGCACGTTTTTGCTTCCTTGTTTACTGACTGCTGTAAAGCATGCAGCAGCAGACATTTGATAGGCCATGACTGCCTGTGCATGAACTCCTATTTTTTGTGATTGCTTTTTGCTTCGTCTTCTTTTTGACTCCTGTGAAGCATGCAGCAGCAGCCGGCCCTAGTCCTGTGAAGCGTGCAGCAGAGAACCCTAGTCCTGATAAGCGTGCAGCAGCGGACCCATACCTGCTTCCAGGTTGAACTCCTGCACAGGGTCCATGCGGCTGAAGGACCGGAGGCTGACAGCGCTCTGCAGGCTGGAGGTCTCCTGCAGTGTTGCGACACCCACACTCTTAGACAGACATTGCCGCACTGCTACTCACTTCTGGACAGACGAAGACAGACAGCACAGCTATGCTACACACTTCTGAGCAGAGGAAGCAGCCTGGCTGTATGCTAATGTCAGGTAGTCAACAGCGCAAGTCGAACAGCCAGGAATTGCGGAATCTGGAGGACGTGGGAATCTGGAGGACGTGGGAATCTGGAGGACGTGGGAATCTGAGCACAGGCATGAGACTGCTGCTAACAGCGTCAGCAAAGTGTCAGAGTGCATAGTAGAAGTCACTGAACTACATTGATGGCTGTTGTGGGCAGAGCGTTCAGCAATGGCGTGTTTGCTCTTCTATATCACTTGGTGTTCTTGTGTACGTTTCAGCTCGCCCCCTGTTTTGCATTTGAGACACTTTGCACTTCCCATCTTAGGTGCATAATAAACGCAATAAACTTTTCCTGACCAATGCAACAAAATCGAAGTGGGGTGCCACTGGTGATTCGCTAGTGGCGCAATGTAGCTTGCTGCTGTGTGCACAACTTTGTGTCTTCTTCCTTTTCTTGGCTTGCTACGGACTGAAACAACAAGAAGAAGAAGAACAACGGCGACACCAACTACACAAAGCAACAACAAGCTCAAAGAGGGGTCACTCACCCGCAAAAAATGCATCCATATGTCGTCTAGGGTCTCAAGCATCATGAAACGCTCCCACTCAGACGCCCTGCAGGCAATAATCAGGCCGTCAAGTCGGTCGTTGGAGCACCAGGTTTAGACTTTGCGCTGAATAAGCAAACCATCATGATGGCACTGCATCTTGCAAGAGCAACATACCCCGCGATGTCCCTCTGAGTGCTCAGCTGACAGGTCTGGTCATATTTGGCGAGCAAATACTCCCCCAGCCAGTTGCGCAGCTGCTCAGCATGGGTGCCAAACCGGCCCTTGATGCGGGGCCGGTGCCCTGTCTTGTCAGATTCCCTCAGCATTCTTCTGTGCTCTGCGACCGTGGCCTGCATGTTGCACGCGCTGTGGGAAGAAGAGGAAGGGAGTACAGAGGCACAAGGCGGGGGGAGAGGAAGAAGAGGGAGAAGAGGAAGGGGATGGAGAAGTTGAAGACAAGGACGAGACAAGGCAAGAGACACATGAAGACAACAGGCAACAGTATCAACAAAAAGGGAATGCATAGTGAAACATTTCTGAGGTGTGACATCCATGAGATTGCGAGGAACAGGCACAATCGACCAATCAAACAATCATTCATTCAAGCATTCATTCAGTATCTGAATCCATCTACAATGGGGACTCGCCTTGTACTGCAGATCCAAGACAAATGGCGCTGGAGCAGTCAGCGGTATGTTCTGCTCCAAGGCATCCCTGAGAGCATCGACTTCCTCTTCTTCCATGCTGCATGGATCAATGCTGAAGCCCCGGTCGGCTGGCACATAGTCTGAGATTGCTTCATCAAATGGACGGCCGGTAAACAATGAGAAGGCTTTCTTGCCAGCCTCTGTGAACTGAGAGCTGGGGTCTGGGCCTGACTGGGGGATTTTGCCGGCAGTGGACCAAGCAGTGTGGGGGGGCGGTGCCTGTGGCTGTGGCAGTGAATGCCGGTACCAGGGCCACAGCTGCAGCAACTTGTTCCACAGCTGTGGTGTGGTCTGCTGCAGCTGTGGCGCATGTGGGCAGCTGGCAGATGCTTCCTGCGGCGCATGGCTTGACTGCTGATGTGGCAGTCGGGGAGCTGAGGCTCCATTGGAAGAAGAAGAGAAGCCGTCGCCAGCAGGCGATGATGAAGAAGAAGGGGGATGAGTTGCAGCAGGTGAGCTTTGTGATGCGTCGGGGGTGGCTGAAGGGCCTGGCTGGCCTGTGTTTAGATTCACAAAGCTGACATTCAGCAAAGGCACCCCTTTCTTGCCATTGCTGGTGGGCGTGGGCAGGGAGCCGGGGGATGGAGCAGGGTCTGAGGGGGGTTTTGGGGGCTCCAGGAGCTTGCTGCATCAGCACATGGTCACGTGACACAAATCTGCTGCACAGATAATGCAGACTATGACACCTGAGGGATCTGACTTAGGCTTTGCCTCAAGGACTGCAGAAGCTTTTGCTGCCACAGCACAAGACCACATACTACCTGCATCGGGGTTTAGGCCTAGGAATTGAACCCTAAAAGCCTGAACAGTTGAGCCCCAGTGGTGAGCTACGCAAGCTGCCTGGCATGCACAGCAAAACCTGGCAATTTTTGACCATCGCATTTTACACACTCTCATATCTGCTTGGCAAAAGTGTTGTATTTGTTGTTTCTAAAAACATTCCAATCATGTGTGTCGTGTTAGTAGGCCTTACAGGAATGCACAAGACAGGCTGCTCTGGAGAGACGAGACTTGTCCTGCATGTACCTAACTCATCATGAGCTGGAAAGCGTTTTAATTATTATTAATATGTGGATAAAGCCTAAAGCCTGACTGGATCCTTACACAATTGCAGTCCCTCTGACCTGTCACTCAGAGGAGCAGGCGCAGCATGTGCCGAGCAAATGAGACTTTAGGGTCAATGAAGCAGTGCACAATGCTGACAGTTCCTGCACAGCCCTGTTACTGTACCCTGCTCCATTATTGACCCTGAAGTATGGGTCGCCTGGCAAATGCTCTCAACGGAATTTTAGGGTTGGCCTAAACCCTAAGCATCAGCATAGATTGAAGGACTCAGCAGGACTCACTTGATGCGCTTCCTGAGCTCGTCCCAGTTCCAGCTCCTGACAGGCTTGCTGGCATCAATGCATTCTGCCACCCACGCATCTGCCTGATCCTGGAGCCCCACAAAGTGGTCAGTCTCTCAGCAAAGCTACAAGTCAGCAGCCTTTGGTGCGCTTTGAGGCGACATGCATAGCCTTTGCAGCACATACATGCACTCATTGCATACATGTCTTCTCCAAGAGTCAGGTGCAAACAGTCCTGAGTAGCTAGCTGTATGCATCACGACCAGACAAGCTATACCTTGACATACATGCGCAGCATGCTGATGGGTCTTGTCATTGTTGCCATTCAGTCGCAATGAATATGCATGCGGCAGACACCTTCTGTCCCTCAGGGAAGAGCAAACTTGCATGCAAAGGGAGAAACCAGACAAGCTATACCTTGACATACATGCGCAGCATGCTGATGGGTCTTGTCATTGTTGCCATTCAGTTGCAATGAATATGCATGCGGCAGACACCATCTGTCCCTCAGGGAAGAGCAACCTTGCATGCAAAGGGCACAAACAGACAAGCTATACCTTGACATACATGCGCAGCATGCTGATGGGTCTTGTCATTGTTGCCGTTCAGTATGAGGCGCCGTAGTGTGTATGCATGCAACAGATAATCTAGAATCTCTCACTGGGAAGAACGACCTTGCATGCAAAGGGAGAAACCAGACAAGCTGTACCTGAAAGTACATGCGCAGCATGTCAAGGCTCTTGTCATTGCTGCCATTCAGTATGAGGCGCCGCAGGGAGTATGCATGCTGCCTGAAGGTTTCCAACACCTCATCAAACTGCTTGATGGAATTGCGCTGCTCACGGTACACGGCTTCCCAGCTCAGCATGATTGGCCTGAGAGAGCCTTCAAGTAGGATGCCGTCACACCAACGGTCGCCTAAGCAGTGTGTCTCATTGTATGTTAACATGCCTGCGTGACAGCATCATGAGTTGCATTCTTGTATTTTGTTTAAGCGACTGCTTGATGCGGCTGTGTAAGCGTGGATGCAGTGTGTCTCGATGTATGTCAACATGACACACCGCCACACTTGTGCCTTTTCTTGGAGGGATGTAGCAAGTGGTTAATGCAAGCTGAGTAATTGCCTGAGCAGTGTGTCTCAATGTATGTCATCATGCTTGCATGACCCACTGCCATGATCTGCATTCTTATGCTTTGTTTTGGGATTTGTGTTTTTTGGGGGGGGGGGAGGGGGAGGAGGGGCGAGGGGGGGGGTGTAGCAAGTGCTTAATGCAGGTGTGTAATTGTAGGTCTAAGCGGTGTGTCTTGTTGTACATCAACATGCCTGCATGACACACTGTGATGTGTTGCATTGTTGCGTTTTGTTTAAGCAAATGCCTGATGCAAATGGGAGACAAGCAATCAAAGACATAACAGATCAAGAACAGGGATATTGGGTTAGGCAGAGACACATATAGATAGATGGAGATAGGGCCTGGACACAGAGATGAATAAAGGGGGGGAAATGTTCTCTTTTTTGTGATGAAACAAGATTTGTCAGAATAACAGTTTGTTGGGGCAGCTGGGAGACAAAGACAGAAACACATGCTGACTGAAGACATTTACATTACGGAACATAATGCTGGTTACAGGCTGGCTGAAGATCTTGCCATGCAAAAACAACTTACAGAGCACATGCTGGCTAAGCATTTGGCAGACCAAACAATTTATACAGCACATGCGGCCTGAACATATCTGAGTGATGCCTCTAGCACAAATCTGTCCTGAAGGATGTCCATCACTCAACACTGGGGGGGGGGGCATCCCAACACCATTGACAGACATCATGCGTAAAATTTTGTCTGACAGGCAGTGGGTAACTCACAGGACAACACAACATTTGGGCCTGTCCAAAACCTCTGAAAGCTGGGTCATGCAAGGGGCCAGACGGTGGGAAACTCACTGTACAATATGCTGATTGAAGCCTGCCCAGCACCCCTGAAAGCTGGATCATCCAGGTCGTACATCATGAGGGTCTCCCCGGGGTCGCCTTGCCGGGCTGCTCGGCCCTTGAGCTGGTTCTCGCTGCGCTGGGACTCATGAAAGCTGGTCCCCAGGACCAGCAAACCCCCTTGATCCCTCACCTGCATAAAATCACAGAAGCCTTTGTTCATCCAACAGATGATGCATGAACTGACAGTAAACCTGCAACCCAGAAGCCCTCTTCCAATGGATCAGATCATGCACTGAACATAGGGCTGATCTATGTATTTTTGTACTGTACTACTACCATGTCCTAGTACTATACATGTACTAGTAGTGTACACATGCACTACTCAGTATATAGTATATACTTACTATGTACTTGTATATTTTCAAGTGGTATGTGCAACAAACATTGATGCATTGCTAGGTTGACTAGCACACCTGAAAAGAAAGAAAAAATGATGCATTCATCCTCCACAGAGCCCTCAACCCTCAGCCAGATAACCCATTCAGTCACAAAAGACGTTTTCAAATGTCTGCATACTGACATTATTATGTGCAGCAAACATTGAAGCGTTTGTCCCGTAGGGGCAGGCACATACAGCCCTGAGAAGCTCCCTGTCTTGACTGGATGCTGCTCAGCTCATGCTAATGTATACATGTGATCATTGGCACCGTGCACCGGCCAGGGTGGTGGTTGACATTTCTGCTTGCAAGGTGTGCATTTTATATATCTGGTGAGCACTTTTCCTGCTTTTGTTACGTGGCAGTAAATGCAACAAGACATTAAGGTATGAACCATTTGCTAATATTTGTATGGAGTATAGGGCCTCTGGCCATGACCAGTCTGCATATCATTTGCTGGAAAGATAGAGACATTGTGAGAGAGTACTGGTTTTGACACAGACTGGATGGTTGGATTTGGATGGATGGATTTGGATTGATGGATTGAGATGGTTTGAAAAATCTGTATCGGACTTGAAGCAATTACCTGCCTAGCCATCTGCTGACATTCCTTTTCCAGAAAGATCAGAAGATGAACGGCGGCCCAAGCAAGCGCCTTTTGCGCCGGCAAGCTCATCCCTGATGTGCCTTTCCTCCCAGTTTTTGGCGCCAAGTCTCCTTTGGGGGTTTTAAAGGCAAGGATCTTGTCGTTGTTGAACAGCTCATCCATTTTGTCGAGAGCTGGACCTGTGTGGGCCTGTACCTGGAAGTTGCCCACCCCTCCCCTGCAATGCACAGCAAGGTTCAAATATATATACATAACAATATGTCCATATAAACGTTTGATGTACAGGACATATACAAGATATTGTGACTATACTTTATGTATACGACATTCATTGAACAATGTATATATATACATTATACACAGTATTACATGTACACATATACACATGAAGTATACACACACAATACACACACATGCGATATATTACTGTGTACATGTAACATGTTACATGTGATGTACACGATTTTGTGTGGCATCACCCGCTTGCTACAAACTCCTATCATACAATGCTTTTTTGTTGTTGCTATACAGAGACTTGTGTGACTGCCTGTATAGTGCTGCCCATGTCCCTTGAGATGCATTGCTGCTGTGATCTGCTGTGACTGCTGCTGATTTGAGCCAGTCGTTCTGGGCAAATCCCCTTGAGCATTTGACCCTAGTCATAATCAGTAGGGTGCAGTCACCATGCTATTGATGTCACCCAACGGCTTCCTTCTGAATTGCAGACCGCATTGCAACACCAGCAACTCTGCATAGCTCGCATCATAGCTACTCAACAGTATGCAAGTCTGTCTGTGGAACATAGCAGCTGCACAGACACCACCAAACAAGGCTAGAGGAACAGCCAATAGGAACGGCATGATGATGGCAAAACGAGCAAAAGCTGCCTGAGGGATGACTCACCAATGTTCTGTCAAGACCTGGGTCTGTAAGGCCTCGGCCTGATCCAGCGTCTTACTAATCAAGCTCTGAATCTTGTCCACACTCATCTTGTCCTCAGCAGTCGTGCACACCCATGCTGTGGCCCTCAACCTCTTCATCAGATCAGCCGGCAGTTGCTTTTCCATATGACTCCAGCTTGCAGCAATGTCAGCAGGTGCGGCTGCCGCAGGAGCTGCTGCTGATGACTCATCTGCAGCCCTGGCAGAAGCTGTGCCTGCAGCTGCTGGTGCAGTGACTTCTTCCGGCCAGGAGAACTGGTCCAGAGGCACTCTATCCAGCAAAGTTTTGCTGGCCTTGTACTCATCGTCTGCAGGCCCAGATGTTGAGTCAGACATGATTTACTTTCACACTTGTGCTGACAGTCTTCAGGCTTTGTACAAATAGGTCTGTAGTGTGTCATTTTTGATGCTTACATAGCGCTGTGAGAAACATAGACACATGAAGCGCATGTAGTGACAATCAGCACCAAAAGCCTTGTTATAGCCAAATTCAGCATGAAATGTGTGGCGATCAGCTGCACATACTTTTCTCAAAGGCTTGTTTGGGAATTTGGGGCAGATCCAATATGTTTTTATCGTGAAAAATCACAAATTCAATATAGAATCCTGCTGAAGGTACAGGAGGTGCAGTAAAGTCTTGCATCACGTCAGGTTGGGAAGGGAACATAATGATTTAAACATCTATGTAAGTCCATGTGTGTTGACTTTGGGTAGAACTTGAAGGACACCCACAAAGCCTTCTGAGTCTCTGAAACATGTCATGTCACCCTTTTGAGTGGGAAAATGTTGTTTGATTCTGTCTGTCTGTTATGTAGCCTCAATTTTAATCCCGTTGACCTGAGATCACGTAACGGATCAGACTAATTGGAAAGGGAACATCCCATCGAGCTGACCTCATACTAATTGATGTTTGCCCATTACTTAGTATGGAGCACTGGGCATACAGCTGGCAAAGGTACTGGCCTGAGATGCAGAAACAGGCAAACAAAAAACAGAAGGCATCATCCTACTGACCCAAGATGAAGTACTGGGCAAACAACTTGAGAGCCATGCGCCTGAGGTGCAGAAATGGGCCAAAACAAAACCAAAAAGGGGGTCATCCCACTGACCTGAGATGAAGTAATGGGCAAACAGCTTCATGAGCACCTGCAGTGCCAAGCCCTTGGGGTTCCCCCCCAGCACAATGTCCGTACCCCTGCCAGCCATATTGGTTGCTATGGTTACGGCACCAGGCAGACCGGCTTGCGCTATGATCTGAGCCTCTCTGCGTACATTCTCTGGCTTGGCGTTCAGCAATGCCAGCTTCTTGTCTTGGACAGTCTGGTCGTACCGGCTGCAAGAAAAAGCACATGTTGAGACATCGCAATCTGTCCTGTAATGGACTGTCAGGGAATAGCAGCTGCAAGAAAATGCACATGTTGAGACATCACAATCTGTCTTGTATTGGACGATTTGGTAGCACCAGCTGCAACAAAAAGTACATGTGGAAACGTCGCAGTCTGTCTTGTCTTGGACTGCCAGGGAATAGCAGCTGCAAGACAAAGCACATGTTGAGGCGCCGCAATCTGTCTTGTATTGGACTGTCTGGTTGTACCAGCTGCAAAAAAAGCACAAGTTGAGACGTCACAACTGCCTTGTCTTGGACTGAGGGGACATAGTAGCTGAAAGGTAAAGCATCTGCCATTTTCAGCAGCATCGAGGCATTTGGAGGGGAGAAGTTGGTCCCATATCTGAGCGGCAAAGTGACGCTGTCAAGATAGTATGTCGTCCTGCACATTTTTGTTTGCACAGCACGGTGTCACCAGGCAAGAAAAGAAAAGCAGGGGAAAAAGAAAGAAGCACACGTAGAGGAAAAGGCAAAGGCAAAGCAAAAATTGTATTAGGTTCAAGAACGGCATGACCAATTTGGACCATAGTCAGCAGTAAGTCAACACAGTGAGATCAATGGTAGCCAGATGCAGTTTCTGTGCTCATGAGCAGCAAATCCAAAGCACATTGAGATGGAACACCTTACTTGAGGCAGTGTCGACGCTTGAAGCACATTGAGATGCAACAGCTCACTCAATGCACACTTTGCATTGCTGACAAGCAGCTGTAGACGCAACAGCTTACTTGAGATGCATCTTTTGCGCCCACAAGCAGCAGAGCCTACGTACATGAGATGCATGACTCACTCGCTGTGTCTCCTACGTTTCCTGTAGGTATAGGCCTTATCCTCATATAGAGAGCTCCCAACCCAGAACGGACTAAAACTGCCATCTGCAGTATGCACCCTGTTTACGCCAAGAGATTTTGTTGAAAGACCCATCAACAAGCCCTCAACCTGCTCTGACTCTTCCACCGATGATGTTCCAATGAGCACGGGTCGGTCTTGTGCATGGGCTTCGAGAACGATCTGGTAGAGACTGATCAGCTTGGCCCATCGATCGGCGTACATACGGCACCTGTGGTCGACGCGCTGGTCAGGCAGTCTGCTGGGTACCTCGACCACATTCAGGTTGTAGACGTCGAAGAACTCGGCGGCCTCTGTTGCTGCAGTCCCCTGGAGAACAAAGCACTGGGGATCAGCAAGAACAGCTGCAGAAGAGCAGGGAGAAGGAACTGTGGCGTTGCAGTAGTGGAGAGGGGGCGACAACAACAGGAGAGCTGACAGCACTTATTCTGCAATTTTTGCTGAAGTATGCTGCCATTGAGGCTGTTACACTTTGACCCACAAAGACAGAGAAAATGTTGGAAGGGAAAACGCAGATGAGCACTAACAGGCGAGATGGGGAGGGGGAGAGGGGGTGAGGGGGCAGCAGAAGCAAAGAAACTTGATGCCAGTGCAACGTGAGTGAGCACACCCAGCAGGAGAAGAGAATGGAGAAGAAGAGAAACAGGATCACACAATATCACCAATGCTCCCAGCTCACACATAGACAGCTCTTCTATGCATAAAACAAGAAGCTTACTTTCATGTCGTCAAGCTTGGACTACCGTCTAAAGCAACACCCAGGAATGCAATTGTTCTAAAAGCAGGCATGACTGTCACAAAAGACGATGAAGAAGAACGGAGACCAAAGAAACAAGTAGCTCACCGTCATGCCAGCTAGCTTGGGGTAGTATCTGAAGAAACACTGGAAGGTGACGCTTGCTTGAGTGACGCTATCAGTTCCAACCTTCACTTTCTCTTTGGCCTCTACAGCCTGTAGACAAAGACAACACCAAAATAAGACCAACAGGTGTTCATACTTCCAATTTTGGCTTTTTCACCTTCATTTTTGACTTCATGCACTTGTGTTTGACAACACCCAGCATACAGCCAAAGTCTGCAACTCCAACAGCCTCAGTAATTTTGTTTAGATGAGGCTCGGAAACAAACACAAGCAACCTGTACGCCGGTGAGTTCATCACAAAAAAGACCAATGGGATGAACCCCTATGCAGCAAACAGTCTTTGCTCCTTCTGCAAGGCGGCTGTGTACACAGCATACAGCACTCATTGACCCATTGAAGGCATCCAGTCAGATTGTCAGCTCGTGGTCAGATCTTGCAGTTATGATGCATCACAGCGCCATGGCATTACGCGTAATGCCTGGTAATGCGTCACACCAGTACAAGTATTGCGTCACGGCCTTGCGGGTAATGCATCACAGCATTAATGGTGACGCATGACAACATAGGTGTAACGCATACACAGCGTCGTGGATGCATCACAGAATTACAGGTGTTGAGTATTCACCTGGTGAATGTTGTCTTGCCAGCGAGTGCGGGGCCGAATGCGTCCGCTGCTTCTGTCAATGATGTGGATCTCACCACTGGCAGTGACAATATAGTCCCGATTCTTCTCGTACACCTCCTTTGCCTTGATGGCGTTGATGATGTATGGGCCCCATGGGTCTTCTTCTTGCCATACTATCACTTCCTCCTTCCCTTCTGGCATGAGCTTGCTTGTTTTGACAGGGTCTATATGCTTCTTGGCAACTGCACATAAAATCAAATGTGTCATTCCTGGGTGCCATGGCTTTGACAGTTGAAAAGCCTGTATTGACTGTTCTCCTTGATAAATGGTCACTCTCTGGTTTCTCTTGTGGCATCAGCTTCCTCGCTGCAATGAGGTCGATAAGCTTTCTCCCAAGTGCATGTACCAATCAAGTGTGTGGCTGCCTGGTACGATTGGATTGTCTTGAAAGCTGTGACAACGACGTCTGACAGTCACATGGCTCTTGATCTTGCCAGACACTTGCATTTCCCCCTGCACTTTGACTCAAAGGGTTCAGGGTTAGAGTCAGGCTTCACCTAGGATTTAGACCTAGGGTTCAAACCCTGGACCCAGAATAACCACGAATTTAGTCTGTTTGTCTGGCCAGGGTCTCAGTGCTTCCTGACATTGGCAGTCAATGTAAGGTTTCGGGTTGTAGGGTTTAGGGTTTCAGGGTCTCTGGTGTTGTTTTGCATACCCATTGGAAATTCCTGTAATCTGTTCCGTAAGTAATTTGCCTCCCGCCTAGCATGCAGAAGCATTAAAAAAGGAATCTTTCCATCTGTGATGTCAATCCAAAGAACCTGCGGATGCGTTGTGCAACCTTGCACATGGATCAGTTTGCAAGATGCATGCACTTGGGTGATCACCCCGTAACAGCATGTGGTGAGATTTAAATGCATGATCAGATGATGACGCATAGATGGCTGGATACGTCCATATCAGGCACACATGCACACCCAGACGGTACCAGGTGTCTCCAAAAACCGTGGTTCATACACACTGAGGAGTATGGCGCTCAAGCTTAGCTTTCTTGTCAGGTAATGTGCACGCACATGCCGCTCGGGAGCAACCATGCAACATCACGCGTGAGTATGATTGTTTTTCGCTATTTTCGTCTCTGGTGACATTTCAGTGCTGCATGAGCAAGCACAAGCACGATCATGAGAAGGAAAGCAAGCCTGCCTGTTTCCCAGTTCATACGCCCCCTTTGATCCAACATCAGACCAATTGAAAGAAATTGCACACGTTTTGATTGAGTAAAAACAGCTTGCTGCATGCCATGTTCTGGGTAGTCTGGATGTCTGATGAGTCACAACTGGTTGCACACCCCAGACTGTAAGGTCTTGAATTTTTTATTAATGAGTTGCAGAGAGGACCTACCCAGTTTTGCATAGACAGCATGCAGCCCTGCTTCAGTCAGCGTGGCCTGCTTGCCCTTATGATCTAGCTCATAGTGCACCTCATCTGGAGCTGTTGCATGTAGCCGTAGCTGATCTGCAATCTGCATGCCAACAGGAAAGTCAGGTGGCAGTGTCTATCAGCTCTCTGGTTCACACAACAGTATTAAGACGGTGCCATAGTAACAGCAGGAACCAAAAAAACACTGACAACGCAGTTGCAAAACCCTGTGCTGGCATTGGATACTTTTGGGGTGAGACAGAACGACTACAAGCAATGAAAATTGTTCATGCATTCCCTGAGTGCGTGTCTTACTCTGAGGTCAGATACATGCAATCCTGAGTAGCTCCATGTATCAGCGTTGGGTACATACAGTCCTGAGTAGCTCCCCCAAAAAAATGCTTTTTGGGAATCAGCAAGAGAAGAATAACTTGCAAATGCCTGCTATAACTTGCACAATTCAAAAGGGGATACAGAAGGTGGTACAGAATGTGTTACAGAAGGCAGTCCATAAGGTGGTATATAGAATGATATGCGTGGTACAGCAAGTTGTACAGAAGGTGTTACATACAGTTTTACACAAGGTGGTACATGGTGTACAGAAGCTGTTACATACAGTGTTATAACAGGTGGTACATGGTGTACAGACGGTGTTACATACAGTATTATAATAGGTTTCACATGGTGTACAGAGGGTGTTACATACAGTATTACAGAAGGTGGTACAAAATGTACAGAAGGTTACCTCCTTTGCAACGCCGAACCTGTCCAAGTTTTCGGAGGCGGCTGCGCTAATCATGAGAGGGTCTCGGCAGCTGTCAATCAACAGTGAGTCGACTTCATCCACGATGGCGTAGTTGAAGGGCTTTGTGATTGCCTGCAGCACAGCAGTGGTGTTCAGAGGATGGTGACAACATTGACCACAGAAAGCTTTGTGATTGCCTGCAGCACAGCAGTGGTGTTCAGAGGATGGTGACAACATTGACCACAGAAAGCTTTGTGATTGCCTGCAGCACAAAAGCGATGTTCAGAGGATAGTGACAACAGCGACCACAGAAAGTTTTGTGATTGCCTGCAGCACAAAAGCGATGTTCAGAGGATAGTGACAACATTGACCACAGAAAGCATTGTGGTTGCCTGCAGCACAAGAGTTGTTTTGGATGGCGTTTGTAGAGTTCAGACAGCATGAACCACCAAAAGCAAGAGTGAATGGCCAGATGAAGCACTGTGTCAGCACTACAGAGCCGAAGTTGAAATGCCTTGTGGTTGCGTGTAGCACCAGCTTTGTTCTGGACTGTTCGCACAGAAGTGGCATAGAAGTGATGAAAGTAATGACAAACAAGCTCCTCAGTCTCACATTTAGCATAGCATCTCAGGCAGTGCAGCACTGCATCATGCAAAGCGCCTCAGGGTCAGCTGGCAAGCAGGCAGTCAGCAAACAACCGAAGCGTAGAGTCATGCAATGGCACTATGCTTCATTGCTGCTGCCGTGTGTTGGTTGTAAGTTGCATCTATGGATCAGCTTGCAGGGTCACAAAACTTTGAAGAGTTTTGTGTCTTGACCTCTGGGATGTTAAACCCTGAGGCATACCTTACAACCGTTGCGTAACAACAAGATGTACCATGTACGCATGTCCTGTCGTGTTGTCATACAGACAATCCCCAACGCAGGGCAAACAAAATACCTACCGTGTAATCCTTGTTCTGTGTAGCGTTGTTGTACAAATACATGTACAACTACGTGAAGCAAGGCACTTCGGCTGTGACATATGTCACATCTGCTGCAAATGAAAGGCTCACCGTGTAGTGCTTGGTCTGTGTCGTGTTGTCAAACAGGTACGTGAAGCACAGCACTTGGGCTGTGACGTATGTCACGTCTGCTGCAAATGGCACCCGGCGCTCGCTGTTCAGCATGTTGTCTGTGGCTACTGCCACTGACATGCCCAAAAACTTGAAGATCTTTCCCATCCTGCAAATGTTCAATCCTGGCTAGACTCCATCCACTGTGATGGAGGATCATGAGTTGACGACCATGAGTTGACGACCATGAGTTGACGACCATGAATTGACGACCATGAGTTGACATCAAGAATGAATGCGGTGCGGCTTGCAAGACCAGTGCACACACCACTGCTGTGCACTGCTTTAGCAGGGAAGAGGATTGTACTTGGAATAGATATACTGATAAACATAATTGGTATTTACTTTGGTTGTTAATGGTTGTTAATACAATGGTTGTTTATTGACTGTTATTATTGTTGCTGCTATTGTCATCACAATGTTAACAGAACACGGCTAATTGTGGTTGCAGTCATGCTTTGTCATTTCACAAAACTGAACACGCAACAGGGGAGCACATTATCCCCCATCATTATGACAGTGCATTGCAGGGCAAAAGCCCCCTGAGCACCTCTTCTTTCAAGGAGAGCAAATTATCATGCCTACGCATGTTGCCCATGCCAAATGACATGATCGCATGATTGCCACAGGCGAAAGGACTGTGGGAAGGGAACAATGTCAGTGTTATGTCACACACACTGCACAGAGGGACATAGGTCACCCCCACACTGCACAGAGGGAATGCATATACAAGCACTCACTTACCAGTTGCCATCCCGCTCAGCTAGATAGTCATTGACTGTAATCACATGCACACCCCTGCCAGTGAGTGCATTCAGGTATGTCGGCAGGGTTGCCACTAGGGTTTTACCCTCCCCAGTCTTCATCTCTGCTATGTTGCCCTCATGCAGCACAATTCCGCCAACCTGTGCATGGCACAAGTTTGTTTGGTTTTACTTTGTTTTTTTTCTCATGGCACAAGCTGCAGTTCTAGTCGTGGGAGTATGGTTGCGCTCAGCATGAGCAAAAACCTGATGTGTCCCATGTGCAATTCATGCTGGCACACCAGATCGGGTTCATTGATTATCATACGCGTCTGTGCGTTCATTTTGAGCAGCGCACCAGGTTGTTGCCTTAGTCATGTGTCTTTGTTGGCACATGTTTGCTCAGGCATGTACAGGCCTGAGCAGCTTTTGGTATGAGTGACTATCATGCAGGGATGGCATGCAACAGCGTATTTCACGATTGACAGCTTGCTTGCGCAATGTTTATATCAAAGCAAACATGCCATATGCCGACATCAAAGTAGCCTTCTGTGTGGAGTTTTGGTCGGCAGAGCGAATGCGGCTCAGATGATACTGCTGGAAGACGACAGATCATGCAGCTGTACAGGCACAAGTCAAGGCACTGTTGATCATGCTATGCAAGCAATGATGATGGGAGCAAGAAATGCTGACCCAACAGTGATAGATGCTGGTGCTGACAAAAAGCTGTATGGAACAGAAGGTGATGCAATTTCTGACTGTCTATGCCATGGTTGATCAGCCAGCAGTACTACATGCTGGCTTACTGCATACCACAAGAAATGTGTGCAAGGAAAACCAAATGGTGCATGACATACTGAATCAATAGCAATGCTCACCATTTGGGCATCAAAATGCCGCAGTCTCAGCACTCTGCTGGAAACCTCTCTGACCAAAGCAAAAGCCTCTACTAACAGGTCATCTAGTGTAGCACCCGCCCTTAGCCTCAGCTTGAACTCTGCTGTTTTCGCTTTCAATTGAGCGTCTGTGAGGCTCTGAAGATATGGCTCTTGTTCATTGATTTCCTTGACTATGCGGAAGTATCTGCATGATGAATGCTTGTGTGATGCAGCAGTGTGTGAAAGATCTGGCGCAGCAACAAAGCAGAGCAGCATATGTGCAAGCAATATATGCTACTATTAATGAGTCCTGGTTTACCGCAGAATAGCTCTTTTCTTGCCATCCGCGAGACCTTCCATGTGCTGCTTCCAGTGCTCAGGAACAACACTCAAGCTGTCAGGCTGACGGACCTGAACATACAGCTGCAATTCTGCCACGCATTGCAAGCCAGAACCATTTTGGCTCAACAATGTTTGCAGTGATCAATGTCGTTTTAGCCTTGACAAACACCAGGGAGTCACTTACCGTCCCAACTCTGTCTTGCGCAAGTCGGCATGTACACTGTCTGTGTGGGGCCCGAGTAGAACGCAGATGCCTCACCAACCCGACTGCTGTGCCGCTCCTCAGACGCTGTCGTTGAGCGGAAAGTCGGTGTGCACACAGCAGATGACAGTTTTGGGGAGGCGTTGCACACCCCTGGATCATATCCACTGCTTTACAATGTCTGTCCGCGATCGGGTTATGTGAGAAACTGTCGAACTAGCACTGAACTACAGCCATGCATGCAGCTCATTTGTGAGGCGTGACACACACGACGGCACGACTGCTAGTATCTGCACGAAGCTTTTCGACTAACAGCTCGTCTACAGTGTTCAGCGCCCTGTTCAGGCCGCATTTGGCTCCCTCTGACACCAATGTGTTCTGTAGAAGCCAGTGTAGAAGCCGCTTTGCGTGCACGCATTCCGTGCGCCCATCAATGTCAAAAGAGCATCGCAAAAGTTGGGATCACGCAACCTGCTGCCCCTCAGCCAGCCGCTTCTTGCTCGGCTGCATTAATATCTGTGTCTGCTTGACGTAATCTTTGGTGATGGCAGGGCCACGACCCGCCGAGCATCCTTCTCAGCATGCTGTACAGTCAACGCCACAAATATGTCCTGACAAACATAATCTCGGCGCCTTAAATACCCACATGCCAATACACAGACGGTCATTAGACAACCTAGCTTGCAACTCATCTCAGTGTGCTTCCGTCAGGTCACTGCAGTGGCTTCACTTCATATCTCCAACTGCACACCTTAGATGAAATTGCATACTGTAACGGCACTGACTTTGACGCATGCCACTTTACGCAAGCTGTCATGTTCAACCGCTTGATCAGTTCGCCAAACAACAGGTGAACAATTCCAATCTTGCTGCAGCCATCTGCAGCTGCTCTGGCCGAAATGATCACATGTGCACAACGTCCATAATATAGAATTTACATATGAATTGTGTATTGATTATCAAGCACTAAAAAATGATTGATGGGCAAATGCAGCTTAATTGAGCAATCTGTACTGGCATGCACTGTCCATAGCTGTCATTCGTCCAGAAACACCAAATCAGTGTCCCAAATAGTTGACTTCATCACTTTGCACTCATGTTGAACACTCACTGAAACCTGGGCCTTTTCTGTAGCTGGCACGTCCGTAGTCAGAGACAAAACAGAATATACTGAAAGTGTCAAAGCTGCTTCTTCAGTATGGCCGCACTCATGCAGTGCCTTCACATAGGGTTTGCCCAAGGCATCTAGTCCCTTAGTCATCGTGGTCCTGACTCAAGTCAAAGTAGTAGCCTCCGATGTCAGCAAAGGTGGCTGCGGCAAGCTGCAGGGAAGCACAAGCAAGGTTTTGAAGAGATTGTATTCGATGTTTTGTGTCAACTGTCATTACAGGGTCTCCAAGATCCTTAACTTCACCTAAAATGGGAAAGAACAGCAGAGAAAGGCAATGAGAGGAGGCAGGCTAACAACAAGATTGCTTGCAACGCCTCTGTCAGCTGGAAGCTTTGTAGCATGCAACCTAAAGCACAAAGAGTCTAGTCAGGGTTTGGTGGCTTGACCAACACACCCTGAACAGTTTTCCCTGCAGAATCAAGACTGACATCACTGGCAGCAGATGCTGGCGCAGGTACCACTGTCAATGATCACCTTGATTCTACTGTCAGTGCAGTCAATCATGACACTTTGTTGTCGTTCTAGTGACTGCTACCATGACTTGTTATGGTACAGTCAACACATGTACAGTATGTACATGTATGCCTACACAACACATATACAAAAGGTTTGTTGGTGCACAGAAACAAAGCAAACTTGGTGCAGCCTTTTACCGCAAGCAAGGCAGCGCGTTCACTCAGCCTTGAGCCCCCACCGGCGTCTGTACATCCGCCGCGTCAGCATCAAATTCTGTCCCCCCATTGTCAGCATTCATCTCAGGCTCCTGAAGGGCTGGGGACTCTGCAGGAAGGGGTGTCTCTGGTTCAGGGGTGGGTGGCTCAGCTGAACTTTGGGGTCTCGCTTGTGCACTGCTGGAGCTGTCTAGGCCCTTGCTTGCGCTGCCTGAGGCCTGTAGAGGAGACATATTTTACGGTCCTTTAGCTGGGAATGATATTAAAAAAACTGATTTTGATGAAAATAATGATTAAGCTTTCCAGCTCATGATGAGCTAAGTGCGTGCAGGGCTACGCTCACAGGGGTACATGTAGAACAACCAGTAGAATGCTGATAAGCGATTCTGCGCACATTCCAATCGCAATCATGACCAACTTGGCTTTCTGTAAGCAAAGTCTCATGTGTCTTCCCCTAGGGTCAGGTATGCACACTCCGGACTAGCTGCCTGGGTAAGCTGTTGTGGCATTCAGCCAACAACGCATGATCCACAGTGCAGGCGCATTAAGATGGAAACAGATCACTTGGTCAGGCTCGATGTTGCTGTTGTTGCAACTGCAGGGCCTTGTAAACAGGTCAGGTAACACAGGTAATGCAGGGGTATGTGGGTCTTACCTGGTCCTTCAGTGACTTGTACTCCTGGCTCAAGCTGACTAGACGACTCTCGGCTGCTTGGCGAGCGCTCACTTCCTCCTTCTGAACTACTGCCAGCTGCTCTTGTAGCCTGGAGACTATGTCCTCGGCATCTATTCTTGCCATCCTTTCTGCCTCCAGCTCGTCGCGCGCTCTGCAGTCGCAACATCTCACATACATCGTGTCCATGGCATGCAGCATGACACATGCTTCCAGCACTAAAAGAAGCTGGCTGCATGTATAGACGCTGTACAGCGTTCGTGCAGCCTGAAGACAACGTCCTGTGAGTCTACTCTTGCCATGCTTTCTACTTCTAGCTGCATGCACAGCATCACTGATTTTACATGTCTATGGCGTGCAGCTTAACACACACTTCCAGCAATGGAAGCAGCTGTTGGTATGTGCACAGTAGTTGCAATGCTCTTGCACTATGAAGACGACGTCCTCGGCATCTACTCTTGCCATGCTTTCTGCTTCCAGCACATTGCAAGCTCTGCATGCACATCATCAGTAACTTTGCATTTTTTGCATGCAAAGGCTTTTTTTGGAGAAAGAAATGCAGAATCCCAAGTTGTATTCCTTACATGCAGTAACAGCAACCCAGGTGGCACACATGCACTACAACATTTGCATTCAGGGTTTAGGGTCAGGGTCTAGGACGCACCCTACAGTGCACGTGCTTGTACCTGTATGCTAATTGCACTGAGAAATGATGATGATCCAAACCCCAGATTGGCGTGAGGCGATTGGCGGACACAATCAAGGCGCTTGACTGTCACAAGCTGCAAGGATGCATGCAGCTATGACTGACCTATCAGCAGCCTCCTGAGCTTCTGCCATCTCAGCCTGCACCATGTTGATGACGCTGTGTAGCTTCTCCACAGCTGCCATGGCATCTTCCCTCTCGAAGCCCACGTCCTGCAGCTGCTGCTGCGCCTGCATGTAGAATGTTCACTCATCCGTTCATTCATTCATCCGCTCACTCATTCATCTGCCCATTCGTCCGCTCACTCATTCATCTGCTCATTTGTGCGTCCATCCATCCATCCATCCAGATCCTCGATGGCAATGCTTCTCTAGTCATGAAGGCATTTGCCCCGAAGGAACGCTGCCCACTAGTTTAATACATTCAAATACATACGTTCACATAGCAAGATACACATGCTGCAGCCTTGTGCACACCTGGGTGTGCAGGGCAAGGCAGGCAGGGCAGGGCAGGGCAGGGTCACCTTGTCAGCCTCTTGCTGAGCAGAGAAGACCTTCTGGTTCAGCTGGGTGCGCTGTGCCTCTATGTCCCCTGTGAGCGACTTGTTCTGCTTCTCCAGCTGGGCTTGG
>JAABUO010003060.1_pt1 | contig 20090 bp, 27 predicted proteins | sample 5559291 | NCBI WGS metagenome assembly JAABUO01 (sample SAMN10711878, study PRJNA513372) | rock metagenome | isolation source: Antarctica rocks | place: Antarctica: Victoria Land, Finger Mt sud
ACAAACAGGCAGCATACACGAGCGCTGAGACTGGGGCCTGTGAGGCTACTAGCCACATGATCCAGCTGGTTGCATGTGGGAGGGGCAAAGTGCATGCGCCTAACTGCCCCCTGCCCTGTGGCTATGCTTGTTACGCGGCCCCTGCACAGCCATGTGACACAATGTTGAGACAGCATCAACAGAGGCTGATCAGCAGCTTAGTGTGGTGTAGCTCAGAACAGCACAACGGGGTACAACACCTCATGGCACAGCTCGGCAAGGCATAGCGTTGCACAGACAGCGTGGCTTACCACAGCACAACATGGCACAGCATAGCATGGCACAGCACAGCACAGCATGGGCGCAGCATGACCCGCCCATATGCAGAACAAGTAAGCTCAGCTCGGTGAAGCAATCATCAAGGCAGCAAGCACAGAGCAGGTGCACGGACGTGGTGGTGTCCCATTTATTGAGATTGCCGTCTGCATCCCCCAGCAGCACAAGGTGGCCCCAGGCTGCAATGGTGGTGCTGTGCACCTCACCACCACTCAGCATGCCCCAGTTGGGCCTCTTGGGCTTGCAGTCTGTCACCTGAGTCCCAACAATCTTCTTCACAAGCCTTGCTTTCTATGCAACCGCTCACCCATCCTGTCATGCATCCTCTAACATGTGCATGCATGCATTTTAAATGCATCCCTGTCCTTCGCTCCCTATTGCCATTCATACAATCAGTCACTTATCAATATATTTGTTTAGTAATGCATTTATTGTGTTACGGTTCATTCATGCATTCCGTCCATCATCCATCCATCCATTCACAAATGTGTGCAGAGGAGGGAAAGGTACCTTGCGGCCTTTCACAGCAAGGACCCCAACCCGGCCATCCCCCAGAGCAAAGGCCAGCTTCTCCTCCACCTGCTCGGGGTCCAGGGGGGCCTGAGGGGTTGACCCCTCATCCTGCTCAGCAAAGTACCCCTGCAGACATTATCAGGCATTACCTATAACTGCAAGATATTCAGCGCTGTAGCAATAGCACTCGATATGCTTGCAATTGTAGCATATAAGCATGAAGGCAAGTACAAAGGTTTCTGACATGTCCAGCATCTGATGCCAGATGAACAGGATGTCAACCAGTGCTGAAACGTTGACTTGCACGCAACATGCCCAAGAGCAAGGTGTGCAGGACTGTCAGCATTGAATGTGTACATAGCATATGAGCAACAGGGTATTGATGGATGGATGCATATCTATGCATACATACAGGCACCATTACAGCTCAACTGCATCCACGCCTTGTGTCGTGATGACACAGGTGCAGCATGAGACGCATCAACTTTGCACAGTGCATCTGAGAAGCAGGGTTCAGTGCATGGACGGTTGGTGCGCAATGGGACTGACCGCAAGGGAGCGTTCTTTGGCCAAAGGGGAGCGGTCCCAGACCATCCACTTGGCAGGGGTGAGGGGGTCACCCCCGACCTGCAGCATGTCACTGGGCAGCACCCACTCTACAGCTGTGAAGGGCAGGTCCAGCACCCTCACTCGCACCGGGCGTGTGTTGCCTCCAATCTGCATCACAAAAGGCACACCTGCTGAGTGTCAAGCTGTGTTAGAGTGAAGTTGCTCTCAGCATGATGCTGAAGAGAGAAGCAAGACCGTTGTCAGCATCTAGGGCTGCCACATTGTCTTCAGCTTGCTTTCAACAAGTTGCAATTGCCGCCAAATGCTGCATCGTACTTGCTGCAGAAGGTCATTTCATGCTCCTGGCCTGGCCTTGGCAGTCATACCCAGCCCAAGAAGCGGCCACAACACAGCTAGCTTGAATCTGACGATGCAGGTTGGCTTATCATTTTCTCATATACCAGACTCTTGTCTACACCATACTGATTTCAGTTGACTTTTGCAGCCACCAAAAGGCAAGATGGGACAGAACCATCATATAGGCAGCAAGCAACCAATGGCTCAATGGCTGTTCAATGGTTGTTACAACCCACATCTCAATACTAGCACCACATTGCAAACACTGGACGGCAGTTGACAGGGGGTCATGCTGGCTTACAGCCCAGATCTCAGAAGGAGCGCCACGCAGCAGAATGAGGATGTATCGGCCAAGGGGGGAGGCCCGGATGCCCAGCATGGGGGCCCCCTCCGCCCCCACCTCCCTGAAGGGCAGGCTGCTGCGGTTCCTGATGTCTGTCAGGAGCAGCGTGTTGCGGTAGCCGTGGGCAGCTTTCTCACTGCTAAAGGAGACTATCCTGGCTGTGGGGCCAAGCCACCGCACGCCCCTCACCACGTCCTTGTGCGCACCTGCGTACAATTTGCGAAAGTCAGCTGTTGGCACCACATAACGCTCAAGGGAAGCATTCCGGGCTGTACAAGCATGCCAACTAAAGATCCCTGTTTCAGCACACAGCTAGGTACTTGCATACATTGTTGATTGTGTGATGCGTGGATCATAGAGAGGGTCCCTCACTGTACAAAATGTGCACCGGCAGATCAGAGCGCACAGCTTCAGAAGGACAGCAGAACATTGTGAGCGGCAGACATGCATCTGCAGGTTTGGCATACTCTGTAAGCATGTATGCTCTGCTTGGCAGTGCATTACTCGTGGATGCTCAGGTGTCCTGCCAGAAAAGCTTGCTGTGGTAATTGACCATGCTCAGACTGCATGTAGGTGTGAGTCCAGATGAGCAGACACAGGCATACCCAGTGACACCGAGATGGCACTGCTGAGAGGGGTCAGGGCGCCCCTCTGCAACGTGATCAGCTCCACATTGCCGGCAGATGTGACAGCAGCGAGCACGGCAACAGCGTCACCGCCCTCCCCGCTTTGACTGCTGGGCTGGTTCAAATCTCCCGCCCAGCCTGCTCCCACAGGAACTGGACAGACCGAAAAGGTTGTCACACTGTGTGGCAAGGTGTGTAACAGCCCTAGCAGAGCAGGTTTGTGTGGGGCTGCTGGAGACAGCCCTGGGACAGGGCCCTTGGATGGGGCTGTGGTGGGCGGCCCTGGTGTGGGAGGTGAAAGGAAGCCATGCAGGGGAACGTCCCACTGCCAGACGTGACCGTCGTCTGAGACTGTCATGACCAGCAGTGATTCTCTATCCCGTTTCTGAGCTATGCTGTTGTCTGCTCTAGCAGGGCTGGATGTTGATGCTGGGAAGCTCTGCTCTGTCTTGACGCTCAACCTAGCAGCTGCACCAGACGCATCTCCAGCTGTCTTGCTGGCCTGAGGCTCTGCTTCAGCAGCAGGGCTAGCTTTTGATTCTGCTGTATTCGCCGGTCCTTTGCCCCCTTCATGCGCATCATTGCTGCTTCCTGCATGCTCTGGGGCCTCAGCAGTGCCCTCTCCTTGTGCAGGACGGCTTTGAGCAGCCCCACTGGGCCCCCCCTTGCCTGATGTGGCAGGGGGCAGGGGACCAAAAGATGTCGTGGTATGATGCAGGGGAGTAACTAAGGTGTTTCGGCTGGGGTCTGTGTTGCAGCGGAGCCAAAGGGAGGCAGCAAGGCAGAGGATGTTGACAGTGGCATTATTGCTGATGCGAGAGGGAGGGGGCACCAGCTTGTGGATGGTCATGATGGAGTAGTTGAGCTGGCCTGGCTGCCGCTTCCAGACAGAGAGGCTGCCTTCCTGCAACAGCAGTCACAAGAGTGATGACTGCAGCCAACTGGGTTGTCACAGAGCAGCAAGATCCCAATTTGCACCGCATGTAGGAATGCACTTCTGCCTGTCAGGAATGCACATGTGACTGTCAGGAATGCACATGTGACTGTCAGGCATGCACGCATGTGGCAAGGGCTGCAGTGACGCACCAGTGATGAACAGGAACAATTGGCATAAATACTGCAACACACATCTTGCATGAGTTTGATGCACAGCTGTGCTTTCAAGCATGAATGAGCTACCTACAAAGCATGTAACAAATGCTGGAATACCACACATGGCAGATTGCACATGAAACGCCCTTCTTATACGCATGATCCAGATTGCACATTTCGCTCCTTTTCTTTTCATGTCTTTTCTTTGCTTCTCTCCTAATGCAAAGCGCACAGTCTGCCTGGGTTGACATTTGGCACAAAGGAGGTCCTTGCATGCAGCTATAACACTGACGCTATCAGTATACTTGCCTCACATCTGACACACATCCTGAGTTCAGTGTAGCAATAAGTAAAGTACAGCAACAAGTAAGGTGCAGCAACCAGTACCTGGTGTGAGCAGTACAGCAGGTCAATGCCGCCCTGAGTGATGTCCTTGCCGATTGCTTGGTGGCCAAAGCAGCCCAGGATGTCCCTGAACGGGGGCCGGCTGGCTGGCAAGCTGCTAGAGGCTGCTGGCTGCCCAAACTCCAAATCAAACACCACTACCTACACCATTGCTGTCACATGGTCAATGCACGCACGCACCATAATGGCATCTGCACATACCCAAGGAGGCTTAAATGGACACTTGGGCATTGCTGGCTGCCCATACTCCAGATCAAATACCACCACCTACACCATTGCCAGGACTGGTTGTACCTGACCTATGGCATCTGAATCAAGTGGGAAATTTGCATGATCTTTATATAGATAAGATATATCATGTTTATATTATATTTATACATTTGTAAAACCACACTTGAGGATCGCAGGATGCATAGTCAAGGAGGGTTGAATGGACAGCAGAAGACTGCTGGTCACCAGACCTCTGAAAATCACCACCTATGTGACCGTCCTGAGACTCACAGTACAACAATTATCATGCTACAGGTATCACCTGTGTGGGCAGTCAGCAATGCTGAGTGATGAAAAAAAGTTGGACTGCTGGCTGCACTCATAACTTTTCACCAGCACAACAATGCCGTACTCATGTACCGGTCAAGTACTGTAGCAGCTGCAGTATGAGTATACGTTTGTAACGAGTTATCGACGTGAATTTGTAATGCATAATGTCGTTCATTAAGCTGGCGTTCCCTACTAGCTGCTTCAGCTTTTACACTGAAGGGGCCTCAGTACTGTCACAACTAATTGCACGGCATGACTCTGCTCAAGTCCAGACTAGATGCACATTGCCGCAACAGAGGCAACTGCTCGGGCAGGGTTTGACCATGCAATTTCCAAGACAGTTGTATGGGCATTACGCGTTGCGACGTGGCCAAACAGCAGAGTGTGGAGACTGTTGCGGCAGGGAAATGAGAGCAGAGCGGGGAGGGGGGGGAGGGGGGGAGCGCAAGTGGCGGGGTGCAAGCGTGCAAGGCAACAAGATGGACGACAGTATTACGAGGGCAAGGCAGAGCAAGTTATGCAGGGCAAGGCAGAGCAAAGTATGCAGTGCAAGGCAGCAAGCAAGCACATATGCAGGGCAAGAGCAGGGGGACAGGGATGTGCACAGAGCAGGGGGCATCTATTACAAGCTGACCCACCCATGGCAAAGCTGAGAACACAGTTTCATTGGGAGCAAGAGGGCTGAACTTCGCAGTAACAGTCTGAGCATGTGCAGTCACCTCTGATGGTGGCAGCACACGCATCACAGCCCCAGTATTGCAGGGTGTCTTGGAAGGTATGCGCTTACCTCTCTTGGCAGCAGCACATACAGCAGGTCCCTGGTGGCAGAGAAGCAGCAGCGCAGGGTGTCCCCAGGCTTGCTGCTGCTCATGTCCACCTTGTAGGTCTGCTGCTCCACCTTGTCTCTGCCCAGGTTGACCAGCCGCAACACAATGATGCTGCCTTTGGCGCCACACAGGCACATGTGGCGCCAGTCCGTGGGGTCTACCTTGATGCTGGTCAGGGCATGCTCTGCACCAAAATCCTTGCGCCACAGCACAGACCCAGCTGCAGACAACTGGCAAGGTTTGCAGCGGTCTGCAGGAGTCAAGCCTGCGAAAGCTTTTCGATGCTGCCTGTGCAGGTGGAAGCACGTGCACATGCTCTGTGTATGGGGTTGGCGATGGTTTTGGCCAGCACAAAGTCATGATGCGACCATTGCATCAACGCAGCTGCATGCATGAACGACCTAGACCATTGTCTGTAGGTGCGAAGGCAGAAGATGCAAGTAGACTCCGTGCCAACTTGCAAAGGCACATGAGCTGCCCATGTGTACAAGTGTCAGACCCTAGTTGATGTGGGAACATCCCTGTGCAGCATCCACAGTAAGACCGTCTCAACATACCTTGCATGTCCCAGACCAGGAACATTCCACTTGTCATGACAATGCCCAGCACACATGGGTTGCTCATGATCCAGGCCAAACCGCGAACAGCCCCACCCTTGCCTGGTTCAGTCTTCCTGGCCACAGGCCCCGGGGACTGGGCAGCTGATAGGGGATCCTCTAAACTTGCTATGACGGTGCCAGAGCTCACGACCCAAACCACGACACGCCCCTCATTATCCCCAGAGGCCAATCTGCAGGTCGTGAAAGATGTTTGTACATTGAGGTGATGCTGCACGGGTGCTGCAAGCTGTTGATGCTTGTTGCTTCACATACAGATACAAAACAGCCAAATGCATGTAGATAAATTTTTGACTGTTGCATGCCATGTGCTCGTCAAGCTTCACATTGCTGCAGTACAGGCATTCTTGCGCAGATGCCTCACACCTGAGAGATGATGTGGCTGCATCCCTTGAAAAGCATTCGGGTGCCCTGCATATCAACCAAAACAATGATGATGACTGCTGCTTTTGCAGCTCAGACTTCTCATGTTGCATTTACACTTTTGCCATGGCGCACCAGCTGACTGCTGTTGTGGATGCGCTCTTGTGTCCTCCATGCAGCACACATGTAAGCTGCATCCGATGCACCTGAAGACCCAAGCAAGAGGATCTGTGAACAGACATGCACCTGCCTATCTTTGCAGCATGAATCACAATGCTTACATCCACGACTGCTACGCCAGATGACACAGCATAGGCAAATAGCTCTCCAGCCAAGAGATCTGCTGCCCCAGCGTTGTTTTTGCTGACAGGGCCAGGCAGAAACCCCAACACATCCACAGCAGCGGTGGTCATCACAGAACAGTCTAGACGTCAAGGTCAAGCTGCGCAATGTGAGCAACTGACACACGCATGGAAGCCACTGCCGGGGACTGCCAGACAGTGACGACGCCGGGCGACGTCAGAGTTGACCAACAAAGTGATGGTACCGATCCAGCCTCACGCAACAAGCCGAATATTGAGCTGCATAGCGATGTCAACTATAGTGGAGGCAATCCAAGCTTGCGCTGCACATGATGCTGCGGTCACTCGAAATCATTCCGAAACGGTGTCCCGGAAAGGTAGAGTTGATAGGGAATCTGCACACACTGACTTCAAAACGCACTAGGTCATGAGCCAACATGATCAGCCAACAGCTGCTCTAGTTCATGCTTTTGCCGAAGCTCGTCCGCGGGAATTTGTAGAACGCTGAGGCTGTCATTGCTTCTTGCTTGCGGAACTTGTTAAACTGGTTGGTCGCCCAAACTGCAATACAGATCAGCCAGAACTTGTTTGATCAAAACATTTTGCTGAATGGAAGCATTGTCCTCCACATGTGGGCATTATTGACATCTGCCCATCTGACATATCACTATTCGCGCATAGGCGTCGCCGCGCAAAGTCAGCCAGTTATGACAGCAGAAGCTGACGCGCTTGTGCAAAACCTCAAGCAGCATGGCTATGTTGTGTTTCAATTAATGACCCCAAATGAGGTACAAGCCGCCAAGCAGCATGTTTACAGTAAGTGCTCAAATTCCAACAGCATTTGAGGCATCACTAGTCGTGTGTCCAACCCTGTTCTGGGGACAAGTGCAGGGGCAAGCACCTTCAAAAATTCTCAGCACCATCGCAACGACATGCAGATCTCGAAAGGGCAGGAGTAGGATCCAGGAACAACATTCAGCACTGCTTTGCTGAGCTCATACCAGCTGGCGGCCAGCTCATGGCACAGCTAGTGTGTCATCCAGTATTGCTACAGGTTCTGCACAGATACTTGGGGTCTAAATGTAGACTCGCCACATTCAGCAGCAACACCTTATTGCCTCAAGGTCTGCTTGCTCTCTTGCATTCATATTACGCTGCAACACAACCTGGCTGGAGGTCAAGCAAGTCTTATGCCGACAGTGGTAACATAGGCAATGATTTGTGCTCATCGTGTGGCATCAGCATCTCAGTGCTGGACAAGCCTAGTCGTGGCCATTTTTGGCCTGACCCCAGCAGCTGGCTCATTTCATGAAGGCTTGATGCAGATGGCAGCCTGGGGTCAGGCCTGGGGTGGCACACAGACTACCCCTACCATGATATTGACCAACCTTGGCCACCACCAGAATTTCCTCTGGGCTGTCAGGTGGGCTACCATGTGCAAAGCAAATTTCATGAGCTTGCTGGTGGTCCTTGACAGGCCCGATACCACAGAAGTCATCTGTGTGATGGCTATGCATGCCTGTGCAAAATGACCATTGCAGCTAGTTTGTACAGACAAGGTAGCAAGACCATCATCTCACAGCTTGTGTCACAGCCTTGCCCGCAGTCAAGACGATGTCAAAACCTTTAACAGGTAGCTTTGATGAGATTGAAACAGGCAAGCAAGGCGGGCAAGTGGTCTGTATGGCCGCACTCCACACCTGCCAGAACGATTGTCATGAATGCCTCTGAAATATGCCTTAGCGTGTCTCTTTAGCCCATCACACACACATGACAGGCTGTACCAGTTTTCAATAATGCAATCTATTGCTTCAGTGCTCTGTAGGACCCACACCAATGAGCTGCCAACATGCTGCATGGTGCCAATCCAATGCGCAGGTGCTGATCTGTCTGGATGAGTTCAGACAGGACAACGGCGGCACCATGTTCATGCCCAACTCACACATGCAAAACCCAAACGGCATTGAGGATGACATGGAGGGCACCTTTCCAGGCAGCGTCACGTTGACAGCCCCAGCAGGCTCTGTACTTGTAGCACATAGTGCATGGTGGTATGTCCTCTGCAACTGAAACCATGCACTTTGTTTTTTCCTTTCCTGGCTGACAAGGGTTATGCATATTGGATACCCACAAAATTTTGAGTAGGGATGTGATTGTTCCCCCCGCCCCCCCTTTCACTTGGGTGTGCGTAGCTTGTCCTAGATAGTCTTATGATCCATGTATGAGATGGGGTTGGACAACGTTCTTACCTTTGTCTTCAGCCTGGCTTCAGTGTCAGGTATACCGTCATGCATCTTTTTGAATTGCCCACACTCAATTACTGTCTGTTGACTCCCCTGATGCAAATTGATATTGCTTGGATGTACTGACCAGTAAGTCACTTGATGAATGCATGTGCCATCGGACCTTCCGGCTTCTTTTGTCAGAGCACAGCAAATGCCATTTACAATCTGCAATGGAATGTCTCTGCTGAAGCCAGCTCTTGAGCTGCACCTTGTGGAGATTGTCCTGATAGCCAGGGCCTCTGTCAGAGAACAAATTATGTAAACGTAAAAGGTGGCTTTGCGTTTGTGCAGGCATCGGCAGACCAAGAACGTGTCAAAGTTGCCACGAACAGCATTGTTGGGAAACTACACTCCTGGGCATGTGGTGCCCAAGGACAACATGGAGAAGCAATGGCATGTATTCAAAGCTTCTGGATCGTACTCTTTGCTCAGCAAGCACAAACAAGAAACTCTGGAGAAACTGCTGTTGGGTCCACACAGGAGGGGGCTGTATGCAAGCCCACCCCAACCATGAGACATGAGGTTCTACATAAGACTGCCTCCTGCTCATGTTCAGTGAGCATTACATAGCAGATGCAGGGGCGTCAAGCAAGAAGTGCATATCATTACTTGCTGAGACACTGCAGATCACCCAGCTTGCACGTACAGCATGAGTTATGGTCATTCTGGACACTCTTGATGCAGACATGAATACTTCAACCATCAGACATCCATTGTGAAAGATGCAGGCTAGAAACATTGATCGTACATTTTGACATGTTTTGTGTTCATGCCTGGCAATGATGTGTTTTCATTGTGTTAGCTGACCATACTACCAGGCAATCAGAACCACAGTCACATTCTCATTCACTAGACCCCAACAACATCTTCATGATCTCCTGTGTATTGAGTGGTATGCTTGTTGGCGCTCGTGCAACAGGTGTACTGGCAGGATACTGTTCCTGATCACCCTTACTGACTGCTTGCTCGTGTCCTGCATTCCAAAACTATGACTTTCCAAAGCTTTCGCACACAATGGAATCTGAGACTGCTTTCGCTGCACAGCACAGCATGCTGCAGCTGGATGTACAACTCCTCCTTCACATGTCACCTGGCAGATGCACATGCTACTAACAAGATGTATGCTTTACAGCATCTTGAATATGAAAGCCTGTGGCATACTAACCTGACATTCCTTTGCCTGCAAGAGCAGCAGCAGGTTCAGCTGCACCGCTGAGCTCTATCAACTCCTGCCAACTGCTGCTGCTTTCTGCTGGCTCCGCAACTTTGGCAGCTTTCTGACCCTTCCTTTTGCGCCTAGATGTCGGCAGCAGCATCTGCTGACCTACTGGACTTTGCATCATAGCAGGCTCTGGTATGAGGTCACCTCTGTAAGCGGGGGTAGTGGCAGTTGCTGCTGAAGATTCCATCGCTGCTGCTGTTGCTAAGTTCGCAGCCTTTAGCGATGATGTCTCTGCAGCTTCCACCAAAACAGGTGCAGCTGATGCGGCAAACAGGGGCATGGCTTCTTGTGTCACAAACTTACCTTGAGTGAGCCCGGGCACATCAGGAGCTGCTGTGACTGCTGCATCATCATTTTGGGATCGTGACGTGGCAGCCTGTGCAGCTGCTCTTTGATCTATTGCCTTGTTCAAGAGTGGCAAGCTATTATGTGCTCTGCTGTTTGAGCTGCTGCTGGCAAGAGCGCCAGCTGGGCTTGTTCCGGCTGCAGCATAGACCGTGTCTCTGCCTTTTGGCGCTGTGCCTGGCATATGATCTGTCTGTCCACCTTGCTGCAAACTTGGTGGCCGGTTTTGAGCAGAGCCACTTGTCAGGTCAGCAGCTGGCAAAGCAGCTGTCACAGCTCCTGAGGTAGCAGGCAAGGCAGCTGGTCCAGCATTGGGGCCAGCAGCCGGGCCAGCAGCTGCTGCAGCAGGAGATGCAGTACTCGAAGCTTCACGCAATGCTGCTGCATGGGCAACAGCAGATCGTAGGAGTGCTTTCCCCTGGGCAGGTACAGTGGCCACAGCTGGCTGAATAGCATTGCGCACAGTACGAGGTTTATCACCACCGATGCGAATGAAGGCTGGCTGATTTGCTGCCTTTTGCCCCAGCCTAAAAGCTCTGCCTAGTGGGGCCTTGCCTGTGGGTAATTTGCTACCAGAAAGCGCACTACTGGATGAGTTTTGCGCGCTGAGTTGCTGATTTGCTTGACCAGCAGGAGCCCCGGCCCTATGACTAGTTGCAGCCAGGGACTCTGAGCTCTGTTGCTGTGATGGGGATGAGCGCTGATAGCCCATCTGTGGTGAACGCAGAGGCTGTGACAAGAGTGGGGTCGGTTGGGGGCGATGCTGAGGGTCCAGCCCAGAGTCTGGTGATGCCTCCTCCCTATTCCTCTTTCTAGTGCTTCCAGCCCTGTCTGATAGGTGGCGCAGCCTATCACAACAGAAGATGAAACATCATTCAGTGTACTCGATACCACAAGCATAGACTCAAAGTAGAATCTGCCAGTATGATGTAGCACTTCAGCAGCATACATATTTATCTACAGGAACCTTGAGCAGGATAAGGCTGGGTGATGTCAGCTCCTTTCCTGCAGCCTGTCATGTGCAGCTGAGTGTAATTTGCAACTACTCTACTCACATCCCTTTATGTCACAACAAAGGCACAAACAGAAAAGGCAAGCCGTTTCGTGCAGATCCTGACCTTTCGTGCAATGTGCTTGGGGCTTCATCTGTCTGTGCGACCCTGCCAGCCTGGCTGCCCAGCATGACTGATGGTAAGGTATGTCTGTACCTGAGCGCCTGACTCCCTTCTGCCCCTCCAGCCTCCGTTTGCCTGGGTTGCAAGCCAGGCCATGACTTGCATGATTCACATGTTTGGTAAAATTTAGCGAAGCTTGAATTGCATGGGTCACATGTTTGGCGTGAATCATATGTTTGGGGTGGATCGCATGTTTGGTGCAATCAAGTGAAGTCTGAATTGCATGGATGGCAGAGAACAGACCCACCGTCACTTGCAGGTATGTTGTCCCAGGGACTCACCTATCCTCAAATACCAGCAGCGCAGCATCCCCAGGGCTTGCCAACTGCTCTGCCTGTGAGGCCTGTGCACCTTGCTTTCTTCTTAGGCTTGCTGCCAAGCCCACAGGCGTCACGTGAGACTCCAGTGGAATGCAGTCATGAGAGTTGCCCGCAATCTGCTTGGGCTCCCACAGCTTGTCCATGCCGGACTGAGCTTTTGGCACCAGAGAAGCAGCAGCTGCTACTGACTGAGCTGACGTACTGCCAAGGGCCTCAGGAAGGCAATCAGCACTATGATCAGACACCGCTGTCTTGGGCTTTTCAGTACTACTTGGCCTGCTCACTTTCTGCCCTAGATTGCTATTCCTTGCTGCTCTTGCTCCTTTGGTGTCTGCTTTGCTACGGCTGCCTGCTTGGCCTGCTGCCCTGCTGACATTATCAGAAATATTGAAATCATCACGTTTTGCAACTGCCACCCCGCTGATCATTTTGCCAATGTCACCACCACTGTTTGCTGTTGGTGCCACTGCTATCCTGTTGGCCTTTTCTCCAACATCTTCGACAGCACCTGCTGCAGGCGTCACTTTTGCCCTGCTGACCTTCTCACCAATATCTTCAGCAGCGCCTGCTGCAAGTTTCACTGTTGCTCTGCTAACCTTTTCACCAATATCATCACAGTTGTCTGCGGCTGTTGTCGCTGGTGCCCTGCCAATCTTGTGGCTAAACTCTTGAGCGAAGGACGAGGCAAGCCGAGTTGCAACGCTAGCATAGTGCACACTGTGAAAGGCTTGCGCAGCTGCAGCAAAGTTGGGGAAGTTGGTGTGGGGGATGAGGGACAAGGTGGGCACTCCAGCTGTCCAGGAGCAACTGAGCATATACGGCAGATCAGGATAAGTACCTGCAATCAAACACAACTTGAGGCGTCTGCCAGACAGACCGGATCAGTACAACGATTCTTGCTTGTGACTGGCAAACAAACGAATGTGAATGACAGTTGGCATGTGGGCTATGAAACAGGTCAACTGTGACTGTAACAGTGGCACAGGCATCTGTTCACAGCTGCAAAGCATACTGCAAAGGGAATCAGCATTTGCAGTCCTGGAATCACAGCTTGCATAACATATCGCATAATGGCAGCACTGGCCATGTGAACAGAGATGCTCTTGGGAATTGCTTGCAATGCCGTAATGCAAAGCCAGTTCTGGACCAAACATATGCATGCCATGTTAAAGTCACAGTATCCAGCAGGCAATTGCAAACAGACTGCACATGTCTGCTGTCTGAGAGGGACATCAGAGGAAGTTACATTGACTGCCAGCTCACCTGTTCTAGCCAGGTCCTGCTGGGGCAGAGCTATCACCAGAGGCAGCAGAGAATTGTATGCCTTGATGCTGTCCAGCAGCAGCTGGCACACCAGTACCTGCAGAGAGACAACAGCACTGCTGACCTGGCATCAGGATTGTCATCTGTGGCTGACAGACTACTGGCTGGACAGTTCCATATGCAAAAGGCAACATGTCTGCTGAAGAATACAGTGTCATAAATTTGCTCTTGCAGTGGGACCATGTGAGCACTCCAGTGTCTCTGCAGGACGTGAGCCAATGCCATCGTCTGATTGTCAGGCACTTGCAAACACAAGCAACAGCTTTGGACCAGCCAACTGCACTTGGCTTGGACACGAAGGGTGTGCTATACCAGACTGAAGGGTGTGGTATGGTGCTCTTGATTTCCAGTCAAAAGCAAAAAGCAGCCACTGAAAAGCAGGGAGCAAATGCAATGGTGAATACCTGGATTCTGGCCACCATGGCTAAGGCCGTCAAGCAGAAGGGCATGAAGTACGTCATGCTGAGCTGCGCAAGCAGCTGCGCGGCTGCAGCATGTGCAGCAGGGATGGTCTTCACAGCAAGGCGGCAGCCTGCTAACAGGCGCTGCAAGACCAGAATGCCTGCCTGCTGTGCTGGTACGTGCAGCTTGTTTGCCCTGTGGACATACAGCACCTTGCGTCAGTGGTGCAATATTGCCTTTGGAGACTGGTCACTGCAGTGCCATTTCCCTGTGGATGTAGCAAAGGTGTGGGCCTAGCGTGTGCTCTCATAGCCTTCATTGCGAGGCGTTTTGAAGGAATGACAGGCGCAGTGCATTGGCGTCTGCTGTTTTTGTTTGCCTCACGACTGTCAGCAGCTGGCATACAACAGGCTGCGCTACGTGTCAGCATTGTGTGCTCCGATATGTGCAGCAGCGCATCATCTTATTTTCAGAACTGTCAGAAGGACTTCTGCAGGGTTTTAAACCTGTGTCAGGCGTCGCAGCAAATTCAGCAAGGAAGTGACATGCGCATGATGCCCTGGTCTGAAGGAGGTGAGTACCTGCCAAACATGACAAGCGAGGCAGTTGCTGGCATGCCCACTCCAGCATTAGATCTGAGATAATTGAGATCACCCACCAGTTCTGACAGCTGCAGCTGCTGCAGCAGCCTCATGCACCGCTTCACCTGGCATCGAACAGGACGCATGAGCACAGCATGCTGGAAACACATGTGAATGCTCTGAGTGATGGTGGTGTGTGGTCAAGCACATTACTATGTAGGAACTTGGCATTCAGTGACACTGGCAGCATACCTCTGAGAGGTATTGGAAGTGTTTGGAGCTGCGATGCTGATTCTTGGACTTGTACAACAGCTTGCTCAGCAGAGCTGCTTCATACCACAAGTCTGTCCGCACAAGCGAGCCCTGCAAGGGGGGGCACAACTATGTACAATATGTTGTGACAGAGACTGCTGTTCGAAGGTAAGAGAATTGTCGGCTTGCCTGCAAAGCCACAAGATTGGCACCTCTTGCAGCAGAGTCAACATCGGGAAGGTAAGAAACAGTTTGCGCGTTCCTGAGGGATTGCGGCAAAGCCCAGGTGGTGCGCGTTTGCTTTGCGCCCGACATGGTGTCTCAGATCCTCAGTCAACTGTCGCAGCAGAGCGCGGGGGATCGGCGGACCTGCCGTCGATCAAAGTTTGTGACTGGGCGCCCAGCGCCAGGATGGTGCGACTAGCGGTCTCGCCCATGCTTCTGTCGATCGAAACGCCATGAAGTTGGCGTTACGTGACGCTCAATTTCTCGGATGAATGATGCTGTATCAACAAGACCCATTGGAGGCTGCATTTGTCAATGGGGTCACAACTCACGGGCAGTGCAGAGGTGAGCATTGCAGCATGCACAGCATGTCTGCAAAGCTGTACAGCCTTACAACTTGTCTGCTGGCACCTAGACTCCATGCTTCGTTGCTTATATCAGTCATCGAATGCATTGCATAAGGGGATCATGGCTGCATAGCTGCTGTTGGCTGATCCAAGTGCACCCTTGACTGTTTGCTGCTTTGCTGCACTTAGGCTGCAGTGCAGGGATGCTGCATGGCTGCTCGAGCACGTTGCCTTACCCATGTACTTTCTGACACCAGTCTGATGGACAATCCCAAAGCCATGCCACAGCATGCCCTTGAACTGCCCTTCATACTCAGTCTTCCCATCAGCAGAGTACCATTTGCCTTTCTGCGGCTGCCCTAGGTGCCAGCTGCATTCATAGTATGAATTGTCTGTGAGTGTGAGTGTGACGCTGGCATATTTGCGGTCGACAAACTTGAAGTCTGTGTCTGAGAGATGGCGATTTCGACGGTTAACACCCTAGCAACTGCTTCGGCTCAAAAATGCCACCTTTGTCACACCCGATCAAATCCTCTGGCTCGGCATGGCGCCAGGCTTACCAGATCACCGGCATCAAAGCCCTTCAGCAGTCGAACTTCCAGATCCCCATGTATCGTCCAGGCACGCACAGGTTAGATGGATCTGATCGTGGTATATCCAGTTTAGGACTTTTATGAATTTGCCTGTGACCGTGTCAAACCCTGGTCATCTCAGCAGGTTCTTCGAGCCGGCAAGATACCCAAGACGACATGATTCCGTCTGATGCGGAGGTGGTGCCAGTTGAAGGGGTGTATCGGACAGGTGAGAGCATGCCTTCGACACAAAGGCTAGGACAATTTGAGGTGGTCTGTGACACTTGACGAATTGCAGGCAACAGGCAGAAGATCAAAGGCAAAACGGCTTTGGTTGCTGGAGCAACAGGTGGAGTTGGCAGCAGAGTTGTGCAGTGTCTGGTCAATGAAGGGGTGAAAGTGCGTGCCTTGGTGCGGGACTACACTAAAGTGGTAAGGCAACCATATATCGCGAGGTCCTTGCTTGTTTGTGCAACATTCAACATGCACGGTAGGCTGCCAAGTGTCAATTCGTCCTTATGCCATGCGTCAGACTGTCACCAATGGGAGCTGCTTGCAGAACTCGGACTTGTACACAAAGAATGTTGAGGTGATCAAAGGAGATGTATACCAGTATTCAACTTTGCCAGCAGCAATGAAGGGCTGGTAAGCAACTGCCCTGTCTCTCACACTGTCTTTCTCAAACAGACAGGCAGACAGAAAGATATATCAACAGCTGGCCCTGAACCTCAAGTTCATGCATGCGTTGTGCACATATTGATTGTGTGGGCTGACCTGAATGGGCACAGCTCCTGCTGCATGGCTGCTCAGCCAGCTACAAACACATTGGTTGCTGTTGCTTTGTTGTGCTGGTCTTCAGTTGAGACTGACTCAGCTTGCGTCTGCAGTGATTTTGTGGTGTGTGCGACCGGCAGTACCGACCGGTTCAACCCCTTTGGACCCTTCAATGTAGATTACCAGGTCTGTAGTCCAGCTATGTCCCATACCATGTCTAGTTTGTGCTATGGCTTAGCTAGTCATGCTCCAACCTGCTGCAAGCATGTGGCAAGTCTGCTGCAGCTGATATCAAACCCGCATCCCAGGCCCGACTTGCTCATGCTTGAGCACAGCCCAGGTAGTGTGTCTGTAACAAGGTGTGGCGTTCTCTTGCAGGCTCATTGTGACCTTTTCCAGGTGCATGCATGTGCATCTCTACCTGTATATATGATTTAGCTGGATTCTTGACCTCCATACATCCCTGTATAAGAAAAACACCATGTGCTGTGCAGGGTACTAGAAACCTTATTGCAGCTGCGACGCAAGCTAAGGTGAAGAAAGTTGTGTTGGTGACGTCCATTGGGACAGATGACCCCCTCTTCCCCCTCAACCTCTTCTTTGGGGTGGGCTTCCTGTACTCAAACTTTTGCTTCCTGCAAAGCATGTGTCATTCCTCACTGCTTTTGCAATTCAGCAGTCTCTGTTGCATGCAGCATTGATGCTGATCATCTAAGGTTCATCTTGGCAGGCAATTGTGTTGAGCTTTTTATGTGGTCACTGAATGACCGATGCAAAGTCAGGCTTATGCAAATGAGAGACTTTGACAGTGCAGAGGGCTGTGAGTGAAGTAAAACTGCAGTACTCTGATGTCTGTTGTCATGTGACTGCAACATTGCATTGACCTTGCTGTGATCACAAGGCACTGAAGCCATGCTATGTATCAGCAGGTACTGTTCTTCAAGAAAAGAGCTGAGGAAGAGCTGCAGAGGTCAGGGATTGACTACACCATTGTGCGACCAGGCACGCTTCTGAGCTTTCGCCTGCTTGCATGCCTTGCCTTCACTGCATTCTTTGAGCAACATATGTCAACGCATTGGCTGCTTTTCAAAATGCTACAAACACACAAATGCACATCGATGCAAGGCGATAAGCTCATCTTGCAGCACTTTTCCACAGCATGCACTCATCGCCGTCTGAAGGTCCAATTTGTGGTTGGAGAAATCTTCAGAGTGTGGAACATTTGATATCACATGTATAAATGGTACTGCATGTATGAAACATGTCTAACATGTGTGATAGACTGTCCTTGCAATGTGGGGTGACTTTGGGGTAGCATTGGCCAATGCAGTACTAAAGTCTAGCTGCGCTTTCATTGAGGCCTGTTTCAGACAAACCAGTACTCTGCCTTTTGCTGACCCTGGCAGATCTGACCTCAGCTGAGGTGCATCCCCTGTAGGCTGCATGTCTGCGGTCAATCCTGAAGGGGGACCAGTGACAGGGTCCGGGAGCTGTTCTCTGAAAATGGCTTGATGGAAGGCTGCCCAGCTTTGGTCTATATCCTCCACAAGCCATTTTCAGAAAGCAGCTTGTGGATCCTGTCACTGTTTCCTCTTCAAGACCAGCCACAGACAGGCAGTCAACAGAGGATGCACCTCAGCATCAGTCACATGGACCTGGGTCAAACCAGCAGAGCCCTCAACTTGAGAGTAGGTTTGTTGCTCAGCGTCTACAGGCTGGCTGTAGCATGCCTGACTTCCAACCATTTGCATCTTGCACCAGCCACAGTACTACGTTGGCTCAGCCTCAAGCCTGCTGCATGGCCTTCAGAATTGGGGTGAGGCATACCTCATACCCACCTGGCTGATGCAAGAGTAGGCTGGCAAAAGTTCAGAATCATCAATCAATCAATCAATCAATCAAGTTGCAAAGCAGGAATCTGAGCAGGCGATCTTGCAGCAGCGGGCTTCCATTTTTTCCAGGTAAACATCAACCTTGGATGCTAGCTAGCAACGCCAATCAGCCAGCTGCAACTGCGCGTCATGCCCAGGAGTAGCAGGCAATGCATCTGGCAGACGCAGCCGCAGGAGCAGACCCAAACAAAGAGTGCATAGCTGCAATGCAATCTTTTGAACAGCAGCTTCTTGTATGTTTGTGGCCATGCCATGCTTTCACACAGCTCTAATGGAAAGGCACAACCAGCATGCCTGCCCCTTGCAAGCCAACACATTCCCACTTGTCAGCATCAAGCTTCCTTTTGTGGCGGTGACCAGAGGGCTGCCGCAATGCCATCCCAGGCAGACACAGGACATGGGCATGCAGCAACATGAAAAGCGCATCACATATTGGTGTTGAGCTGGATGTGATCAGGTGGCCTGCCAAGCTCAATTCTACCTAGACACAGGGGGTGTGATGGCTCGATCAGAAACCATTGACATTGCTCGCACATGTGCAAGAGCGTGCATGTTGCTTGTCACCTGCTGATCTCCAGAACTCTTTTGTGTGGTGTGTGACCAGGTGGTCTGCAAAATGCTGTGCCAGACAGGCAGAGGGAGGGAGGTATCGTCATGGCTGGGCCGGACACCTTTGGCTTGCCTCCCAGAAGATCACCCGGCAGCATCCTCAGACGGCAGGTACGCAATGTGCAGACAAGTTGTACACAATGTGCAGACAGAGGCTTTTGTGGTCAGTTCCATATGGGCACAACTTTTATCATATATTTTCATTCTCATCTTTATTTCATATATGCTTTTGTGGATCAGCAGAACATAAACCCAGTGGCATTTTGTGCAGACAGCAGCACGGACAGGGTTCACACATTGTGCAGGTGACGTGCAGACAATGTGATCTGTATGTGCGTCTTGTACCTGATGGACAGGAGCTGGCTGCTGGTGCAGGTGGCTGAGATTTGTGTGGATGCCTTATCAGAACCAGCAGCAACCAACAAAGTGGTGGAGATTGTGGCAGATCAGAATGAAATTGTGAGGCCAGCAGCAGAGCTGTTTGCCAATGTACAATAATATGCAGAGTTGCTGCAGCTGACTATTCCAGCCAGGTAGAAAATCACAAAGCAGCTTCAAGCATGTATCAGATGTGATGTCAGTATCTAGTGACTTATGCTGAGTTCTGATGCTGCAACCCCAACATGCCCATATTGTTAGGGCAGATGTCAACCAGTCCACGAGTGTACTTATTGGTGTGCCAGTGTATATCACCTTGTTTGTGTTGTGTGAGCAGGACTATATAACAGCTTTTGCAGCAGCTTCTGCAGTACTGTTCAGCAAGTGGTATGCATGAGGTGATTACATGTCATACATTCTTTACTTTTATTGATAATTCAGGTGCAGGCCAAACTTGCACTGCTGCAAATTGTGAGCAGCTGACTGACGAGAGACTAGTGTTCCAAGCCGCCTCTGGCCCAACTGTAAACTGTTTCATT
>JAABUO010003061.1_pt1 | contig 20082 bp, 28 predicted proteins | sample 5559291 | NCBI WGS metagenome assembly JAABUO01 (sample SAMN10711878, study PRJNA513372) | rock metagenome | isolation source: Antarctica rocks | place: Antarctica: Victoria Land, Finger Mt sud
CCACCCCGCCACATTGCAGGCCACCTCAGTGCCATGAGGGCTGCCTTTGCTGGCATGTCTAGTGGGCGCTTGCCACCCCACTTGCTGTTCTCGGACAGAGACTTCAACGAGGATGACTACGAGGCGCTGCTAGCTCTTGATGACACCGTGGAGAACCGGAAAGGTGAGTCTGAAAGCTTTTGCCCTTATGTGGGTGTGTGTGGTGTGTGTGTGTGTCATTTCAAAGCTGTTTTGAGGGTCTATGATACACCATGTGGCTGGGCATAGTCCAAATCTTGGCAGATTTCATGTCATGTTGCATCCATTTTTACAAAATTGATGTGGTGACTGCTTGTGCTTGTCTGTGTGTGCCTAGTGGCTGATCATCTTGGGCTGTAATTGACAGGTGCACAGGGTGTGTAGCATGGTCACGTAAGTTGGTGATTGCAAGGGTAAACTGCCAGTCACCTGTTCTAGTCTGTGAGCGGTTCGTGCAGGGAGATCACTGCTGTTACGCTAAGCGGGTGTTACTCCCATATGACAGGAGCAGATTGGGCCGTACCTCTCCCATGAGTAAAACACACAGTCATTCCTGTTACGCTCTGATCTTCTGCTGTTTGTGAAGGAGCGACAAAGGATGTGATAGAGGCCATTCCCACTGTTCCAGTCCCTTTGGGAGGTCTGACAGAGACAGGAGACAGAAGGTGTCCCATCTGTCTGGAGGACTATGTGTCAGGCGCAACCTTGCGCCGCCTGCATTGCACCCACCAGTTCCACAAGCCTTGCCTTGACAAGTGGCTGCAGCAGAAGGCTACCTGCCCAATTTGCCAGGGAGAATGCAAGTCATGCGTGTAACTCCTGAAGACACAGATGAGCATGTGGGTGTTTGGGATGACAAGACCAGTGGCTGCAGTGTGTAGGGAGAAGAAACCGTGTTAATGGTGTCTGTCTGGCTTTGCAGTGTGCATTCAAGTAGCTACAGTCGTTACAGCCGCAGGAGGGGTTATATCATGCATGAACTGCAACATACTCTGATGTTTGTGGATATTCGACCACTAGCCTGCAGTTAGGAGCACATAGTATAGAAAGCAGGTCAAAGTGTGACCAGCTTTGCACATGTTGCAAGACACATGTATGTACAGTGATGTACAATAAACTGATATGTCGAACAGCATGCAAATATGCTGCTGAGGGTATTGCATTGCAACCTTCAAGGCGCCCAACAAAGCAACTGCAACACTATGTAAGACAAGCAAGACTACCAGCTGGAGAGCGGCAAGTCTGATGCAGGGTAATTGCAAAAGGCTGCAAGCCGAATCTGCAGCAGGCAGGTCTGGCTGCGAGCATATATTTATGGATGCCACAAATCGAATGCAGCCATGGAATATTCGCATGTCAGATTGCTTGACGATTCGTATGGAAGGTCAGACATGATACTGAAGCAAACCATGCTGTTGACGTTGTGAGCCATGTGTTAGGCAGCAGTTGGCTGGCCTGAGATTGTTGTGCATATAGGGCAATTGCGTGCACACAGCTGCGTCAGCCTCAAAGACAGGCGTTGGTTTAGGTTCACATGCCATTTGACAGTAGCATTGACCCAAATGATTGAATAGCTCCTATTGACCTGATTGGAAACTTCGGCTCCATGTGCTATGCAGCTGAATTCAATCTGTAGAGTCATCTCATGCAGCATATTATACGATTATTTCATCTGGAAACTTCGAGTTTTTTGAAAGTACAGTCTGTAGCTAGACCTACAACTGGCTGAGCATTTCAGCCGACCTGACACAACATTTTACCATTCTTGACAGGCAGATTACTGCAGTGTCACCTTGTAAATATTCTGCTCCGCTCCTACTATATCCCTGTGCGCTCCCCTGCATTGCATTGCATACATATGCCCTTGCACAGCGACGCCAGTGAGCGTCACACAAATGCTGAGCCTGAGTGTTGCAGCACTGCTAATTGAGTGGCTGCCTGCATCATGCTGTGCTGGCATTTGAACTGATGTTCACCTGGGAGTCTCTGGCAGACTGCTGAGTCACGTTTTTGCTGAGCTCTACTGGAGGCTAGTAAGGTATGCCATGATATGAGACCCAGACGTGATGTCAGACCCAGACACCCTTGTGACAAGATGACAGTGGCACGCAACAATTGCAGTCATGCCAAGTGTCCTGGTGATCATTCTGGGATCGGAAACAAGAGATTCTGATAAGGTTGCTGACCAGCTGTGGCATGCACTACAGATGCCTGGTGGACAGGTCCCACCTTGCCCTAAACCCTAATCCCTTGCCCTTGCGGTGTCAGCTCTTGAACAAGATTGGTGATGTGTGCGTATGTCGATGCAGGCATCTTTGGTGTTTCAAAGCTTAGAGGAAGTTCATTCCTTCACAAGCCGGGCCCAGCCTTGTCAGACACTGAAAAATGTGCACCTTCTCCGGCATTGGTGCTGCCTTTGTGCTGCTGCCAGGCATACGTCACCAAGTGTTCTCAAGATCTTGTGCTACAGAAGAGACCCAGGGTAAGACCCGGGTTAAGACCCAGCTCATTTTACTGGGGTTGCTCAGCACACAGTATTTCACGGCTGTACAGACACATATGGCTGACACAGACGCAGACACATGTGGCTGTTGCTGCATCAAATCAGCACATGCAGAGTGGACATCATACTCTGTTGTTCTCACATTATTCCTGAGTCCGTCATGAGAAACAGCAAAGCAATCAAGATACTGTTCATGTGATACTGCCCTGATGACACGTTTGTATGACCACGAAATAGTTTCAACTGAGCTGCTTGTGCTCAATTGCATTTGAAAGACACTGTGGCCAAGTGACCTCTTTCTCTGGTAGCCATGATCCATGTGCCGAATACCAATTTCTGCTTCTGCAGGCCTCTGAGGAATTCAGCACAGCTGAAAGCTTTGTATAACAATTTGCATAGGGGCCTGGATACCTGTTGGCTCGAAACCTCCCAGACTTTGCACAACCTCACAAGGCGCAGTTTTCAATTTGTCTGGAAACAGCGGGCAAAGCCATACACACTGGAACAGCAGCAGTTGCAGCTGCAGCTGCTCTCAAGACCAGTGTGAACAGTCAAGACCAGATCCCTTTTTCATCAAGCAGCAGCCAGGCATGGGCAAGGTATGGCTCACTTGAATGCATTCACATGTGCATGCTCTGCATGTGCTGTGCAGCAGCAGTCATGTTTGCTTCAACCATATGATGCAGGGCAAGTAGGGCTTGCCATAGCAGCGAGGCACGGACTGCTGCTGACGAGGATGGGGATGATGAACAGGAGCGGGCTTGGAAGTTGTCTACAATGACAGCAGTGTCTGGTTCAGTGGGCCAGACAAGCCTCGCACAACATGTGATTGTTGCGCAGTCATATGACATGCAATGCAACAGATCATCAGCTAGCAATGCTGTTGGTCTGGCACAAGCTGCATCTGCTCGTGAGTGTTTGATGAGCTGTGCGTTTAGCTGGGATGTGTTACTCTCTCAGGCATCATTTGACAGTTGAGAGCTCCTTGGCAGTAGCCATCCGAGTCTTACATTCAGTGTTGCTGACATATTGGCTGAAATGAGTATTCTCTCAAACAACCACGTGAAATCTCTGCTTTGCATGGCATAAGCAGCTCGAAACTTGTACATCTCGTCCATATGTAAAATCACGTGGTCGAGCGTGACCTGCATTTACTTTATATGTGATGTGATTGGCCCTCCTCTGCTCATGTCTGCATGAGGGTCCAGTTAGAGCTCCAGGTCGCAGCACTTGCAATGAGCAGCCAACAGCCAATGAAGTCTGCTCTTTATATACACTCAATGCTGGTCGCACACAATTGTAAGCCTTGTAAGCCTTGCACTACGCTTCAACAAGCTTGCAAGGTATACTCCATGCCATCTGTTGCTGAGCATAGCTGCTTTTCTGACACGCACAACAGTCAGGAGCAAGACAGCCCTGTACACTTTTGGTCATATCTTATTGGTCAAGCTGCGCAGAATGCCTTCAGCAGAGCTGTAGTACCCCCCACCAAAAAGGTTGTAGTGATTGAGGTAGTGATACAACAAGTACAGCTGTTTCCTGTCCTCAAACCCTGCAGGAATGGACACAACAGTGTCACAGACTGATCTGAGTGAGCATTGCAAGCAAATGCCAAGCCAAATACAGGAAACACTTCCAGCTTGAACACTGAATACACAGGTAAGCATTGTTCAATACAACGCAAAAGCACTTGAGTCTTGGCAAATCCCTGCACCCTAACAACACATTGCTGACAAAGGACACAAAAGCTGAGAGGCTGATGTGGCGCCTCAAGAGGCTCCCATCATGATTGCCACAGACATCAACTTTGTTTCTTGAGCAAAGGACCAGAGACTGACCTGGCGCCTTTGGCAGCACTCTGTGATAGGCATCATAAAAGGCAGAACTGAAACCAGCACACCATGACATGCCAAAGTCTGCTTCTGAGTGACCATAGTAGACAGCTGGGTCAAAAATGGATGGCTCTCCATCTACACCTGATATGTTGCCACTCCAGAGGTCACCATGCAATACACTGGGCTTGACCTGCATATTGCATTCACGTCTGGCTTGGACAGCATCCATGTAGTGCGTGTATGATGTGCGCTTCACTCTTCACTAATGCTATGCAGCACACAGGCTCAGCCTTGTTGACTTGTTGCCGATACAGCACAGGATAAGAGTGCATTCTGTGGTGCACCAGACAGAAGCCAATACTCCAGGCAAAGTAAAGCTGCAACATCTCAAGCAGTGCTGCAGACTCTGTGATGGATATCTGTCATGGCAGCCAGCAACAATGCAGACCAGTTTATCTGAAGTATGCATCGCAAGGATGCAAAATGTGCAGAGTGTTGCTGCAATGGCCTCAGAAAGCTCACATCTACGCCCTGAAAGAAGTGCTCCAGGTTGTCACACAGCTTCTTGCCCATGTGCTGCAGCTTGGGATCTTTAGTCAACTTGAGCTGATGCTGTAATCGGCGCTCTCTATAGAAATGTATCCAGTTGTCCATCCAGCCATTGGGTTGTGAAGTGCCTCCAATGGTGTTGTCAATCGGGAAGCCAAACATGCCCTTCTTTGCTGTTTCATCCTGCACAGAGCAAAAGCCAAATGGGAAACAGACAGTAGTATGGGCTTGGCTTTGATAGTTTTTTCCATTTGGCAAATTGTTGTGCATGCAGTATAAGGGCCCAAACCAGTGCAGAAAATGTTTTTGGTGGTTGGGCAGTATAGTGGTTCAAAGCAGGGTGCAGACTAGCTTTGTGGCAGCGCAAATGTGATAGGCAAGACTGATCAGTGAACCAATGAGGTACACCAGGAGAATTTATAAGGTTTACCAGGTGAACCTATCAGGTGTGTCAGGTGACCTGATAAGGTATGCCAGGAGTGTAACCTGGCACTTGCTGTATCTGTGCGCTAGACGAGCAGCTGGAGAGCAGGTGCAGGCCATGCATGCTGACTGATTACAATGACCAGTCAGCATACTCACCGCAGGTTCTGCCTTGTGCATTTCAGCTAGCCTCTGCCCAAGATCTGCCTGACTGTATGACCCTCCAAAATCAAGATACTCCATGATTATGAAAGAGCCTTTGCCTTGGCCTTTTCCTGCGCTCACTGACAGTGATTCAAGTCTGCTGTGACTGGGCTACTGAAGTGTCATGAGCTTTATGCAGCAGAACTTGGGTCAGTGCATACCGGATGAAGCTCAAGGGACACAATCAGGATGGAGCTCAAGGGCTAGCTTACCTTCTGGCACAGCAGAAAGGTTGCCAAAATGGTAGATCTTTGGGATACGCATTGATTGTGTATCTGCAGAGCATAAGCGATTCATGTGTTAGGCCACACATGGCAGCAACCAAACAGGGATAGTCAATGTCAGTTCAGAGCCTTACAGCAACAATTGGGGTGAAGGGAAGGATGGTACCATACAATGCCTGCAACCCGAGCGCTTCTCCTTCAAACATACTAGAATCCCGGCCTTGACTCAGCTTGACGAAGAACTTCTTGCCACTGTCTGTATGGTAAACATGTGCAGAGCTCCAGGAACTTGAGCCTGCTGAACTTTCCTTGACGACCTTGCCGCTGTCCAGATTATCAGCAATCCAATCCTTGACGACGTCTTGGCCTCTGCGATTGCCACACGGCCGGCTTGCATTACGAGGGGCAGCGGCACATGCTTCGACTCGCATGCGTGAGAACTGTTAGCTTGTCAGCAGGGACTTGTTGCGGCCTACCCACTCGCCATCACAATCTTTGATCTACTGTTGAACGCGCACACTCTTGAGGTGTGTGTGTATCGCTGCGAACATGCAGCGCGATTTTGTCTTTCAGCAAAACCACGGAGAGTTGACAAACACGTTGATGGAAGAGCTGGCGGGCGGTCGGGTCGGTAGATTGTCAAAGAAGCCCTTGCAAACGGACAGGTGCACATGCGCATTCTGCTCTGTGTCGTCCTCGCGAGGATATGAGTCGCATGCATGCATGAGCATATTGAGCAATGGTTCCGGAGCTTCCATTTTTGAAATTCGTCCTGTTTTGAGTGATCTGGATGGATGCTGCACTGCCATGAGTGATCTGCAGTGAGGCCTGAAGCGCTGTGTGTTTGCCTGCGGCTCAGCGCATCACTCACCACAGTGATGGACCGGGTGCTGCTGTGGGCAGACTGCATGCCTCATGAGTGATGAAGTATGTGCTGCTGCAGCTGCTGCTCATGTTGCATTTGCTGCGCTCGTTGGCATGTGCAGCTCAGCGCTCTTGTTCAGCCCATGTATCTGGTTTTTTCTCTCACTGCACACGCTGCGCTGGTTGCCCACAGGCTGGGTGGTGTGGATCACTGCCATGAGTGATCTGCAGTGAGGCCTGAAGCGCTGTGTTTTTGCCTGCGGCTCAGTGCATCACTCACCACAGTGATGGACCGGGTGCTGCTGTGGGCAGACTGCATGGCTCATGAGTGATGAAATATGTGCTGCTGCAGGTGCTGCTTACTTGGCATTTGCTGCGCTCGTTGGCATGTGCATCTCTGCAGCCCACATATCTGCTTTGTCCCTTTTGCATACGCTGCGCTGGTTGCCTACAGGCTGGGTGGTTTCCATCCCTTCTTTTAGTGATCTGCAGTGAGGCCTGAGGTGATGTGTGCTTGCCTATGGCTCAGGCCATCACTCATCACAGTGATGGTCTGGGTGCTGCCATGGGCAGACTGCACAGCTCATGAGTGATGCAGTACGTGCTGCTGCAGCTGCTTATTTGGCACTTGCTGCGCTCAATGGCATGTGCAGCTCAGTCATTCCCTGCAGCCAACATATCTGCTGTATTTTCACTTCACACGCTGCGCTGGTTGCCAACTGGCTGGGCAGTGTGGGTCACTGTGGTGAGTGAACTGCAGTGAGGCCTAAAGTGCTGTGTGTTTGTCTGTGGCTCAGGCCATCACATGTCACAGTGATGGATCATCACAGCTCATGAGTGATGAAGGCACAGGCTGCAGCTGCTCATGTGGCACTTGCTGCGCTCCTTGGCATGTGCAGCTCAGTGATCCCCTGCAGCCCATGTATCTGATTTTTTCCTCCCACTGCACACGCTGCGCTGGTTGCCCATAGGCTGAGTGGTGTACTCACCACAGTGATGGACCGGGTGCTGCTGTGGGCAGACTGCATGGCTCATGAGTGGTGAAGTATGTGCTGCTTATTTGGCACTTGCTGCGCTCGTTGGCATGTGCAGCACTGTGCTCCTCTTCAGCCCACATGCTGCGCTGGTTATTGCAAGATGATGCTGCAGTGGATGTGTGCACTGCTGCAGGCAGAGTTGAGTGAGCTGACAGCGGTTTTGCGCCTGGGTGACTGTTTGACTCTGGGCTCAGTGATGCAGCATGAGTGATGGGATCAACAATGACACTTGGTGCAGTTTGCCCTACAGCAATGGGGATAGGTGCAGATGTTTTGTTTTTTCTTTTCCAGCAAAGCATTGAGTGATCACCAGCCTGTTTCTTGTAGCCCCCATCTCAGTGATCCAACCTGAACATATAGCACTTCCTGCCCCAAAAACCAAAAAGTATTGATCGTTTTGATTGTGCTATTGTTCGGTGACGCTCGTGCTTTTGCTGCTGCTGCTGCTGATCAGTGATCTGCAGCATGGCTCCATCTGTCCAGTGATCTGACAGTGAGTTGCCTTTGGTTTTGCAGCAGCAAAACCAAAAAAGTTGATGGTTGGTTTTTGGTTTGTGCTCGCTGCCGCTCGTGCTTGTTTTCTTCTGCCGCGTGGCATGGAGTTGAAACCTAGTCAAATCTCTGGTCAAATCTGTCCGTAGAATGCTGCGTGTCGTCTCCGCCAGTTGCACTCACGGGTAGACTGCCCACCGTAACAAGCCGTTGGCCTTCAGCTTGGCATAACCAACTATGGTCCTGCGTCACTGCTTTGAGGCAACACCGAGGAAAAAGAGGTAGGGTATTGTCCGTCTTGTGCTGCAATATTTCTTAGGTTAAACTGTCAGCAAGGTTTACTTCCTGTCAAAGCAGCCGTTGTCCAGCATGCAAGCTGTATTATTTGTGTAAGGTCATACACAGCAGCAACTTGCCTGCAACCAGTGCAGCAAAGTCAGTGTCATGAACCCCACATATACTTTTCAACAGGCTTCTTGCTGGGCACTCATTGCTGCACTTGCCCTGCATCAGACCAGCAAACGTACACCAAGCTTGAGCATCCACGTCAACTGGCCATGACCAACATCACATACACGACAGAACACGAGAGCACCACCTCTGCTAAAGGTTTTGATGTGGTGAGCCTATCAGCAAGGAAAGTCTGCCGCGCAATATACTTGATCGCAAACAGCACTCTTGCTGTAATGCTTTGTCTGCCAGGAGCGAGCTGTAAAACTGGCACACAACAACTTGCAGTGCTCAGCAAACAACATATGGCTTGGAGTTGACAGCATGACACAGATCAACCTAAGGACTGAATTGATGTTCAAGTCAGCGCCACTCCAGACAGAATCATGTCCCACATGTGCTTTGCCAAACAGCCCAAAAAAGATGACTGTCAGCACCTGAAGCACACATGTGTGCTATGCAATCAACACTTCTAAAAAACATGACGCATAAACATGGCAGGAAGTGTGATTCCGGTTGTATGCTACATGTGCTGCAAAGCAGCCCTAGCAAAACCTCCTCACAGTAGACTGACAAAAGAGAACTCTGATCTTCGTTTGTGTTACACCTAAGCTCTTGCGCTTCATACCAACAACAAAGTCAAGTGTTGACCACCCCAAAGCAGTAACACGGCACTTTACTGTCTCTACAACTTGGCATTGGCCCTGGCATTTGGGTTGAGCCGCGCTTCCAACACAGGCTTCCAGGCAGGGCCCTCCTCAGTGTCATTGAAGGGACTGCGCTGTGCTGCTTCCAGTAGGCTGCGGTACACATCACCGTCCTTCCTGCACTCACACGCACACACACAGCCTTCAGAAGTTGCGCACAGCAAGCCTTGCAAAGCATGTGATGCACACGCCAGTGGCAACAGCATGCGCTGAGCGCCTTCTGAGTAAATGATATGACAGTAGCTCATGCATGACATAATGACCAAGATGTATGCTTGCATAAACTGATGTTGCTCAATGTCTTGCATTGTGCCATGTTGTGGCCATCAGCTTCAAAACATAACACACAGACTTGATAGTGTGCCGCATACAGAAATGAGCCAGCAGCAGCAGCAGCAGCAATGTTGCACAAAAATAGTTATACGCCACATGTGCTCACCTTCCCAAGGAACTGTTGAGCAGGTAGTCCTCAAAGCCAAAGCTGTCTACTAGGGCAACAGCATCAGGCCTCAGTTCCCTGAGCAGGGCATACTGCTGCTGCCTGATCAGGCTCGCCTGCTGACGCGAGGCATAGTCATCCTCCAGCAGGTCTCCCAAGTCCTTCAGCAGCGCTGTTAGGCCGAAGAGGGACAGCAGGCGCTGCAGGACTGTGACACTTTGTGAAGACATGGAGCCCTGCACTCAAAACCAGGACTTGAACATGACATTACAGGTGTATGCAAATGTATGGACACATGTTGATACCCAATTTGCAAAATCAGCAAAGACGGCTTTGCAAACAATCACCACAGGTGGCCACAGCTGTACTTGTGCAGATGGCTGTGGGGACCAAATGGCAATCAAGGCCCGCAGTATACGCGCGGTACAGTCCCTCCTTGATCGCTAGGGAAGTGGAACTAAACCTCTGACCCAACACATAGCTGTTGAGTGTGAAGAGCATGATACACCGCAAGAGCTGCAGCAATCACACGCAATGAGGCTGCCCATAGCAACAGCCGCAGCTGGCCACTGCACGCTGACCGTCTGACCGAATATGGTGTAGATCAAGCTACAGCAAGTGAGAGCTCACCGCTCGTTGCAGCTTCTCCACAGCATCTGCAAAGGTCTGGTGGAGAACCAGCATGCTGTGAGCCTTGGCCACTCTGATCATGTCCACAGTACAGCTGTTCCAGCCGGGCCCCTCAAACTGCAGGTCCCCCCCACACGCCTTCATCAAGCTCTGTGCAGCTTCTATGCACAACCTTGTAGCCCGATGCCTGCAGGGGGATGTACACCACATTCAGGGCTCAGGATTTGGAGGTGAGGTATGCACTGCTAGTGTGGAATGCAGCGATGCTGTCTTGAGGCTGATCCTCATTTCAGAGGATATGCCTTTTTAGATATTGCGCATGACTCCAGAATTGCACACAAAGAAGTGACATCTGTCCATGGCTCTTGAAATCTAAAACCCCAGTCCTCACATTCCAGGCTTAACTTGTCAGCAATGAGCATCAGACGATTTTAAAGATCACCCTAAAGTGGGAACGCCTGATACCAGGCCCCACATGCCGCGGACTCCCCATTGCTGAGAAGCAGTCATTTTACAACAAAAAAAAGTTTTCTTGATCGCCAAGAGCAACAAGCGTGCAATGTGAAAGCCTGCATGCACACACTGAATGCTGCAAAATGCTTGTGGGCCTGGTGACAATGCTTGTGGGCCTGGTGACAATGCAGTACCTGAGAGCAGCCAGCTGCACGTCAGGTTCCCGCCACTGCTTGGCTTTGCTGACTTCACACTTGCTCTTCATCTCTGCCTTGGCGTTGCCTAGGTAGGAGGCACTGCCCTGAGGAGCTCTGCCAGTCTGTGACCCCAGCAGGTTCTTCAGCAAATACCTAGCACTCTGCAAACATAGGCAAGCCCATAAGGCACTCATAATGGAATGTGTTGTTACACGCAAACATACAAATACAGGTAACGGACCATGCAAAGTTTGGACCTGCTCCTGTTGGGGTGGTATGCGCCTGCGCCTGCAGCATGTGTTATGCAGTTGTGCATGACATCATCATGCGCAGCCAGATGAAGCAGGTGGGCGCTTAACAACAAACATATGTAGAGGGAGCAGGCTGGGCTGTTCAGTAATTACGTGCAAAGCGTTACCTGGAGGCACAAGACATTGTTGTCGCCCTCCCAGGTGGCGTTCTGTACATATGAGGCGTACAGGGTGGGCAGGCCAGACAGCAGACTGTAGCCGTGCCCTCCACAGCCCCGCCTGCAGGCCTCAATGCCATCACATGTGATCCATGTGCTGAGTGCCTGCACAATGAGTACAACACCTCACAGCAAGTTCCGAATAACAAGGCTTGTCACAGTGAACCACAGTTCTGACAGGAACATGTAAGCAGACAGGGAAACACCATCATTTGTTCACGGTGAGTAGCTGCAACCTACAACCTGCAACCCATGGCTCTAGCAATCATGCCGATTGTGACTGTGTTCTGGTGGCTGTATGACATTTGAGTTGTTTCAGGCAAAAGCGGGGTGCACAGGAAAGACAACAGCAGGAAAAACAACAGCACCTTCATGCCCGACAGGATGGCATGCAGCTCGGGCAGCAGCTCAAAGTTGCCCTGGTCCCTCTCCTTCTCAAACTGGTTGTACATGCCTATGCCAGATTTGCCCTGCACACCAGGCCACACATTCAAGCAACAGCCCGAGGCTCTTGTGACAATACCGTACCTGCTCGCTGTAGCAGCATACTGTAGTGATAGTGCTGGTGGTACATTGTAGCAGCAGGCTGTGGTAGTAGTGATGGCACAATGTAGCAGTTGCAGCTGCAAAGCATAAACAGAGCAGTGCTGATCCTCTGAAATGACTCTGATGACAGGCAAAGGATCGACTGTACAGCAGCTCAGCTATTTGCTGGCAGAACTGTATGAAAGCAAATCCAAGTCTATGCCTTGTTAGCAATGGCGGGTGGACACTGATGTGACCAGTCCGTTTGAACAAGGCATCAGATATTGCAAAACCACAATCAGAGCACAGCCACCAACAACAGCTTTGGGCTTAACGATGTTGCCTATGTTGCAATGGTAGGTCACTTGAAGGCATGCACAGCCACAACGATGGAAAGCCATACCATGAAGATGAGGGCATAGGCAGCAGCCACAAGGGGCATGAGCTCAGCATTGGTGTTCTGGTAATCCAGCACTTGCAGCTCCTTCTCTCCTGCCTTGGCTGCAGTCTGCCGCCTCACTGCGTTGTACCTCACCTGTAAGCAAGGCACATGCATCAGAGGCACACACATTCCGAATGGGATGCAGGAATGGATGGTGATCAAGACAGCTATTGGAGTGAGCTCTGGTGCAGCTGATCAACAGAAGACCTGATCAGGGGTTTGAACCATACATCATGTCATGGATGTTTTGGGACAAGAGACCCACTGGCGTACAGACTGTGCAGGCAGCATGCTGTCAACAGATCACGCTTCTGCATTGCATACTGTCAACACTTCACAAATAATTGCCTGCAACGGTTACTGAACAACCTCGAAGAAGCTGCTCTAGATAAGTGAACCATTGCTGTGCTCAACTAGAGAGCTCTCAGCAGAGATGACTGAGCGTGTGCAGCGGTGATCCTATTCTGTGCTGGAACCATACTCAACAGCCAGATGCAAAGTCTTAACATGCATCAGCTTTGCAATACATACCATGCAAGCTATCAGCAAAGCTTGAGCACACAAGACCAACATCTCCCATGGCATCATGATGCATTGCGAACAGACCACGGCAGACATGCTCAGCACAGTTGCAGCAGGCTTGGAAGCATCTGTTACCGCAATGGTGGTTGCTCTGGCGAGGATCCAGCCAGCATCTTCTACAATGGTAGCACGCACGTACACCATGGTTGCGTAAGCAGCCTTAGCATTGGCTGGTGGGGGCGGCATGTAGTCACCCTCTGGTGAGATCTTGGCATACCGCATCATCATGTGGTCGCGTGCTGCACTCAGGCTTTATAGGTTTGCGACTCAGGGTTCACATGCATGCACTGAGGTGACAATGGCGGCCTTGGCATTGGCTGGTGAAATAATAAGCGTAATGCTCTTTACAACAGGGCTGACATGCCGATCCTCAAGGTGGCATGCCACATGCAGCTGTCACAGGAACAGGAATGGAATGTCCATATGACAGCAACTTTTGCAGCACATGAAGAGCAATGATTGCTGCTGGAAGACCTGTGATGCAGTATCACGCCTCAGCACCGAACAGCAGACCTCTGAAGCAATCAAGACCGCTTACACAGTGCTGAAGGTGGCAGAGATTGCTGTCAAAACAGACATGATAAAAGAGCACACACACCCGGCAGCATGTTGCAGACACTTACGCAGCTTGACGTATTCAAAGCGAAGGAAGCCATTGTCCACGCCATTGTATCCAAACTTGGGCCCAATGTCCCCAATGGTCACGCCAGGCAGGGGCTTGTGGGTGGCCAAATCCCTGATGGGGGTGATGAAGGCGTGCATGCCATAGTCCTTGCCCTTTGTAAAGAGGCGAGCCATCAAGATGACATGTGTGGATGTCTTTCCCAAACCTGTACCACACCAGTTGGAGTTTCAGCAGCTGTGAGACCCAGTGGCTTGGAGAGCCCCTGCGTAGTTGGCTTTGTAGTTTGCAGGAAAGGGCTCAACCTGAACAGGCTCTTGTGTGATTAATGCAATACCTTGCAGGCCTCAACAAATCTGTTGCACAACATGAATGAGAATGCCATGCAATGTCTGGTGTTTTTACTGTCTCATACAAAAAGACTTAAATTGCAACTTGCAACAGAATGCCAGCATTCATACACGTGTATGCAGTTGCAACATCTTGCTGTACCTCCAGGCCACCACTTGGTGCTGGTCAGAGTAGGTGAGTGAATGATGAAGTGCTCAGTCTCAGGGTCATATGTGGCTGTGGTTTCGAGTCCACGCACAAAGGTTCCATGACCCAGCTCTGTCTGAGCATATGTGCCGATAATTTCCAGCTTCTGGGCCATGGGCAGCCACTTGGCTTGCTGCTCTGGAGATCCTTGGGACATCAGTGCTGGGATGAACATCTGCATTGGTTTGTCATACATGATAATGGTAATATGTTATACATCATGACTGGCTGTATACGCGGCGGCAGCTATCAGGCTGCGTATGCAGACGACTAATACTAGGGGTCTGAGATTGCATGCAGCTTGCAAACTGTACGGGAGCACCACATCAGTATGCACTGCTGACTTTGAAGATATGAAACACTGCACAATGCCAGATGTGCAGGCAGCATGCACTGGCAGGTGAGGCATGATCTGGCTGCAACACCTTGCAGGAATGACTCTCGGAGCAGCAGAAGCGCTTCCTGTTGATCGATGCATTGAATTGCACCAAGCTGTCACACAGCCTAACAAGTGAGAGTGCTGAGTCAAAGAGAATCATGATGTTCCGTCATGCATGTGTCAGAATGGGAAATCCTTGTGGACTTTTACAAGAAGCCAGCAGCAACATTGGCTGACTACAAGTTGACAGCATACCCCAATGTGAAGCTCCAAGCCACCTGGCATGAACAGCAAGGTCCTCATGAGTGTTCCCTCCTCCATGCTTATCTTCTTCTGTCTCACCATGTCCCTGAGCAAGGCCAATTCCACATCTCAGTACCTTGGACTAGGTCTGTCAGAACCCTTTGTCGAGTGTGGACAGCAACTGACCAGATGGCTGTGGCTGCCTTGAGGCCACCTACGTGCTCCTCCTCTCTGTTCAGGAAGTAGCGCTTGCTTTTGTCTCCCCATTCAGTTTCTGCCAGCATCTGAGCAAGCTGTGCCCTGGTGAGACCAAACATGTTAGACTGCAACAGCCTAGCTCGCTGCGTATATGCATGCATGTGGTGTCAAGCTCTGCTCACTTCTTTTCTAGCAAAGCTCTGCCACCATTCAGTTCAACAGCCAGCTCCTCAGAGTCAAATGATGCCTGAGCACGCTCCGACACCATATCATCAGTAGGTTCGACGTGCACTGCCAGAATAGGTTCTGAGCTTGCGTCTGCAAGCTTACGCAGCCTGTCATCAATTTGGGGAGCCATGCTGACCTGCCCGTCAACCAGGGCTGTGCCTTCAGCTAAGACGTTTCTACTCTCCACGCCAACTTCGCGGGAGGCACGACGCAAAGTCCGACTTGCGATCTTAGTATATGTGTGATCCACGGTAAGTCTTGACTGACAGTGGCCAGGTCAGCTGCTGACAGAGCAAAGGTTGACAACTGTGAAGCCGAACGAGCACGCTACATCCCATTTACATTTCCGCGGTGTTGATTCCATGGTCCCTAATGTTTGACCAACACTGCATATCTGCATGCCAAAGCATTTACGGCTCGCATCTCCCAAGCTGCCAGCCACATGCATGTTCGCATAAGGCAATTGAGCACTCATCAGTGTTCAGCTCCACAAACAATAGATGTCTGCGGCACGTAGATTTTCAATGCACGACAATATTTGTACAGGTTGGCAAAAAAAAGCCAGCACGACAGCCGAAGTCTGCCTTGTATTGATGTTTGCATCTGGTGTACATCGTTCACTGAACATAAGGATAATGTCAGTCGGCAAAATTATGAATGCATCTCCGGATCCGTGCAAAAGTGGGGCCTGTCTTGCACGAAGTTCCTGATGACCACGTCCTCGTTCACACTTGCAACAACGCATTCATGTGCAGTAAACTCGAAGTCTTGTGCCGACACTGATGCAGTACTATGATGCAGATGCAGATTTGTATTGTGTTTCGATATTTGGGATTTCTTTGAGTTATGATCATATATATATTTGCCTAACTGACTAACTGCCTAACTGATGTATATTTGCCCAATGTGCAGGCTAGCTTGAGGTAGCTGAATGTCCCTAGGGCGATCTCTTGTATGTCAATGAGGCTGACAGGCTGCCTGGCCTTTGGGGTGCAGACCTTTGGGTGAGATTTGATTTGCTGTAGCTGCAGACATGATTGACCGTCCACCTGCAAAGACTTCAGGCTTTGAGCCTAAAAACGGTTCGTCTTCAGCCAGTGTGGTGCATCCGCCGAAAGCGAGCTAGCGGCGCGAGCCAGGCATTCAGCATTCTTGGTAACGGCAGATATCAGGTTTCGTCTCTGGCCAGCGCGCAGTGCATCACTCCACAAGCCTGCCTTCAGGCACCAAGGCCAAAACATCCGGCAACAACGGTGCTAGCACCTGCAAAGACTTGTCCAAAGAGTCGTGTGCGTTTGCCTTAGACGACCCGGACTTGTGCAATGAGGACATAGCAATTTCTGTCACCTTAACGGTGAGGACTTTCTATTCGAGCGCGAGTTGCTATCTGTTGATGCCATGATCCGTAAAGCTATCTGCGTTGTATGCGCTGCTAACTTGCGCACTTTCATCCCATCCGCGTTTTTTTTTTTCCATTGCTGCATAATGCGCATTTCTGCCATGCACTTATCCCCTCAGGCTCGTGACGGATTGCCAAAAGAACATGTCACACCCGTGCTGCAGAACACTTCGCAGCTGACACTTACAGGCTCTCTTCAACATGTCAACGCTGACTCCTATCGAGCACACGGCCATCGGCGCCCTCGCTGGGGTGTTGGAGGTCAGCGTAATGCAACCTACGGTGACAGTCAAGAATGCGCTACAGGAAGGCCGAGCACTGCCAAGAACTCCTTTGGCCTTCTACAGAGGGTATCTGGTAAGTGGAATCAGCTTTGCTGCAGTACATGCAAGCATGTCAGGCAGCGCACAATGCAAATGATAACATGGCATTGCTCCACAGGTCAATGCGGGGAGCATTGCGCCAATCACAGCAGTTCAGTTTGGTGCCAATAGATTCTATGAGCTGGCTCTGAAGAAACTCACAGGCAAAGACAGCAATCAGGCAGGCCAGATTGCTGTTGCCGTTGCAGCAGGGTCGACATCATCACTCATCAGCACCCCTGCAGAGCTGATCATGATTCAGCAAGGTCGCAATCAGCGGGCTTTGCTGGCTGAAGCCCAAAGCTATGTCGCCAGGAATGGGATGACTGCCCTATACAGAGGATTCGTAAGTATCAAGGCTTGTGTATTTTTGCTGTCTTGCCAGATCGATATCACACGGTAGAGGTGCCCTGAATACATCATGTGTCATGCATGTCCCAGCAGGATGTCAATGATGAAAGTGTCATCTAAAATAAGGAGTACTTACTTTTCACATCAATGTTGATTGCATGTAAAAGCTCACAAATTGCATGGAATCATATTGCATTGCTGCAGCCTACATTTTTGTCTGTTTTCTGTATATTGATAGTTAACTCCACATTCACATGGTCATGCATGTCATTTTGACGATCTGCATGCTACACACAAGTGTTGGAGTGCATGCAGGGACCAACATTCATCAGGGAAGGTTTGTACACAGGTGGATACTTGGGAGTTACACCGGTGCTACTGGAATTCCTGAAAGGCAGCCCTGCCCTAGAGGGGTACCCCTCCAGCACCCCTCTCATGATTGCTGGGATCACAGGAGGCCTTCTTGCTGTGACCACCACGCAACCTTTTGATACCATCAAGACAAGGATGCAAGCAAATGTTGTGCCCAAGGAAACTCCAGAATACCGAAACAGCATTACAACCATGCAGCATGTAATGAAGCAAGGGGGAGGGCTGAAGGCTCTGTGGTCTGGCATAGCTCCAAGGGCACTCAGGATTGTGGGAGCCACATTCATTCTCAATGGTACACGGACATACATTGTAGACAAGGTTGAGGCCTCCAGGACATCCAAGTAAGCAGGACATGCTGTTTCAGTCAGGTCCATCACATGCATCTGCCCTGGCAACAGCCTAGAGTATGTACATTATAATTGCTGAGCGTATATGAGAGCTTGCTGAGAGCATGCGTGTCTTACTAGAGTGAGAAGAATGTGCAATGGTGACCACAGTCACTGTTCCTGCTACATGGCATCAGCCATCTTTCATGTCAGCACGCTGAGTGGCAAATTGTTGAGTTGCAATACGGGCCCTTCAGCTTCTGTCAGGATGCTAATTTGCAGCAGTATCAAGAAGCATACTGATGTCTGTAGCTGTGTGATACCTATTTTGATATCATTCTTTGCGTATTCAGCACTGATTGACAGCTGTTTTTGACAGCAGGTTGATTTGTGTATATGATCAAGAGAGCAAGTGAATTGGCAACTTGCATTCTGAAGTGGGGAGTGTTATATGTTCAGCTTTGCAGCAGTTGCTATCTGCATATATGTCTTGCATATCAAGTACACATGTTCGTATCAGCCTCATCACCATTTGCGAGGTGTAAAAATCGCACGTTTTCTTCAGCATGCCATCATAGCATAAAACTTGTCTCTCCCTCCCCCCCTCTCTCTCTCTCTCATCAAACTCAACTCAAAGAATTGAATGCCTACTGTAGTGGGTGTCGATTCAAAGTCGGGATGTTGCATCTTTCACCTGCTGTGCGACAAATCTTGCATCAAATGAGAGGCCTGCCGGTCCGGAATGACTGGCACAATGGTGCGCGTTCGGCATGTATGCACAGATGTATGCCACCCAGGTACGTCAGGATAATCATTATCCGATAATGAAGCACTGAAGGCATGACTAAGGACCTGCCTCTAGACCTGCCTCATGTAAACCCGTCCAAGCTATACCCAGACTGCCATTCGGAAAATCGATCATCACGCGCGGCTCATGAGGTGATTTGGAAGAAACTCAAGTTGCAACGAGCCGAGTCAGATGCCAGCTGACGACCACATATCGAACTCTCCACTTGGGTCTGCTTCACCCACAGTATGGAGGAAGTAAACCTGCGAGATGTGAGCGAAGCTGCACCCGACAGGTTGCGTAGCAAGACTGTGTACCGTTCTTCGGAGGTCGTAGGGTATGTATCCCTCAATTTCTGGCACTCATTGATTAGCAACGCTACGATCACTTATCGAGCGTTTGCTCGAACTCTTCCACAGCTGCTAACGCTCAGTGCATGCAGGCCTGAGAAACTGAGCAAGCTCGGTATTAAAGTGTGTATCGCCTGCAAAGCTCACAAGACTCGCTGTGCATTATAAGTTTTGCACCTGAGATCTGCTTGACCACTTGTGCAGAGCATAGTAGATTTGCGAGAGACAAAGCACAGTTCAATCAGAGATGATCAGGATGCCAAGGGCCGCCAGCGCATACTTGGGTTCATATCCAAGGTGCTGAATAAGTTGACGGTGTAAGGTGGCCGTGCACGCAGGACCTGTGTCAGAATTGATAGTGCACACATCATGCGCTACAAAGATGAGCAGGCCATCATTCACAGCATTATTTTGCTGCAGGTATCTCAAAGTGCCCTCACCTGGGCCACTCAGAAGGCAAATGCTGAGGCTGAGCCTTGCAAGAGGTGCTCACGCAGAATCCGTGATGAGAGTGGCGAGCAAATCAAAGTTTACCATGGTGAGCAGCCATCATTGCTGCTGACGTTTCATGACTCTTTATGCTGCACATGCTCTGATAATACACCGCTGGCAATCAGCCTCTTGATGCAAGTGTGCTCCTGCTACATTGGTACAGAAGCGTTGAGTATAACCCTTTTCTGCATTTGTTCGCTACCTATGTGCCGCACTTTCTGGCACTGCGTCTGCAGCTGGGATCATGCAGCCACGAGCAAAGGGCGCTGTGTTTTGGCTGATGCCAACTAGGGTCAAGCTGAAGGCCATTGGAGGCATGCTGAAAGGCAGAGGCCCCAAAGCTGTGGTGCAGCCTGCTGTTGCCAATCCAGAGGAGATGGGATACTCTGGCTT
>JAABUO010003063.1_pt1 | contig 20075 bp, 8 predicted proteins | sample 5559291 | NCBI WGS metagenome assembly JAABUO01 (sample SAMN10711878, study PRJNA513372) | rock metagenome | isolation source: Antarctica rocks | place: Antarctica: Victoria Land, Finger Mt sud
ACGAAACATGAAAAATATTATAAATATAATAAGTATTAAATAACGTTAATTAATAAGCTTAAGTTTTAATTTTATTCTTCATTCTGAACGAATTAATAAATTTATGCGATAATTTCTTACTAGACTTCTTTTGTTTTAAATTTTTAATTAAGAGCATAACTAAATCATTAACAGTATAAGTTTTAACTTTATGACTGCGATTATAATACTTCGTCTGTTAAGCGACAGCGTCGATAAAACGCTTCGTCAGTTAATTTCTTAAATCTTAAAGTTACTGAACTCGATCTTTTATAAATGATATTTCTTTTTCAGCGAGATTATTCTTAATCTCGTAATATATTTTTAAATTATAATTATATATTAAAAAGAACGACGAGACTTTAATGAAGACGTAACGATTATTATTATAAGCATATTTAATCATTAATAATAAATTAGCTTAATTCGTTTACTCTGCGTCAGCGAAAGTACGTAAATAGTGCTTTAAGATTTAATTTTAACGCTCAATTAAGTCATTCGTTTGCGAATAAAATGTAGTGCTTAATCATCGTTTTATGCGTGCATAATAATATATAATTAATCAGAACGCGCTAGTAAAGACAGAGTCTCTGTCACTTATTATGTTAATTAACATGTTAAAACGTAAAACGATTTTCTTAAAAAACACTTTCGTTAATTCTGCGACATCGATTCGTATTATTATTAATATATATTTAATCATTTTAATACATCGATTTATAATCACGAATATTAAATTATAAACGACTTCATGACGCTTACTTAATAATAAATTCGTAACGAAGTTCATAATAATTTCTTTTCATAACTTCGTAAATATAAATAAAAACTTAAACTCATCATATAATTTATGCTTAAACACTTTAATTCGTTAATAAACATTATAAATTTTAATATACGAAGTTATCTGCTCGAAATAAACGAATTAATAATACTTTTTTCTTAAAAGTTTTAAAGTCTTATCGATCTTAAAGTGTTCAGCTAAAAGATTATTATAATTCTTATTAATAAGCTTTTCTTTAGTTATTACATTATCGAAAACATAAAAACGTTCGTTATATTTAACGAGATTCTCGAAGTTTAAAGCTTAAATCTTATTTCGCTTACGCAGACGATGAAAAGATTTAACGAGTTTAACACGAACTTCATTCGCTTAATCGTTTCTTGTCTGAAGTTTTTTTATTAAGAACTTTATAAATCTTTACGATTTCTTATAAAGACTTTTAAATACATCTTTAATCTTCTTTCTCGATATGAGAACTTAAATATTAATTAATCAAAATACAGAGATTAAATTATTTAAAATCTTTCGCTTTCTTTACGACAGCGATTTTAATCTGTTTATATTATTAAGCTAAACTTCTATTAATTAAGATACGAAATTTAGTTTATTTACTTCGTCTCGCTCGCTTTACGTTAGCGTTTTTTCGCTTAACGACAGCGTTAGCTTATTCTGTAACGTTAATAATAATTTAATATTAAAGAGCGATGTTCTCTTATAATTTAAACGTTTAAAAGATTCATTCGCTGAGTTTCGTTTATTCGAACGATGAAAAATTTTAAAGTCGTAAATAATTAATTTTAGCGCTCAGCGAGCTTGTTTAAAGTTTAATTCTTTTTACTTTATAAATCTTCTTAAATTATTATAATCTGATCAGATTTTAATAAAATATAAACTGTTTTTCAGATAATGTTTTCATTGCTTAAAAGCGATTATTATAGCTAAGAGCTTTTAATTATAAGTTTCGTAATTTTATTTCGTCGATATTATCTTGCGCGATTAAAATATTATTAATCGCTAATAATTATTAGCATTCTGTTAGCTAAGAATATTTACGACTGTAAAATTAAAAGCATCGATCTTCATTTTAATCTTTTTATTTAAGTTATAATAAGTAAAAAGTGAAGTCGACATGAAAATATCGCGCAGTTAACGAAAAGTTTACTTCGTTATATTAAATCATTTAAAAGATTCTAATTTCTTATCGTCTTTATTATCTTTTAGCAGACTAGTAAGAAACGCTGCGATCTTAAAATAGCGATGAATAAAGCGCTTATAAAAGTTAACGAAGCTTAGAAACATTTAAACTTCGCGATAAATCTTCGATTTAAATCATTCTTTAATTATTTTAATTTTATCTGAGTTTATTTTCACTTCGTCTGTAAATACTATAAAGCTTAAAAATTTAATCTTCTTAATAACGAATTAACATTTCTTAAGATTAACATATAGCTGATAATCTTTTAAACGTTGAAACATTTCTCTTACATAACGTTAATGTTACGTTAAATCGTTATTAAAAATTAAAATATTATTTAAATATATTACACAAATAACATTTATTAAGCTTCTTAACGCTTTATTAATATAAGCTTAAAAAGTAACTGAGACGTTAGCTAACTTAAATGACATAACTTAATATTCGAAATGCTTATAGCGCGTGCGAAACGTCGTCTTTCATTCATTATCTTGCTTAATTCGTATGCGATGATAAACGTTCTTAAGATTCAGCTTAATAAAACATTTAGATTCGTTTAATTAATTCAGCGTCTTAATGATTAAAGATAATAAATAATGATTTTTAATCGTAATCGCATTTAAGTTTTAATAATTAACGCATAAACGTAACTCATTATTCTTTTTAAACATAAAAAGTATAAGAACTTTTACTAACGAGACGAAATGTTTAATTTAATCTTTAATTAAAGCATCTTCGAGATAGCGTCGAAGCTTCGTTAACTCTGTTTATAATAAATTATATAAAGACATGAATGACGACTTCGCGCTTTCTATTAAATTAATAACATGATTTTCTCTGTTTTATTTTAATAAAATATTAATCTTTTCTGCATCGCAGACATTCTTAAAATCTATTAATTTTTTTAAAACTTTAAATATTGTGATTTGTTTACTCGACGTCTTTGCGACGTTAGCGTAAATAATTATAAAGACTTTACTTTACTTAAAAAGACTTTTCGAAAACTTTTAAGATGTTAATACTTTAAGATTTTTAAATTTTATCTTAAAGCGTTAGCTTCTCGTTTACGAATTTATAAAAATCTTCTGATTAATTAATATTAACATATTAAAAATAGCATCGAGCTTAACGTAATTTATAATATAAAAAAGAGTAATACATTTTCGATGTTACTTTTAAGAGTTAATTATATTATATGTAAGCTCATAAACGTCGTAATAATAACGATCTTAATTATTAAAAAATCTTAATAACGATAAGACGACGCGTTTTATTAATTATAACTTTTACTGTATCACGTAAATCTGATTAATTAAATTTAGCTTTGCTTTCGAGTTAACGAGCTCGAATAATAATCGCTCTTCGCTTAAAAGTTTAACTTAATCTTTAATAATAATTAAGTCACGCGTCTTTATTAATCTTTCTTGCTTCGCTTACACGTTAGCGAAGCTTAATCATTTTTTAAATCTTTATTAAAAACATTAGTCATCATTGTAACTGTGTTTCACTTATTCTTTTTAAAGTAATCTTTTTTTCAGTGTTTCTTTTCATTATAATTATAATAGTGATTAACTTTATCATCTGAATTAATTAATTTAAACACGCGCTTATTACTCGCTCGCGACTTTAAATTTTTATTAAATTAATTACTTCTTCGTGAGTTTTAATTTTCTCTATTAAAAAAGAATTTTTAATTCTTTTACTTACGTTAATTATTTTAATCAGTCGAATTCGAGACGTCATCGTTACGCTTGCGCGATTTAATGCTTTTCAGCATTATTACTTTTATTAAAAGCTTTTCTTAATTTTTTAACATTATATCGTTAATAATAAGAATCTTTTAACGCAGTTTTAAAAGAAGTTTAATAAAGAAATTATTAATTCTTTGCGTCGAAAATGTTTCGAATAAATGAGTTTTAATATTCTTTAAATACGACTTAAAGCTAATTACACTTTGTTCTGTTTTTTGTTTTACTTTCTTAAATCTTTAATGAGCTTTAAGCTTTAAATTAACTGAATCGATTATTAAATTAAGCAAGAATTAGCGAAATTTCGTAAAAGCATAATTCGCTGTCTTAACGTCTGCGTTTATCTCGTAAGATCATTAATTCATGAAATCTTTTATTATAAACTGCATGCATTAAAGAATTTTTATTACATCATTAAAAAAGTAATTCGAGCTTAATTAAAACTTAATTTTTATTTCTCGAAATCATTTTTCATGCTCGTTTTCATTATGATCTTTATAAAGACGCATCGTCTTTAATTTAATGATTTTCGCAGTGCGCGATTATTACGTTAACTTAATTAATACTTACGCTTTTACTTAAGCTTAAATTAACTGTAATAACTTAAGCATTATTGCTTTCGATTTAACAGATATTATAAAATTAATAAATAATTATTTAATCATTAAATCATTATTATAAGACGAAATTAATTAATTTTAAGATTTCGTTTATGCGTCGTTAGCGTGCGTAATAAATAATATTAATCGTAATTTACGAGCTTTAATCTTTAATTTTACGATTCGTCGTAAAGCACGTAAATAATCAACTTTCGCTTGCGTCTTAATTAATAATTAATTCACGAATTTATTACGTAAAGTATTTTTCGAACTTTACTTTTTATCATTATCATTTACACGAGCTGATAATGAGTTTACTTAAAGTCGTTTTAATAATCTTAAGATATTTTAAGCTTTAATGTTAAGCTTTTTAAAGTCGCTGTTATTATCATAATCGATATGTAATTTAAAGACTGTTATAATTATACTATGTTTTAAGCCTTCTCTTAAAAGAAGAACGATTAAAACTATAAGATCGACTTCGTTAGTTATTCGCTAGCGCGTTTAAATATAAAAAACGTGAAACATAATAAATTTGTTATAATTATACTCAGTTACTACGATACTAATATGTAAAATTAATCGCTGAAGAACATAAAAGAAAATAAGTTTCAGTTTATTTAATATTCTTAATAACTTCATCGTTAGCACTTCGCTATTTAATTTTAATAAATCATTCTTAATACGTCATAAGAAACGTTAACTTATCGAGCGACTCGAGATTATTTAATAAGTTATTTAATCTTGCTTTTAGTAAGCGCTGACGTCGAGCTAAAGCTTACTATCATTACATGTTTAATAAAAAGATCTTTCGAATAATGATTTAAGAAACTTTTTAAGATTTTAATTAATTAAATTTATATTTACTTAAACGAAATTAAAAGTTAAAAAAATATAATTACTCAGTAATCTTTTATATTAAGATTTTAAATCATACTTTAATTAACATATAAGAATTAAAATTATTATTTATGCAGAATAATGTTTTTATTCATGCAGTTAAAAAATTAAAGCTTTAATTACAGAAAATGAATATAAAAGTTATAAAATGATTTTTATACAGTTTTAATTTAAACTTAATTAAAAATCTCTGAGCTTTATTAAAGAAAAAAGCTTATAAAGTTTATTTAAATCTAAATTCGCTGCATAATAAAGACAACGAAGTTAAAACACAGCTGTTTTAAATTTTATCGCAGGCCTGAGAAAACATACAGAAGAAGATAATAAATGAGTTAATTTTCAGTATGCTTCGTAAATGTGCAGCTGTAATTAAAGCGAAGGATTAACATATTAAATGTTAAACTGAAAGATTATAGAGCATATGCTAGCAAATCATATGCTTAAATTTTAAAGTTCTTCGATTCATTTTGGTGGTTTAATGTTCGATGCAAGCGATGGGGTAGTTTTTTGGTGGGGGAGGTGCCGAAGACTTTTTCGCACTAACTGTAAGTACAGTTGCTTACATAAAGTCACGGTCACTTCAAGCGAAAACGCGTAAAATCGCGTACCTCCGAAAAACCCACCTTCTTTAACCACATACATCAGGTACAGAAGACCTCCGTTGGCTCCAATTTCTGATGATAGAACAGTCAGGAAGGAGCTCGATTTACTGACAAAGGGAAAAATTGCTGGGCAAGCTCAGCTCGGAGCTGCACCCACCCAAATCAGTCGCAATTTAAACGTTCCGCGCACCACCGTAAACGGGGTTCTAAAACGACTTGAAGAAACACCCTCCGGAGCCAGTAAGCCCAGATCGGGTAGGCCCTCATTAATAATCCGGAAAACCTGAGCATTTTCACTGCCCGTCACCCGGTCGCACACCAAACAATAACCTGAGGGACTACACATGATTCCGAGCAATCTCTCCACCACCTTCCCACAGCCTAAAATTCGGTTAGTAATGTAAAAAATCAGACACGTTGTTTTTACACCTTCTAACACTCACTCACGTCACGTTACCTTTCTTCTGGCACTCATCATTCTCACTGCCATGATCAGCCTCGTCAGCGCCGTCTCCGCCGCCCCCGTCGGCACCATGTCTTTGGCTTCATCCCTTATTTCGGGGAAGCTTTACGACGATGTGAAACTTCTGATTCAAGGGATTAATGAAAAAGCTGGGTCAGAGAGCTATGCCGTCGTCATCGCACGCTTCAAGAAGTTCAAGAAAGATGTCAATCGCATCGTCTATCTACGATGCGATCGCGAAGAAAAGGCAGTCTTAAATGAAGTGAGTTTTGAAAGACGTCTTCACAGTGACACACGAATCATGAAGTGTTCGTTCAGCGTCGTCGTTAAACGAAATAATTAAGATCGCTAATATCTTGTCGTCGTACGAAACCAAGAGCATGATCATACTTTTACACTCGCTCCAGCATACTCAGTTCTTCAATAGCTAGTCATGATCTCGAAGATTCGAAAGTTAATTACTTCTTTTATTGTAGATTGATAATGGATTGGAGTAGAATATAAGAAGCTAATATGTCTAAGTAATTCCATCACGCTGGGTTTTCCATTATAGAGGGGGGGAGGTTATGCGAGTCGTACTTAGATTGACCACGAACGGGATAAGCATATAGCTGTGTCACAAGCTAACAAAGTATGGGCATCTAGTACATATGCACCAATGTAATCTTTGAACTTGAGCTCTAGTTGGACACGCTCTTGATAGGGAGGGGATCGCTGCGTTCGTAGCGAACGAGTATAGAAAGATGAGGATCTGTCATGATCAGACGGATATCCTCCTGATCCCTGGATGATGTTGGTTTCAGACGGAGTAATTCGAGGCGAGATGGGTAGGTCGATTACGCAGTATAAGAAAGAATTGCTCCTTTTCACTCCGTTTTCAGGAGTTACTCATAGGTGCGAAGTAGAGTAAGCTGTCCCAGTTAGGAGACACTTGTTGTACTCTCTAGTACGTACCCAAAAGCCCACTAGCAGGGCCATTGGGCTCTCCCAGTACCGGGCCTGTTCCGAGTTGGTAAGGTGGCACAGGTGATGAAGTATGCCTTGACTCTTAGAGATGAGTTACACCGTAAAGCATACGTAGTAGCAACTCCTCTAGTTATCGATCGCTATGGCCCGGGATCTTGTGGTTGCTCATGAATTATACGTCGGAGAATAATCACAGCGGTGATTTTTCTGGATTCTGGAACACACGTCGAGCGGAAGTAAAATGGTTCCACATTTCTCACACGTCGAGATCCAACAGCATTGCGGTCAGAAACCCATCAAGAATGAGTAAGGCCATGAGGGTGAAATATGGATCTTAGTTGTATCAAGCGCTCCTATGCCCCGACACTGAAAAGAAGACAATTCACCAACATGTTTCACGCTGGATGACGTACTGTGGTACCCGGGGTTTTAATTGTTGGCGCTGAAGCCACAGTCAGGGATTATTTTCGCTGTGCTGACCAATCAAACCCCCTGTATTTGCAGATCGCGCTAACAATTAAAACCCCGGGGACGGAGTAGTAGATTGACCGTGGGGGTTTTGAGGAATATTTGTGCCACGTGAGATTTAATAAAACCAACGAGAAGTTGTAAGATCGATTGGTCAAGTCCTAGATAAAATCCTCCGAAGTTGGCTGATCTCCCTCCGCTTTTGTTGGAGCTACGGACACAAGTGGGAGGCCGAGGGGGGCGGTGGGAGGTAATCCTCACAACTCGCTAAAGGTTCGCTTGTTAGTGTTTCGCGCATCAATAACCGACAGATGGAGGTAGAAGTCACGGTCAGGTAAGTAGTGGGTAGATACATACGATACTTTACAAAGTCATCTTTGTGGAAAGTATTGTCGCGCAGAGACGTCAATTCTGAAACCAAGCATGGAATCGGTAGACCGTGATTTCTTGATGCGCCATCCGCTCAGCCTCGACATTAGCCCGTCAAAGAATGCGCAGCGCAATGATGACGGCAAAGTCAGCGAAACCACTGGTGAAACTACGGTACCTCTTGTATGTAAAAAGCACTGCCGTGGTACTTGCAAGGTTCCATCAGTGGTTTGAAAGATGATGCCGCCGGCTAGTGCCGCTTATTAAATAGAAGTATTATCGGGTCAGTTGGTTTCTCAACCCCATTTTACTCGTACCAAGCAGAGTTGGGGGCCTCAAAGCACAAGTTCAAGCCACGCCGCAACAAGTCCAGTCACACTCACTACTGTCTCACACACAGATGACTGAACACCCATCACTTAGCTCGAATCCCCCACCAGGCCAATTAGCCCATTGCACTACCAACTCGTGGCCTGCACCTTCGGGTTGTTTCACGATGCGCAGATCCAAAGAAGGCAGAAACGGCGGAAAGTCGAATCTGCCAGTATTCATTTACAGTGGCATTGCGCAACCTTTACAGGCGCTTTTGGGATGTATCTCAGGAACCATTTCTCCCAAATCCTCTCGAATTTCACCTGTCCAATCTATCATCTGATACTTACTGTTGGTAAGTTGGTTATATCAGCTATAGTCAACCTTAATGGGTACTAAGATTGTCAGCTCTATGGTAGCAGGCCACCACAACTTAGATGAAAGCTGATGAACAACGTTCGAGTCAGTGACGTTGGGTCTGGATCTTGTGCAATTTGTGTGAGTTTATTCAATTTCCATGCCGTGGTTGCAGTGTGCCTCCATGATTTCGCTGACGGCCGTGCCGTGATTAGAAACATCCAATTTCTCTTAGGGTGATAATAACGACTGCGCCCCCATGGCTCTACCAGGAGATGTTATCATTACCCCTCCCTCCCTCAAAGTTGATCTCAGCTTCAGCAAACGGAAGGATGCCTCCAAGAAGTTGGACATTACAAACAAAACACATTTCCCAGCACCTACGTTATGTGGTATAGGGTACTCCACCAGTAATTCTAGAATATCTAAGAAAATGAAGAGTTTCCGTCATAATAGGAAGGAGAACGAGGTGGTGGCACCGCTTCAGCAAGGTCTGGCACCGTCAAAAGGGAAATCAAAGCACAATGACTTGATGGAGGCTTTGGCGTTGAGAGAACGCTGCGCTTCGCAGAACCAAACTCATCAGTACAGATATAGTTTGATATCGCCGTCGGGTCCAGGCACAGGACATGAGAGATCAAGGGTGGAGATGAAGAGAATGGAAGAACCACTTCAGAATGCGTCTAATCGCCAAGTTGGATACAATGAATACTTGGGGCAGGCATTTGGCCTAACCGCTAGTCAGCAGAAGAGGCTTCTCAGCGACAAGAAGGGTTCGCCTGTTGATAACGGTGCCAGCAAAGCTAGGCAAGGTTGGGATCAAGACGCTTTGGTGGATATCCCCATTCACCTTTCTGCCAAAGACCGAAGACCAAAGATCCAAGTCACCATTCCGGGAAAACGGTCTCAATCACACACACATTTAGCTCACGTGACTACCAAGGAGAAAGCACTCTGTAAGAGCCAGGATTTTCCAAGTGGAATATCGCCCCCATCGTCGACATCTCGCCAGAGGCTATCGGTCGAAGTCGCACCTGCACGTTTATCCATCGTATCGCCATTATCTGTGGTAGAGATGCCGAAGCCACGACGGCCCTTCTCACTTCTCTCACTTGAAGATATGTCTTTGGACATGCCCAAAAGTGCTCCGGCAGTGTCGCGATCTGCAGTTTCGGATACTTCTGATGAAACTGGGGAAATTGATGACCGATCATCTGATTATAGTGTAAGATCGTCCATGTCAAGCCTGCACTCTGACGAGGGACTGGTGAAAGATGCAGAACAACAAAGGGGGAGCGTCGCATTCTCCGTCATCTCGCCTGCAGCAGCGGGTGTTTTCGATAGTAGACCGGTAACGGCGAACTTCCTTCAGAAATTAAGGATAACGAAAAGCCGTTATTCTCTGGCCGACAAAGTGAATACGAACAAGCCCTTACCGCCGGAGCCGGGTTTGGACGAGGTTGCGCCATTAAACGTGGCCAGTCGACCTAATTCGCGGACAGGTAGCAGTAGAGCAGGCCGCAAAATCCCCGCGCCTCTCAATGTTTCAGGACAGTCGAACATTGATTTTGCATCGCGAAGAATCTCACGAGTATCTTCATTACGATCCAAGTACACACCAGCGGATCTGGATGCGTTGGACGATGCTTTCAGAAAGACCAGCCCTGCTGCGAAACCGGAATCTCCGGCCTACTCTCAACATCACATCCCCACACTTAGCCAAGCCCAACTTGCTCTTGAAGCTCAACTTGGAACCATCAGCGAGGATATTATGAGTGACTCGGACTTCATACCTCTCATGCACGACCCTCTTCAAATCAGCCGTGGGCCTATGCATATGGAGCCCTCCCGAAAAGCTCCCTCTCCACCATCGTCTCATGTATCAAGCGAAGGAGGATGCGACGGTGGTCGGAAACGAAGCCAAAAGCGACTGACGAATCATGTCGCGTTGCAGATGCGGGCAAGTATGGTGAATAATCGTGACAGCCTTTTAGGCCGCAGGATATCCGCATCTGTGGTCGGATCCAGTTTGAAAGCGCATAAGGTTCTCGGGAAGGAAAGTGCAGCAACTTTGATGGAGCGGGAAGGTAGCGTCGATTCTCATTGGAGCTCAAGCGACTCGCCCAAGGCTTACTCCACCACGTCGAACATGTCGAGAGATGATGCCCAAACCCCAGACAGTGACTTGTCTTCGATAACGGATGCGGCCTTTGAAGAGGTTCGCGCAAGGTTGGAGTTGTTGAGTCCCAAGAATGACGCTTCGGCGACTTTTGTGGCCTCGCACGAGAGAACACGACAAAGTTCGGAGTCCTCTGTTAAGCTTCCAATACAGGAGCAAAGCGGGCATCAGACGCCAGCGCATGCTTCACATGGCACCAACTCTGAAGCTGGAGATGAAGTGCATGAGAAAGAGGCCGAGGTTACCATTCACTTGAGCCCGGTGCCAGAGAACCAATCTCTTCAAGTACACGCGGCTCCGGTGGAAGTCAACGATGAAAGCAACGTCCATCCGCTTGAACGTAGCACAGCAGGTCTTCACATTGAAATAGTTCGGCCGCGTTCTCTGGGCTCTATTGCCGTCTCTGAGATTCCCGACATTTACGCCAGCTTACCCTCGCCTAAACCGACTTTGTACTCGTCCATGTCTCCAGAAGAGGTTGAGCGCAAAATCTCTGCCTATGCTGCTGAACAGGAGGAAGTTGAGCGTCAAATTTCTGCGGACGCTGCAGAGCAAGTGCTCCTTCGGATACTGCAGAACCTCGACAACCTCCAAGACCTCTTCGCTACTGCTACTGTAAGCCGAGGATTCTACCGCACTTTCAAGCGTCATGAGCTTCCTTTGATGAGCAACGCGCTGTTTGGCATGTCTCCAGCTGCCTGGGAACTTCGCGAAATGATTCCTCCATCAGAGACACCCGATAGGCTATATACTGCTACACTCTATCTCCAACACTATATGAGGGACATGTACACCATGATTGCGCTCAAGTCAATGATTCTGATCCATTGCGAGTCGTTCCTTCGTGCCGATACAATCACCGCTCTCGCAGGAGGCGAGACTGACCGTGCTTCTCAAATCGATGATGCTTTTTGGCGGGTATGGACTTTCTGCCAAGTATTTGGCTGTGGGACAAACAGGGAAGACGACATTGTTAGTCAAATGGACTGGTTAAGAGGCGGCCCTCTAGCGAAGCAGCAACGACAGGATGCTGGTGTGAGCCTCTGTTTCCCACCTCATGGTTTCGGGGACGGCAATGTAGGTGGACTCACCGCCGAAGACCTCTATGATATGACAGAGATCTGGACATGCCTTGGTGTTTTGGTACGTGGCTTTCAAGGAAAGCGTCAAGAGGGTCGCGACTACGGTATCTTTGAGAATGCAGATTTGACTGCTGGTGACGTCGAGAAAGAAGACGTAGTCCTCGGTCAGTAACCTTGGTCTTTCAAATTAGTTCCCGCTAACATTATGAACAGAGGAATGGACCTACCACCTCCTCACCCTCGCTCCCCCAGCTATCCTCGACGTCACCTCTCCCACCTCCCCCACCGCCGCCACATTCGCCCATGCCCGCTCCCGCGGCTACACTGCATGGAACCCCCCTCAACACGGCTCTTCGCGCTCCACCTTCCTCAAAGAAGCCGTCTCGCGCGTCTACGAGGAGAGAATGGCCGAACGCCATCCTACCGTCCACGCCACAACCTCCTCCCACAACTCACCCTCTCCCGACCTCTCCGACCCCGTCCAGGCTTCTCGTCAAAAAGTCGCCGTGCACGCCGCGGAAATACAGGCAAAGCGCAGCGAACCGGGCTTCCACGCCCTGCCGCCAAGTGAAGACAGACCTATGAGCAAATACCCCGACGTCCTCGAGAAACTCGATGCGCCCAACCAACCGCCTCTTCCTGCCTCTTTCTTCCCTCACCCTTCTACCCAACAACAACAACAACAACAACAACAACAACAACAACAACTCCTACCCCCAACGTATCAACCAATGCAAACCCTAACCCACCACCCCTCCCTGCCCCTCCTCCCGCAACCCCCCTTCCTGGGCCCCCAAGTCCGTGACCCCGTGGATGTTGCGGTCGACAACCTCGTCGCTATGGGCTTCGACGAGAAGAAGTCTAAGAAGGCGTTGGCGGATACGGATAGCGGGAATAGTGTAGATTTCGAGAGGGCGATGGAGGTACTGGTAAGGGAGAGGAAGAGGGAGGTGGCCGGGTTGATGTTTATGCCTGGGGCTGGGGTCGTTTGAGTTGTGGGGAATGCGTCAGCGAAACCAAATATCTCGTTAGGGTTGGGAGGTCTGGTTATCTGTGTTTGATTTGATTTATGAGCGAGCGTCGGCTATTTGTGAATCGATGTCTATATTCGTACCATCTCCATACCATCCAATCCATCCATCCATCCACTTATCCATCCATTCATCCATCCATCCACCCATCCATCCGTCCATCCATCCACCCATCATACCCATCATACCCATATTCTGTCACATTCATTCTCAAGAGAGGAGGGATAGAAGGGAGAGAGGTGCTTGTAATACTTGCGCTACCTGTGATACTTGTGCGTGCTTGTGGGACGGAGGTACTCGTGTGTGCGGGGTAAGGGGTGGATTAGGGGGGTTGAGGTGGAAAGGAAGATACTAGATGCCATATGGGAAAGTTTTGCTTTTAGTTCTGCGTTTCGGGTTTTGCTTTAGATGACTACAGGATTCTGATTTCTCTATTCACAACCCCTTGAATACCGGCCATCAAATCTTTGAGCTGGTGTGTTGTTTGCCCTGATGATACGTGATGTTAGAAAAAGTGGGAAGACGAAGGGAATGGGGAGGAGAGGGAAATTGGGGACGAACCTTTTAGGACACAACTCACAAGTGCTGATGGTAGAAATCCAACAGGATCTTGTAGCCCCGCTCGTACTCGGATTTGACATGTGCATCCTCGAGATCCGCTCTGCCGCTTTCATTAACAACCACTCCCTCCGCCCTAACGACTAACTTAAACAGGACTCACCGCGCAGCCATCCACCCATGCACCTGATCCCCAAACGTCTCAATATGGCTCTTCACCGTCAAGGCCTCGCCAAATTGCTTCACAGTGTCCGCATCCTCGTCCTTGGACGCAAGCATGCAGACGGGGACTCGGATGCCTTTGGCGTCGTTGGGGTCGACCATGGCAGGGTGGACTTCGGCGACGGCGGAGAAGGGGGTGTTGGATTGGGCGGTTAGGGAGACGATCTGGGGGGTTGAGAGGTGTGTTAGTTAGTTGTGTACGGAAATAACGGGGTTGAGTGAGGAATAGTCAAGAGGGCTTTACTTTTCCACCCCAGCACATCCCCAAACTCGCCCACTTCTTGATGCCTGTATGCTCTTTCCCAATCGCCTTCACCATCTCTAGAACCACTTCTGCGTTCTTCGGTGGCGCTGCCGGCCCTGAAATGAACTCACCGACATTCTTCTTCTTCTCCTCGGTATCTGGCGGGAAATCCGATTGTGGCAGAGGCTTGCCGTGAAAGAAATCGGGCATGAAGACTTGGTATTGGTGAGAGGAATCGGCGTGGGCGAGGATGTCGGCGCCTTGGATAGACTGGGGGCTGTAGCCGAAGATGTCGTAGATGACGAGGATGGCGGAGGTGGCGGAGGAGGGGCCGGTGGTGTCTGGGTCGGAATTAGACGAGGGCGTTGATGAGGGGTTTAGGTGGGAAGGGAAGGGATTGGAGAGGAGAGAGCTTACAAGTTCTCATGCCGTTGTATTCGACATATTTGCCTTTGGATTTGTAGTCTTTCGCTACGGCTGGGGGGACGGAGCAGCAGGCCTGGGGGTGGTCAGAGTTGTGTATTCCGAGCAATTCAATGATAGTTAGTGATAGGTTACCTTGCTCTGAAGTGCTGACATGATGGATTTAGTTTGTGAGGGCAATGAGATGACTTTCTTGAACAATCGAAAATGTAATGATAGTCTCTGAGAATTCCAGTTTTTAATGAACCGGGTTGAAAGAGGTGAAAATGCATTTATAAAGGTAACCACTCCACACACACCACCCCACTTTGCCCATACACCACCGGGAACTTTGCACATACACCACCCCCCGCACTAAGCCTAATCGGGTAATTTCCAGGGTCCAACGCGTTGTTTGTTTACATCGCCTGCGGCCGTCCTTTTGCATCATCATCGTCATTAGCATTATTCTTTACATTATCATGTCTCTTATATTACCTGAAGAGAGCGTTTATGCGTTACTTAACGAGCTTATTAAGATCATTAACAAGCATGCAGAAGTAGACTGGCCGCGGCGGGTCGTCGGGTCGGGTCATGATGTTGATATCGAGTATTAACTCGAATTCTCGACCCGGCCCGTTAAGACATAAAGCGATATAATATTTAACTTGTTACATGATAATGTAAGAGAGTAATGTAAGAGAATAATGCAGTTAATTAGTTAAATTACTAGTCTGAAATCTTAATAATTTCATGATTCTCTTCGTTTTTCTTCTTCTTCTTCTTCTTCTTCTTTTTCTTTTCTTTCTTTTTTTCTTTTTTCTTTTCTTTTTCTTTCTTCTTCTTTTCTTTTTTCTTCTTCTTTTTCTTTTCTTTTTCTTTCTTCTTATACTTATTCTTAATTATCTTCGTTTTATTTTTCATTTTATTATACTTTATTTTAATTTCATTATTATTAACTTTAATTAAATTCTTTAATTCGTTTTTAATTAAAGTTAATAAATTAAATATCTCACGATTCGTCGCATTTTTCTCGTTAAAAAATATATTCATGAATTTATTAAATTTATTAAATGCATTTAAATCATTTATTATTTTTAAATCTTCGAGTTTTTCATGATGTAAAATACGTTATTAAATAACTTTAATTATTAATATTATATATTTAAACATAATATTATTAAATTTATTTTAATTCGTAATAATTTAATATATATGTTAATTACGTCTTTTACATTAAATATAATAAATACATACTTTAATAATAAAAGTAAACTTAAATTTTATTTTTATAATTATGATTTTAATATTTATTTACTTTATAATCTTCTTCTTTCTTATCTTCTTTATTAAATTAATCTTAAAGCATTAAGTTATTATATTATTAACTTTTAAAATATATATATATTATTTAAATGCATTATCATATAAATTTTTCTTTACTTAATTATTCGTGATTATATCTCGTGTATTATTCTTTATATTTCTTTACTTCGCTTTTAATACATTTTAATAAACGTTAATATTTCTTAACTTAATGAATTATTTATAAAGAATTACTCGATTAAGATTCTGTTTAATATAAAGAGTTTTTTAATCTTTATTTCATTTTATAACACGATTTTTATTAATAATTAACTGCGACTTAATTAATAAATTAAACATTTTACGATTTTAATTAATTTTAATAATAATGTATATAAATAATATATAATAATCTTCTTACATGATAATAATGTTAAAATACTTTTTCTTTCTTTATAATATATTTAATTATAATGAATAAATGTAATAAGTAAATGTAAAGCGTAAATATCGTTAAAGTTAAAATAAATGTAAAATGTAAATAAAGTTAAAGTTAAAGTTAAATGTTAAAATTTATTTATAATTTTAAAGCTATAATTATTACATTCATAATTTTAATACTGTAATTTATATAATTATTATCTTAATGTATATCGCATTAATTATTTTAGTCGTTTTATTTTACATCGCATTAATTATTTTAATCGTTTTATTTTACATCGTAATAAGTACTTTAATTTATATCGCATTAATCATTTTAATTTACATCGTACTTAAGTTTTTAAATCGTACTTAATTAAGAAATTACTTTAATTTACATTATAACTCGTATTAAGTAAATAAATAATGCATTTAAATAATGTCTTTTTTATTACGCATTATTAATAAACTTAATATAATACGAAAGTTAAATGAAAACGTATCGCGTAATGATTTAAGAAAATTAACTCGTAATAATAAACTTTTATTAAATTAAATTAAAGAAGAATTAAAGAAAGATAATAAGATTATGTCGAGAAATGAAATAAATAAAATTAAGAAAATAATGTAAATAAATAATACATTAAGTAATTAATAATTAATTTATTACGATAAATAAATATAAAAAGAAAATGAAAGTAAGAAATCATCGTTCTTCGAAAGATTCGTCGTTATTAAAAAGATACAAATTTATTAATATTTAAGCTTTGTTTTAAATAAATAATACGCGAAATTTTACGAAATAAAATTATTACGAATTAATTTAGTTCGAGAATAAGCGATAAGAATTATAAAATTTAAACTTTAACTCTGCTTACTCTTTAAAAGATTACAGAATTATTTTTATATAAATTTCTTGTTAATAAGTACATTATTTATTTATATTATTCTTAATATTATATAAAATTTATTAATATAATACTTTACGTATGTAAACAGTAATCTTTTTATAATATACGTAAAGCGTGTTATAATTTAATAAAAAGATATAATATTAATGAAATAATTAATAAATAATTTTAAAATTTAGTAAAATAATGTATTAATTAAATTAAAATAATTAATAATAAGAATTTTTAATAAGAAGTTAAGTTATTTAACATCGTAATACATTTAATCATTTATATTATTTCGTAAGTATGTTATTTTATTATATATATTAATAATGTAAAAGTAACTTTAAATGTAATAATATTAAACATTTAAATTATAATAAAACGTAAAACATTTTACAAATTTACTTTAAAAGAATCATTAAATTCATTAATCGCATCTTCATCTTCTTCTTTACGATAAATATTTCACGCTTTAATAATAATATTTTTAAAATTTAAGTTAATACGATTATTATACTAAAGACTCATTATTTGTTTAATTAATTTTAAAGTTATTTATAATTAATCTTAACGATAAACTTTTCTCGCAAGATTAAATGTTCGTTTAATATTTATAAAAAATATTAAATATAAAAGAACATATTTAATTATTTAAGTTAACTTTAAAAAGTTCGAGACGTTATTTCTTTAAAACTTTTATGTTAAAGATTTTTTAATAATAGTATTAATATAAAGATATTAATTATCTTTATTAACGAATAAAGAACGACGTTAACTTCTTTAAAATAAAGTTTATGTAATTATTATAATAAATTATAATAATATTAATAAATGATTAATTACATTATTATATTACATTATTTAATTAATATTATTAATTATTTACGTTTTAAGTTTTAAAGTTATAATTCTCTTTTTATAATGATAACGAAAATAATTCTTAAACTTTTTTTTATACTTATCGTAATAAAATAAGCATTTTTATTAAAATTATGTTCATCGTTCTCGTTTACATTTTAATCTTAATATAATTTTAATTTTTAAGTAAAATTTAAAATCATAACGAGATTATATATTAGTTTATCTTTACTTTTCGTCTTAAAATAATATTTTACGAGCTTTATAAAAGCTAGTTCGCAAGCTTAAAGAATAAGTGCTTGCGAAGTACATGTATTATTACGTATAATCATTTTAATAGTATTAAAATGATTAAAAAAAGCATTAAACATTTAAAATTTTAAATGTATATTAATATTAATAATTTTAAATATAATTAAAGTTAGCTCGTAAAAGAAATTTAACATATTATTAACAAGCAATATTAATAATTATTCGTTTCTTTTTAATTAAACAGCTTAAATCTTTATATTTATTAAGAATTTCTTAATTTATATATTAATCGTGTCGCGTAATTAATATACACGTTAAAGTATTAAATAAATAAAGTTTCAGCGAATACGAATATCTTGTATTAATTTTTAAGATCTTATTATAAATTCGACTTAAAGCTTTAAAAAGCGAAGCTTTCGTTAAGAAAAACTGTTAATAATAATAATAAGAGCGCGAACCTGTTTCATTACTTAAAAAATACATTATCTTTTTACATTATTTTTTTAATAAATATTTTCTTAATAATAATACAAAGATCTTAACTTTTAATTACATTTTTAATTTAATTCATTTTTAATAATACAATAAAATCGTCGTTTAAAGCCTTTAATTTAATAGCTTTAATAAACTCTTAAGCTATTAAATTAATGATATAAGTTAAATAAGAAATCGAGTTTTATGCTTTATTTCATGAAATGTCGCGTTAATTAAGCGCTCTTTTAAGTTTCTTCTTTAAAGAATTATTATTACTTGCGTTATTAATAATAATATTAAAAATCTTATTCTTAATATTATATATATTTAAAATCTTAAACAGCTCTTGCATTAAATGATAATTAATATGCTTAACTTAAAGAAACGTAAATTTAATAAAATGTTCACGATATTAAAATGCAGCATTCATTTAATATATTAATACTTTTAAATAAGCGACTTTTTAAAAACTAAATCATACATTTAACGTAATAAAAACACGTTATAACTTTTTTAAATCTTGCTTTATTTTTTTATAAATCTTATCGTAATTTAAGAAAATTATGTTTAATAATTTAATGCGATGCACGAGAATAATTTCTGAACGAAGCATTTATAATAATTATCGAAAATGCTCGTTTTTAATGATTTAAAAAGATTAATTTAGTGTAACGAAGATTTAATATAATATCTTTTTTTAATTTTATTAATTAAATTAAGATGATAAATTAATACGACTCTTTTTTTATAAAAATATTAACTTTATATTATTTATTTACATTATTATATTAAACTTATACGATTAAAAGTTATCTCGAGCTGCGAAAGAAAATTAACTCGTTTTCGTTTCATGTAAGCATTTAACTTAAAATGCTTAATTATATTAAATGTACTAAATTTATTAATAATTATAAAATGATTTAAAATCTTATAATAAATCTTGCATAAGATTTTAAAATATTCTTTTAATATTAAGATCATTTAAATAAAATTATTTCAGATATAAGATTATTTATTTACTTTAATCTTTTTAGTTTAAAGTGAATTTATTATCTTTCTTTAAGTTTTATTAATAATACTTTCGTTAATAAACGTTTATAATTATTATTACTGAAATTAAGCATTAATATTAAAATTTTACTTAACTTATTAATTATTCTTTTTTAATTTTAAAACAAAAGTATTACGATGAATTTTATTTATCGCTTCTTAAAGAGTTCGTTTTTTATTAATGAAAATTTAATTAATATTTCGTAAATCTTAACTTACGAATTAATTAAAATAAAGATTATTAAAAGTAAATAAATGAATAATAAAAGAATTAAATTCTTTCTTAATTAAAGATTTTAATAATTCGTAAGTTTTATTAAA
>JAABUO010003064.1_pt1 | contig 20075 bp, 26 predicted proteins | sample 5559291 | NCBI WGS metagenome assembly JAABUO01 (sample SAMN10711878, study PRJNA513372) | rock metagenome | isolation source: Antarctica rocks | place: Antarctica: Victoria Land, Finger Mt sud
ATGAGAAAACCCACATCTGGCGAATGATCTCATGCGCTGCCATTGTCACAGTGCCCATCTCTGCAGCCATTCTGGCCCCCAAAAAGCTCACAAACCACAGGAAACCATTCCTGATCTGCAGGGCCACCCCTGTGCGCAGCATGGGTCTGAGCCTCTCCCAGGAAGGGGGGTGCAGCAGGTGAGATGGCTTCAACAGCTTCTTCTGGACAATTCTGTAGTACAGTACTGCTGCATTGACAAACATGCCAATGGAGGTTGCTGCGCCTGCGCCTGTAATGCCCCAGCCCATGCCAAATACAAAAATGATGTCCAGTGAGAAATTGGTAACCACTGCTGCCAGAGATGCAATGGCAGGTGTGAGTGTGTCCTGCAGGAAATGATTCATGCCTTCAGCTGCTGGCTAGCGAGCACTCTGAGACACTCAGCTTTGGAACCTCAGGGAACCTCTGACAAGCAAACAAGATGCAGATGCAGATGTCTATGCTATGTTTCATATGGCTGTACTTGATTGACATTGCAGACACACACATTGACTCTGATCAAGCAGCAGGAAAACGCGCAAGGGAAGTGCATGCGCAACAGCATTTCATGCCCAAGCTGACCTCACAGCAAGCTGACATGGCAGAACTTGACAGGCAGAGCCATATCCGCAACAATGCAACTTGCGGTGTCCATAGTATGCAGAGGTCTGGGTGCATTATTTTGACCAACATGATAGCTGCTGTGTATGGCCTTCAGCAATGCTATGCTGACTCACATCCAAAGAAAAGAATTGCTTCAGCTGTGTGATGTACTGCAGCATCAGCAAGCACCACACACCTGCATGCCTCGAAAGCTTCCAGAGCCCACGAGCACTAGCAGATACCCAATGGACCCCAAGGCTCTGGCCCAAACATACCCCCCAGCCTTCTCAACCACAGCTGCTTCTAGGTTCATTGATCCCAGAATGAGCGGCCCAACAGCAATGATGAAACCTGTTATCATGACTCCTGCCACAACCGCAATCCAGACTCCTGTTGAGATCACTTTGCTAACCTCTGCTTGATCTCCTTGAGCTGAAGCTTCTGCCACTGCAGGGACTGTGACATATGACAGAAAGCTGACTAACAGTCCAGCTAAGCTGAAAATGCTGATGCTGGCGCCTGTGGCTGCCAGAGAGTCTGCACCCAGCCTGCCAATGATAGCGCAATCTATGAGAGACATGACTGGGTCCAATAGGAGGGAAAAGAGGGCAGGAACTGCTAGCTGCGTGATGTCTGAGTCATGCTTTGACTTCTGCCAGACTGGAATGAGTGGACTGAGACGATGTCTGGCAGGAGCCGGGTCAGGTGCATGGTCATGTGCATGGTGAAGGGCGCTGTCTGATGCATGTGCAGCACACACAAGGTGCTGCCTAGGTCTGCTAGCCAATGATGGTTTTGGGCTGTGCCGCCTGTTTGGCTGGACGGCAAGGGCTTGTGAATGGTTTTGGTGGTGGTGCCAACGACAATAGGTAGGAAATTGTGGCTGTCTGCTGCCGAAGGAAGACGGATTGAAGGGATCTGGACAGAGCAGGCTGGGTTGGACCAGGCTGGTGACCAATCTCATAGGCTGTTGCCGAATACAAGGCTTTGAGCAGACGACCCAGAACCTGCAACCTGCATACAAGGACAGTATTGTAAAGGTCCCCTACGAAGTGCATCGCATTTGTATCAAGGTGACGCTCAGGTCGTCGGTGTACCTTGCTAGGCCACTGTTAACGGTGCATGCACGTCTCACTTGCGGCCTGCGGCCTGGACTCTCTAGAGAAAATGGGTTAGCTTTTTTTCACAGCTGCAGGATTGTGTCGTCGGTAACTGATGCGCAGAAAGGATCTGATGAGGGACAGGCAATTTGACGCTCGGTCAACAGTCGGGTTGGAGGTGACTTGAGCCAGTTAGCAGGTCATGAGTCTATTTCGCAATCGAGTCACAAGATGCTGCAACAGGCACTGCAAAGCCCGCCACGTTTGCTCTCATTTTGCTGTGCAGTTGCAGGTATTGCATGCAAACTTCTGCACGCAATGTTTCAATTTTAGATAAGGTCGACCCTCGATCGACGCTTTGAATTCCTTGGGCTGTCTGATGCCTAATTTGCATGCTTGTCCTACTGCTCAGCAGGGCCTGCGCAGCTGAGCCTGCAGCGACAAAAGTTTGCCCCCCATTAGTGAGGACATTGTGCGTTCAAGGAAATTAGCAAGGGCTGTAGTACGTCGAATCGGCTGTCCGGCCTTGTGTCCACGCGCATACCCATGAGCATGCACTGCAGAGTACATTTCACGATAGTTGTCAGAAACCAATAACCGCAAAGGTTTTCCGTGTCTCGTGGCTGTAGTACATGAGGTAACGGGTCACAGTTGGTCAGTCCGTGCTGGTGATGCTGACTTCAAGTATCAGCATATCTCCACTGTGTGCCTTGCAACCTTTGGAAAGATGCCATGCACAGCAAGCCGTTTGTTGCAAAGTGCTGGCAAGTTCAGGGTGTTTGACCAAATGGTGCAGGTTTTGAGTTGTGTGCTGCAGACACTTGTTTGCTGCGTGCTCACAGCATGCATTCATGTTGTGCAAAACACTCATCACTGTACTCCAGGCGTATTAGGCTGTGTATTGATGCCCAACTTGGCAAGCCCCAGCGTCAATACGAGCAATCTGCAGTAGGCCCCATGCAGAAGCGGTCAAGGAAAAAATTCAGCATTTGCACCAGCTGCGCATCAGTCATGCAGATATGTATGCATATATTTGGTTGTGACATGCTGTGAGAGCACAGCAGTGTGCATGGGAGGTTACAAGGTTCCTGTGACGAAAGCGCATGCGAGGATTGCGCACAACAATTTTGACAGAATAGAATGGTTACAAGTTGACAGAGACAACAATATGCCTGTCAAGAGTGAAAAGTTTCTTCCAAAGACGTAGGTGTTTCAAGCTTGCAAAGCTCTGTGTGTCTGTGTGTGTGCGCAGGCCAGATAGTGTGCACAATGACAATTGGAAAACATCGCTAGGGCATGACCTATAAACAAGCTCATCAACCAAGTCCTTTACTTTATCACTGCTCTCTGTTTGCTTGATCAAGCACAATACAAGTAGTGTCCCAATGCATGCAGCAAGTCACATCGCTAGCTACAGCAGCCTGCTCGAGCTTTGTGAGACACACACCAGTTGAGTTGCCTATCACAATCAATCAAGTACCCTTGCAGTCATTCTGATACTAGACTTTATGACAATTGATTCTTGTGTGCACCAGCTCATTGCCGTCCAATATATATGTCCTAGTATACCATATGCTTGGTCCCATGTTGCTCATGACACATTGCATTTGTCCTTCTTCGCATCCTTGTACACGCTGTTGTTTGTTGGCATCCTTTCACTTGTGCTTCACCAGGTTTCTTGCAAAGTTTCTTTTGGTTTCATGGCATGTGGGCTTCTGCAGCTTGCATGCAGTGTATGACTTAATCTGCATGTCTTGAATCTGATTCATGTCTACTTCTTGAGCACGCTATGCTCACCTATGTCAAAGTCATTGTCTTCATTCACTGGCAACACCAGCATATTGGGTGACTCCTTGCATGATAGTACATTTTCGCCCTTGCCCAAGACAATGTATTTTTTAATACATTTGCCTATCTTGTTGTGAACTGTCTTGCCCAACGCAATACGTTTCAAGTGCGCTTTAAATGCACCAGGTGCTGGCTTGTTTGTGTGGGCACATACTGCCATTTTTGCCAGGGCGGCGCGACTTTGACTTGGGTGAAACCGTTTCTTGCCAAGAGCAATATCTCGCAAGAGAGCTTTGTGCTCACCTGGTGCAAACCTGCACACCTTGCCAGCGGGTGTGATGCTGAGCTTTTGGGATGCCTTGAAGCTGTAGAAGCAGCTGTAACAGCTACAACTTACAGCCCTCTCTTTTGTCATCAGACTTTTGGATACGCTCTTTGACAAGCACATATGTGTTTTCACAGTCTTGCGTGGACGTGACTTTGTTATAGTAAGGTTAAGCTTATGTGAACTTATCACTCTGTGAGCCCAACGTAACACAATGCTGCTAGTGCAAAATGTCGGCGCTGTCTTTCTCTGTCACTTGGGTCGTGTAGCCTGCAAGTAGGGTTTGGAAAAATCTGTGTATTGACTGCAATGCAGAAGTAACACGTTTTCGTTTCGTGTGGTGTGTGTGTGTGTGTGTGTGTGTGTGTGTGTGTGTGTGTGTGTGTGTGTGTGTGTGTGTGTGTGTGTGTGTGTGTGTGTGTGTGTGTGTGTGTGTGTGTGTGTGTGTGTACTTCTATGTCTTGCACAATGTGTCAGTACTTGCTGGGAACTTGCAAGGACCGACTGTGATGTTGCCTTACAGGGCCAAGCTGCACTGTATGGCACAGAAAAGGCTGCTCCGGAAGGTTGTTAAGCCCCACTCTAATCTGTGTGTGCAAGGCTGTTGTTGATACAGCTTCTGGACGTCTATGACCTTGAACCTCGAAGAAGCTTCAAATGAAATGCGAAGTGTGTGTCGTTCTGCGCTATAATGAACACTGGGCGGTGGCATGATCTGACATCCTATGAAAGTTGCATGCTGTGTGCGAATAACGCGCTGCGTATCAGTAAGGTCGCCGTGCGTAGTGGCTCGTACCTTACCACCACCACTAGGCCCCAGCACCGTTCCGCACTGTCTGCAGATTGGATGCAACGCGTCTTGCTGTGGAGAAACGTCTCTGGGTAAATCATATTAAGAAAATGGTGGCTGTCAGCGTTCAAACGGCCATGTTGCTGTCAACAAAGACAACGTTGGTAGCTCAGCGCTTTTCAAGCGGTCTGCGCCTGTCCACACGCCGCAATGTTGTCAGGTAGATGTACGCATCCAGCTGCGAGCGAGGACATGCGCTGTTTAGTTGAGGCTTCTCGTCACAGGTTCTGTGTTTCAGGCAGAGCAACAGCGGACGCCGCGTATGCGTCGCAAAAGGCCGTGATCAAGTGAGTCGCATCGCTAGCACGTCGCAGCTGTTCTGGTCTAACAAGATGTTGGCTGTTCACAGCAGGGCCCGGTCCACCAGAGGCCACAGCGTGTGCGCTCGTCCACCATCCTCAACGGACCCCCTGTCGCAAGACGCCTACTGCTCTACCCATTTGCGGCGGTGTTCATCATATGGTTTGGATGCCAGATTATTCTCCACACTTGAGCAGAAAGCCTCATAAGGTTTGTCATCTTCAAGCTGTGATAAAGTGGTTCAAGTGCTCACTGCATGATGCCATGCAGGCAGGCTTGTTTGCAAGGCAGTCCGAAAGGACATTGTTGTGGCTGCTTTTGAGGTGGAGTACAAAAAGCTGGTACAAGAAGCACGCATGGTAATTATCCTGTTTTTTGTGTAAGGTTTTCATGCTACAAGTTTTGCTGCTGTTCATAGCGACAATACTGCCTGCTGCCCAAATTCAGGATGTCATTGGTCTTGTCAGTCAGAGGCAAGAGGTTGTACAAGAGATTAACATCATTGACAAATTTGTGACACAATCAAGTACAGATCAGGCTGTACTTGTATGCTTTGTAGGCATGGACCATACAGCAAAATGATGCTGACCAAGGCATATGTCTTGGTCAGCATCATTTTGCTGTATGGTCCATGCCTACAAGGCATCAAAGTGGCTTGGGCTTTGTATATATATATATTTGCCTAACTGACTATCTCAGCAAATGCTTGGAAAGACTCAGGTCAAACGCAAGACGAGCGCAACGAGACTGATGCTATACATCAAAATTACCCTTGAGGCCTTTTGTGTATGATTTGATAGCAAATGTCAGGCTCAAGTGTTGGATGGACACACAGTTTGGTAATTGCATACTTGTGAGGTTGGCGGACATGTACTTTCTGATGATCATGATTTCATGTCTTTCAAGCATTGCTTCACTGAGGGGTGTGTCATGGCAGACTTGTGACACACACTTAAACCTCTGCTTACTGTCAATTGATAAGTCACAGACCAGCAATGGCCAACAACATGGAGAGTCACACGCGTGGGGCTTCAGCTAGGAACGCCCGACATAATGCGTGGCAATGTGCAGCAGCTCAGATCACTGTGGGACCTGCATGCAGAAGAAAAGTCTGCGTGCAGAGTTCTTTGGCTCAGTAGCTGCAGAAGAAAGTTCTGGAAACTTATGAATTTTGATAGAGTTCACTAGTTTTCCTTAGAATGCCAAGGGTATTGGTACCGCACAAAGTACTGGAATGGCAACTGGGCTAGTTGCAAGGGGTGCTTTAGGACCAAATTAGCTAGACAGTTTTTTTTTGCTTTTATCTTTTTTTGATTTTATCTTAGCATGTAAATGGCTCGTTCTGTAACTCAGTACAAGCAAGTTGTAAAATGTTTCCTAATGCATTCGGACTGTCAACAGTCCTGTTGACCGGAATCACGTCGTCTGTCTCTGGAAAAAAAGTATCCTATATAGTGTCTCTACAGGCATCGAGCGTTACACTTTCAAACACTTTTGAGAAATACTCAACTCAAAAATAACCAATTACACGCTTTTTTGATAGCTTCAAATAAGAGTACCAGTAACGAGGCTGTTATGTAAGAGAATTACACTAACACATACCCTATGCTTGATGACGTAGTCTGACAAATCCCAGAAAATAACTTAAAATCAGTAGGCAATCCGGCAAATAAACATATCCATAGTGAAATTAGCCTAATTGCCTACTGACCTTAGGTTATTTGCTGAAATAAGCGTGACCTATTAGGCACAAAGCTTGTGAATGTGCAGAGACATTGTGTTGTTGTTGTTGTTGTCGTTTGACCTAGTGCCGTCACAGTTTTGGCAGATCGCACGCCAACATGGGTGGAGGTCTAGGATTTCTAAACAAGAAGACATGGCACCCTGGAAGGATGGACAACCAGGAAAAAGTGTGGAAGAAAGAGGAGGAGCGTGCCAAAGAGCAGAGCAAGCTCGAGGACATCCGAAAACAAATTGCAGACGAGAGGCAGAAGGAGGAGCTCGAGATGATCGCAGCTGCAGCTGGACACAAAGTGTATGTTTTGCTTGCATATTCGTCTACACTGTTGTCGTCCCCCACGTTCCTGATTGTCTCGGCAGGCACTTGAGCTATGTTGACAAGCTATGTTGACGTGTTTGCAGTCGGTCAGACCGTCTGGACTGGATGTATCAAGGCGGTATGCTTGCCAAGCAAGAGGCAGATCAGCGCACTGAGGAAGCCATGATGTCTGGAAAGCCTGTGCAGCTGGAAGAAACCACAGAGTTGAACAGGGTGAGGGAACATCCTAAATTCTATTTGCATCTTCAGGTTCCTATCCTACAAGTTTGTACCATCAAGCCCTTAGTCATTCAAAACAAGATACTCCATTTGCCTGCATATATTGACACGCACTTGTTTGGTGGTCATAGGCACAGCAAGCAGTGCTGCTTCCTACATTCTACTCAGAGGACACACCAGCATCAGCAAACGAGACTTGGGCTCGTCTACATAGTGATCCTTTGTTTGCGGTGAGTCATTTGTGTTTCAAAACCCCGCGGCATAAACTCAACATCCTATGACATCTGCTTGCAAAGCAGATGTAGCCCACCCTGATGATGCTGATGCTTTTTGACAGTGCCAATGATGATTTGTTCATTACTTCACTGCTGTTGCAGATCAGGCAGCAGGAGCAGACAGCTCGCAAAGCCATTGTAGCAAATCCTGTGAAAATGGATCACATCAAAGCTGAGGTAAGACTTGCAAGCAGCTACATTACCTCTTGTTGAGTGCAGAAGTTGTCAACACATTATATGGTCTGGGAAGCCTGCCTGTGTCTGCCACTACCATATTGTCTTGTAACATTTACTTGCGCTTGCACACAACTCTGAAGCTTTGTTGTATACTGGTTTGAGCAATTCACCGATGCACCTGCTTGCAACTGATATGTGAGCTTAGCAATGCCCTTCCAGCTCGCAATCTCATCTCTACTCTGTCATCATGCTGCAGGTTGCCAAGCTGAAGCAGAGTAGTGCTCAGGAAAAGGCTGCAAAAAAGGCTGAGAAGAAAGCCAGCAAGGAGGCCAAAAAAGACAAGAAACGTGCAGCAAGCCAAATGGAGGCAGCACTAGCAGCCAAAGGTGTTGGCCCTCATAGTCTTGCCATTGCTGCATCAGCCAGACATCACCCCGCCCCTGGGTACAGTGACTTAGATCACAGGCATACAAGGGACAGAGATGTCGGACATGGTTCAGACAGACATGCCAGGGACAGCACTCACAATGGGCACATGCATGACAGCTCACATGTCCACAAGCAGAGGAGGCTGCACTCACCTGAGCGGCCGTCACAGCCAGACCATGATAGGCACAGAGACAACGGAAGAGCGCACAGGGATAGCTACAGCGACCGGCACCATTCCAGTCAGCATGACAGACGGCAGCATGATGGTACGTTGACAGAGTCAGCGAGGGTATCGTCACGCCATCACATTGATAATGGTCACCAGCCAAGTAATGGCAAAGGGCGTGATAGGCAGGGTGGTACTCAGTATGGATTGTCTTGGGGAGAGACTGCTCCAGAGGAGCTTCAAGCCCGCGACAGGTGCATCCTCCTTGCTTTCGTAGTCATCCAGTACCCTCTAGCATCCAACTCAAAAATAAGTCAGTCATAGCAGAATGCAGGTCCAGCTCAACAACTGCATACGTGTTGTCCTGATAGCTGCAAGATCATCCTGCCCATGCTGGATGCTAGGCATCTGAGGTTATGCTTTTACTATTGTTTACTTCAAAGCTCTCTTGATCTCATGCATGTCAGCAGATTCATGACACCGCAACCAGCCTTGTTTGTCTTGCTGTCTTGGAGCACCCGTCAACCACGTTGGCGATAAGCCCTTTGAGGCAATCAATGTAGAGGGCGACAATTTTGAGAAAGCTTTGTGTGGTCCCAGCGACTTTGCTGCCTGCAGGCGTGATGCTGCTGAGGCTACCCGAAAGCGACTGGATGATGCTGCAAAGCTGAAGGCACAGGAAGAGCGAGAGAAGGCAGCCCAGATACACCAGAGGCAGGAGTACAAGTAAGTCAACCCCTGTTGTCTGGTCGCCCTTTGCATGACACTGGCTCAATCCACATAGCATGAAGGGCATCATGAGATTCAGCATGCTCATTGTGGCAGCTGTCATGTCTTCCTGACTCTGAGCAGCATCTGGCTCAGCAATCTGGCACTGCATATGCACCAAGATAGTGGTATGAGAAGCCTGCATACATACATGCACAGGGGGCAACAGGCAAGTGAGTTGCACTTGCAATTGCAGTGCAGTGCACAGTGGATGTCATCTGGCACATCCTTAGAATTTGATGTTACTCTTTGGGCTCTGAATGTTGGTGCAGCAATTTCTATGCTGATCTGTGCAATTTCTATGCTGATCTGTGTCAAGCACTGCAGGACTGGCAGGCTGACTCAGGAAGAGCAGGCCAGGCGGCTGGCCGAGATGCAGGGCAATGCAGAGGTGCATGATGATGCCAGATGGCAGCGCTTGTCTGCTGAGAAGCAGAAGGATGCAGCTGAAGTGTTGGAGCAAGCAAATCAGGGTAGTGGGTCTGCTGCAGCTTTCTTGAAGCAGGCTCATAAGACTGTTTATGGTGCCACTGGTGAAGGGGCCACATTGCAAGATCGTATCGGTCGCCGCAAGTACTACAATGATAAAGACACAGAGCGAGGCGCATTCAAGCGTTAGGTTGCAAAACAGTGAAGAAGTGTTGTTTTGACAAACAATGTCATGCTTTTCAACTGGTTCTCTCAAATCATACAGCCAGTGCATTGTCTAGATCAATTGCTGAAAGCTTTGCAACAGATCTGAAGCATGTGCTGAAAGAAACTCTGCAGCGTTGTACAACGGCTTGAGAAGCAATGTGCATCACACACCCCTGGTCAAGACTATGCAATCAAACGCTAGACTGCTGCAAGCATCTCCTCGACATTTACCATACCAAATCATCACTGCTAGTTTCACCCTGAGCTTCACTGCAGAAACATCTCGAAAGCACTGCATGCCTCGTCATTCAATGCAGCAAAGGTGTAGGCATCCACTTTGGTCAGTTCCTCAACGGCAGCAGTGAACTCATCCTGTTTGCCAGCTGGCACTTGGACTCCCAGCAAGACTGGGGAAGATCTAGCTCCTGCATACTCAGCATAGCATGATAAGCAACTGCATGTGATGTCACTCATGTGTTGGTAAGATGCCTGGTTGGGTGAAAGCACAGCAACAGATAAGCAACAGCAGAAAAGTGAATGACTGCATGGTCGAAGCTGCATGTGTCTTACAATTTTGCAGTGCAGAGCAATGATACTGAGCGCTGCGTCTACACAGCTATTCAAGTCCAAGCCCAGCTTCCAATATGGAATGTGGGTTGCAGCCTCAAGCACAACTGTAAGGTTGTCAAGTGTCTGCATGACGGCCGCTTGCCTGTCTTCCTGTAGTGCAGCAAGGTGATGTTCCAGACAGGGCTGAGGGCCCTTAACAGCTGCCTGATAGCCCCTCGCCTCTCAGGGATGGACACTGAGTATAGCTTCTCGTCTGGCATCTCCTGTGAACCCCTTGCTCTTCCTCCAACCACATGCCGCAGATGCACCTGTCAGCACACACAACAGCTGCTGCACAGAAAGCCCTGTGCTGCTGCTGTCTGTCATTGGCCCTGCCTCATAATCCAGTGCAGAACCGACATATACAGACAAATGCAGAGGCTTGAAGAAGCACCTTTGGGGTGTGTACATGAGACCCTTGTTGCTGCAAAGTTTGCATAGCTTGGCTGAAAACATCATGATGGGATGTACCAGGCTCAGACAAACATGCTTCCTTTCAACAGCGTTGGCATTTTCATCCATGTACACACAGTGTATTGCATATAGGCTCCTGCTCAGGATGCCAGCGTAACACATATTTCAGTCAAGCTTTTATGCAGCGGAAACTCTGCAATCTGTGTAGCTGTTTGATCACAAGCACACCTATGCCATTCAACCACAAGCATACTCATGCATCCAGTCAGCATCTTGTTTCAGTGGCTACCTGCCATGCATACCTGTACAGCCTCAATGCCAGAAATGTCCTTGGTCGGGATCTCTGCTGCTTGCAGTCTATCAAGAAGGTCTCCGATTTCTGAGGCGCGCTCAACACCCACACTCCACAATACATGGTTGTTGCGATCTTCCAGATGTCTGCATGGCATGCAAAGCTTGCAGCAGGCAGCAAGGCACAGCTGAGTTGTGCTTCACAAGGATAGCTTGTGTGGAGGGACAGACAGATACATGATGAGCAATGATATAGTGCATTGCTCATGTTGCTCAGGCATTGGCACTGGCAAGGATCTGAACAGCCACAATGCATGTGCTTCAGTGTTCTGTTGCTCAGTACCTGGGTGTAAATCCTGAAGGCTAAACACTAGTGGCATCCTAAAGCAGCACAAAATGAACATCAAGAAAGGCATTTATGCTGGCTCGGTCTATGCTACTTATACTTCTGATCCAGGTTTAGCATATGATACACATATACCAAAAACAACGTTTAGGACCAGCGATCCATCAAAGGTCCTCAGATCTTCCATAGCTCAGCTGGCTAGAGCGTGCGGCTGTTAACCGCAAGGTCGCTGGTTCGAGCCCAGCTGGAAGAGGGTCTCACTTGGTGGAATGCTTTTTTTTGCACTTCTTCACGTTGCTTCGGCGCCTTACCTGTCCTGGCTGCCCAACATGCCTGATACGCTACACACTGCATGGCCTCACCAATTCTGACGCAAACAAGGAACATTAAAGACTGTGAAATGCAGTCTAAGGTCTGGTATCACACCTGTGACGCAGCTCAGTGATGTTCTCCTTGTTGGTGGTGGCAGTTTCCACAAAGGCTTGCAGGGAGCCTGGGGCTCCACTGATGGTACTGGCCAGCATGTGTTCAGCATTGGACCCTAGCTCTGCCAGTTCTGCCACCAGGCGTAACCTCTCAAAGTTGATGTTGCTACCACTGGTGATTGCTACCACACACTCACCCTGGAACATGTAGAATGGCTATGCTTGTGAGCAGTTGCAATTGAGGCAAGCTTATCACTTTCCTGGCAAAACAAAACTGGGCCAAGCAAGGCTGGGTCACGAGGGCAGTTTCAAAATCTGCTGACCTTGATGTGAGGCCTTGTCTGCAAGTAGTCCCTGGCCCCAGCCAGGGCAACAGCCCCTGCAGGCTCCAGAATGGCCCTAGTCTCGTTGAAGACGTCCTTTACTGCGGCGCTTGTGGAAGCATTGTTGACCAACAGGATTCCATCACACAGCTCTCGACACAAGTTGAAGCATTCTGCACCTGGCTGCTTGATTGCAACACCATCAGCAAAGACATCAACATGCTCAAGCTTCACTCTGTGGCCTTTCTTGAGGGAGATAGCCATGCCATTTGCTCCTGTACGGCACAAACATACTATGTACATTTGGTATGTGTGGTTTAGTGTGTACGATTTGGTATGTATGCTTTAGCCTGTCTGAATTGGTTTGCATAGTATTTAGTACATGTGGGTTTCCTTTAGTATGTATCATGCTTGAAACAAGACTTAGTTGCCAAGAAAAGCTGCTGGTAGATACACAATCACACATTAAGTGTTCAGGCAAGCCTTGCAGCCCTGCTAGCTTGTATGCAAAGATGACACAGTTGGACATTCTGGCACTCTGGCCGACATGCTGTCGAAAAGCTGGTGGCGCTGTTCTTGAAACACAGTTTGGGCAACAACAGAGACAATGCTAACAGGATTGCTTTTGCTATGAGCCTGGCTGGCACAATGCAGGGATGGCAAAGGCGTTGGAGACCACACGCTTTGGACAGCATGTGATATAGTAACCTGGTCATATACATGGTCAAGCGTCATGTAATCAATGCTGGTTTGGAAAGCAGCATGTGATAATGTAATTTGGACTGCTTCTGATTCTGTCCAAATGTTGAGAGCAGGTAGACAACAAAGCCACTCTGGAGTCTCCAGATGATCCACCACTCTGCAGCACTTTTGTGCTTGTTGATATCTGAGGGCAACAAGCCAAATACAGAAGTAGAGGCATTGTGCCATCAGACACAATCAATGAGGGACATGTTCAAGCAGAGGAAGAGATGGTCTGAGACAAACATGCTGACTCAGACATGCTGACTGAAATGCTCAGAGATGCTGACTCACACATGGTGACTCACAAATGATGAGTCACACATGCTGACCAAAAAGCAAGTATCCCACCTGTGGGCTCAACACCATACACCTTGATGCCAGGATTGACTGCCTTGACATATGATGCAATGCCAGCAAGCATGCCGCCGCCGCCCACAGGCACAAAGATGGCATGTAAGCGCTTCAAGTGCTGGGCAGTGCAGTTGCGCAGGATCTCCAGGCCCATGGTGCCAGTGCCGGCCACAATCCAGGGGTCATCAAAGGCTGAGATGAACACCAAGCCATCCTCTGTAGCTTTGGCCTGCACCGTAATAATAATAAGTTGACAAGATGAGCTTAGCCAGCAGGCATCTGGTGCATGCAACGCAAGTCAGCTCTGTCCCGACAGGCTTGTTCTGAGCATCACAAAGGTAGTGGCCTGCAATGTGACAAACTGCAATCATGATCTACCAATGTACTGAGCTCATTGTGAGCCATGTACGGAGTAACACCAAGCAACAAGCGCTGTAATGAAAATTGATGCCATCCTGTAAGGCCATGGCCTGTAGCATGACCAAATGCTGTACATAACCCCTGCACATTGGGCCACATACTGAGTACACTGTGAGCCATGCACCGAGCAAATCCCCTAACACCAAAGGCTGCAATGAAAGTGATACCATGCGCTGTGATTTTGGCCTGCAGCATGACCAATTACAAACATGGCCTGAGAGTCAAGTATGAGCATACACCACGACATGTCAGAGGCTGCGACGAAGGCAACCTCTACGGTTTTGATCTGCACTGTGGCAGCTCGCACTTAATTCACAGGGAGTGAATGTCATGCTCGTGCTCGTGGAAATGATTTGGGCAGCACAGATGTTTGCTGCAGGTCCAAGTGGCGGCTGGCATCAGGACTGTCTGGCCTTGCAATTGATGAGTCTCATGCATGCACTTGTGCTGCAGCAATGGCCCAGTCACTGCAATTAGTGTGCCAAGATCAGCTTGAAAGTTGCTAGTGAGTTGGACTGGATGTCTGCCTGAAGGCTTGCTTTTGTTGAGCTGCATTCTGTCCCACCATGCAGATGTGTGAACAGGCATGTGGACACAAGGGCCTTTTGCCCCTCTTTGAACTGCACGGCTCAATCAGAGCCACAGCAGCAAACAGACTGCAGCACTTGGGACAGATGAACACTGCAAAGTCATCAAAAGGTGTAGAGAGTAGATGCAAGAGAAACACCTTGCTCACAGTAACAGCTTGCTATACATCCTGCATGTAAACAGCACGTATCACTGTGCACAACAAACAGACCTGAGCATATGTTTGGGCTTCTGCATAGGTCTCCCCCACCAGCTCAATGATGCCGCCCAAGCGCTTGACGGACTCCACCTTGATTGGGGCAGCAGTGATTGGCATGCAGATCCTGGCTGGACATCCCTGCAAATCCGCATTCACTGCTTCACCAGTTGCTTCTCAGAGAACAATAATTACATTGGGGCAATTTGGCATACTGGGATCAATTTAGCTGGGCCGAGTCAAGGCTCCTCATGAGGAAGGGGAGGAGGATACAGCTTCAGCCATCAAAGCAGGTTGTACAGATGTGCCAAGGACTTAGGGTGCAGGGTCACTGGCAAATGTTTGAGGGATGGACTATCACGCTGTATCACCACAAACAGGTTGGTGTCTGCAGTGACACAAACATGCATACAATGCTGCATATACAGGAGGAAAGGACCCTGATGATGTACTGCAGCAAGGCTGTTGTCTGAAGTGCACACATGCTGCGTGAAACTGGAGAAACAGCGCACAACAGTTTGAGAGCAATCCTGAGGCAGCCAGGCAAATGCCATGGGCTGAACTTAACAGGAAGTCCATACAAGCCATTGTCACAGATACACATATGCCTATAGTCAGTGCATATGAGTCCCATTCAGATATCGCTTTCAATCATCATCACCAGCGCAGCAGCGCCTGGGACACTGCAGTGGTTTGGTTGCTGTAATGATTACATAATCTTCATATGTCAAAACCTAAGCACTGATCAAGCACAGCTCAGTAAGTACAACTTTGATGCAGCACAGAGAGCGTGCAGAATGATACCAGTTTGAGTGCCGCCAGGGCGACGCCCTGAGCATGGTTGCCAGCAGATGCACAGATGACGCCCTTCTGCATCTGCTCTTCCGTCATCTGTGACATCCTGTTGAAGGCCCCCCTGACCTTGAAGGAGTGCACAGGCTGCAGGTCTTCCCGTTTCAGCAAGATGGTGTTTCCTAGCTCTTCACTGAGGCGCTTTGCCTCCTCTAACGGGGTCTCCTCCTGAGATACAGACAGACACATGTCCTGTTGATTGTGCTGGCTTGGCATGGATGCTGGGCTGGAAAGTGTATGCTTTTCTGCGCTTCTCTTTGCACAGATACACAAATTTGTAAGGAAATAGAAATGTCTGTGTACGTTCAGGTGTAGCTTCAGCATGCATATGCGGCAGCATGCACATGGGGACTATGGCTGCTCCATGCATGCGGCAAGCAGCACACAGCATGTACGGCAGCACAGCGAAGCAGGTAGGGCACAAACTTTGTGCTGTCATATAAAAGCCAATCGAGTAAAAACAATGCACACCATCAGCTGTGATGACAGCAGAGGGGCTTGAGCAGTCAGATTGTGCAGCTTGTCAAGGTGCACTGACAGCTGAAGGCTTACAACCAGACTTGACCAAATCTGTAAGTTCTGTCCAAAAACATTACATTCAAACACTTCATTGTTCTAAGAGAAGGTATGCGCTCAGCCTAAATGCACGGTGCACACTGGACGTCAAATGCAGACTCACGGCAACGTCATACACTCTGGCATTGAGGATCTGGCGTAGGTATCCTCCTGCCTCTCTAGTCCAAGATGTCTCTTGACATCCAGCTGTGCCCTGCAGGATGCTCTTGGTTTTGCAGTGGTTTTGCCAGCTGATGAATGCCAAGCGGTCCAGGATGCCTGAACCCTTACCTCACACTCAGAACGTGCGCACCCAAAACACCTGAAGATGTCCTGATTCTGGACTTGGCTGTTTCGATTGATTGTTGACAACTCTCCAGGAGGTAGCCAGTACTCTTCTGGCATAACTATAGGGACATCTTTCAGCTGCAAGGTTGCTGCAACTGTACTGCTGAATTTGCCAGCTGGCTGTCGTGAGCATCTGCGAAATCGAGCTGTGAATTGGCGGTTCTGCTGGAGTTGTGAGCCACCAAGGAGGTTGCACAGGGCGCTGCTGTGGACATGTGTATGCATGCTGCTTTGCACCTGGCTTGTTTTACTGCCGGCCCACGCGCTGTGATCGTAGACGAAGGCTGCTGGAACTGACGATTGATGGAGTCTCAAACACCCAAAATTGATTCCATTATTTCAAGCCCGCTGCTGATGCACCTTGTTACAGGTAGTGTGTTGCAGTCGTCAGGCTTGGCTGAGATGCAACGTGTTTGCACTCTGAAACCGGCGATCTCGTCCACCACAAGAGCCGACCGATGATGACATAAGCGATTGCAAACCTGTCAGGGCTAGAGCTACCAGTTGTCACAAGATTAACAAAAAGCCCAAAAGCCAAACTGCAACAGTATGGTTTCGGAGCGTGGCAAGCGTTGAAATTAATCGAAATTCGTTTCGCTACTTTTATTAACAAATGCATGCCTTTGTCTTCGAAATTTAAATGTGGAAAGGCCCCAGTACATTGTCAATAGGAGGTTTACCCTGGTCAGGGCAGGGCTCTGCAGAAAGCGGTAAACGAGCAGGCCTTGTTGGCAAGTCCTGCAAGCAGTGCGCGCGATCAGCATCAAAATAAGCCTGTGGGCTGTGGTAGACTGAAGCAACAAGCCCAGTCGCACCTTTACGCAGGGCAGAGTTGTTGATCTCGCTTCGATTGAGGTTTCAGTATTGGGCGCCATCTTATTTTTTCGTGCCTCGAAGCCTGGTCTTTGCGCAATTAGGCCCTGCTGGTTGACAAACACTTTCTCTCAGTATGCAGCGGCTTCGACCGGCCGGCTGTGCCGGTCGGTGCTGCTCTGCTCTGCTTGTGTTAGGTGTTGTGTCTCTTGTTTGCCTGCCTGTGCTGCAAGTCGCGGCAGAGCCAAGCTTTAGTCCTTTCAGCAACTTAGCCGCCAGCTTCCGATCATACTTACCTTCATGGGGACAGCCAATCCAACACAGGCGTCTTCAGCAAGCTGACGAGCCTGATCAGTCGTCAACAACGTGCGCCGAGCTGCAGTACACTTGCTCAGACCCCAACTCCGCAGATTCAGGTTGCGGAGAGCTTTGCGCACTCACCTTCACGATCTCGGCACCTCTATATCAGTTGATATCCAATGGTTCCTGCACGGACCTCGACGCCGATCTTGGCTTGTGGCGGTGCGGTCAGAACTTGGTGCAGGCCTCCACTGTCAACCTCGTCAAGTCGTCACAGTGCGTGGAGACCTGCAAAGAGCCTTCTGGAGCTTCACAATTATGCAGTGCGCCACCAGCTCCAGCGCCTTCACCAATTCAGCCACCTGTGTCGGCGCCAGCTCCAACTCAACTCGTTCCCACACCGACCTTGGCTGCAGCGCCTGCACCTATGACCCCCACTGGCCCAGCTGTAACCGTTGTTGCAGTGCCAGCACCTGCACCAAGCAGTCCCCCAACCCAGTCTCCAACCCCACTTCCCACTCCAGCCAGCACTTCCCCAAGTCTGCAGGGCAAAGTGTTAGACGCCTTTGTCAATGCTCCTCCACGCATGCTGGCTTCCCCACCACCACCGCCTTCAGTCTCTTGCTTTGACGGCCCAGTGGTGACAGCCACCACTCTCATCTGCGGCTTCACAGCTGCCAGCCTGAATGCAACACAGCTAGAAGCTGCCATTGCAGCTTCTCTCCTGTATAACAACGCCACCTACACCACCATCATCCTGGGACCATCCACCACAGATGCTTCAGGTCCTGGATGTGCTGCCAACTCCACAGGATCCAGCCAGATTACAGCAGCAACAACATCCTGTACAGCTGCTGCTACCCCAGTCATTGTGGTGGTCCCAACCGTGGACGCTGCCTATTACGTTCAGCAAGTGCTGGCCAGCTTCCCTCAGAACATTGCTGTTGGCTTGCCATCATCTACTGCTTTGGGTCCATTGTGTGTAAACTACCAAACTGCGCCAGGTGCGTCATTCACCTGCAAGCACATGTCACAGGCTTACCTTGCATTCCATCTGTGCCATTATTTTACCAGCTTGTAAGCTCAGGAACATCATCCATGAGTGTGTACATCACCTGCTACTTCTGTAGTGATGTAGTACTGTCTTGGGCAGAGCCACTGCACTTACGCAGCTTTCTCAGTGCTTGCTTGGTCACCAAATCTGACAGATCCTGTCTGTCTGTGCAGCTGTGCAAACACCACCCACAATGGTGAGCTGCCCCTTGGCCCCAGCTCCAGCACCTGTACCCACCCTCACCCCTTCCTCACCCCCTCTTCCCTTGCCCATTGCCCCTGCTCCCGCACCAGTCCCTGCTGTGTGCCAAGTGCTCAACGCCAACATCTCCATCTGCGGAGGCACAGCCCTCAGCACACCCTCCTTGTCCTTTGCCAGCTGTGTGGCCAACATGACTGCTGTCAACCCTGCTGCTGTGATTATCAGCAGCGTTCAAAACGCCGACAGTTTGCCCTGCCAAGCAAATGGCACTGCTGCCGTCGGCTGCTATGGTGAAGCTGCCAACTCCACCGGTGCACAAAGCTCAGGTAAGGCGTGCCCAAATGCCTGCAATTGCCACAATTGGTGTTCGGAATCATATGCGCTGCCTGGTTTGTGGCTGAGTTATACAGCACTCCCATGACTGATGATGCATGGTTGCATGTTTGCTGTCAGATCTTGGTCTGAAAGCATGCGCAAGTGTCTTCCTGTCTGCTTGCTGAGTTCATACTTTGCCGAGCAATGTTCACCGTAGCATGATGCAAGATGGATGTGACATGGGCTAAGTAATGTCGGCTGTTGCAGGCTGCATCAACCGGTGTTGCTGTCCATCAAGTGTAATGGTACAGTTCACTGTGGCAGCAGCAGATGCTTCCTCAGCTGCTGCCATCAACAGCAGTTTGATCCAGTCTGTTCAGGGCTCTAATGCAATGGCTACCTGCCTTGAGGTAAGTTTACTATATTGTGCTGTGCAATGCTGTGCTGCACTGTTTTCAGTAAAGCTGTGCTTGAATGCATATGACAACAGCAGACATTGACAATGTACAGTGTGTTGCAAAGCCTGTTGTTTGGTGACGAGCATGCTTGAAACACATTGTTGCACACTTTGCCTTAGCAGTGTGATGCCTTACTTGATCTCATGAGATGCCAGGCTGCTTTGCACTGATGTGTGAAAATTCCATTTGCTTGCTTGCAGCGTGAGCAGATATTTGCTGATTGCGTGGCATTCAGCAGTGTGCCAAGTAAGCCTCTAGCTTCTTTGCACATCCTATGCCTACTATTTGCGCCAAGTTTACTGCTTTGACAGCATGACTGCATGACAGCGTGATCAAGTTTTGACGTGCATACTTAGTAGGCAGATATGAACAACATCAGCTTGCATTGCAGTGCGTGACTCCAGCAGCTCTGTACAGCATGCTTGCAAAGAGTTGGCAAAGAGTTGGCAACTGACTGTGAGCCTGCAAGTATAGGTATCATGCCAGCACTAATGCCCGGCACTCAGTGCAATGGCTTGGCACCACTGCCTATTGCAGCTCCATCTCCTGCTCCAGTAGTCACCTCTACCCCAGCTGTGACCGCAGCTGCGACCCCCCCTGCCACCCCTGCATCTACAAACCCAGTTGCAACGCCTGCACCCACAACCCCAGTTGCAACCCCAGCACCCACCACCCCAGTTGTAACCCCAGCACCCACCACCCCGGTTGCGACCCCGGCACCCACCACCCCGGTTGCGACCCCAGCACCTACCTCCCC
>JAABUO010003066.1_pt1 | contig 20073 bp, 19 predicted proteins | sample 5559291 | NCBI WGS metagenome assembly JAABUO01 (sample SAMN10711878, study PRJNA513372) | rock metagenome | isolation source: Antarctica rocks | place: Antarctica: Victoria Land, Finger Mt sud
AGGGAAAAAGAAAGGGAAAGGGAAAGGGAACGGGGAAGAGGAACAGTGCAAGAAATCAGAGAGAGAGAAAAACGAGAGCGAGAGAGAGAGTTTGGAGCTATGTAATGGGATATAACGATAAATACATTAATGAACAAGAGAATTAAAATAAAGAAAATTTATGAACCCGAACGTTATGCTTTAAAGCCCCCTGTGTTCTCTTGTATAGCAATTCCCTGCACCGTCCGAACGACATCGCTACAGCAACCATTTCAATCATGCTCCAATTCGTACAACCCCCCCACCCCCCCACCCCAAATAATAACATCAATACTTAGTAAAACACCCATCCGGTCTCCTTATATCGCCATCTCTATCCTTGAAGAAGAGAGAAAGAGAAGAAAAGAGACGGAGATCGTCGTCGTCAGGAAAACCCCCTCCTCCATGCGAATGAATGTAGCCTTCTTTATAGCGTTTGGTGTGGTCGCAGCCATGACAGAATACTGTATATTCAAGCTTGGTTAAAATGCTCAGAGGATCTCTGTGAGCTATAGCTCAGATATCATTGAATTTTAATGAAAGGTGACAAATATTCTTCATCCTCCCCGTTATCTAATTATGAGGAGGGTGTACGGGGCGTCGCTCCCGCAATCTATTACAACCAGATCTTACTTTTTTCCGCCTCTTTACAAATGCACCCATCCATCCGGGCGTACATATGTACCTGTAAAAGCATAATCCCCGCGCTGCGCTGCCATGCCATGCCACGCCATCCCATACTGAGTAGAGTTATCTTTCAAGACGAAAAAAAAGCCGCCGATGAACAAAGAAAATAACACATGCAATATATCCACACCATTCATGTAAAAACTCATACCTCACCGACCTTCTCCCCGCCAGGTACCGGACTCGCGCCGCTCATCCTCTTACTTTTCCGCTTCAATTTCTCCTCGCTCTTCCGCTCCGCCCTCGCGGCTTCCTGCGCCGCCAGCCCCGTTTTCTGCACCTCATGGCTCTTACTTAGCTTCTGCTTGCCGATCGCCAGACTGGCTGCTAGCCCGACCGCCGCGATTGCTACGTAGAAGATCCACATGGTCAGTAAGCTGGACGTGTATGCCGCGGTCGCGACGGCGCGTTGCCGTGGGGGCAGCTGCGCCACAACGCCTGTAGCGGCCCCCGCGCTGCCGCCACCGAGGACTTGTGCGATGCTGGGGCCGAGGGCAGCGCGGAGGGCAGCTTCGCGCTTGGCCATGCCGTTTTGGAAGATGACGCCGCCGATGACGATGGAGATGGAGGTGGAGAGGTTGCGGACGAAGCCAAAGGTTGCCGTTGCGGTGGCGATGTCCCGTGGCTCGACCAAGGTCTGGAGGGCGATTAGCGGGGCCTGGAAGTTTGGGCCGACGCCAAGGCCGGCGATGAGCTGGAAGATGATGACGCGGGCCCAGGTTTGGTGGTTGGGGAGGTCGATGAAGAGGCCGAAGCCGAGGGTCAAGAAGAACATGCCGAACCATATGGGGGGGAGGTACTGGCCGGTTTTCTTAATAAAGATACCAACAGTCATAGATGCGAAAGAGAGTGTGATGATGAATGGGAAGAGGTAGACGCCGGATAAGATGGGGGTGGCGCTGAAGACGGCTTGAAAGTAGAGAGGGAGGAAGTAAGCGCCGGAGATGAAAACGGTTCCGTGACAGAAGCAGACCAGGAGGGCGGCCACGTTGGAGCGACGACTGAAAAGGCGGAGAGGCATGACGGGGTAGGCGGCCAGTTTCCATTCATTGAGGAAGAAGAGGCCGATGGTGACAACGCCAAACACCAGGAGACAGATAACGGTGGCAGAACCCCAGGGGTAGCTGACGCCGCCGTATTCAAGACCTAGCAGGAACATGACCGTACCGCCCACTATGAGAATGGATCCAAGCCAGTCGATGGTTTTCAAGCCAGCTAGGAGAGGTGTCTTGGGGGTTTCAATGTCGAGGAACATTACTATGATAATGAACGCAAGACCGTCAAAGGGGACTATAAGTTGTATATCAGTACAAAACCGGTATTTAAAATAAATATAGGAGTCTTACGATTGATGTAAAAGCACCACCGCCAGGAAACTTTTTCTGTGAAAACACCACCCAATACCGGACCTAGGGCGCTTGCAAGTCCCCAAACACCACCAATCATGCCAAAGTATTTCCCACGCTCCCTGTCATACAGATCAGTAAACTTCCGCGGTGTCCCATTGGGATATAAGGTGAAGGCAAACGCACCTCATGCTGAACAAATCACTAATACAGATGTTGGCTAAAATGATCAAACCACCACCACCAATTCCTTGAATAACTCGTGCAGCAATCAACATCTTGATATTGATACTCAAAGCCGCTATTAGGGATCCCACAAAGAAGATGATATTGGCCAATAGTATGACAGGCTTGCGACCCCATATATCGCTGAATTTCCCCCATGTCGGTGTGGATGCGGCTGCTGCTAATAGGTAGGCTGATCCGATCCATGTATAGTCCGCTTGTGAGGATTTGAAATGTGCAGTGATAGTAGGGAGGGCGGTAGTGATGATTGTCTGTTCTCATTAGTATTGAAATCCATCTATGAGAGACAGCTTTGGACTCACTGTGTCAATGGCGGCAAGGAAAACAGCAATCTGCACAGCATCTGTCAGAATACTTTCCAGTTGTCTCGGATCGACAATGGGAATGACTCACGCAAAGTGAGGCCATAATAAGCACAGTCTTCCATTTACTTCGCTGTGGCGCCTGTGGCTGTTGCATCTTTGGCTCTGCGACGAGATCGGACGAATTCGACGACGATGCTGGTGTGCCATTGTTGTTCTTCTCATTCTCGAAATTGACATGCTCTCCATTGACATTTGCGACATGTGGGTTGATATCTGCGCCAGGGCCAGCCTCTGCCACTGCTTCGGCCTTTTGCGCCTGAGACGGCTCTTCCACAGTGTCCGTCATAGCGAAGACTTCAGCTAACTAGCAAAGAGCCTTGGGGCCCTCGGGGGCAAATTAGCCGATGAAGACGAGATGTGAATAGCTGAGTCCGTGTCATATATTTCGCCGTTGAGAAGAGTGACTGCGACGTGAAGGAGAATCGATTTCACGAGGGGGGGTGAGAGGTCTATATGATGAAGATCGGGGTTACCGCTATCGCGGGGTTTCGGGATTTAAAAAAAGATTCGGACCCGTCATAGAACAATCTGAGGATGTAGGTCGGCTGGTCTACGCTAGGGATAATCACCGACCGGCCGAGGTCTTTCGCGTACCCGCTTTCACCAGCCGAGATCTACTTAGATCTTTTTCTTTATCGTACGTTTTGATTTCCACTAGCCGAGTTTTAGCTTAGACCAGCCGACCTGTAGACTCAACAATCTAGGGTTAGGTGATCCACGTGATTAAGCTATTGGAGTCTTTGGTGCCTCATCGAAAGCATCGACTTGTCTTCACCATCTTCCTCCCCGACCGATCATGAATGAAAACGAGGAAGGTTTCGAGTTGGCAAAGGTTGCAATTGTAGAATGCTACAGTATAACCGTCCTATCATCCTATGTCAGGTGGGAGTAGTATATCTGTTGGTCTTTTGAACCACAAGATCGATCTCGACAATTCCCATTCAAATCTTCGTGATCCACTATATATCTACAACGATCCTTGTTCAAGATAGCAATTCCATATATTGATATACCGCTTAGCGAGCGTGAGAGGGTATCAGCCTTGCAAACGTCATCATAATGTGTAATCCAAAACCACGCAAACGAAACGAAGTTCCCCAAGCCATGTGCCCCAAATATCTACCCAAGAATTGAACGTCGTCATGTTTTCACTCTTTTCAAGTTTCCCGCTTGCTCCTGCCCGTCACCCTCAGGACTCTTTCTCTTCCGCTCTCCATCTTCGTCCCTCAAGAAACTTGGTCCGTTGCCCATCACCGGCGTTTGGAAATTCAGTGGGCTTGGAAGCAAGTTGCTTTCGCCTCCTTGTCGACCAAAGCCCCATTCTGGATAGAACGATGAAGGTGACGGAAGCAAAGCATCGGATACGAACCGCGATGGCAGTGCTGAGATTGGTGTTTCGATATTGTTATTACCGTAGTTGGAGTTCCCGTTGCTCATGGGAGGATGTGGCCGAGCGAAAGGGTTGGGAGGCCCCTGCGCACCAGCACTTAGGATAGCACTAGCGCTTGGGGACGGAGGTGGCAAAACAACGCCTGAAGAGTGGCTTGCTTCGGTGCTTGCTTTGGCCGGTGTATCTGCTGCGGTGCCGCCCGATCCCCGTGGTGAGGACTCTGCTGTAGCACTGCCGCCGTCGGATTGCTCGCTTGGAATTTGGACCTTAAGTCTCGGTCTCTTCGCTCCAATCTGTGCGCTATTCGTGCGTGACGGAGGTGGAAACTCCCCAGCCATTGAGGAGAGTTGGTTCCTTTCGGTTATCGAATGCACTCTCTGAGGTCTTGGCGGAGGGGGTGTAGGTGCAGATGCCTGCTTTCGGTCAATTGTCCCCATATCGACCGACTGGGCTCGATGGCCTTTATCCGTTTCGCTCTTGATGTCGTTACCAGGTTCGTTCTTGGTCGTTCCAATACCCCAATGCTGGGCTAGCAATGACCGACTGTCATCGATGGGAGTAAAGATACTTCGAGATTTGGCTGGGGCGGGATTCGGGATTCGATTAGGTTGATTTTCTTCGGGACGCTGTTCGCGCTCTGGCTGTGGTGGAGATGCCGTCTGTTGCTGTGGTTGCGGACGCTCTTGTTGTGGAAAAGCCGGCGGCATAGACTGCCGCCTTTGCTCTTGCATGTATACCTGCTGCACTTGAGGGTGCTGTGAGGGTGGCGGTGGCGGTGGTGGCTGTTGCTGTTGCTGTTGCTGTTGCTGAGGGTAGTATTGAGGCTGCGGGCCTGGTTGTTGTCCATGGTGGGGTGCAACCGGCATACCATGAGCCGCATGGGGGTTGTAGATTGGTGGGTTGGGCATGTAAGCATACCCATTGGGGCCTTGCGGCGCCTGGCTTCCTTGTTGCAAATGCGAGGGACCGAGGTTCGTGCTCGGGCGACGTACAGCATTCCGTGACCCTGGACGAGAGCCCATCTGGGGCTGTGGAGTATGTTGTCGATGATGGAAAGGAACACCGTTCGAGATCGGTGGGGATGCAGAAGGCGCTTGTCTCATGTGTCCGAAATTGTGCTGGTCTTGTAGATGTGGAGGAAGTGCGTGTTCTGGAAGACCGTGTTCTTGTGGCATTTGATCTTCAAGCGGAGGGGTGCCCATATCATCGTCGTCATCGTCATCCATGTTCCCTCGCCCGTTGAAATCCGCAGGTCCTTTGTGCTCATGCGCTCCTCCATACTGCGAAAGGTGAGTCTCTGACCATAGATAGGAATATCATTTCAATACGTACATATTGAAAACGTCCAATAGTCTCGTTTATGTCGCCAGAAGAAAACTCGTAAAGCTTTTTGTTGTGGCCAAAAATGATGACTGCCACGTCGACAGAGCAGAGAACGGAGAGCTCATGCGCCTTCTTGAACAGACCGCCTTTACGCTTGAGAAATGTGCTGCAAGAAGTTATCAGCAACGGTCTCAAAGTTGTTCAGCAAGCAATTGCAATGCGCGTCATGATGTGGTCCCTTGTCGCCATCAACCACCAGCGAGTACACCAAGACCGGGCACAACGAAGTTTCCGCAATAGATTACTTGACTTACACAGAGCGGTTTCTGTCATCCTTGATGGCCTTGATCTCGATCTTGCGCCTGCCCATATTCGCGACGAGCTGAGACTAGAGATTAATGGTGGATATGCTTCTGCAGACTCGACAGGACTCGACAGGACTCGACTTTGGGGTGGCAGCAACGCCAAAAGGCTGAAACCGTTTAACCCGCTCAGACAATCGGTCGGGCAGCAATGCGACAGTGAGTCCCGACACGGTGGGGTAAACAATAATCCTGCAGTTCTCAAAGCGATCTTAGTAATTAGATAGCGGACTGAAGGTCAACCATATATCTTAAACCTAGTAGGTACCGAGTAACAGCGTGGGTCGGTTGGTGGGTTGACGTGCAGTGGATTGTTCTAATTATAAAAGGAGGCACCGAGTGCGACCTGTGGGCCTTGTGGGAAATTCACTCCTTTCGATTTGTTTGGGATTATTTAGTCGACGAATTCAACATGATAAAAGGTAAAAATAGCACTCGAAAGAGGTGAAAAAGGTGAAAGAGGGCTTTTGGGCTGCCTGATCTTCGGGCAGGTAAGCCATAGTCTAGGTTTACTTGATGATACTCCAATCAGAATACTTTGAGTGTCTGAGAAAGACGACTAATTAGCACGTTTCAACCATCGCTACGACTTCCAGATAGCGTAGTAAATCGATGGTTCCGGTGGTTGTACTTCCGTAAGCCGTTCACCTACTCCATTCCTTGGGTGGAGTCTTCATCATCCGCTTATTATAATTACTGATGTGTGCATACTGCATTGCTGATCACATTGGAAAGAGTGAGTCTTTCCCTCAATTCTCCAAAGTCTGACCAGATGTCGTCGCCTCATCAAAAGCCAAAGCGCCTACCGAAGCTATTGCTCCTCCTGTACTCTCTACCCATAGCTGATTGAGGGGGTACAATTTCCGAGCCTCGATTGATAAGTTGATCAAGTCCCGACTGCTGATTAGCATAGCCGAGACTTGGTGCTTCATCAACGTCTTCTCATACTTACCTTGCGTTTGAAGAGCATTGTGGCTTTCTAGACTAGGGCCCTAGTTCATATACAGTCATAAGTCAACATATTCTCGAAAGTCTCAACATTCATGTGTCCCATGCTATGGCTCCAACAGTCCCTGTGCAGTTCTCTTTTGCTCGAGATGCATACCGATCTCATCTATCTTGATTGTGGCTAAGGCGCTTGGAAGGAGCATTAGGAACTCCCGGGATGGAATGCGGCTCTTTGCGAAACCAAACCCTAACCACTAGTGTGGCTGCAGCCATGTCTATTCTTGGCTCCCACGTTAACACACCCACATCAGAGTCTTTCACAGAACAGGGTCTTCCAACTTGTCTTGTCGGCTAAACAGGCTGATCGTTCCTTTCTTTGACTTCCTCAACCTTAAGCAGGCAGTGATCCACATCAAGCTACATACTCAAGTATCAATCTCGGACATTAGCATGCAGCCGAGCAGGGGTGAATTTAGTGACTTAGCAACTAGGACTCAAGGACGGCTCTCATAGCATAATGGCCATCACGACTCTCGAAATCTATAAGATTTGAGCGGTTACTGGCTGGTCGATAGCTCATAATTTCATGACTAACGTCCCTATAACTAATCGTTAATGGCTATCTGCGGATGAAAGGCTAACACCTCTTCCCTTGCTTATAGCTAGCTCTCAATCCTTCGTACCTTAGGTGTTCTGTGCATCATGGCCCCAGTTCTTCAATGACTTGTAGCTTTTGCTGTTCGTATCATGCTTGGCCTTCTCTTCTTGGGCGAGATGACGCTTGCAATACTTCTCAGCCGTCAATAAAAGATCTCATATGTCCAAATTTCACTGCCTTACCGCAACAACTTTTCTCATGTGGCCAAGGTCTTCTTCGTCATACTTGTTCGGATCTTTGCTTGGATTCTTCTTCAATATCTCGATGATTTTTCGCCCACTACTCTGCATGATCAGAGATGAAATATCAAGAGCGTGCGGTGACCTGGAAGCAGTACCTTTCATGGCCGATTGTTTCATCCGATCCATCCCCCTTCGACCAACCTGAACCTTGGGACTGTTCTTCCTTGAGCCAAGCTTCTAGGTCTTGCGGAGTCATATTAACGAGCTCATTGAACTCCCTAGGTAAGAATCAGTAGGTCCTCCATGCTACGAAAAGGAGACTCGTACTCAATGACGGTCTCATTGTCTTTCACCATGACGAATAAGTTTACTAAAAAATCTTATAACGAGTAATGAACTACCTGTGTATCACCTCGCAATACTTTGCACATAGGGTTTTGCTGGAACTTGCTGCTTGAGACTAAAAGGTCACGATGTGTTGGTAGGCAGATGACAAGCACAAGCACTAAGTAATACGTTGTATGACATCACCACCTCACCTTGCATACTGTACCTACCGTACTTTTTTGGTATGTTGAGGTCGTGATCCTAGGTTACATGTGGCGAACAGCATTTGTTTTCCCTCGCGACCTCACACAGCATCCTTCATTGTTGCAGGCCACAACGGGTCTTGACGGTCACTATGCCCCTATCCGTTTCGGTGGAATATTGGTGCCTGACTTGTATTGACATGCTCGGAAAGATAGCGTGGTTAAACCCTTTTTTCTTTCCAAACGTCGATTTACCTATATCTATAGGGATATCGGTCATTTGAAGAACTCATGTCTCGCAGCATCACCTCATTTCTGACACGCATGGTCGCATTGGAAATTGGTGTTTGCAGTGACACGAAGAACGTTAGGAAAGACCCATGTCAGGTCAGGTAGCCCTAGCCTGGTTCCTCGCAGGCTTGGCGTGGGAGTACCTTGTACTCCCATTCGTGAATGAACGGGTTCGTGACTTTTATACTTTTGGGACCTTACATACAAACGGTGGTGAATGGTCAGTCAACAATATGGGTAAGGGCATGAACGCTCAAGATTGGGACTTTAGGGGAAATTACGGAGTCGTTAGGCGCCTTTGGGACGAATGAAGGTGGCGAAAGGATGAAGATTTAGGGGGACGATGGCTTCCGGGAACTAGAACTAGGTTGGAACCGGGGCCAACGGAGAATTCGATAGGCCGATGATCTCTAGTGACTCTAGTGGCACACACTGGCTTAACTGTGGAGGGGCTTCGCGTGTGCCAATAAATTGTCAATCAAAAGTCGACCTCAGTAGGTCGGTACGGAGTAGTCCAACGTGTATTGAGCGTGTCGTTGATACATTAATTGATTGCATGGTACGGTACTGTAAATTATTCAGGAGATTCTCCTTGACTAACCAATTATTAATATTGTGAGAGAGAGCTTGTATCAATTGCGACTCACTGTTGGTGATCGTGAGTCTTGTAGGTCTCACTCTCACAGTATTGGTCCCGGATCCACTTTCACGTGTGATAGGTAAAGTACCTGATCCAAGATTAGAGGATCGACCATAGAAAGATCGTCCTTCCATGCTGCGCTGGCTGACCCCTTGGAAATATTAATGTTTACATGAGACCAAGATAATCAATCATTACGCTGACCTCAATTGTGGTATCAATAAATTCCGCATATCGTCTATGCAAGCATATGATCAACTCTAACCTTCTTGCTGCTCACGTTCGGCCTACCAAAAACCCGCCGAAGCAGCTTCGAACGCGTGAGCTGTGAAGCCCAGATGCTATAGACTTCACCAATTCCACCCGCCATATGATAATATCAGACCTCCAACATGCCCTTCTTCTCAAAAGTCTTCAGGAGCAATAAGGATGGCTCAGGCGTAACATCCAAGTCTAAAAAGCATACACCACAGAATGGCGCTGTCCAACCTCCACCTCCCAAGCCACGCTGGGACGATGCCTGGCTACGGAAAGATGTGGAACCAGAGGAGGTTCAGGAACTTCTCAGAGGCTGTACGCAAGAGTTGAAGTCCAAAGGTACGCTCCCGAAACTTGGTACAAGACTACGCTGGATGAGCACAAATGGACTAACTTGAGTCACCGTCTTAGCCCTTGATATGCCTTTCCTACTTTTGCCGTTCAGACCAGCTTCAGACCCTAGCGCGGCACGCTCTTTCATTCGTAACTACTTCGATTTTGATAAAAACCTACACCTTCAGGGAGAAGGTTTAGAACAAGAGCTGCGCTTGACGGAGTCGATGGTGAGTCCTACAATTTTTATGCATGGTGCAACTCCAGCTGAAGCTCTTAGGTCCTATGCAGCATCATGAAATGGTGTTGGAGCAGACTGGCTGGCGGTGTGGTTACATGGGAGGCTTACGAGCTTTTTCGTATAGGGGAGCAAGGTAGGACAAAACCTAATTATCTTTGGGAGTTGGCTGACCTCTCATGCAGACTCGGAGATGGCCCGCGACGCTTTCGCTACCTTCATACCAATCAGCGTTGAGTCAGATGCACGCACCAAGATCATCTTTGATTTCTTCGACTTCATGGCTGCAATAGCTGCGCATGGCAAGAATAACGGAATGGCCGGCCGAAAGCTGTCTAGATTGGCGGGGTGGTGGGCATTTGAGCAGACTGATGGTGGCAATGGTTTTGACGGAGGTTACAAATCCTGGGCAAGGTTCGTCTGAAAATTGTGCTAAGAAGTGGCTCAGCTCATAATTCTGCAGAGCTGCCGATGCCACAAGTCACTTATTCTTCGCATACCTTCGTTCGCTATCCCCTAATTCCGTTCAAGGAACAAACGGCATATCGGCTTTACCGCTTTCTCTGCAAACACTGGTTCAAGCAACTGAATATCCGCCCGAGGAGCCAACGCTAAGCGCAATCTCAAAGGTAGTAATGATTGTCGATTCCGTCTCGCCGACGCCCTTTGCTTTATTACGTCGGGCTAAACACTTCGAATACCGGGAGGATGACCAAGCGCTCCAACAATTTTCCAATTACGAAGATCCTGTGCAAGCATTGACCGACGAATGTCGCCGAGTTCTGAAGAGCATATCCTCGACAAATCAATCAGCGGTATCGAACTCAAAGACATCAACTAGCCTCCGTGATGCATCATGGTCTCGATTTGAGGATATTGGTTTTGGAGGATTGGGTGACGACTCCGATAATGAAGATCCATCAGCTCTTGGTAGAAAGCGCAATGGCGCGCAAGGACTGAGATCAGCGCCGCATTCCAAGACACATGGCTTTGGCAGACCCACGACCCCATCCTGGGCCGACTTCCTATCAGCTGGGTTTGTTGATGAGCCAGGAAAGGACAAGCCAGCACTGTTGAGTTTGCCTTCTGACAAGATGCTGCCACCCATTGACACACGGAGGGGACAAAGCTCGCAATCACACCGACGCCCACAGGACAATGATGAGCATCTAGAACCAGGCGAGCTTGCCAGCATCAATGTGGTCCATTTCGATGATGCATTTTGGTGGGTTTGGATCAGTAGTTTAGCAGGAGAGGAACCAACAGAGCGAAAGGGCGTTTTTGGACGGTGTGCTCTGATTGAGACCGACATTCGGGGTGGGAAATGGCTTGTTCTTGAGGAGATGGTCAAAGGAGCTGCACCAGAGCCAGAAGTGGGGGCTTACATTGCCGAGAAGAAGAGCCGGTTTGGATTCAGTAGGAAAACTCGACTCAATCGTACAAAACCCTCTTCAAAAAGGACTTCCCCGGCGCCGCAGCCAGAGTTTTATCCTCGGAGTAATCAACATGCTCCGATGAGCAAGACCAGCATTGGTGCCGATCAGCACGCGCGAATTCAGGCCGCGGCGGCAGCGTTGCAGCAGAAGCATCAAGAGCAGAACAGTGCCGACCAGAAAAGAGGCAGAATGGGGGATGCGGCATCGACAAAGACAAACAGTGTCTTTACGCTGCAGCCAGTCATTATGAGTGAAGCAGCACCAGCTATGAAATGGGCTAATAGTTATGACAAGAATGCCGTTCGAGCTGCGTACTTGGGCAATGACTTTACAGGAAAAGGACAGCTTACCCATTTCGGGTCGAATGGGTTGAGCAATATTCCCAGTACTAACGGCTCCGTTACGCCAGTAGCTCGGAAAGAGCCACTGCAAAAGATGGATTCATACGGGTTCCCCGGTCAGGACACTGCGAACAAGGAGCATCTTCCTCCAGTGCCGGCCAAATCGGAACCTCCTCTACCGTCAGAGCCACCGAAACATGGAAATCAACCCCGAGCTGGACAGCAAAAACCAGCGCCACCTCCCGCTCCTTTGCCCGCCGTACCTTTTAAAGACCTGCATCCCGCTAATCGGGCTGTCGTCGAGGCATCTCTGGTCCCGCTACCCGCCACAACGCCGTGGGAACAGCCCCGCCCGACTGAAATACCTCTCCCAGCTGCTACGCCTTTGGAGAAACCTCGCCGATCTGAGGAACCCGCTTCAGCCCTTTCAGAGCTTCCGCCGAGAACAGATAGTAAGCCATTACCTCCGATTGAGCCTGCGCAACCAGTAAATGAGCCAATGCCCGCGCTATCTCGAGAGCCTACACAGCAACCCAACGACGTTTCGTCAACCCCATCGTCACCAGAATCGAAAAAGGCCGCCAAGAAACTCAAGAAGAGTCAGACTGGCGGTCTTAAAGGCTTCTTCGGGAGGAACAAGCCTGTACCAGCTGCGCCTGCTCCATCCCGGCCCGCAGACAGCACTGCGGTTGCAGCAGCCCGTGCTGCTTACGACGGGCCACAGGTGCAAGCAAATTATACTTCTCCGCAGCCGCCTAAGCTAGCCCGTCGTCTTTCTGGTATGGGACGTAAGAAAGTACCAGCTCCCATTCCCATCGCTACATCGCCTGCTCAGGGATACAACGAGCCTGTGGCGAAACCAATTGAACCGTCGCCCCTTGAGCCTCCTCGCCCGAATTACAGTATTTATGGCTCCCAATCAAGCCTCAGCCGGGTTGACACTAACGATCAGCGCCCTGCCAATCATGAATATCAGAGCTTTGGTCAAGGCCCGATGGTAGACCAGCCAGCTTTTGTGCCGGAAGAAGAATGCGAAGGGCGCTCAGGCTCCGCCACTCCTCGGCAGTATGAGCCTGAGCCGGTTCCTCGAGGGTACGCAGGGGAGCCAGCTCAAAAAGCATACGACACGCAGCCCATCCAACAACAAGAATCATACGACCCCCAGTCAACCCAACGACAAGAAGCATACGACCCCCAGCCAATCCAACGACAGTATCAACATGATGACATTTCGGAGGTCTCGGAAGAGGATGGACCTACAACGCCGCCACAAGATCGCTGGGCACAAATTCGTAAGAACGCTGCCGAGCGTGCCGCGAAGCAAAGTCAAGGCCGGGAGATGACAGATGAAACAGAAGAGGAGACGAGCGGCGAAGAGAGTAAGTCTTGATATTTCTCACCCGTGCATAATCTGCGTTAACCCTCTCTCAGCAATTGAATCGCGAGTCGCTCGCATCAAAGCCAGAGTCGCAGAACTGACGGGCAACATGGACGGCGCCCGCTGATCCAAGTTGCTACACACGACCTACTACCACTTTTCTTTGTTCGCGAATTCCTTTGTCAATCCTTCTAGATACCCCTGTTCCACGTAACTGCGCAGGTTGATACCATTTTCGCAAGCGCTATGCTTTTACAAACCCGTACACATGTTTTCATATTCCCTCGATGACCTGGCGAGCAAGCAGGGCGTCGAATATAGGTGTGATGAATGTGTGAGGGGAGGGGGGATGTAATAATGGGGGATCTTAATATCGGAGGATCTATGAGCTGTTGCTAGTGAGGAGATTTCTTCGGATGAGTGTTTTTTATAGAGACGAAGCTTTGAACACGGCACAAATGATGCGCTTCTGATATTAGAGATTTCGTAGCAGAAATACACGAACACCTAGAATGATAGGTATTGTCTAGAACATACTGAACTTCTGGTGACACGACCGCTAAAACAGTCTTTTTCTTCGTGGTGGAACTGCGCCGGCTTTCCTAACATATATGCGAAGAATCACTAAGTAAAACTGCCGCAGTGTGTGTTTGTAGTAGGAATATATAATCAAATAGCGATACTAGTTTCCATATCGAGGCAGCCCGGGGTATGTGAATCGGTAGAGCGTGTTGGCTCTTATGATAAAGAACAACCTCAAGGTCGCGGGTTGCTCCAATCCCGATGGTTTCAATTTTTTTGCACTTTATCTGTCTGTCATGAGCTGAGATTGATCAGAGATTTTGCTTGAGGAAGTGGAGCGGCAGTCTTGTGAATCCCCGGCCAACAACAAATGGATACATAAACAGTTTTTTGCTCAAAAACAAAACCCAAGGATCTTGCAGCTAGTCCGCCGAATTAAATTTAAAAGCACGATTCGAGCCGCTTCAGATTCTTTAATCTATCTATTCTGAGCCTGTCGCTCAGTTTAAGTTCATGTCTCTTCATTATAAGATATACGTATATTCTACTTTCGTTTACAGCGTAGTACGCAATATTATTTCAGTGTATGAATTATATACTTACAGTTAATTTATTAACAAAGACTTTATAAGTTCGACATCAATATTGAAAAAAAACATACAACAGAAGGGATTCGCTGGTCGTCACCGACCCAACTACTAATCTTCCGATCACCAGCTTATGTATGGCAGAGCGGACGGGATGCCCAGTTTTCTGGTGTCTGTGGTCGTATGTGGAAGATATGGCATTATTTAACAATATCAAGTATTATTTGCAGGTAGAAGGGTCCACCTAGCAGTCGTCCAGCCCTATAGGGCTATTCGCCCGGAACTTTTGGTTTTCCTACTCCGGGGTCTGGCTCTAGGGAACTCTTAGAGGCGAGAGGCGATAAACAGTCAAACCATCATAGATTGCGAACTATAGCAGTATGAATAAAAGTTTTTGTCTAAGAGTTGTAATACTTAGTGATAGCTAAAACTTTGTATACAAGATCTTAGCATTAAAATGTACGATTGTGAAGTTAGAGTAAAATGAACGACTGTTAAATGAACTCTTTTAACTTAAATTTCCGCGATAACGTAATTTAATGTCTCGTGACTTTTCATCGTGAATATAAAAACTCGAATTACATATCTGTTTACATCTGTACGCGCAATCTTTTACACGCTTTTAAGACTTAGTTTTTATTAACATCTTACACATTACAGAATCAGCTTTTATTAAATTATTTATTAAATCAGTTATTAAATCATCTCTTAAATCACGTATTAAATCATTTACTAAATCATTTATTAAATCACTTACTAAATCACTTCTCAAATTATCTTTGAAATTATCTTTTAAATTATCTTTTAAATTATTTATTAAATCATCTCTTAAATCATCGAATTAATTCTTATCGCGTTAAAACTGCTTTACAGCGAGGACTATGAAGTCCTCGAACTCCTCTCGTTCAATATAACCTCTTGTAAGGTCTGAATGCTTGTGCATCCAGGCCTTCAATTTCGCAAAAGACTCCTCAATCGGGTCAAGGTCTGGCGAATAAGGAGGCAGGTATTCGAGCTCAACTCCTACCTCCATAAGCATCTCCCAACGAGCAAATCAGCTTCGAGGGCTTGAATTCCTTTCAAATCCTTTCAAATCCTTTCACAAAACTTGTTCCAATCATACTCAGCAAGCATTTTACTTTTCGACTACGAATGAAAACAGTTGTAGAAACCAGTGTTGCTGGAACGCTTGGCCCTCGGGAAGAGCCCTAGTCTCAGTTTCATGAGCCAAACCGTGTGCTATCAATCTGCCAACAACTCAGCCTTGCCTACCTTGATATCCCGCTCGTTCACCGCTCGTCCAAAGGATATTCAATTGACGTTGTGGAAGAAATCATTGTCTTCGAATCCTCAACATTCCTGCTTGGTCTGAGTGCTCTTTCCCGCTGTTTCTGCTTCAGCCTCTCACAGTTACAACTCAATCGATGATCTAACCCTTAGGAGTAGTAATTGATGTTGGTTCTTTTTGTTTCGAAGCTGGGATGCGCCGATTCGTGCGAGCTGTGCCTCGCCCTAGAACGTCGCGAAACAAAATTGATCTTGAGGTCATCTGAGAGTCATCATACAGCGTCAATCCCAAAGTCTGATGTTGAAGCCTACATACTTTCAGGCCAGCTCCAACTTCCAGCTGAATGGATAATATGTAGCCGCTTGTACCCTGCTCTATATAGTACGCGCGATTGATTCGATGTAATTAGCTTCAGAGCGTTCCCTGTAGAGTTGTCTTTTCGTGCTTCTTTCGTTTCAAATACAACGTAGTCGGGTTGTTCTACTCAATGAGTGGATGTTTATTTCTAATGGTAGCGTCTTGGGAAATCTCTAGATTTCCATATCTTTCGGGCGTGAATTGAAGTCAACGTCGAAGAAGACTTTCCAAGGTCTGACGTTAATACTTTACCACGGCAGTTCAAGCCTTCAGCACCGTCTATAGCTCGAGTTGCGTTTCAAGAGTTTTCACACTAGTCATGGGCCTTTTTCGTTCACGCTGTGGCGCCCTCCTGGACCGCATCCATTAGAAGGCCCTTTACGCAAACATTAATATTGCTCCCAAACATTAATATTGCTTCCAAACATTAATTCACGGTGGTTCACAGCCGCAATGGGTTTTTTGGGTCACCATTTGAAAGTTGCGCGAGGGCCAGATCCTTCGATGCAAGTAGAGATATAAAGAGTCCACCCCAATGCTGCATTGGCACCATATCTCCACTTAGCATTGAGTCCTATCGTTCTCGACCACAACTGTGACTGATAGGTTACGTTCATATATCCTCAGTACTCATTCGTATCGCTTTCATGATGCGGTACTCGCTTCTCGCAAGCTTCTCGACGCTTTCGCTTTCTTCCTGCATTCAAGCATCCCCGACTCCCCTTCTGACACCCTTGGGAACCAATACTCCAGGGAACCAGACTGCAGCAACCATACACGCACGGGAGATATTGGAATCCCTTGCGGAGAGCGCTTTTCATGATAATAATGGAATTTACGCTGCGCAGGTCGCAGTACCTATGTGGCTCTTTGCCAAAGATGGCGATTGGGCAAGTTTGAAGGAGTCCTTCCTAAGCACGGTAACTGATGGAAGCATAGTCACCATGCTATCCCGAATCTGCGGTGGAGCTCACCCCAGGAGATCGACAAAAGAATTACGGGACGGATGGAGAACTTGGGCCTGCCGGTTCGAACCCTGGCCAAGATTGTACAAGCCCTGGTCCTTATAACGGAGCGTACGTTGACCCACGTGACTTCTTCGGCTAGAGAGTTGAGTATACCTTAGTTATTCTCCAGGCAACCCGTTCCCGGTATACTACACCTCAAAATATTGTCCGGATATTCAGCAATGGCGGGTGACGTATTCTCTATATTACGTGTCAGTCTCTCCTCTGCGCCTATTAATGTCGGAAGGCCATCGACACGACTGGGAAAGCGCCACGGTTGCCTGGACGAGTAAAGGTGGTGACCTCTAGGACCGAAGTGTAATACCCATCAAAGCGCTATTATTGACCAAGCTAACACTTAATTAGCAACTAATCTTGTCCCAGCACGAGGGATATAGTTACCACGACTGGGCCGACATAATTTCTGTAGATGGGTAAGTAATCTAGACCGTACAGCCATGATAGGATAATGCTGACATTCTATACATGCAGAGTCGACACAACCGAGACAACCGGCACCCTGCAGAGCCACCCCAAAGTCTACATCGGTTTTTTCAAACACCCTAATTTTCCGAACAAGGATGATCATCTCGCTACATTGTCCCTAGGGACTCCAGATCAGGAATATCGATCTGATGATTGGTATTACTGGCCGGTAGTTGACGATCTACATCCAGGTAGTGAGATCGGTACTACTTCTCTGCAGTAATGCTTTAGTGGAAAGCTTGACTAACAGTCAACAGGGGATTGGAACGCACCGGGCGGTATCTGGGATTATGGTCATGCCACCAGTTCCCCATGGAACATAAACGGAGGCTTCAACGGAGTGAAAGATATCTGCCTGTTTCCAAAATCCAATTGAGACGCAACGACCAAAAGTTGATGTATGCGCATATGTAGTCTAGCTGAGAAGGATCTTGATTCCTCGATTCTGGAACATCGCATAATGTCCGAGTAAAGTGTGGCATATTAGAAGCTATTCGGTTAACTGGGTGTTAGAGGGCGCAAATACCGACAAGAAAGCGGGTCTGTACAAAGCGCTATGTAATACCTTTGGAGTTATCTCCGCTTCTGCTACAGGTACCTTATGCCGCTGCGAAAGTTTGGAAATTATTACTGTAGGAAGAGCAATCATGATAAGAGTCTAGCATCAGCGAAGCTGTCTTAGGGTTCGGAGAATCGCAACTCATCGTCTGTTTTGAGAAACAAAATGCAAAGCCCAGTGCATCATATGGGATGCTAGTAAATCAAGTATAATATCACAACATGTCAACGAAGAGGTAGAAATTCAAGACGCTAAAAAGATGATCTCATTTTTGTCCGAATAGTACGGATGGTGTTTGTTTGCATTTTGAAGCTGATTTTAGTATTGCAGGAAAGCAAGATATGATCCATCACGTCAAAGGTCCCTCAATACTAGTGCTCAATAAGATCATTAGTCTCGACCCTGAGAATCCCCTGATCAATCGGGGTGGTAGGACTTTGCGCTGCCATTGTCAGGATAGTGTAGAAGATGGGCCGGGGATGCAGCTATGATGAGAACGAGTTGAGGTGGAGGATGCCTTGATGAATGTGCTCACTCCAAAGCTAAGCTCTTGTCCTGTATCCACCAACCGCCGTTCCACTCGTTGAACGATCCCTCGCTCTACCAATTGTGTCTTTCAATTTTTCCGTCTGTCTCACATGAAAACGTTACGCTTGAGAATATGGCTTGTAGACGGTGGCCATGAGGAAAATACTGGGTAACAGAAAAGAGTGGTGGAAGGCTAGGTCATTACGTTCCAAGAAAGCGACTTCCTCACCTATCCTTGAACAACTTGAAACCCCCCCGTACCCTCGTCTGAAAAAGCATCTGCGGATCGTACTTTTTGCTGACTCTCTTCAAATCCGCCACCCTCTGCGGTCCATAGCTCCCAATCGGATCCTGAAACCCCGCCGCATAGTTCAGATACTTGTATCTCTGATACAGCCCTACTGCCTTCGTCGCCGCTTCGATATCCCTGGTCAATATCTGCGCAATCCCATTGACGAGCGCATCGTCGCTGGCGTCGTTCCAGGTTATGGAGAGGACGAGGAGGGTGTTGAAATGCGAGTCGGGGTATAATCCGAGCGAGTTACCGGGGACATAGGCGGGGATGCGTTGATAGATGAGGAAATACTGGATCCCGGCGACGTGCGCCAGCGAGGGGACGGTGGCGTTCCAGAGGGTGTAGGCGGTGGTGAGTATGGTGGGGGTTGTGGTGAAGACCGTGTTTATGAACATGCCGCTTTAAATAACATTAGTCAGCTCTCAATCTAGACTTGACCATTGTAAGACGCAACACGAAAAGAGAGGAGTTCAGTAGGGGGGGAAAGCAGGTGAATGGGCGAGAACATACCGCGAATTTGGCGCCTGCTGACTCTCCTCCTCCGCCATGAAATCACTGATGTTACTAATCCGCAATGTGTTCTCAATCTGCGGCTCGATCTTCAGGAAAGGCTGGAATACCAGCGGGTCCACCTCTGGCTTCCTGTAGTAAATCCCATTGCTCACCACAACGCTCCCCAGCGCGCCCTCATACCCAATTGCAGTGATCATTTCTGCGTAGGGGTCAAAGCGGTCGGGTTCCATGTAATTGTAGAACGCGGCTAGGTCTTGAGTGATGGTGGTGTTGGTCCCAGGGTAGGCGATGAAACCGCCCCAGAAGTTACCTTGGGGGTAGATTTGCAGGTCGAAGCGGGTGACGACGCCGAAGTTGTTCGAGCCGCCTTTAAGGGCGGTAAAGAGGTCAGGGTTTTCAGTGGCGTTGGCGTTGACGGTGAGCCCGGAGGCAAGGACGACTTCCATGTTGAGGATCTGGTCGCAGGCGAAGCCGCGTTGGGGGGAGAAAAACGATATTCCGCCTGTGACGGAGTTATCGCGGGTGTTAGTTGAGTATTACTGTAGTAGGGCGAAAGGGCCGGAAGGGAAAGCTGACTGACCTCCTGTCAGGAGACCTCCGACTCCAAGGCCTGCTACACGAGCGCCTAGAACGGTGAGGTTCATGGGCTGCAGTTTCGCGTACACGTCTCTCCAGATGGAGCCGGCGCCGACGGAGATAACAGATTTTTGGTCGTTCAGGTTTAATCCGTTCATGCCTCTCAAGTCAATAGTGACCCCACCGTTGTTGTTGGCTGCGCCGATGACTGGGGAGTGCCCGCCACTGCGAACGGAAACAATGAACGGGTTCGTAGTACTGCTAATGCCTTTGTCATTGGCAGTCCGGAGATCTTTGAGACATCGGCAGTGTCTTTGGGGCTGACAATGCACTCGGGTGAGAGTCGTTCTTGCTGGTACCAGTACGAGGCTATGGACGCCGCATA
>JAABUO010003067.1_pt1 | contig 20064 bp, 20 predicted proteins | sample 5559291 | NCBI WGS metagenome assembly JAABUO01 (sample SAMN10711878, study PRJNA513372) | rock metagenome | isolation source: Antarctica rocks | place: Antarctica: Victoria Land, Finger Mt sud
GGCGTGTGCCTGCATCGTCTGTTTAATGGCGTGTGCCAGAGACATCATGCCCTCCCGTCGCGCGGCTCCCGCGCGTTCCTAATTGTACAGGAGGTGGCGGCAGTCTGGCCGCGCCGGCGCGGCGAAAGGTGGCCGCTGCCCGCTGACCATTGTGCTATGGACACACCCGTACTCCCTCACCGACACTACGCGTGCATGCGCCGATGGGCGCGTGTACCGGCCGACCCAAGGAGATCGCGCATGCGCATGACCCCTCAGACCCTCGCGGCGACCCTCGCGCTATTCGATGGCGACGCCGACGAAGCCACCATCGTCGCGCGCATTGTGGCGCTGCGGCAGGACCCCGACTGGCGCGTTGCCCTCCATAACGGGAGCAAGCGCTGTGCTATTGCGCTGACTCATGGCCCCACGAACCACCTGTACCGCGTGTACCTGGATCGGGTCAAGGGCGCCGAGGGCGTCGTCTGGCGGCGGGTCGCCTAGTCGTGCTCATGAAAAGAGCCGGATGGGGGGCGCAGCCCATACCCCCCGTCCGGCCCGTCGAGGCGACCACCGGCGCACAGCCCAAAACACCGGCGGCCGTCCTTACTCTGTGTATCGGCGGTGGACGGCGCGCCCTTTAGTCGGCTACGCCCCTGTCTATCGCCAACAGACGCACTATCGTTTGTATATACTATCCTTGTCGCGTGGAGCTGCGCGGACAGGGCTTGTGTCTGTGTGGCCGGGCGACGGGGGTGAGGCTGTCGGCGTGCCTGCCGCCTATTGCGCGGCCACCGACGGCTTCCCTCAGACACCATGTAATGCCTAGGGCAATCGCACTTAAATTCGCTTTGGTGCCAAAGTGTTCCGCATTAAATGGGAATGATGCGGCTCATCCGGTCGAACATCTCGCAATTGGCCCATTCGACCCCCAACCGCAATTCTACGTGTAACAGGAACGCAATGCATGATACGTTGCTGTCGCACGACGTCCTGGATTTGGGCCTCCCAATGCCATAATTATGACATATTTATGTCATAATTTAAATGCAATTGCCCTGTGTAATGCCTTAGAAGAGTAGACTTGTGGAAACCTTATGTGGTACGCTAGCTCACACAGCCTGACATATAAAGAGGGGAGGCTAGCGACGCAATGACCTATGGCGCTGCCCCTATCATAGCTGGCCGTAAGAGCCATGCCGACTAAGCAAGAGTGCCACCAGGCAATCAAGCTTTTAAAGCAGTACGCCCGTCTTGCTGGTAAGTATCACGTTCAGCTACCTCCTCCAAGACTTAAAAGCCTCGATGACAAACGCGACGCGGGAACAATTACCAGTGATGATCTTCCCGCCAGAATTAGAAACGCGTTCCCTGGATCGCTCAGAGGTAGAACACTAGAGGATATCGAAGATTTGTGCAAAAGGCTGTAGCAGTCCCCCTATTGCACACCCAACCGCCGCTCTACCCGTAGAACGGGGGGGTAACGATCATGAGCTTTTATCCTGAATTAGACAACGTATCATTACACGCGTTACTGCGTCTCTTTGGAGAGTCCGCGCCTGACGGTGTGGAGTATGCGGCTTCTTATTATGAAGAAGTCGCCACGGAGATTAGCCAGCACCGACCGGAGGGGCTAGACTGGCTCCTTAACGCCCTTGGGTATTCCCCTTATCCAGATGAGGATGGTGTGCGTACGCGTGCTATTCTTCTCGCGGTCACGCAAACACACCTCACGGGTGGCGACCGCTTTAGGGTCGAGTACCTCCTGCTCCACTATCTACGGGATCTTCGCCCCCTCGTGGTCGCCGAAGCCATTGACGGTTTATGGCGTCAAAATATCCGCCTTGAACCGGCTGAAGTCCTGGCCTTACAGGGGGATGCGTCGCCTGATATCCGGGCCAGCGCCTTGCGGTATCTCAGCCATATCTATCCCGACGAGGCGCGTCAGCGCTTATTGATTGCATTGGATGATAAAGACCCCATCGTGCGTGAAACAGCCATTGACGAATTAGATTGGTTGGGGGAGGCAGAGGCAGCCCCTTCGATTTCTTCACTCCTAGAGGACCCCAATCCCGCTGTGCGCGAAGCAGCGGAAACCGCCGTCGCCAACCTAGCCAGCTAAATAGAGTATGAGAGGGGCGTCGGTGAAGATCTACCGACGCCCCTCTCCATTATCAGCGCAGGGCCGGCGCGACGGCATCCCACAGTCTGACGAGACCATCGACGGCCACCCCTACTGCGCCGCCTGCATCGCGGCTACTGTCCCCACACAGACGCGCTATCTGCCCGGCCAGGATGATAAAAGAGCAGCTACGACGGGCGGCACGGACTGGGGCGACTCTCTTGGTCGTTGATCTGCGTCACGCAACGCCGCCGCGCCGACTCCACTCTCACGGCCTGTTTACCGTACAAGGTAGATGCATCGGCCACGTCCTCTCGTGCGGTACGATGGCGCCATAGCTAGACGATTACCCAGGGAATGAGGCGCATGAGCACTAACGACGTAGGCGTGCAAAAAGTAGGCGTGCTGCACGAGGGGATGGCGACAACACAAGGTGTGCCGCGCACGCGCGATGCTCACGCGGAATACGTTAAAGAGACGCAACACCTGATCGCGGACCAGACTGCTACGCTCTTTGCCACGCTCCAGCGAGCGGTGGCCACGGTCGCGGAGGGGCAGCCGGTTGATGTACAGCGTGACGATCACACCCTGATTGTGCGGAACGCCGAGACGACCCTCACGTTCATGGTCGAGGCCATCACCGACGTGCTGGAGCGGGATGGTCCGGCCCAAACCTTCGTGGCGAGCCAGGCGCGCTGCATGGTGCGCGCGGGGGATACCCCGCTCGACGAGTGGGTGCTGCACCGGATCGGGGCCGGGTCGTCAGTCCCGCCCTATACCTGGGTGCATATGCCAGGCGAGGCGCCCGTCACGGAGGAGGAGATCGTCACGCTGTTGCGCGGATAGGTGACGCCCCTGAGCAGCGGTTCGGCCGTCCGCCATGCGGCGTGGGAAGAAGGCTCAGGGAGCACGCCTGCACGGCGTTGGTGTACTATACGGGTGGATGACGGAATCAGCGTAGGAAGGCGGGACACATGATTGATGGTGATATCGACCCACCCAAGACTAACACCGAAACCGACGACGACGCGGGGGACGACGAAGCCGTTGATGACGGGGGAGACCTTGGCGCCGCCGACTCTCCTCCTGGTGACGAGAACGCAAGCGACGATCCACAGGGGATTGTCGGTGAGGAGGCGTAACCCGACAGACCTCTGATGGAGGCGACGCGGAAGATCGATGCCAGACAGTGACTACCTCACCCTTATAGAGGCCAGCAGATTGGCCGGACTGAAGAAATCAGCCTCCCTGTATCGGGCGGTGCAGTCCGGCCGCCTCAAGAGGGTGACGACGATGGCGGGGCCGCGCATCGTGCACCTGACGACGCGGGCGTGGCTCCAGGAGTACCAGGACGGCCAGCGGCGTGAGACATAGCGTAGGGTCAGGGTCACGCCCCAGAGGTCACGTCCGTGGATTGAGCGTGTAGACAGCCCCGTGACCAATCCCAAATTGGTTGAGAAGGCCACAATCAACCAACTCCTCCAGCGTGTCCCGTATCAACGTTCCGTCGAAGCCTAGCCCGATAGCTATGGTGATTTGATCAGCGGTGGCTCCGCGCGGTTCCTCCACCGCGATGACGGCGAGGATCTCATCCGTCGTCGTATCGTCCGCACTCGATCCGCCGGTGGTACGCGTGGGGTTGGGATGGTCTGCCATGGGACTGCCTGCCTTTCGTCTATGGGGCGCATCTATGAGATAACACGTCCCGTGGTGTTGCCCTTACGCTACACCCTGACCCCATGTCGTGTCTACCTGCCCCGTAGGAGACTACTTGTCGCTAGCCGCACCTGGTCGCGTTTCACGCGGCGTCTCGCGCTGCGCCTCATCGGCGTGGCCCTCGACCGGGTGCTCCTCAGTACCGCCGGTCCGTTTGCGTAACACGTCCTCGACCTTGTTCGCGGTCGTGTCGTGCGCGCGCGCTACTGTGCCTTCGGTGTCCTGTCCGTTCATTAGGGGGTCCTTTCTCTTCTCTGGATGATCGCGACGACGATGGGCGTTAGGAGAAGGGCTGCGAGGACGGTGCCGGCAACATACACCACTGCATTCCTCCTCGCACAGCCCGGCGCTAGGTCGTTGTCGCCGTCTGGGACGCGCGCTTGCCCGCCTGGATACCCGTCGTGGTCGCCGAGGTCGCATACACCGTAATGCCGGCGACCTCCGGTTGGACGGTGGGGTACCCCTCGATTAGCAGCTTATCGGCCGGGTCCGCGGCGAGGGCCTCGGCGACCTTGCGCCACTGCTTCATGCCGACGAGCACCATGTAGTCGGTCTGGGGTGAGAGTGGCGCCGGGACGCCTTTCGGGAGCGATGGCGCTTTCTCTGAGCGCATGGCCACGAGCGCGACCTCGCCGCGCTCCACGATCTTCCCTGGACGCCCGATCACCGTTAGCTTCACCGTCGTTGCCTCCCCTGCACTACTCATCGCCTCTGCTGCGGCCGCGCCGAACGTTGTCCAGTCAAAAGGCGTGGCTCCCATGGCCGGCGCCTTTCCGGCACCTGACGTCCCCTTGTCATACCCCGTGGTCTGTGGTCGGAAGATCCTATACCACTCTTTGTGTTCGATATTCGCGCGCATCAGGTGGAAGAAGACACCACCTGGGGTGCGACGACGACTAGCGTTGAGGTTCATCAGGCCACCGGTTGCTTCGACCTCCAACGTCTGAGCGACGAGGGAACGCACCCGTTCCTCGCCCAGAACGCGTGCCGCTCGCCTAATCTGCCGGATTGGCTCCTCCTCGGTCTCACCGAGCTGCACAGCGATCTCCCCGGCGATAACGTCTATCATGGCCCTGTCCTGAGTTGTCGTGGTCATGTGCCCCTCCTGTGCCTTTTCTCCGCTGCGACTGGTGCAGTTGCTTAGTAGGGCGCTGCACCATCGGGGCGCTGTAGGTCCTGTCCCTCCTCATCACGCAGGCGCGCTTCTTCATCGGCCTCCGTCGGGACTGCGGAGCGCCTTAACCAGTCCGCCTGGCGGGCGCTGACGCTTGCCCGGTCAAGGATGGGTCGGAGATGGAATAGACGGCGCAGCCATAGACGCATGATGATCCTCCCTCTCACAGCATACGAGGAACCAGGAAACGTCCACCTGGCTCAGGGCGGCGGAGCATCTTTCTCCAAGTAGCTGCGGCCCAACCGTCACGCGCGACCGTGTATGCTGACGATGGGGGTTCGCGTAGCGAAGGTATAACTCACTACACTATCGCTGCGCGATTGCTCCACTCGACCCCGCAAGCGAGCCCCGGCAAGCTTGCGTAGTAAGTTACGCTTTTGATACGCACAAGCCCCGCCTACCCCAAACTTGGCTACAGCCAACGCCTAACTACTTGGAAAAAGAATGGACGGCGCGCGGTCCCGGCGAGGAGTTGCAGAGCACACTCGTACTCACTATGGATTCTGCTCGCTGCCGCTCACAAAAACCCTACGTTCGACGAACGGCAATCGCGTAGCGAAGGACACGATAGCGTAGTCTTGTTGTACAATCGAGATGGAACACCGCTGGGTCGCCCCGAGTGCCTCTCGGTACTCTGGCGATGGGCCTAGTACCCGGTACCAACTCGGACCCAATTACCCACTCGGAGGAGAAATCCCCTGAGAAGGTTCGAGAAAAGCGAGGGACCCTCACCCTGGCAGGGGTAAGGGTCCCTCGCCCTCCCAAGGGCGTCATCCCTCAGAGGTTCGACCGACTAGCGCACGGTTGCTAGCCCAGCAGCTTGGTGATGACCGCGAGCACCAACGCGGTAAGCGCGTGCCCTTCCACCACCACGGCGATGACCAAGGCGATCACCAAGATCACCACCGCCGCGATACGTACTGCTTCCATCGTTTCACCTCTGGAGTCGCTTCGGAACACCTCACCAAGCCAAGCCTCGACAAGCCTGGCCAGGCCCGGAGCGGGAGCTGCGGTACCCCTCCGCAGCCGTGCAACGCCCGCCACACAGATTATAGGGTGCAACTCTACGCGTTCATATCCGGCAAATAGAACCTCGCACCCCTCGCCAACCCGATTGGGCCGGGTCGCGGATTTCGTAGGGGTACTGAAGGGGGGGCATATCTTATGACGAGGAATGGACTGCTGTGGCGATTGCAGCTTGTCATGGGTACTCTGCTACTCATGATCTGCGCCTTGGCCTACACAAAGTTCGCGGCGCTGACCCCATACTACGAGCTACTCAAGGACGTCATTCCCCTTTTGGTTGCGGTGCTCGCGGCGTACTTCGTCCAAGTGCTCCAGCAGCGAGCCGCATTTGTGACCTCCCTCCGTTCCCTCTGGAGCCGTCTGATCGAAGCGAAGACCGCCCTACTGCGCTACACTTGGGACCCCGTCCCGACGTGGGAGAAATACCAGGATGCGTACGACAGCCTCTCCCGAGCTATTGACGAGGTACGGTCACTCTACCGCAACCATGGCGAGAGCAAAGATTACACCGGCTACTATCCCTACGAGCCGATGCACGACATGCGCAAAGCACTCAAGGATCTTGGGTTCGAGACGGTGGACTGGGAACGCCAGCAGGCCACTCGTGACAAGATCGAGCAAGCGTGGTATGCCCTGCGACCAACATTCCTGGCTGAACTCGGTGCCCCTATGCCCAGCAACCCGATTATCAACGGCAACACTAAGGACACGCGGAAACACGATATCGACCCGAAGGCCAAGGCGACCCGGAAACGAAAGTGACGGGCAGAAGCGTCGTGCGATCCCGGTACGGCCTACGACGACGACGGTTCAGAAGCACATCGGCGTGACGTATGTTGGACGCAACGGCTGGACTGGGGGACCATTTGGGACAAATGGGGACTCACTCCACATTTTGTCGGGCGCGGGGTGCCCTCAAAATATTCCGTTCGGCAAGGCGCATAGGTTCTAGGTGGTCCCTTTAGCTCCAATAGGCACCCCTTGTTCATCAAATATCTCACGACAGAGATCCACGCACTCATTGCAGATAAATACACCGTTAGAACCACCGACTAGGCTCCTAACCTGTTCTGTAGGCTTATTGCAGAAGGAACACCGAATGGGGGTTCCACGCCCAAACCGCCGATTTTTTTGACGCGCTCACGTCGAACGGTGCAGGTCAGCACCGCTTCACGATAAAGGAAAGGCTGTATAGAAAGAGTACGTCCAATTTAGTTGGACAGAAGGCGCACAAAGGGGTAGACACGTGATTTTCAGCAAGATCCGAGACCCTAGGTTTATTACCGTGCGTCGCGGCGGCACCCTACAGGACGACGATCATCGCCGTCTTGCCGTGTGGGCGGCTGATTGCGCGGGGCACGTCCTGTATTTCTTCGAGCAAGCGCAACCCAGTGACGACCGTCCGCGCCGGGCGATTGAGCAGGCGCACGCTTGGGTAAGAGGTGAGAGTACCATGACTCAAGCCCGTACCGCCGCCGGTCACGCCATGGGCGCTGCCAGAGAGTTGAGCGGCGCGGCAAGAGAAGCGGCTTACGCCGCCGGACAAGCTGCGGCGGTGGCTCATGTGGCAGCTCACGAACTGGGCGCAGCGGCCTACGCAATCAGGGCCGCACGCGCGGCGGCTCCCGAAAATAAACGTAGGGAGGCTGGTCGCCTGGAGTGCCAGTGGCAGCGCGCGCAGCTTCCCCGTGACATCCGAGAACTCGTGCTCGACGACCAGAGGTTACGCAATGAGTATTGCTGGTTCGTATTCGATTGCTGACCGGTTCGTTCGGACCACTTCATGCCAGCCGCCCCGCGTTTGCGGCTGGTGACACGTTCTCTCGTTTAGGGCCGTGTAGGCTGGTCGAGGGGTGTCGGAAAACAAGTGTTTGGCGACAGGCCTTCGGCACCCGCCACTATCGTCGTTGCAGCCCCCGGAAATCCGTCCGGCAAACCCTGTCGCTATGGTGTACCATACGAAAAGAGTGATGAAGGGGTTTTCCGTACATGCTCATCGGCTACATGCGTGTCTCGACAGACAACGATCGCCAATCCACCGACCTGCAGCGTGACGCGCTCGTGGCGGCCGGTGTCGACGCGCGTCACCTCTTTGAGGACCACGCGTCCGGCGCCAAAGACAGCCGGCCTGGCTTGGCCAAAGCGCTCGATTTTGTTCAGCCCGGTGATGTGCTGGTGGTGTGGAAGCTGGACCGGCTCGGTCGCTCGCTGTCGCATCTGCTGACCATCGTCACCACCTTACGGGAGCGCCAGGTCGCCTTTCGGTCGCTCACGGAGGCTCTGGACACCACGACGCCAACAGGCGAGTTCCTGTTCCACGTCTTTGGCGCGCTCGCCCAGTACGAGCGGGCGCTCACGCATGAACGGGTCATGGCCGGTCTCGCGGCCGCCAAGCGGCGTGGGCGGCGCGGCGGCCGCCCGCCGGCGATCGCCGACGAGAAGCTGGACACCATCCTCGCTGCGCTGAATAGTGGCATGTCGAAGGCGGCCGTATGCCGCACCTTCGGCGTGAAGCGCACGACCCTGCTGGAGACGCTCGTGCGGGTGGGTTGGCCTGTCGCCAGCAAGGCCGTAGAGGAGTGACGGCGAAGAGCGAGCGCCTGAGCGTCCTGTCCGATGCCGAGCACGAGGCTTTGTATGGGCTGCCCGACTTCGACGACGGCCAGCAACTGGAGTACCTGTCGCTGTCTGAGACCGAACTGGCACTGGCTACCAGCAGACACAGCGTCTACGCTCACGTCTATTGCGTCCTGCAGATTGGCTACTTCAAGGCCAAGCACGCCTTCTTCCGTTTCGGCTGGACCATGGTCGAGGACGATTGTGCCTTCGTGCTCAGCCGCTACTTTCACGGCGAGCCGTTCGAAAGGAAGGAGATCACCGATCACGAACACTACACACAGCGCGGATTGATAGCCGACCTCTTCGGCTACCGGCTGTGGTCAACAGAGTTCCTGCCACACCTGGTGCAGCAAGCGGCGCAGATTATGCGCCGCGATGTGACGCCCGGTTTCGTGGCGACCGAACTGATCGTCTGGCTGAATGAACACAAGACTGTTCGTCCTGGCTACACCGCCCTGCAGGAACTGATCGGCAAGGCACTGTCCGCAGAACGCCAGCGACTTGGCAACCTGCTGGAGCACGCGCTGGATGACAACGCCAAGGCCGCGCTGGCACGGTTGATCGCACGCGACGACACGCTGTCTGAGCTGGCGGTGCTGCGGCAGGACGCCAAGGATTTCCGCTGGCGGCAGATGGCGCACGAGCGGCAGAAGCGCGCCCTGCTGGACCCGCTCTACACGATCGCCAAGACCTTGCTGCCGACGCTCGGTATCTCACACCAGAACGTGCTGTACTACGCAAGCCTAGCGAACTTCTACACCGCGTACGACCTCCGCCGCCTTCGTCTCGAGCAGACGCATCTGTACCTGCTGTGCTACGTCTGGCTGCGCTATCGGCAGCTCACGGACAACCTGGTCGACGCGCTCGCCTACCACATGAAGCAGCTTGAGGATGCGTGCAGCGCCACCGCGAAAAAGGACTCCGATGCCGATTATCTCCGCCGGCAGCAGGAGACGCCGCAGGTTGGTCGCCTCCTCTCGCTGTATGTCGACGATGCGGTGGCCGATACCACGCCGTTCGGCGACGTGCGCCAGCGCGCGTACACCATCATGCCCAGGGATAGGCTGCACCGTATCGCCCAGCGCCTGAGCGGGAGGCCGGCGAGCAAGCTGGCATGGCACTGGCAAGCCGTGGACACGGTGGCCGAGCGGGTCCGTCGCCAGTTACGACCGCTGTATGGGGTGCTCGACTTCGCCAGCGTGACTCCCCACAACCCGTGGCTTGCGGCGCTGGCCTGGGCCAAGAACGTGTTTACCAAGCAGCAGCGGCTGTCGCAGCGACCACTGGCCGAGTGCCCCGTCAAGCTTCCCAAGCACCTGGAACCGTACCTGCAGACCAGCGACGCGGACAGCAAGCCGACGGGGCTACACGCCGACCGCTTTGAGTTCTGGCTGTACCGGCAGATCAGGAAGCGGCTGCGGTCGGGCGAACTCTTCCTCGACGACAGCTTGCAGTACCGCCGCTTCGCGGATGAACTGGTCTCGACGGACGAGCAGGCCGACGTCCTCGTGCACATGGATATCCCATTCCTGCGCCAGCCGCTCGAGACCCAGCTCAAGGCGCTGACGGACGAGTTGCACGCACAGTGGCTGGCCTTCAACCGCGAGTTGAAGCAGGGCAAGCTGACGCACGTGGCCTACGACAAGGATACGCAGACCCTGACCTGGCACAAGCCCAAGGTCGACACGCATCCGGCACGCGAAGCTGCGTTCTACGCGAAGCTGCCGTTGTGCGATATTGCTGACGTCTTCCGCTTCGTCGACAACGACTGCCGGTTCCTCTCGGAGCTGACACCGCTGCAGCCGCGCTACGCGAAGAAGGTCGCCGACGCCGACAGTCTGATGGCGGTAATCATTGCCCAGGCGATGAACCACGGCAATCAGGTCATGGCGCGCACCAGCGACATCCTGTACCACGTGCTGCAAGCGACCTACCAGCAGTACCTGCGCCAGGCCTCGCTCAAGGCGGCCAGCGACCGCATCAGCAATGCCACTGCGGTGCTGCCGATCTTCCCGTTTTACTCGTTCGACCTCACCGCGCTCTACGGCGCCGTCGATGGCCAGAAGTTCAGCGTCGCGCGTCCGACGGTGAAGGCACGCCACTCGCGCAAGTATTTCGGCCGTGGCAAGGGCGTGGCCGCCTACTCGCTGCTGTGCAATCATGTGCCGCTCAACAGCTCCCTCATCGGGGCGCACGAGTACGAGGGGCACTACGTCTTCGACATCTGGTACCGCAATACGTCTGACATCGTGCCCACGGCGATCACGGGGGACATGCACAGCGTCAACAGGGCCAACTTCGCCATTCTGCACTGGTTCGGTCGGCGCTTCGAACCACGCTTCACCGACCTGCAGACCGAACTCAAGGAACTCTACTGTGCCGACACGTCGGCGTCGTATGAGAAGTGCCTGATTCGCCCGGTCGGCCAGATCGATGTGCAAGTGATCATCGATGAGAAGCCGAATATCGACCGGATCGTGGCCACGCTGGGGCTAAAGGAGATGACCCAGGGCACGTTGATCCGCAAGCTGTGTACCTACACCACGCCGAATCCAACGCGGCGCGCGATCTTCGAGTTCGACAAACTCATCCGCAGCATCTACACGCTGCGCTACCTGCGTGACCCGCAGCTCGAGCGCACGGTGCACCGCTCGCAAAACCGCATCGAATCGTACCACCAGCTCCGCTCGGCTATCGCCCAGGTCGGCGGCAAGAAGGAACTGGCCGGACGGACCGATATCGAACTCGAGATCAGCAATCAGTGCGGGCGGTTGATCGCCAATGCGATCATCTACTACAACTCAGCTATCCTGTCGCGATTGCTCATCCGGTACGAGGCGAGTGGCCACACCAAGGCGCGTGCGTTGATCACGCAGATCTCGCCCGCAGCCTGGCAACACATCCTGCTGAATGGACATTACACCTTCCGCAGCGACGGGAAGCTGATCGACCTGGATGCCCTCGTGGCAGGCCTGGATTTCGGGTGACACCCCCGGCTGTGCGCAGCTTACAACCCTCTCCCACATGCACGACGGCGGCGTCTCATCCTGGCGTGTGTGGGAGCCGACGCCTGTCGTTCACATGCATGCGCAGCCCGAAGCGAGCGCGTCAAAAAAATCGGCGGTTTGGGCTTGGAACCCCGAATGGGGAGAGCGGTTGGTTCCGCTACCGTATCTGTGGAATCAGGCATTAGCTTAAGACCTCATCAACGAGCGAACGCAGGGTTTGAGCGAGCGTCAGCGAGTGCAAACCCGTAGTGAGTACGGGTGGGCTCTGCAACCGCTTGCCGGAGCCGCGCGCCGTCTATTCTTTTTCCAAGTAGTTGGGTGTTGCCTGTAGCGAAGTTCGGGGTAGGCCGGGCTGTCAAGTAGTCGACCGTAGCTCACTACGGTTGCTCACTCGCTGGCGCTCGCGTAAAACCTGCGTTCGTCGCCTGGGGGTAGGGTTTGTGTGAGCGACAGCGAACAAAACCCGGAGTGAGTCCGTCCGGGTGTGCTCACAAACCTGTACTCACTCCACATTTTGAGGGCGCCCCGCGCCCTCAAAATGTTCCGCTCGCTTCTGGGGCCATGGCTAGGTACGACTACTGGGGGAAAGAATGGGGGAGCCGTTGGTCTACGTGGAGAACCGCCGGTGTCAAACTGTTCCTGTAGATCGCGCCGCCGCCCACTCGTCGGCCAGGATGCCCATGTAGATAAGGTCGATGTAGCGACCATCGCTCCACACATGGGCGCGTAAGCGTCCCTCCTCGACGAAGCCGCAGGCGCCGTAGGCGTGGATGGCCCGCGCGTTGGCGCCGTTGACCGTCAGCCAGACCTTGCGCAGGTTGCGCAGCCGGAACGCGTAGTCCAGCAGGACGCGGATGGCATCGCGCCCGTACCCGCGCCCTTGATAGGCCAGGTCCCCGATGCCGATCCCCAGTTCCGCTGTGTGTCCGGTCCAATCAAAGTTGAACAACCCGCAGCCGCCGATATACGTCCCCTCGGCCTCGATAGCGAAGCTGGCCCCGTCGCGCTCACCCTTGCTCAGGGTCTCCTCAAAGTGCGCTTGTAGGCGCTCGAAGGATTGCGGCTCCCAGGGGTCGCCGCCGCCCAGCACCTCGAACGCCACGTCGTTGTTGAACGCCCACTGGCGCGGCAGATCCTCGCGCCTCATGGCGCGCAGCACCACCTTCTCGCCTCTCAGCATGGCTACTATCCTCAAAGAGAGTTAGACAGGTTTACTGGCATCGGGGTGGAGGCACCCCCGTTTGGGTTGTCCTCTAGGCCGCAGGTCCGGCCCCATAACATGACCTATACCTGGCTTTGCATTGCCCGTCTGGGTATCAACACTGTAGGAAATATGCGGTGGATTGTCAACTCCTATCTAGTCTAGTGCGCCCTGGTGTACGATGCTGAGATGGCACCTATGCCACAAGGCGGGTGCCGTTAGCGGGGGTTTTCCCAGCTTAAATGTTGAAACCGCATAAAGAGCCCGGCGACGTGTAAAAACGTCGCCGGGCTCTTTGTTGTTTATACTACTTTGCCCCTGGTCGCAGCTTCGCTCTTTCCACCCTTTATAGGCAATTACTCGTTGTTGTCAACATCGCTCAAGTCGACATCTTGCTTCGTGGAATTGACACCACGCGCCCTCAATGCTTCCTCAATCAAACGAAGTGCCATGTTCGACAGGCTGCGGCCCTCGGCGTCGGCCAGTCCCTTGATCGCGTCATGGATCGTGGTAGGCATACGGGTTGTGAGCCAGGCAACACCCGCGCGTGATTGTCTAGGCAGGGTCGTCCCTCCAGTCGTTGGACTCTCATCATACCCGATTGCTGTCCCCATTTTACACACTATCCTTTCAGTCACCACAGTTGTTCACAATCTCTCAATTGTTCCAACATGTTACAACTTAGTTGTATACTGTTGGAACATGGCTGTTTTCAGCGTAGCAGGTTTGCGACCAGGACGGCCACGACTGGTGAGGAGAAAGGGACCGACCATGGGACACATAGACATCGCATCGACCATCGTGATCGCGAGCGCGTTCGGGGACGCCGCCAACAAGGTTCTAGGCTATCTCAGAGAGATCACCCCCGCGTTAATCGCCGTCATCATCGTGAGCGCGGCCTGCGCGTTGGTGTTCAGTAAGGGCCACAAGGCAGAGATACTGCTGTCGGCGTTGGCGGCGTGCGTGCTGCTCGTGTCGTACGCGACCATCGGCGCGGGCTTGTAACATGGCGCACCGGACCCCGACCAGCCTGAACGATAATTTGAGGGTGGGGCGGCTCACGCTGCCCCAGTGGGCCGGCATCGGCGTGGGTGCCCTGATGGTGTGGCTCGACGCGCTCCTCGCCGCCGGCGTCCACAACCCGAATCTGCATGTGATGCTGGTTTGCCTGCCAGCCATCCTCGTGGTCGCGCCCATCCTGGCGCTGTTCCGCGGCAACGTAGAGCGCTACCCGAGCCAAGCCCTACGCTACGCCGCGCGGCAGGCCCGCACGCACACGTACACCGCCATCCGCTACGCGAGCGTCTACACGCGAGAAGGGGTAAAGTATGCGCGCATCCAAGCGGCGCAAAGACGTCAGCGTTGACGCGGACGGGTACATTGTCGGCGTCGATGGCGTCACACGCGCCCTCTTACGCGTACCGGGCCTTGCGATCGATGCGCTCTCGACGTCCGACCAGGAACGGCACGCCGCGCTGTTCGGCGCGCTCGTGGCGTCCCTCCCGCGCAAGGCCCGCTTAAGCGTCTTTATCGAGAATCGCCCGGCGGACGCCAGCGCGCTCGTCGCGGGACTGCGGACGCAATTCGCGCCGGAGCCGTACACGCCGCAGCTCGGGGAGCTGGGCGACCGCTTGCTGGCGTGGTGGGCGCGGCGTCTGTCCGGCGACGAGGCGGGCGCGCGGCACGTCGCCGACCTCGCCTACTGGCTGTTGGTGGACCCCTATCCGGCGCAAGAGGGCTACCCCGACCAGTCGCCCACGGAACGCCTCGGGCAGGCGGTACGGGCCGTGACGCGGCAACTGGTGGCGCTGGGCCTGCCCCCGGTGGTGGCGTCACACGCGGACGCTCAGGCATTCCTGGGCCGCCATACGTGGCGGAAGGGCCGCGAAGACGTCAATGCATACTACGCCACCGACCTTGCGACCGGGTGCGGGCACTGGTACCGGACGCTGTTCCTCGTGGCTCCCCCGGCCTATACGGAGCCGGGATGGGCACGGGCGCTCGTGGCGGCCGATTGTCCCGCCACGGTCGTTATGCATGTGCGCGGCCTCAGTCGGTCGTGGGAACGTCGCCGGCAGGGCTGGCGTCTGAGGGTGATGGAGGGCACGCGCACGGGTGGCACCGACGTCACGGGGACCATCGCGGCGACGGAGGCGATCGACCAGGCCGCGGCCCTCCATACGCAGGGCTACGGTATCGTCAAGGTTGGGTGTTACGTCCGGTTGGAGGGCGACAGTCGCGCGCAGCTCGACGCCCGCGTGGGACGCGTGCTACTCGCCATGCGCGATACGATGATCGCCGATCCGGGGTTTGGCACAGCGCATCAAGAGCCCTTGTACCGCGCGACACTGCCCGGCTACGGCGACCCGGCGCGTTCCACGTACCGCTGGGATAGCGTGACTGCTGGCAACGCTTTCCCGTTCCTGAGCTTTAATCCGGGCACACGCACGCTGGGCGTGCCGCTGGGTGTGACCGACGCGGCCGGCGACCTCGTGACGCTCGCGCTCGACGACCCGGATCTGTATAATCGCATCGGCGTCGCGCTGGGCCGCGTGGGCACCGGCAAGACAAGCCTCTTGCAGAAAATCGCGTTGTGGTTCCTACTCTGCGGCAACTATGCCACGGTCGTCAGCAGCGTCGACTCTTTCGGGGCGTTGTGTGACATTTCGGGCGGCGCGCGGGCTATCCTAGGTGGATCGTCGTCGGCTACGATCAACATTTTCGACGGACCCCGCGACACAGACGAGGACCGCGCCGAACGGGTCCGCTTCGTGACGGCCGCGCTCGACCTGCTGCTAGGCGGTCTGTCCGGCCTCGAAGCGCCGTTCATCGACGAGGCGGTACGCGCGGTCTACGGCACGATCACCGGGGGCGCGGCGTCCCCGGTCATGCGCGACCTCTACGCCTGCCTGATCGACCAGGCGGCGACGCCGGGCATGGACAGCGACGATCGTAAGGTATGGCGCGCTCTTGCCTGGAAACTGCGCCCGTTCGTCCTGGACGGCCAGCATGCGCGTCTGGTCGATGGGCAGACCACCGTCCCGCTCGACGCCCCGCTGCTTGCCTTCAATACCGCCCCGCTCGATGAGCACGCGGCGCTCCGCAACTACGCCTATTTCAGCGTGTTCGCGATCGTAGACCAGCGACGGGCGCTCGCACGCGCTAGGAGCATGCAAGCGGGGCGTGCGAGCGCCGACCACCTAACGGGCCTTGATGAAGCGTGGGGCCTGCTCACGTCGCCTCAAGCCCGCGCGTACATCAATCGTGACGCCCGCAAAGCGCGCCACGGTGGGAACTGCGTGCTGTTCGCGTCGCAACAAATCAAGGACCTCGTCGGCAACGTCGATGCTGAGACATTCTTTACCCAGGCCAGTTACAAAGCGCTGTTCAGCGTCGAAGACAACGGCCAGGAGACGCAGGGCAACCCGCGACTGTGGCTAGAACGTATGCTCCAACTGACGCCCGAGGAGGTGGACCAGGCGCAACGCATGAGCGGCGTCAAAGGGGAATACATGCCCATGTTCTTGACCCGACGCGACCGCAAGAGCCCACGCGATCTGCATGGCGTCGTGCGCGTGGAGCTGACTACCGATGAAGCGTACCTCTTTGCGAGTGACGTAGATGACATCACGGCACGCGACTGGTGGGCCGCACAAGCCGGCGGGGACGTGTGGGCAGGCATTAAGATGGCCGTCGATGGCACGGCCGGGATGGAGGCGTCCGCTTGAAAGCTTTACTCTTGACACTGATCCTGGCGGCCGCGCCCACGCCGACGCAGACGGCACCGCCCACGCAAACCCCACGCGTCGAGGTCGTGATCGCCACGGCCCAACCGAGTCCCTCGCCCTCGCCCAGCCCGTCGCCGACGCCGGCGTCGACCATCGGCGGCGCGGTGTCGTCAAGTAGGCCTAGAATAAGCGTAGCTGTCACCAGGGGCAAAGTAGATTGACAGACAGGCGCTCAAGTTAGACGGGGAAACGGCCGATGACCGCGTTGTACTCGTCCTGCGCCTCCTCAATTGCCAGGCGCGAGTAGATCTCGAGCGATTGCCGACTGGCGTGCCCCGAGTAGGGCTGGATCAGCGCATCGTCCACCCCTTGCTTCTTGAGCCAGGTCAGTAAGAAATGCCGGAGTTGGTGCGGCGACACGTTGCGCTCCAACCCGGCGGCCTGGGCATACCGTTCCAGCATCCGGCGCACCCCGCGGTCGCTGTACCGCTTCTTCCACGACGACTCGAACAGGTAGGCCGCGTGCTTCCCGCGCATACCGGCCATGTGCATGCCCAGCGTTTCCTTGAATCCGTCGGGGAACGGTACCACCCGGTCCTTCTTGCCCTTGCCTTGATTGATGCGGATCTGGCAGCGATCGAGGTCGATGTCGGCGAGGCGGATGTTGACCAACTCGCTCACGCGCACGCCTGTATACAGGAGCGTTTTGATCAGCACCATGTCGCCGAAGTTGCGCGCCTGCCACACCGCCTGGTAATAGCGGCGCAGTTCCTCCTCGCTCGGCACATGCGGCAGCCGCTTGGGCGCGCGCGGGATCTCGACCTCCAACTCGTCGCGCAGGTGGCGAAAAACCTGCTTGAGGTAGGCGTAGTCCGGCCGCTCGCCGCGCAGGCGCCGGGCCAACTCCCGCGCCTTCTGCTTGGGTGGTGTCCGGCCCCGCGTTTCTGCTGTCCCTGGCGTCTCGCTCATCCGACGGCCTCGTCGGGTAGCGTGTGCGTGAGGGGCAGGCGCTCGGTCATGTCGAGGTGGAACCGCCCGTACGGCGTGACGTGATTGTAGATGAGCGGCGTCAGCGCGCGCAGGTCCTCGGGTGTCAGGCGTTCGACCCAGTCGTCTCGGTCGATGACCTGCTGGATCATCAGCGTGTTGATGTAGACGAGGCAGATCTGCAGCAGGTGCAAGCTCAACACCGCTACCTCCTGGTCGTCGAGGCGGTTGGAGGCGATCTCACCGCCCTTGCCGTAGTGGATGAAGCCGTTGGCGCTGTTCCAGTTCTCGATGACGTTGAGCCCCTCCTGGACCTCCCGCCGCACCGACTCCAGGTGCAGGTAGCGACACAGAAAAATCGTCTTGACCGCCTTGCCCAACTCGGCCAGCGCCGCGTAGGTGGGATGCTGTACACCGCCCTTGGTGAACCGACGTAGGATGGCCTCGGTCTCGGCCGTGCCCAGGCGCAGCGCCGTGGCGTACTTGATCATCTGGTCATACTGCTGCCGGATGAGGTCCCAATCGATGGCGCGCGTCAGCACCGGCGCGAGGCGCGGGTAAAGCGCGGTCTGGCCGGCAAACGGCTGGTAGAGCTTCTGCGCGTGGAGGCCCTTGAGGCGCGGCATGAGCTGGAAGCCGAGCAGGTGCGTGAAGGCGAAGGCGACCTCCGATTGCCCGTGCGAGTCGACGTAGTTCTTCTCGACGGTCATGGCGGTGCAGTGGCGCAACACGCCCTCGATCATGGCGGCGACCTCGGAGGAGGAGCATGTCTTGAGTTGCGAGTAGATGCAGGCCGCGTTCTTGTCCACATGCCAGTAGATCATCACCCCTCGTCCCCGGTAGCGGACGTGCCACTCGGTCATCAGGTTCTGGTCCCAGGCCCCGAACTTCTTGGAGTCCGACGCGCACGCCGTGGTACCCTCGCCCCACACGCGCGGGTTGCGCGCCGCGAAGATAGCGTCGACGACGCGGGCGATGGCGTGGCGCAGTTGCTCCTTGTGGATGAAGCGCCGGCGCACATAGAGCAGGTCGGTGTAGGACTCGCCGTGCGCGCCCGCAGCCATGCGCTTGAGCCCGGTGTTGGTCCCCAAGCCGTACAGGCACAGCAGCAGGCGGCGCTGCAGCGTGTCGCGGTCGAGGATCTCGCGCGCCCCCACGCTCTTGAACGCCTCCGTGAAGGCGATGCGCAGGTCGGCTTCTTTCAGGAAGTCGAGCAGGCTGCTCATGGGCCACTCGCGCGTCACCGCCGCCTTGAGGTGGGCCAGGTTCGCCGGCTCGGGCTGCGCGTCCAGCGGCGTGAGCGCGATCCAGCCGTTGTTCTTCTCCAGGAGGCGCACCGCCTTGTTCTTGAGCAGGCCATCGTGCAGCATCGCGAGTCCGGCCTGCATGGCCTGTTGGAGGTCCGCGATGAAGGCGTCGGCGTCCTCTGGCTGGCGCAGCGCCTCGTAGTACGCGGCGCGCTCCGCCTCAAAGTCCTGCGGCAGATCATCGTCGGGGTTCCGGAAGCGGTCGGCGTGCTCGACCCAGATCTCCTTGCAGCGCAGCTTGTCGCGCAACGCCTGTAAGACCAGTATTTCGTAGGTGATCCGGTTGACGCGCTCGGCGCCGTCCTTGTCCCGTTCCAGGACGAAGGGACGCCAGCCGGCGGGGATCACGCCATCGAGCGGGACGGCTTCGTCGGCGGCGTACCAGTGGGCCTGGCTCTCGGCGTGGGCCTTGAGCAGGCGCAGCGCGCGGATGACCGGGCGATGGGCCTCGTTGTTGGAGCGGAAGCGCAACGCTTCCAGGAGCACGGGCAGCATGCGGCGGTAGTGGTGGCCGTAGGACGCGCGTAGCACCGTATGCACCTTCGCCCGGTATTCCTTGCGCGTCGACGTGTGTTCGCGCACGATGTCGCGCAGGTTTTGCTCGCCGCCGGCGGCCGGCCAGACGACGTCGCAGACGCGGTCGGCGGGGTGCTCCAGCGACGCTTCAGCCATGTGGTAGAGAATGCCGGCCTTGCCGGCGACGCGCGTGACGTCGTCGAAGAGAACCTTGTTGACCTTCTTCTCGGCCCGGACCCCGATCTTGTGCACCAACTGGATCAGCAGATCGATCAGGCTGTCGGTGATTTCCCGCAGACGCACCAGACAGAAGGCGGACACGAGGGTCGCCCGCACGGGGAGCGGGTGGCGGCGTAACTCGCTCGTCGACTCGGTGGCGACGCGCGAGCGGTACTGCCGCACCAGCTTGGGCGAGACAGCGGCGAAGAGGTCGGCCGGCAGGCCCAGGTGGCGCAGGCGCTGCAGCTTGGCCACCTCGCGGAACACGCTGTCGAGGCTGGGCCGCCCCGGGTCGGCCTTGAGGTCCACGAAGGAGACCTGTGCCGCTGTTGGCCGCTCCTCGGCGCCGATCCCGGCCCCGGCGCCGTCGTCGTCCGCGGCGATCAGCTCGTCCAGGGCCACTAACTGGGTCGGGGAGAGTGCGGCCAGCACATGCCGCTGCAGGGTCGTTTCGTGGGTGTG
>JAABUO010003069.1_pt1 | contig 20060 bp, 25 predicted proteins | sample 5559291 | NCBI WGS metagenome assembly JAABUO01 (sample SAMN10711878, study PRJNA513372) | rock metagenome | isolation source: Antarctica rocks | place: Antarctica: Victoria Land, Finger Mt sud
CCACACATTGTAAAGCTCTGCTGAACTGGGTCGCGCCTGCCTGCAGCTACTATGTGGTGCTGCCGCTTTCGTGCCTTCCGATGGCCAGCTTTGCTGACTGGAAATATACATCAGACAGACAACCTGGGTCCATCAGCATGTGGACAGTGCTGGGCTTGATTGCATTGAAACAACGGCATCAATTGGTCAGCTCCTCTAACACCATGTCCGAGATGCGCTGCAGCATAGGCACACTGTAGCTGAAGCCTATTTTTGCATATGCAGGGGGTAGGTTTGTTTCTGGCAGGCAATGCATTACAAGGCTGGTCACATTGCATATTGGCCAATTTGCGCCATGACACTTCTCGAAATGTGATCAAGGAGAGGGACTTCTATCAAATACCCCAAGGTATACTATGGCAACTAGCGTAGGACATGTAGATCATTCAGCCTGTCAGCAGCAAACGCAAAACAACCTTTGTTGGATGCCTTACAGACATCCACATTTCGCTATGCTTGCTAGCAAATAGTAGACTGCTTCCATCAAGGCTAAAGAAAGACCTTTGGTCATGTCTGACAATAACTGTCATCAAGCATGCAGGCAGGTAACATTGCAACATCTAAGAGTACTGAACCATCTACAACTTTCAGGAGGTCCCTTCCACTGGGTTTCATGTCCCCACTACCTAGGCGAGATTGTAATCTACGCTGGCTTGGCATTGCTGGCTGGACAAGAACTGCCTTTGACGCTGCTGATTCTGTGCTGGGTGGTAAGCTCTGAACGCTGCCAAGCAGCACCTCGCCTTGCATTGCAGCCTGTGCACTTGAAGCAACCCAGGAAACATCAGTTGAACCATGCCCAGCCTGTGCACTTTTTGTAGCATGTCAACAACCGCCATTCAAGATCTCCTGTGAGGGCATGTCAATTCACCCACGCTGACCATGCTCATGAGCTGCAGGCAGCCAACCTGTTACTGGCAGCTCAGCCAACACATCAGTGGTATCAGCGGCGGTTTCCAGACTACCCCAAGAACAGAACTGCACTCATCCCCTATCTCTACTGATATACATCGGGCTGTCAAGTTCCTGCATTGTCAGCTGTACTATCAGGAAGCATGCAGGGAGCCATGAGCAGTGATACCTTATATCCTATGTCCAATTTAATCTTCCAGGTTGCCAGTAAATGCATGATTTGTTATTTCACAGATGACTGTACATATGAGACATTCGATGCTTGGTGAGCCCTGCAGCAGAGATTATGGCATGCATCTATTGCCTATGCAAGTTGTAATATCACCAGGAGACATGCATCGCTTAAGGGAAAACTCAGGTCGTCCGCAGAAGACCTCTCCTGCTGACTACCTTGATCCCCAACAAAGCCATGAAATGTGATGCATGTCTAACTAAAATCCGCATCTGTTGCCTGACACATTATTAGTGTGTCAGGCAACAGATGCTCTGAGACATGCAGCCTTGGCCGCTTGCTTGTAGTCTGAGCCTCAACACAGTATTGTTGTTGAACACCAAGGAAAACCGAATGTTATTATACCCCACAGTATTGCATGTCCTGGATGAGGCAGGATTCAAGTGGTCTCACCTGTTCACATAGGAAGCTCCCAGGCAGGCTTGCAGGGGTCTTGATTGATAAAGCCTGCCTGATGTTCAGGCCTGGGTGTGAGTGCTTCTCTGTCAGCAATCTTTGCCGCGTTCCTCCTGCATTGCACGGCAGCACCTTGACACCATATTTTCTGCAAGCGATGCCCCAAATGTTTGTGTGATGTCGTCAAGTCCACGTTGTGATTTCTGGAAGATAGCAAGTAAGGTGCAAGCCAGCAAGACAAAGCAAAATGTACCACATCTGTACACGGACTGCTGCAAAGGACAGACAAAAGGTGATAGATTTTACCGCAACGCAGCGTCAAGCTCTTCCTTTGCCAGGAGGGATTCAGCAAAAGTGAGCTTGAAGTCCTTTTGTTGGCGAGACATCTCAGAAAAGGCATCCTCACCTACACAGCAGGCTCACATTGAGTATGCAGCACTTACTGTGTGCAAGCATCAAGTAAGAAAATGACAACAAGGAAAAAGGTTGCATGTGACCTAGCAGGGGCTTTGGAAATTGCCAGAGATGGGTGGCCAAAATGTGAGCAAGTTGCAAACGGAAGGGCCCACAAAGCTGGCTTAAAAGTGGGTCATGGTAGTAGTCCCTGCCTTGTCGTCTTTACCTACAGACTTGAGCAGTGCTTGATGTTTGTCCAAAGCTTTCACTAGTTCATCCCTTGCAAATGTTTGGTATCGCATCATGTACTCTTCAGTGGTGCTCCTGAAGCCAGGTTCTGTTTCCAGGAAGGCCTGTGACCATAAGCAGTGACACTGAGACACAGGTATACCGCAGCAATGGAGTATACCAGCAGCGCTTGGCACCTGATGAGCAGACTGCCTGATGTAGTTGATACCCTCCAGAGCTTCTTCCTGCAAGTAAACCTCCCGTTCAGCTCTCGATCAGCAACTTCAGGACCCCCGGACGAGAAGCAGCTGTCTGGGACGGTCGTACCAAGGCCAACTGAACGTTCTTGAGCTCGCTTGTTACATTCGAGCCCCGTGTGGTGGTTGCGAAGCTGAGGCAACGAAGGGCCAAAGCACAGTTATGAACCGAGACTGACCTAACATGCAGCATGTTGCCAGAAAATTGCTATGCAGGCAGTCAAGTAGCCGCTCGGGCTGCCGAGGCTGACAAAAAAATGTAAGTACAGTGGAGGGGTTCGCAGACGCGACTCAACAAAGTTGGTTAAGGGGCAATGATGTGATGCAGTCATGCTTCGCTACGTATGCTGCGCCACAGGTTGAATATGAAACATCGTCGGAGGAGGAGGACATGGTCGGGACACATGCATCACCTTTCTCTCGGCACTCGAGCAGCACTCTGACACTGACTTCACGAGAGTTCCGGCGCATCCGGGGTCCACCGTCTGCACCTTCTTCCGTCTCTTCCTGTAGCGGTCCTTGCACCACATGTATTTGTCTTCGGAATACAGTATTCTTGCCGTGGCCAGGCTGGGCTTTGCGCGTTTGACGTTCCCTCTTTCTGGCGAGATGCGTGGGAGCATCGGCGAAACAAGCTAAGAGTTGCATTTGTGACCAACCTCGATGCCGGACTCTGGCGAGACACAGCTGTCGTGTTTGTCCTTGATTGACCTGAGCCAGGTATAACGATGTGCCTGCTGTGAGTGGCGCAGCCGGTGTCGGAGTTGAACGTGATGCGGTCTGTGATAGGTCCTTTCACAACTGCACTCCGCGAAGGCTTTAGCTGTGGTTGCTTGCACGAGCAAGCTGTGGAAAGCAGCCTCAGACCTAGCCTTCAGGTAAATGACCCCATGTCGTACCTGCAGCGAGGTATTGTGGCGCAACTTCTGAAACTGTGACAACATCACCACCATGTATGCAGGGACCTATGCATCAGCACAGGACGAAAGGTAGCCCGCAAGCTTGTGTGCGATGTCACTGGTGCAGCTGCTGGTTGCACTGTTGCTACAACTGGATCAAATTCATCTCAGCTGCTACACGCGCAACATCAGCTCCCTTCAGTATGCTGGCGTAGGGTCTATTTTCAGCAAAGCCATGCACTGAGCTTCAATGGCATCAATGATTATGTTGCATTGCCGGTGGGGCTTTTGAATCAGCCAACAAATGATCACAGTGAATGGGCCTGCGCTGGACGTGAACCCCCTGGCTTGACCATTGACTTGATGGTTTCTGCTCACCAAGTGCCTGCAAGTCCACCCCCAGAGCCTTCAGCATCTGCCAGAAAAGCTGTTTTGCCGCCTGCTGGAGGGATGCTTTTTGGCTGCCAAGACAGAGAGTTTGGTAGGAGCAGGCGAGCAGCACGCTTACACACTTTACCCGTACTTTATGTTGGTACAGACGGTTATTTGCATTCTGCCATTGGCCCAATGAGAAGCAGTCAAATACTAGCTGATGATCAATGGCACAGAGTGACCCTCACAGTTTTGTTCACAGATCCAGTAATCAGAGTAGGCACTGCATGTATGTATGTAGATGGTGTCTTGGATGAAGCTGTATATGGTTGGGACTTCTCAAATCTGCCTAGCTATTCAGTCCTGGGATCTGGGATCACGGAAGGCTGCTCATATGGTGCCAGCACGCCTGTCTACAACTGTCACAGCTTCCATGGCCTGATTGACGAGCTCAGGCTTTGGACACGGACTTTGCAGCCTTATGAGGTGAACACATCTGTTTGTCTCACAGCAGCTGCTGTGAGCATCCTGCATGTTGTCTTGAACAGCTTCATACGTTGTTGCCTTGACACCATATGGCTATCACTGGAGAACCAGAAGACTGAGCTCATGAGCTCATGAACAGAATTGTTATTGCATTCGTGAGTTTCTTCAAAATGACTCAAAACGGACACAACATGTGCCATTCTTGCTGTATAGGTGCAACAGCTTGCCTGGCAACGTGTAGTGACTGCACATGACATGCCATATGCAAATCGTATGATCGGCAGCTGGTCCCTGACAGAGGGCAAGGGCGGCATCATGCACAATCACATCACAGTGCAGAGTCCAGTGGACTGTCGTAAGTCTAGAGGATTGACATGTACAGATGGGCAGCTTGGTGCTGTATCCATTCCCAGTGCACATCACACATACAGTTCTGTGTCCAATCTGGTTGATTGCATTCCTGAACAAGCTCGCAGCAGCATTGGCCCTGTGTGGATTCACAGTGATGCCCCTGTAGAGGGTGAGTTGATGATGGACTTCTGTGACAGCACTAGTTACAGACTTCAGTGAAAGCGTTCACACCCTGTGCAGTCAAGCACTTCGCTTTCTGAACGTCTTGTGTTTTGTGTGATGTGCAGCCAATCAAATCAGCAGTATGCATGCAGTTCCTCAAACAGCTGCGTGGGAGTGCACTTGCAGGGAAGTTGTCTTCGTACTCATGCTCATGAGGAAGAACAGTTGCAGCTAGCTTACTACAACAATTGGACGCTGTTTCAATGAGTACATACTGTTGCTGGAAGCCATGCACGTGTGGCTGTGCATGCTTCTGAATGGCACTTGCGTTTGTGTGCATGATGCTTCACCTTTATGCCTGTACCAATCTGTATGGTTGCTTAGTTATAGTACAGGCGGCATGCGTCATTTTGGCGTCACTGCAAGAATTCTAAAGCACGGACAGCGAACATGACAGGGCTGAGCAGCAGAGCTGAGCAAAGGCAAAGTGCGAAAGGAAGTGTCACCATCGTCGTGTCGGACCTGCACCTTGAGCAGTCAATATGCGATAGCATTGTACTACTCAGGCGGTCGACTGCCATCTTCAAGCTTATTTGTGTTGTTTGCTTGCACTCTCGAGGCGATAGGTCAACACCACACCGCGTGCTGGCCGCTGTTTCGTTGTTGGTGACTAGCGGGTCTCCTTGCAGAGCCTCATGCGAGGAGACCACGACTACCCCTATGAGCCTCTAGCCGCAGCAGACACACCTTTTGCAGCTTCTCTTGGAGATCACGCCCCGAACTTCAACGGCGTCTACGGATCGTCAGGCAGCTCACCGACCGATGACCGGCAATCACAATGGGGCGATGGAGGGGTTGATAGGTCGCCTCGCGCCGAATCTCCGTTGCCACCCAGCGCTTCAGGCCATAGTCCTCATCAGAAGCCTGTGCCTGAGCGCAGCTTACTGAAACCCGGGTTAAGAAAATCTGTCACCAGAGGCCATCTGCATCAAAGGGAAAGTCGAGCAAGGTATGCCTACAATCGCATGTTGCTTGCTTCATGACAACAAGCAAGCTGACTCAATAGGCATATCCCTGCCTTCGTATCCCTGCAGGAAAACAACTTGGATCATCATCAATGAAGCAGGTGTCAAGTCTATCTTTTATGCTGATAAGCGCACCATCATATCGGTAAGGCATTTGATCTGAGCATCTTTTGGCCTATTGCCACCAGATTCTCTTCCACATGCTGCCAAGACTACACTTGGGGGTGCATGTCTTGTCAATCATGCTTTTCTGCTTTGTTGCAGAAGTTCAAGCTTGGCATTCCAATTCGTGACATGCGGTTGCTGGACCCAAACCTCCTTACATCAGAAACTGGAAAGATTCTTGTCAGAGAAAATGCCATTGTTTTTGCAATGGAGCACATCAGGTTGATCATCTCTGCCACAACAGTGATCATCCCACGGGATGGCTTTGAGCAAAACCTGCTCAGCTCCCGTTTGAATGCATTGCTGGAGGAGAGCATCATCGAGGCATCGCATGAGAAGCAGCACCGAGAATCCCGCCTTCAGCATCTGCGCGAGATTGCTGAGTCAGATATTGATGATGACACATCCTCTGGTGAGTCCAGCTGCAAGCTACCCGCACCTCCTTTCTTCACCTTCATTGTCACTATGTAACTTTGAAGATGCTGCACAAACACACATCTTCTTGTGCTTACCCCACACAAAGAATCTCAACAAGTTCTAGCTTGTGTTTTCTCTCAGAAAGTCAGACTGCCACTTTTGAGCATCAACACAGCCACTTTCTACTGCTTTTGCTCATGCACATCGGCACATAGTGCCATTCAGCACTGTAGTCAAGCAGCAGCCATTCAGCACTGTAGTCAAGCAGCAGCCATTCAGCACTGTAGTCAACAAGCAGCCATTCAGCACTGTAGTCATGCAGCATGGTCAGATCTCTCCATTCTGCTCTGCTGCCCAACAGATGGTCGTCAGCATGAACTTCCTTGATGAAATTTTTGACAGTATTCCTTTGTTTAGATTCAGTACTTTACAGTCTGGGGTGTGGGATGTTTCACAGGCAGCTGTACGCAAACGTGGCACGCAATGCTTGGATATTGAAAACAAAGTCGCTTATCTCAGCCCTTTCGTGCTTACACGGCCTCACAGGCAGCCTCATGGCAGCCTTGACTGCATGCGCTGTCCCCCTGAGCTTCACGTCATCATGATGGCATTATTGCAGTCTACAAACACCCACACCATGCTGCAGCATCCATCCTCGTGACCATACACGAGAACCCATTGCTGACTGCCTCACCCATTGCTGACTGCCTAAGCCATTGCTGACTGCCTAACCCATTCCGACCCATTGCTGACTGCCTAAGCCATTGCTGACCCATTGCTGACTGCTTAACCCATTGCTAACCCTTTTGCTGATTGTCTGACCCATTGCTGACTGGCCTCGCAGATGCATGGCAGTACCAAGTGCCACCACTGCCTTTTGAGCTACAAGTGCTGGAGGTGGTGCTTGGAGATGTGGTGGCCTTAGCCTCCCAACTGGCAAGAGATCTGGAGGCAGTTGTGCATCCAGCACTTGACTCCCTCATGAAGTCGGTGAGTAGTGATACTTGTGCTGCTGTAATGGCAACACAGCTTGTTTTTGATTTTGCTGCCACTGTTTGCATTCTGTGATCTCTGTGTACAGCCAGGCTGTTACTGTCAGGCTGTATGGGCTGCATGGGTTGTCACTGTCTGCACTGCCTGCAACCTTTCCTTGCCTCTTCATTGCGATGGTTGAAGTAGCTGTCACCTGGGGTCTTTGCTGCATTCTGCAGGTCTTTCAGTACAGACCCTGCTTGTCCTCACAGTGGTATGCAAGCTCAACTGTTGTCATTGTCACTACGCCAATTGCGGCTGCTGTTACTGCCAGTTTCACAGGTATGGATCCTGCTGTGCACGCTATGCTGGGTTTCAAACGCAGCTGCATGACTGCCATACATGTGGTGTGCAGACCTCCACAGCGAATCTAGAGCGGGTGCGCAAGATGAAGACGCGGCATCAGAGGCTTCAGACGCGCGTGACAACAGTGCGCGAGGAGCTGCAAAGCTTTCTTGAAGATGACGACGACATGATGAAGATGTGTCTCACGCACAAGATGGAGCAGGGACAGAATCAAGAGCTTATGCGCGCACAAGGTTAGCCGTCATACAACTAGCTATCATACATGCACAACAATGATGGTGTTTACAGGTGGGCTAGCCGCTTCTGCTAGCTACCTATTTGGTGTGTCTAGTCCCTGTTCTATGCACCCGCACCTATCAGCATTAGACACAGATTAGCATCCAGAGGGGTGTGCGCTGACAGGACGAGTGCCATCGACGCAATAGCCGTCGTACTACCAGCTTTCATATGCACAAGGCGCTCTGCAACACCTGTACGTACTGATGGATGTTGCCAAAACAGGCTCTGTTGTAGTAATGCTTGCTAGCCGTCACAAAGGCAGTCAGAAGGCACCGCTTGGCACCTTAGCCATTGCGATGGCAATCACACTCTGGACTAGTGTGACCTGTTCGGGAGGGAGTTCTGGCATGTTATGATTTGGACACTGCCAAATTTCCAGCAGGTTTGCCAGGCATGGGGGAAATGTTGTATGTTGGGGGCAAGCCCTGCAGCTTTGACTCCACTAAATATGTCAAACTTTGCACATGATGCGCTGCACACATGACACTTTGACTTGCTCTTGTCTGTCTGCATGAACTCTAGGCCTGACTATGTGCAAACGCAATGAGAACTTGTACCAGAAAACGTCACTTGCTACTAGCATTGCACCACAAACAATGACAGCATGGCCCAGTGAAGTTCCTGTGTCCAGGTGGTTCCCTTCCTGTGAATGTGCCCCACTCACAAAGCATGAGGCGGGCTTCCTCACACAATTATAACACTCCCCGTTATCACGGCCCCAGTAGCCCTAAGATAGACCTGCTACCTGCAGACTCCAGAGCATCAGATTCTCAAGATATGCAAGGTGAGTGTCCCTGGACTGCTATGTGAACTGTACACTAATGTCAAGATGCCAATATGCTGGAAGAAGCCTGCGCAGGCAGAACAGATCATGTGTTGTCACACAGATCATTTGCAGTGCCAAGCGAGTGTCAACAGACGTCATGGTGTGAGGTGACATTAGCAGCGTGCATGTCTGTAGCTACACATGTAGGATCTTGCCGCTGTGCTGGAGGGACTTCCCTGTGACTGCAGTTGGTCATCACTATCTCTGCATAAGCATCAGCATCCTGTTCACCTTATGTGTATGTACATGTACATTTGTAGTACAGCCCCTTCTCATCTGCCACCTGTGCTGCACGACAGCAACTGTTGGACAGCAGTGGCAAATGCAGTAGACTTTCTCTGGCCAGCAAAAACATGTAGTTGACTCTGCTTTGCCAGAAACCAAAAGTGTTTATGGCATCTGCCAACAGGTCATTTGCCCTCAATTCAAAGCACAGTCAATGACTTTTGTCAAAACCCATTGAGGTTAGTCACATGGTCAAACTCGACAGGCTGGTTGACCCAGCAGCAGTTGCTGCTGTCACATCTTGCTCTGGCAGTGTGCATACTATGGCTATAGTCACTCTACTGCATGACAAGTACTGCCAATTGTGGTTGATTGGTGCGCTTGTGTGTGCTTGTAGGTCAAATGGTGGAGTCTGATGGCAGCGAGGAGGCTGCAGAAGCTGTCGAGAACCTGCTGGAGTCATACTTCATGCAGATTGACGGCACCTACGACCGCCTCGTCTCCATATGTAGCTTCCCACTCCTTGTCTTGGTTGCCTTGTTGCATGAGTTGCACTGCAACTTGACGGCATCAACCACCAAATCATCTCCGTACTTGAATACTGCTCCTTGGCTTGGTTGCCTTCGTGTATGTCCTTCATCCATGACTGCCTTATCTCCATATGTTATCTCTGCTCCTTGTTTTGGCTGCCTTGGGGTATGTCCCTCACTGCCAACTGACAGATCTGTCTTAAGACATGTTCATGCAAGCTATGCATGGCTAGTGCAAGTGGTCAGCCCACTTTACTCATGAGCCGCACTGGGCATGCTGTTCATGGTTGCACAACAACCATGCAAGAGTTCAAGTTGTGCTGTGTATACGTACCAACAGTGTAGGATGCATCCTTCTTGAAGTTGATCGTTGAGCATTTCCACAAGCTGCGTGATGTCTGCATGGAGTCACACCACATGCAGTGTCAATGCCCATTGCAATAGAAGGAACAGGGAAAGTTCCAAAGCAGGAAGGCATTCCATTTCCACACAATGAAACAGCAAACTCTGTCCCGAATCGCGCAGTGTACTCTGATCCACGTTCTAATCCTCTGCACTGTTCGTTACCTCCTTCATGTTTTGGAAACTGCAAGCCCTAGCCAACCAATAGCGCACTTTGATGAATGCAGCGGAGTACATCCAGGACACAGAGGAGTACATCAACATAGAGCTGGACAGCAGCCGCAACCGGCTCATAAGGCTGGAATTGGTCATCAACACTGCCACGTTCAGCATTGCCATGTACAGCCTTGTTGCAGGTGAGCAGTCCCGGTCTGACTCCCTGCTTTGCTTTTTGCAGCTGAATTGATTAAGGACACCCAGGACTATCTGGACATCCACTTGGACAGCACTCAGAATCGGCTGATTCGTCTGGACCTGCTTACTGCCACTGCTACCTTGTCTGTGGCCATATATACGCTTGCTGCAGGTAACGTTACATGCGTTGTTGACGATGACGAGTATTTTTCTTACTGATGTTCCTGCACGCTGAGCGTAAAGATATCTAGCATGCATTATCAGCATTCCAATGCTGTGCATCACCACTGCAGTGTAGGTTGCCGCGCCACGAAATCTGTGTCTTTGAGCCTTGACATACTGTTGATACCCTGCTGCAGGAGTGTTGGGGGAGAACTTGATCATTCCAGATTTCCTGTCCCATGATGTCAGCAAGTTCTGGATACTGAATGGCAGCGTCCTAGCATTCTGTATCCTGGTCTTCTATCTTATCATCTTGTGCTTGAAGCAGAAGCGCTTGATGTGACTGGATCCTCCTTCCACATACTGCTATGCATGGGTTGAGGATCCCTACGTGAAGCAAATGAGTCATCTGACGCATCACCATGTTGCAGTGACTTTGATTTGTTGAGGGGAGCTTGCCCTGCTTTGTTGCCTGACAGTTGGTGAAGACTGAATTGCATTCTTTAATGTATGAATTGCGATACTTCCTCATAGAATGTCTACAAATTCAACCGTTCATACAGTTGCATCTTGTCCAACTTGCTGCAAACAGTGTGCAAGCAGTGATCATGGCGCATGGGTTCTGGTTTCAAGCGTGAAGGTGTCTGTGTAAGCTCGTTTCACACCTGTCAAAGGATTTTGCGATTGAATATTGTCCAAATTTGGACAATCCAATATTCCTTGACCTGGTAAATTTTTGCAACAGACTTGCGTACGCATTGCAACTTGCAAACATTGCTTACAACATGCACAACATTGCTCATGACTGACAAGGTCACTCACAAGTTGGTGTTATTTAGTGCACTGCTTTCCTCAGCTGCTGAGAATACAGGCAGAGGTGTATCCAAGGGAGGTCCAGCCCCTTCTGAACCTGGGAGTTCATGCCAAACTGCAATCTGTTAAACTAGAAATAGGTGACACTCATAGTGCACAAATCACTGAAGTCAAGATGGTGACAGTAGCAAAGGCAAGCAAGCTGCAGAAGCTGCATCTGCAAGGCCGTTCTTGGAGTCGACTTTTTCTGACAACACAAAATGCTGACATTGGGTGCCACTGCAGCAAGGTGGCAGTCAGGTATACTTTGTGTAGGGACAGCTTGGTGACTCCTTTTCTGAGGTACTGGCATAGCACAAAGAGTTGCATGGGGCAGTGAAGCAATGAGCCTATCCATGTCACGTCACATGTACTGGGTAGCAGTTTAGTGGCTTGCGTATCTTGATTAGGGGAGAACGATCGCAGAAATGTTGTGAGCTGTTGCTGACGGTCCTAGTGTGTATACACAAGGCAAATTACAGACTATGACCGAGTCAGGCAAGACTATGTGCATGGTGTTGCTATATGTTCTGGATTTCTGCATTGCCAGAACGACGCTGTTCTTTTTGCGGGGACACAGTAGAGCACAGACCTGTACATGCAAGCACATGGTGCTGAGGCATTATGACAGACTGTATTTGCAAGCATCATATTTTTTGTCATGACGTGCTGAAACCTCCAGCAACATTCATTAGCTGCACAGCAGCAGGATCTGAAGACATGCCCAGTTCCCACAATGGCTTACAAGCAGTACTGTACCCTACAAAGCAATCAGGCAACTAAGCAAAACTCAAAGAGAATGGAGTTGTATGTCTAAGCCTGCACGTCTGGTTTGCTGTGCTGCATGCGCTTTGGAGGAGCCTTGAATGCCGCAATCTTAGTTGCTTCCCGTCCAACAACAAGAGCATTGACTTCATAGGTGCCCTCATATGTGTAGTATGCCTCCATATCACAAAAGGTCTTTGCGCACAGGAAGTCAGAGACTATGCCATTGCCCCCCAGCAGCTCTCGCCCAAGTGCAACAACTTCCCGCCCTGCAGATGCGGGAACACATACATCTGAACCTGATGTCTGATGCAATTTTCGATGCATTTGACCCACACATCAATCCTGAGATCAAAACCCAGCAAAGCGAGGAGCTAAACACACGCATCACAGAGCAACATAATTGCAGGCCATGTATAATGCGTCTAAAGCCTTCTCCAAGACGCCGAACATGCAACCCCTTTGCTTTGCACACAGAGCGTCAACCACAGCTTCACTGTCCATCCCAACATGCAGGTGCGCATGTGCATCTGACTCTACTCCACCAGCCAAAGTAGCATGCTGGCAACCCACCTCGCAAGGTTGTCCAGGCCTTGACCATGCTGGCATCAGCATGACTCATCTTGCCGGCTTCATGCAGCTTGCTGAGTCTGAAGCACATGAGGAACATGGCGTTGATGCTGCCCAGCATCCGGGCCAGCTTCTCCTGGTTTGCCTGCAACAATGGGACAGTTTCCCTCAATGTTGCTCCCTTGTTTCCTGTTTTTTGGTTTTTTCCCCGTATTCTTCTAGCTATGTACAGAACATGTACATGTCTGCCTGCAGCATTAGGTCAGGTTTTCTAATGAACATGTTTGCCTGCAGCAATGTGTCGTTTTCTCTTTTTTTCCCCGCCTTTCCTTCCTGTTCTCTTTTTCTTGTTCTACTATGTATGTATGGGTTCTATACATACGTGTTTGTCTGCAGCATTACGACAGTCTCTCTGCACACACTCTCGCCTGCAGCAACGGGACAGGTTGTCTTCTAACATCTACCTAGCTTTGACCGGTGCAATAGGGACAGGATCAATAGGGACAGGATCAACAGGGACAGGACCAATAGGACAGCCTCCTGTCAGCTCTCACCCAGAAATGTCAAGCAGGAGCTGATAGCATGCCATTGACACAGCGCCGTGACACGCTTGACATTCCTGCCCCATGTGACAAAGATGAGAGATGAAGACACGCAGAGAGGAGTAGCAAAAACGCAGAAGAGGAGGAAGAATAGGAGATAGAGCAGGAGACATCAAAGGGGAAGAGCGGAGGAAGAAAGAAGCGGAGGACACCACAGACAACACCAATCACAGAGGGGAAGAACAAGGCACAGAAGGATGACAACAGAACAAAGAGAGACACAGGAGCAGCAGCAGAGGACAAGAAGAAGACGCAGGACCAGGCAAGTCAGGTCAAGAAGGAGAAGGCTGCCACTGTGCAGCGTCAGAGGAGCACCTGAAAAGCAGCAAGAGGGGAGCCAAACTGCTGCCGCTGTTGCAGGTATCGATTGCACATATCATATGTGCCCATGGCCAAGCCTAGAGGCTGCCACGCCACCATGATTCTGCTGATGGCCAGCACCTTGTTTGTGTCCTGCAGGCCCCATAGGCAGCTTGAAAGGCAAGCCAGACAGGTTGAAGGGCAGAGCTGGCAATTGAAAGGCATCACAGACAGACCAAAGGGCTAAAGGAGTCACACTGAAAGGCTTGTTGGACGACCCAGGGGCTACATGATGTCGCTGAAAACAGCAGCATGAACAGCTTCTGCCTGATGTGAGTCGCGTCTGCAAGAATGCTCATGGTGCAGTGCTCATGATGCACAGCACAGCACAGCACAGCACAGCACAGCACAGCACAGCACAGCACAGCACAGCACAGCACAGCACAGCACAGCACATGACAGCAACAGCGTCATGCACACCGTACAAAAATTACAGTGCAGCATGAACATAGGTGTTCAAACAGCATTGCTCAGAAAGCACAGGAACAGCGCAAAATGCACAAACGCCTAGTCAAATAGAACCATTCATGGAGGCTGGCTGTGTCTTTATAGACAATGGATTGTATCTGACCTTGAAGCTGTTGACTCCAGGCAGGCGCGCACTATCTGGCACAAAGCACTTAGTCATCTCAATGTCAGCATTTTGAACACATCGCAGCGCAATCTTGTTCTCAATCTTGGATGTTTTGAAGCCCTTCGTCCCCTTCTTCACCACAAATGCATTGACCTGGTTCGTCTCATTGTTGCGAGCCCAGATCACGACCCAATCAGCAAAGGTAGCATTGCCAATCCAGCGCTTGCACCCATTCAGCTCATAGCCCCCGTCAACCTTGGTCGCTGTCGTCTGAAGGGCACTTGCATCGCTCCCATTGCTAGGCTCAGTAAGGCCCCAAGCCCCGGTGGTTTTCAGAGCAGCCAAATCAGGCAACAGCTGCTGCTTCTGCTCTTCAGAACCCAGCAGGTCTATGGTCAGCATGCACAAGCTGTTGTGCACCATCAAAAATGTGCTCATGCTGCCATCGACACGTGCCAGCTCAATGCATGTGAGCCCAGCTTCCACTACGCTCTGACCAGCACAGCCGAAGCCTTTGATGGTGCCTCCGCCCAGGCCTAATTTGGCAATCTTGGGAACAACTTCATGGGGAAATTCAGCCCTTTCCCAGTACCCTGCTATTATAGGTGCTACCTCTGCTTCCTGCAAAGAGGGAATCATAGACTTGAGAACCAACGAATGGTACTACAGATTACAGTAACAAGTAAAGACAAAAAAAACCCGTGTTGGATCAGGAGTGGCTGAAGAATGAATGAAAGCATGCATCAGGGAGGCATGCGTGGCGTGGGGTGTGTCATGGTGTGAACATGCTTGTTGCGTCAATCTGTGATGGTGGAGCACCACATGCTTCATGCACTGACAAGGCTTTGCAAGTCAAGAGACAAAGGAAATAAAGATGAATAGAACACCGTTCAGCGTTGAACGATAACAGCTCAAGGGTGCGTAATGAGTTTTCATGTAATCCAGGACAACATCTCCTAGGTTGTTTGCTAGCAGCAGCAGAACAACACAACTGTGCTCAGCGCAACAGGAGTGATTGTGCGTTACATGCTGCAAAGATGTGTCACACATTTAGCAATGACCTGTGTTGGGGAAGACATGGTGCTTGACAGACAAATCACAGAGAGAATGAAGGGTGAAATCTTGTCACAAATGGAATGCATGGTACCGAATGTCAAGCATGCATGCATTGCTAGTGTTCACAGCACATAGTCTTGCACGGTACTCCATGCAACCGCAAAGGCACTAAGTAGTTTTTGCAATAAGGTGTGATGTACTTCTGCGCAATACGCAAGATTGCAGCGACACACCACACCCCAGGGAGAGCGAAGGTCTCACCATGAACTTCCTGACTTTGTACTTGGTCTCCTTTTCTTTGTCAGTCAGCAGCTCGTCCCAATGCAGCATATCATGGCAGGCCGGAGGAAACTCTGCCATAGTCTGTGCTTGGGGGAAAGTCGGATAGTTGCTTGATGTGGCAAGGGTTGGCGCCACTGCAAGCTCATGCTGGGCATCACAGACTGCAGAAATGATGAAATGTCACAACTACAGCATGACTCAAAGTGTGAGAGCCAATCATGGATGTGATACCTGAAGGACCACCAATAAGGTGTCTCTGTAACACCTGTATCCGCTCCATCACGGCAAAACCCTCTAGCTCTTGTTCACGGCGCAGCAATGAGAACGACGAGACGATGCAATTGTTGATTGACCAAATGTAAGCAAGCGCGACAAGAACCGACGCTACAGGTTCACTCGCTTTGCGAAGACTTTGTCAAACGACTCCAGCTCAGCTTTGCATGCATCGATCGAATGACGTGTCGTGACGTAACGCCTAATGAAGCGTTACGCCTCATTGGAAAGCAAGATTGCAAGCCGAGTGAGGGCGGTCTTCAAGGCAGTCAAATGCAGTGGCTGCTGCTGATCCCTTCTGGCTCCCAGCAAATGCCATTGAACCTATTTAGATCCGATCATATAGTCTTGAGGGTTTAGGGTTTAGCAACGACATTCTCAGACAAACTTGCAAACATGACATGCGTCATCAAGTTGCGCAATTGCCACAGCTGTGCGTCTTGCATGACATTTTGCATGCTTACCACTCGTGGTTGCGTTGCCCGACTTCCGTTCTGCAGCACGTGCACCACCATGAGTGAGTCATCGCGGCAGTTGACCATTCTTAAGTTCCGTACTTTTCTGTCATCAGCAGCAGAGACCGGGACACAGCTCACAGAGGGTGCAGGACCACACACAGTTTGGTTTGTTTCGCTATATGCCCAGGTTGACATGCTGTGACACTTCAATCACAACAATCTCTTTCCAGTACCCATCCTAGGGCTCAAGCTTTGAATTAGCCCTGTGTGAGTTAGACCCATGAACTCAATGTATGTCATGCTACATGTCATGATGGACTTGCAGCAGCATACAGCATCTCTCTGTGTCAATCACAAGCTCATCGTAGATGGTAGACAGTGGGCGTCACAGACGCTGACGCATTACACATCCTCCCTGCCTGTACCATGTTACAGTTGCTGCTGAGTCAAATGCACAGGTAGACCACTAACTGGCTGGGAGCTTAGCAAGGCAGCCTTGGCTTGATAGAACTTGATGATGTCAGCATCTGCAGCTGGATTGCCTGTCAGCAGTGGTCTTGCAGACGCCATCACCTCAGGGCTGACATTCTCATACAAGCCTCCCTGCAGACAATTCAGCAACCTGAAGTGCATTTGATGTCACTCATGGCACGCTTCCTGAAGCTGGTGCTTTTCTGGTACTGTATATGCCTCTTGAGTACACCCAATTTTGTGCAAAGGCACAGCATACGGTCAAGTAAATCTGTAGGAAGAGGTGGGCGCGCAAGAGCAGCTTCAAGCCCTTGAGCTTGCCATCAGATTTTGATGCCCACACCAAATGCAGGGCAGCACATCTTAACATGAACGACACTCAAAAGCATAAGACAGACCCAGGCTCATGAAAGGATGCCTAATATTGTAGCTCACTGCCTTGCAGGCACTGCATGCGCACCTGAATCCTGTCAGATGCTCTAAGCCCACTGCTGGTGGACATACTGCGATCCGAATTCTGAATCCTGGGCATCAGCGCAGGATCTGGCATGCTAGATTGAGCCTCGGCAGCAGCCCCTGACAGCGACCTGCAAGATCACAGGTTGCACATGATCAAAACATCAGGGTGCTTGGTTGAAGAAAACTGAAGACTGTGCCAACAGCAGACATGCACAGCATGCATGCGGAGCATGTCAGCTGCATGGCCAGGCAGCAGTGCACTGAGAAGCTGTCACAGGGTTACACTTAGCCCCCTTTGCAAACAATGGTCGTGTTCAGCCAGGGCTTGCATCGTCTATTTGAGAATGTTGACGTCTCATTGCACAGCCACAGGCTTCTAGACAGCAAGGAAGGTGACTGTCTGTCAGCGCAGCAGCAACTGCAGCAGAAGCTGCCTGCTATTGTGGGGGTGCACCACATGCAGAGGAGACGGAATGTGCCGAGCTGCACCCTCACAAGACTGGTCTGATGACAGCAGGGGCCTATGCTGGTACCTGGGTATATTCCTGAAAGGGGCCTTGCTTCAGACACACACAGACACAGACACACACTCAAAAGAGGCTCTACTTCATTGTGTGGGACCAGCGGCTGTGACAGAACGAGCTTATACTGTTACCTGGGTACAGTTCTGACAGGAGACACAGAGGCTGTGCTGGCTTGTGAGAGACCAGCAGCTGTGACAGCAGAAGCTGCCTGCTGCTGGCGCAGCATGAGGCTCATCCAGTGCTCAAAGTCTCGTTGCAGCTTGGTGCGGCTCTGCTCTAGCAGCATCTGCAAGTGCTCAATCTCCTGTTTCAGCTCGCGCAGCCTGGCAAAGGCTTCCTTGTAGGCTGCCTTCTCCTGCAGCTCACCACAAACACGAGTTCTTCCCATCAGGCTTTGGTAACTACTATGGAAACGCATTGTGACTGCTTGCTGCAAAGCTGCTCATGTTGTGCTGTTTTGTCATCACCCCTTGTGAATGCCCAGATCAGTAGGCAACAGCTCATTTTATTATCCATAGACACATGCGTAGAGGTGACACGGCCAAGTGCAAGTCGGGCTCATATGAGTGAGCTTGAGTGGCCCAGCATGTTGACAGACAACCAATAACAGAGGACCGACACAGCAACAGCTGTCAACTGTGCTCACAAGAGTGATATCGGAGCGCCACAATGGCCAGCCTGAGACAAATGTCATAGGCAGAGTTGCAGCGCGCACCAGCTCATGTTGCGCTTTGGCGCTTTCTTCAGAAACAGAAACAGAAACTCAGACAAAAACTGACCTGCTCGATCTGTGCTTTGGCGCTTTCTTCAGTGGGGTCTGGCTGCTGCTCAGGTTGGAAGGCGGGAGTGGGGTCGTTCAGGCTGGCCATGGATCGCTGCACCCGCCGCTGCTCAATCACCGCCTTCAGCTCACTGATGCGCTGCTTGTTGTCAGTCACCTGCAGAGATAGCGTCAGCACAAGCAGTCAGGCAGGACAACACAAACAGAGCTGAAGTGCATGGGGTTTCAGCATATGCTGCTGCATAGGGCGTGCTGCTTGGTCTGTCACCTGTGCGTGACACTGTGCTTATGCATAGGACTCTTATGGGAAGAGGCTGCTTTGGTTGCAGACCACAGACAGGCCAGATTGAACACAGCGAGAGCATTCGAATCAATAATGGAGTTCACACATGATGCAGCTTGTCACTGCCCTTCATCTCACAATTGCACAGTGCGTTAGTCATCAATTGCCTGTGCATGACAGGTGCCAAAAACTCCAAATAGGTCAAAGTGCAAAAAGTTAGGCCAAATCGGGCATGCCAACCACATGCAGGCCAGAGTACATCTGAGGCGCAGAGAAGGTGTGGCCTGAACTGCTACCGCTGCTGCTTCCTGTTTACTCACACTGTGATTGCTGCCCACTAGTGTTGCGTGGTAGTCAAATACTGCCATGGTCATGTTTGCTAACTGCTAGGGTTGGACTCACCCTGACAGCAGCATTACCGTACAGCATTCTTTATGTTGTGAAGAGTTTGTTGATCTGCTTTTTGCTTTTTCTTTCCCCTACAACACTCTTGATTACAGACAGAAAGGGCTACACGTGCCCCTGTTGAGCATCAATAGACCTTGCAATTTGTTACCACCTTGCTGCTGCTGATGATGCAACTATTCAACAGCTGTCCATTGTGTCTCATCCGTTATATACATGAATGGTATTTGGGTGGCAGTTGAATGCAAAAAGCCTTAGATGCAGTATCTGAGCACACCTGTTTGCCTAGAGCCTTAGCAGTGGTATACTTCTCCTTCAGCAAGGCCTTGTTTTCTTCAATGACCTCATTCTTGCGGTAGCTCCTCCTGTGTGGCAAAAATGGTTGCTTGGTAATGACAGTGACACCTGGAACAGTAACACAATGGCAATGCTTTTTGTTCCAAACATGAAAAGTCACCAGTGTGTCTCCGACCGAGTTGCCATGTGTGCCATGAATGCCTGCCATGCCTTCCCAGGACAAGCCTTCTTGCAGAAGCAAGATTAGCCGTGCACCTACTTAACTACAGACTGGACCAGGGTGTTTCCTTTACTACCACATAAAAGAATCTATTGACCATAACACTCAGATTCTAGTCATCAATGTTTGTTAGCCATACTTTCCATCCTGATGGGAGTCTCCACATCCAGCAGTGCATGGCTTGACCTTGTGCCAGCACTTGTGCCCCCTTGACGCTCATGCTATGAAACTTGGAGTGTGACACAACCGTGATCAAATGTAACGCAATGCCACCTGCCAGCTGGCTCAAGACTGATGCTGCAGCTTGAGGTGTACACGATAGATTAGGCTACAGCAGAGCAAACACATCTCTTTGCTTGGCAAAGGTCGGTAAAA
>JAABUO010003070.1_pt1 | contig 20060 bp, 17 predicted proteins | sample 5559291 | NCBI WGS metagenome assembly JAABUO01 (sample SAMN10711878, study PRJNA513372) | rock metagenome | isolation source: Antarctica rocks | place: Antarctica: Victoria Land, Finger Mt sud
TCGGCGGCCCGCAGCCCGCAGCGGCGGCGGCGGCGCAGATGTCGCGCAGGGGCGCCTGCCACGCCTCGGCCGCAGCCGCCGCCGGGTCATAGGCGGGAGGCCGCCCACCGCTGGAGCTGGCAGACATCACGCGTGCACCTGCGCCGGCCCGCATCGAAGCAGCCGGCTCTGGCGGGACTGTTCACGTTGATACGGTGCTTGCCGTTGTGTCCCTGTCGACTCGTTCATGCCGGTGGCTGCTCCGCAGGGCACAGAGGCAAGGAACGCACGCAGTGCGCAACATGCAATGCACACGCGCACGCAAAGCGCATCATGCGCAGGCTGCCTTCCTTGGGTCCAGGGCAGGCGGCCCTTCTGGCGACACATGGCGGCGGGGCCCGCAGGCGCGCCGGGCCGTTCACCCTTAGCGGTCGCCGGCAGCAGCGGCGGGAACGCAGCCACGACCTCCGCGACGGCCGAGCGGCACGCCGGGCCCGCTCGCACGGCCACCCCACCGGCGCAGCGCCCTGGGGCCGCCTGCCGCCCTGCCGCGGACCCTGCCCCGGTCGCCCGGCCGGCCGGGCAGGGCGCCCCGGGCCGCCCGCCCTGTCGCGCCGCGCATCCAGGTCCGCCAGCGCGGCCGCCTGCAGGGCGGTGCCGTCGCCGGGGTCCAGGGCAAGGGGCAGGGTTAGACTGTCCAGCCAGGCTAGCGCGGGCTGCCAGGCCGGCGCCAGCTTGTGCTCCGGAGCCAGGTCCCCAACCCACACTACACCTGCGGCGCGTTCAGGGTTGCTTTCTTGGTACGGGGCAGGTTGCTGGGGCAGTGGCCGCGGGTCGCCGAGTACGGCAAGACTGTTTCTGTGCAGGCCTGGCAGCCCGCGCTGGCTTGCAAAAAGACACAGCAGCGCCAAATGTGCTGACGCAGGCTGTGGCTGCAGGTCGCCATGCGTGTGTGCGGCCGCCGCCTGGCGCGTGTGCCAGCGCGGCAGCCGTGAGGGCCGCCCCTGCGCGGCTGCGCACCGGAGAGGCTCAGGGCCGCACGCCGCGGCGCGGCCACCAGCAGCGCATGGTCGGGCACGTAGTTCAGTACGCGCCCGGCGGCCGCGGCCAGGGCGGCGCGCAGCGCGCGCACGCGCCGCGTGGTGACCGGCGGCGCCAGCGCCAGCAGGAACTGCGGCGCGGAGCGCGCTCTCAGTGCTGCCTGCGCCTCAGCCCCGGTGATCCAATAGGGCACAGAGGCACGACAGCGCTGCTGACACCCAGTCTCTGGTGTACAACCATGATGCACCGCAGTACATACAGTGTTGCTGCAGCGAAGCAGCGCCGGCTCAGCGCAGTGAAACCGCTGTGACCATAGCTGCAGCTGCACCTGCTCTGTGCCCGCCAGGTAGCCCCAGCGCGGGTCCTGCGTGCCCTGCTCCTCCCACAGGCTGCGCCGAGGCTGCGTCGCTTGGCTGCCGGCCCACACGGCAGCAGGGCTCAGGAGCTGACTGCGGAGACGTCACGTGCGGCGCACTGCTCAGCCTCCAGTTCTCAGGTGGTGCTGCATAGCGTGCGGGATGCTGGTCCCTCCTCACGTGCACAGCGTCCAAGGCTCTGGGGCTCAGACGCGCCAGAGCAACCACATTCCCTTTTTGTGCAGCCACGGCTGCTCCAGGACCAGCGCGGGCAGGCACCTCTGCTGGGCTGTGCCAGTATCGACGGCGCCTGTCTGGAGCCATATCTTGGTGCCTGCTGAGTGAGCGGCTCCTGGGCTATCAGTGCGGGCAGCTACTGCGGCTGCCAGCAGGCACGCGACAAACTGTGCTGTGGCTCTGCCTGCCCACCCGCTCATCTTGAAACATAGTATGCTGGGGACAGGGCACCGCACACGCTCCAGCCTCCTGGCAGGCGCGCGAGCATGCTTGTGACGTTGATGTTGTGTCACCTGGGCTAGGGACGCCTCCCAACGTGCGTGATCAAGCAAGCAGTATCTCGCAACAAACGGGCAGGGACAGCCTCTGGCCGGCACTCTGGCTGCGGCCAAGCTCAATCGTGGCGGGGGCCACTGCCGAGTCAAAACCGCCCACCGTTTTATACCAAGAAACAGTCACCCTAACCCTGGCATGTGTCTGTGATGCCATTCCGCTACGTGCAGAACATGGCGGAGGCTCTTTGTTGGTTTGCAGTAACAGTCTGTCTCTTTTGCTACGGCAAATACAACATGGAACGTTAGCTTGTGGCCATGGGCCTGCAAACCAGAGAGACTGCACAGGCGGCAACTTCATGCAAAGGTCAGTGTGTGCTGATCAGGCATGCAGACTCTACATAGGTGCTGCTGGGCCGCGTCATATACAAGGGCTCCAGGCCTCAGGCTGTGAGACGTTCCGCATTGTCCTCCATGCATGCCAGAATCAGCAAGTAGCTTAGACCGACTCCAGTGGTTCACATTTGATGCGTGGGCAGGCCTCAAGAAGTGGACCAACGCGACATAGGTGCCAAAAAATGCATGCATGCATGATCTAGGCACACATCAAGCAAGCGCTCAGAGAAATCAGAAGCGATCAGAGACAGCGTGCCCGCGCAGCGACGACCACAGCAGCAGGGCGCTCTCCACCAGCAGCACAGAGAATGTGCCTGCCGTGCCTAGGAAGCGCAACCAAAACTTTTTGTCCCTGACCGCGACGCCCCAGCCGTGCGAGAGCCGCGCAGTGAAAAGCAATGTGCCCAGGGCGGCTGTGACAGGCGCAGGCGCAGCGCGTCCGCCCTCCACCAGGCCCAGCAGCAGCACTGCAAAGGGCACATACTCCGCAAAGTTGCCGTGCGCCTGCGGGCGGACGCAGGTCTAAGACCCAACAGCCACACCAAGCCAGCTGAAGCACGCGAAAGAGAGTAGGCGAGCAGCAGGTTCGGGTTTAGCCTCACGGGTGTGTGAGCTACGGCACGCAAGCACTTAAAACAAGTGGAAAGGGGATGAGTCTGCGTACGCGGATGCGTTTCTGCAGCAGCTTGTTTCCACCGTCTCCGAGAGCTATCTTGGCTCCTCTCCGAACCCGCACCACGCCCACAGACAAAGCAATGTAAACTATCATCAGCAGCGCTGCAAAGAGGCTGGTTATTGGGAGCATTGGAGCAGCCATGCTTGAGCAACGTAGCGCAAGGTCCGCCCAACCCGGGCTAGCCTTGCAATCTGAAATACGTAATGCGACTGTGCTTGGCTGTCCTTGTAATAACAGGCACAAGGCCTACAATCGGACAGCGGGACTTCTGCAGTGATCCGCGTGCAGCAGGCCTGGTCCTGGTGTCAGCGCGCAGCTGTATACCAGGACCTATCCACCGGCCCCGTTTCGGCACCCTGGATGCTGGTGGGCGTTGTGCTGGACCTGCCTCACGCCCAGGATGTTTGTCGGGCTCCCCAAGAACCTTGCAGGCTGCTGACGGCAATGCACAGCGAGAACTGATACAGCTACGCCTGCTTGTCGCTGTCTCGACCTAGCATCCGCCGCCTCGGGTTGTTGTACTACCGTTGTTGTGAACAGCCTGGTAACACGCTAGGCGCAAACGACCAATGTCAAAAGCAAGTGCAATAGCTCAGCGTGCAGGCTGAGAGGCACATTAAAGCATGCTGCAGCTCCTGCCTGTAAATGGACTCGACGTGCATATCGTGAGATTTATAATGCGCTGCACAACCAGGCACTGCCTGCATTATGGGTTGCGATGCGCTATTTAGCCTGCTACAGGCACCTGTGTCGATTCAGGGAGGCACGGAGACGCGTCGTGCATGCAGACAAGTGTGTATGTATGACATGTAGCACAAGGTACGCCTAACTTGGTGCACAATGGACGTCTAGGTGCACTTAGACGTGCATGGTGCAGTAGAGTAAAGTGCAGTGACTGTACCCAGGACAGACATGAAAGGCTTTGCAGGCATGACCCCCAGCGAGCACTCAGGCCGCAGCGAGCCCGCGCAGCGACGACCACAGCAGCAGGCCGCTCTCCACCAGCAGCACGGAGTAGGTGCCTGCCGTGCCCAGAAAGCGCAACCAGAACTTCTTGTCCCTGACCGCGAGCCCCCACCCGTGCGAGATGCGTGCAACCAGCAGCACCACACCAAGGGCAGCTATAACCGGCACGGGCGCGGCGCGCCGGCCCTCCACCAGGCCCAGCAGCAGCACCGCGAAGGGCACATACTCCGCAAAGTTGCCGTGCGCCTACGGCCAGACGCGGTGCTCACCCAAATGGCCAGGTGTGGCCCACACCAGTTGGCCAGGTGAGTGCTGCAGGGCAAACACTGCTCAGGCGCTCCGCAGCGCCTTGCACTGCAAGCGAAGCTCTCACCAAGACACGGTCTAGTGCACGTGCCTACAGCCTGAGTGCAAGGGCATGGGCCGCGAGCTTGGCGCACGCGGATCTGCTTTTGCAGCATCTTGTTGGGTGGCACCCCTTCGCCGATAGCTATCCTGGCAACTTTGCGCGTCCTCACAACAACCAGAGACAACGCCATGTACACCACAACCAGCAGCGCAGCATATAGGCTGGTTACTGGGTACATTGGAGCTGGCCGGAGTCAGGCAGCAGCTAGGAACTATAGTCTGTGGGTTGAACTGTGGTGCAAAGTCGCTTATCCTCGATCAGACTGTTACAGTGACCAGGTTGTTGCCTGCTTGGTCGAGCCAGCAAGGTGTGCTGTAGCAGCGCTCTGCTGGGTGTTGAGGCACAGCCTTACTTGATTCACACTTTGGTTGCGCTCACCTAATCGACCGAACCGCTATGTTTCCGTCAATTCCCTTGCTTGACAAGGAGCCTTTGCAGTTCGGCGTTGCGTGGGAACTGCCCTGTGGCGCCGTGCACGCCGAGGATGGTCATCAGGCTCCCCCAGGAGTTGCAGTCAGCCGTGCGGGATGACCAGCTACGGCAGGTGCGCCTGTCTCAGCTGCCTAAGTGTAAGGCACCAGCCGCCAAGGGAGGTGCACGCTGATGCATGGCACACGCCAGGCTGCTGACGCTGCGAAGAAGCGAGCAGTTGCGCAGCATGCAGACTACGAGATGTTTAAGAATATGGTGCGGATACTGGGACAAATACCTGACCGACCTCGCTTGCGCTCACTGAGACTCGCAGCACGACTGGATGCTGCATTGCGCTGCAGGTCGCCGTCGCCCACCTCCGCCCGCTGCAGGCACCCATGCTGCGCCAGAGAGGCACGGGCGCACCTCCCACAGAGGCAGACGCAGCGCCTGTAGCGCCGATGCCAACCAACCGTGCCTGACTTGCAGGCGGGAGCAGCGCGCCGGCTTGGCTGTGTCAGGCGGATGGGGTGCCAGCGTGCGCTCCGTGCGGTGCGGACAAGAGCATGTGCGCCCTCGCTCCCGCCTGCACCGCTTTGATCTATGCTTGCAGACTGGCAACAACTAGTCGCAGCCGATCTGGCCTCTGCGCCAGGTGCCTTGCGCCACGCGCGGGCCCGCCGCAGAGCCTGGCGGCGCTGCAGCGCGCATGGCGGCGCTGCGCCTGCGGGCCGGACGAGCGGGCGGCGCTGCTGCGCGCGTGCGGCGCGGCGCAGCTCGCCGCCTGGCTGCGCCGCGACCTGCCGCTGGATCTGCTGGACGGCGCGCTGCAGGCGCTCGCGGCCGGCCTCGCGCCAGCCGATGGCCGCGCCGCGGCGAGGGCGGCTTTCGCAGCAGACGTGCTCGACGCCTTTGCAGGTGCTGCTTCAAGGGCCAAGGCGAGGCGAGCCTGGCGTGCCGAGAACGCTCAGCCACGCGCCAAGGTGCCGCCGGACTGCCGCGCGGGCGCTGAAGCCCGGCGCGGCGCGGCGCAGGCGCGGCCGGGGCCGCGCTCGCGTTCAAGCTGCTGAGCGGCGAGGCGCGGTGCGCGGCTGGCGCGTTGCTGGCTGCGTGCCAGCGGGCCGGCGCCCGCAGCGCGCCGCAGCTAGCGCGCCTGGCGGGCCTGTTTGGCGTGCCAGTGCCGATGGCCTGCGTGCAACTCCAAGCAGCGCATGTTGCGCACTGAACCCGCTGTAGACAACATACGGTCTGGTACACACGCCCCTCTCAGCCTAGCTCGCCACCAGTTACCTTTCGTGCTGACCGCCCCTGCTGGGGCACAGCTTCAAAGCTGGGGTGCGCACAGCACCAAGCGCCGCATACTACAGTGTTAGCCCTTTACTGGCAATACGCTCAGTATCGCCTGCGTGAACGCGCGGCCAGGTACGAAGAGCACTGCGCACTGTGGCACTATCGCTACCAACCCCAACAATATCTTGCAGCTATGATAACTACCTTAGCAGGCGGGTTGGAGGTCAATGCCAAGGAAATACAGGTCCTTATTTGTGCTGTGCTGCATCTGCGCTATTTGTGTGAGAGTGCCGAGCGAGCCATTGGCCACCCGGCGATGTACCCACCACTGGAGGAACCAAAACCCCACTGCCAATCCGTGCAAATCCTGAGACTGAAGGGATAGAGACTGTGCCAAGAGTGCACCTAGCTCCGATTTGGACGCTTGAGTACAATCTCAGCCCACTGCTGGACTGCTGCACCTAGCCCGTGCCCCCTGGCCCTTGCTTTGATATGTAATGGCTGCATTGGCGCTCTGAAGTGTCCCCCCACGCCCTGCTGCCCTGCTGGGGCAGCCAGCGCCTTGCTAGGGCCGCCGGTGCCGTGGGATGGCCGATGAGGTGCCCGGCCCGGCGGAGGAGACCGTCCCCGAGGAGGAGCAGCAGCAGAAGCAGCGAGGGGTCGTGAAGGTGGGTCAACGGGCTGTCCCTGGCGGCCTTTGCTGCGGCCTGGCGCTGTGCTGAGCTCGGACGTGCCAATGCGTCGCAGTGGTTCAACAGCAATAAAGGCTTTGGCTTTTTAAGCAGCGACGAGGGCGGCGACGACCTGTTCGTGCATCAGGTGCACCCGCGATGCGCCTGGCCCGCAGCGGCTGCAGGCACTGAACGGCGTGCCTGCTGCGTCAGGCCCTGCTGCTGTGCCCGGGCCCGGCAAGCCTGGCTTGAGGATAAGCTTGCACCTCAGCGGGTGCCTGCACTGTGCGCAGAGCAGCATAGATGCAGAGGGCTTCAGGAGCCTGCGGGAGGGCGAGACTGTGGAGTTCTTTGTGGAGACCGGCGAGGACGGCAGGATGAAGGCAGTGAAGGTTACAGGCCCCGGCGGCGCACCCCCGCAGGCGCGGTCCCCGCTGTGCGCGGGCACAAACCCCGCTCGCCTGGCCGCAAGCGCGCGGCGCGCCGCTGCAGCGCAGACGCGCTTGCTGTGCCTGGCGCCCAAAATGCAGACGTATATAACAAGTTGCGCCGCGCCCGCTTTGGCGCCGCTGCACCGGCGCTCGCCGCGCCCCGGACGGGCAAAGCCGCTGCAGCGCCCTATCGGCGGGCCGCCCAGCGGCCTCTGTCGGCAGTTACTGCTGCGCGCGCGAAATGCCCGCTTTGACGCGCCCGATGCGCGCCCAAGTGCGTGCTCACCTGCATCATGCAGCCGTGCAGGGCGCGCCGCGGAGACCGTACCAGGGCGCGCACGAGATGGGGCCGATGGCAGGACCAATGGGGCCGCCGGCGATGATTAGCTATGGCTATGGCCAGCCGGTGGTCTACCACCCGGGGTACGCCATCCGCGGCGGCTTTGCTGGCGGGCGCGGCCGAGCGCCGCCGTTCATGGGCCGCGGCGCGTTCAACGGCGGGCGCGCCCCGTACGGCGGGCGCGGCCCGTACGGTGGGCGCGGCATGTACATGGGTGAGGGCGGCATGCCGGAGCGGCGGCCGCCGCCCGGCACGCCCGGCATCTCCAGCGGCTTCCAGGCGCGGCTCCCCGTGTGAGGCCTGTGCACTGAAATGATCCTCGTCGTCTTCCCTACCCAAGCGCGCATGCTCCGTTGCTGAGCCTGGCAGCGTAGCCGAGGCCCACTGGCGCGGCACGGCCTGTGGCCCGCTGGAGCTGGTGCGTCTAGTCACGCGCCTGCGGCCGCCGCCTGCTGCGGGGCGCTCGCCCACTGCCGAGCAGCGCAGCGTGCATGTTGCAAGGCTTGGCCGGCTTTCGAGGCGGAGCTCGGCTGCCTAGCCGCGCGCCGGGCCAGGCAAGCCCAAGCCGGCATGCGGGCTGGCTGCGCAGGGCATGCATGCGACGGCGCGGCCTTTCGCGCCGGCAGGTGGTGGTGCACAACCTGCCGTGGAACTGCACCTGGCAGAACCTGAAGGACGCCTTCGCGGAGAACACGCAGAACATCGAGCGCGCGGACGTGATCACCGACAGCACCGGGCGGTCACGGCGCGCCCCCTCCCAGCGCCGCCATTCGCCGCTGCACCTCACATATCGATGCGTTTGCACGCCGGGCATTGAAATGGCGTGAAAGCCCGCTAGGGCGTAACCAGCCCTGTGGTGTGCGTCACACAAGAGGAGCTGCCACCTGCATGCCCTCTCTGCAAGAGAAAGGCCTTCCTGCCCATGCGTGCTACTTTGCCCTGTCGATCATGCTGATGCTTGCTGTTCGTTATGGGGCATGCCCCGCGCGCTCCATGACAGGTGGCACCGCGGCCTGCCAGCTGTCCGAGCGGGCGCGTGCCCGCGCTCGCAGGGGGTTTGGGACCGTGCGCTATGCCTCCAAGGAGGACGCCGAGGCGGCGGTGGAGGCTATGAACAACGCGCAGATCGGCGGGCGCACCGTGACCGTGCGCATCGACCGGTATGCATGAGCGCAGCCTCGCCGCGCGCTCTGCGCCTCGTGCGGCCGCGTCCTACCTGCGCGGCGCGGCATCACGTTGGCGCGCGCTCGAGGCGCTGCTGCCCGTCCTTTGACGTGCCTGCCAGCCTGGGCCGCTCGGCGGCGAGTGCCCTGCCGTGCGGGGTACCCTGTCAGCGGGCACACAGCGGCTTGTGCTCGGCTGCCGGCGGCGCTGGGCGCGGCTGCGCGCCGCAAGGGAGGGGGCTGCGGGCCTGAGTTTGGCTGCATAACCTACTCGCATGTCTGCAGCGAGCCGGTTTGCCAAAGGTTGGGCGTGGACGAGATGGGGGCTGCCTGGGTGGCTGTGGGGCTGGGCCTTGCCGCGCGGCTGCTGAGGGCCAGGGCCTGGAACCCTATCATTCAGGGTCTGGTCGCCCCGGCCGCTCCAGCGCTGCTGTGTAAAAAGGCTCGCCCGCGCCGCGCGGTCGAAGGAGGAGAGGCTGGAGGAGTGTGGGCTGCCTGCTGGGGATGTGAGCGGGGGACATGCGCTGTTTGGCGGTGCCTGGGCGCAGGCGCCGCCTGTGCCCCAGGCAGGCGGGACCGACCATGTACGCTACCAGACCTGCCGCCGTTGCCGCGCCGGGGTGCCCGCACGCGAGGCGCATGCCACTTTTGAGGGCCAGTTACCCTGACCCAGCCCATTCGCTGCCATTTCATTAGCCTTGCCTGCCCCTCCCCCAGGCCCCGTCCCGCCCGACCCTGGGACCCCGCTTGTGCCGAGACTGCTGCGCGCGCCTGCTGGCGGAGGGCCCGAGGCCGCGGCGCAGGTTGTGCGCTGCGCTGCCCGCCGGTGGAAGCAGGGTGCGGGAGAGGGCGGGGCGCGCCCGGCTTTCGGAGCCTGTGAGGGGCCTGCGGCCCTGCGTGGCCCCGTGAGTTTGCGCGCCGGTGCAGCACGGCCCCGCTGGGCTGGGTTTCTGGCGGGGGGGTGGTAGGGTGGGGGCGGACCAACGGGGGCCCTGTAGAACCCCGGGCGAGACGCTGCAAGGGCGGGGTCTAGTGCAGTACCATAGAGCGTGCGGCGCACCAGGGAACCTCCTGGCGCCGCAGCATCTTGCCGTACCGTCTGTCATAGTCGGCGCGGAATGTCTGCCCCGCGTCTGCGCGCCGCGGCGGGTCCCGCCACGGCACGATGTGCCCGTCTGTAAATCCTGGTGTGCCTGGTGTGCCAGAATAGTGGCACTGCCCGCCTCTCAATGGCCTGAGCACTGCCCGCCTCTCAAACTTTCTTTACCATATGCGCACAACACTGCGCAAGCCGCACACTGCAGCAATGCACAGCACAGGTGAAGCGTGCCATTGGTGCCATTGGTGCGCCCCAGCAGCTTCTGGGAGAAGAGGACACTGAGTCGATGCACACCTGTGCTGCATGCACCACATGCCACCATCCTTGGTTGCACAGAACCTGATGACACAGACCCAAAAAATTGACAGGAGCCAAACAACAGAGGCCTAGCCGAAGCATGCAGAGCTGAGCATCACATCAAGCAGCGCCGCCGTCGCGCGGGCTTCGCCCGTACACCGCGTCCTCGGAGTGCTCGCCCATGCCCTGCGCGGGGTTCAGGCGGAAGCGGAACCCCGGGCAGGCCACGATCTCGGTCAGCCGCGCGGCCGCCACGTACGCGTCCAGCAAGTCCTGGGGTCCCCCGCACGCGCAGCCAATGATGCCGTTCCAGTGCGCCTGCACGCGCTCCACCTGCCGCCAGGCAAAAACCCTCGCTGACATTCGGAACGAAAGCAGACTGCTGTATATCGCTTGGCTTGGCGTCTATCAGGCTCTTGGCACGGGGCGAGCGCTCGCACGCTGCAGGAAAGGGGGTTGTTGCCGGCCGCGCGGCAGAGGACGCGCCCCGAGAGCGGCGCGATGCGCGCGCCCCCGGAGGCTCCCCTGTGCGCGGCGCCCGCCGGGGGCCCTACGCGCGCCTGGCCGAGGTCGCTGCTGAAGGTGTACATGACGGTCATGGGGATGGTGAGGCAGTCGCCCGTCTGCCACGCATGGCCCAGCTTCGGCCCCGCGGCCTCCTCCTCCTCTTCCCCTTCCTCCTCCTCGCCCCCGCCGCCCCGCGCCTCCCAGGGCCCCGCGCCGCGGGGGCGCGCCGCAGCAGTCGAGCCCTGCGCCATGCCCCCGCCCTCCCAACCAGGATCGCCAGGCGCCTCCCCGCCGCCGCCGCTGCCGCCGCATCCCAGCAGGCGGAGCGAGTCCGGGATGAGCGGCAGCGGGGGGCCCGCGGGGTCGGCCAGGGCGGCCAGCGGCGGCAGGAGGTGCGGCAGCAGGTCCGAGCCCGCGCCCAGCGCCAGGCCCAGCCGGCGCGCGGCCCCGGACACGGGCGCGCCCACGCCCGCCGCGTTGCGCAGCAGCGCGTCCCAGTCGCGCGCGCTGCCTGCGGCGCAGCCGACGCCTCAAGCGCACAACACTTGGCAGGGATGTGGGGGGGCCTGCATCAGTTCAGATCCTGGCTCATAAGCGCGACCAGAGGATGCCAGGCTCTGCGGCAGGAGGCTGGTGAGGCGTCGCAGGAGCCGTCCGGTATGGAGGCAGGCATGCGAGGGCATGCACCTGGCGCATCCTCAGGCGGCGCAGCGCCTGCGGCCCGCGCGTCCTCTCCAGCGGTCCCCAGCCGAGACCCTGGATCTTGCCCTGGCTCGCGGCCGCCCCAGACGCGCCGGCCCGGTGCTGCCGCGTACACCAGCACGCGCGCCGGTTCCGCGACCACCGTCTGCCTGCCGGGCGCGGGTGCGATGATGGTCAGACACGGCCCTTGGAGACGGCCTGCATAAAGCCGTGGCTGCGATCGATCTACTGCATAATCCAGCAGTGAGGGTAGGGTGGGGTAGGCCACGTTGCCAACGCCAACCGTACCAAGCATCACAGCAGTGGACTGCAACAGGGTCTAGCAAGCTCTGCGGCGGCAGTGACGCGAGCCCGATCCTGCGCGCCGAGCCCGGGGCCCTGGCTGCAGCGCGGGGCCTGCGCACCTGCGCCGGCCGCGCGCGCGGTCGCCGCCCTCGGGCTCGTCCAGCACGAGCTGCACGTTGACGGCCGCCAGGCGCCGGCGCAGCATCGTGGCCAACGCGCCGCCCTTGAGCGGGGGTCCCAAGGGGCTGCCAGGGGCCGCCTCCGGCATCCCGGCGCCGGCCGCAGCGCGCAGCTCAGCACGAGCGCCCCCCGCCGAGTCGCGGCCGTCGCCAGCCGGCCCGCCAGCGGCCGCGGAGCTCTGCTCGAGCCTCAGGGCAGCGGCGGTGTCAAACTCAGGGTTCGCCGCGGCCGCACGGCCGGGGAGCGGGGGCGCAGGCGCGGCGCGGCGCAGCCACGCGGCGGCAACCGCGAGGTCGAAGCGCCCGCCCGGCGCGTCGCACGCCCACACGCGCGGTGCGAGTGGGCGCAGCGCAGGGTCGCCGGCGGCGCCGAGCCCCGCGTCAGGCCCCGGCTCCGGCCCGGAAGCCTGAGCGGCGGGGTCTCTAGCCCCGCCCGCCGCACCACCGCCGGACGAGAGCGACGGGTCGGGGGCCGCATCGCCGCGCCGGTCATTCTCGCCCGGCGCGCCCGCTGCTGGCGCGCTGCTGGCGGCGACCGGCGCCGCGCCCGCGGCGCGCGCGCTCGTCTCGGCCCGCCACTCCGCCGCCACGCGCGCGGCCAGCGCATGGATGCCCTCCGCGACGCGCGCCTCCTCCGGGCCCCGGCAGCCGGCCAGCAGCCCCACGCCGCCGCGCAGGACGCCGCCGAGCATGGGGTCGGCGCACGCGCGAGCGGCGCCGCCGCGCGCGTCCGCTGCGGCGGCCGCGGCCGCCAGCGATTGCAAGTGCGGCTCGGCGTGCACGCCCGCCAGCGCCTGCGCGCCAGCCAGGCGCGCCTGGTTGGGGATGAAGCACGTTGTCACCGCGCCTTCCAGAGAGCCGCCTGGACTTGCTCTGGAGAGCTGGCGGCGGGCGCAGCTGGTATGCTGGAGGATGCTCTCCCCCTGTCGTGGCGCACCCCTCGCAGCACAGGTTAAAAACCGCGCTGCCGCTAAATACAACGAGCTCTCGCCCGTGCTGCGAGCTGTCATGGGTTGCCTCGGGCCAGACCTGACGGGCACGGGCCATGGCGCGGGCACCAGGCCAGGATCAGGGTACAGTCACAGCCCGGGCACCAGGCCACGCACACTCCAAAGGACCACCGAAGGGTCACACCAAAAGGCGCCCCCACCAGAGTGGGGGGGGACAGGGTGGGGCGGTGCAGCACCTGCATGCGGCGGCAGAGCGGCAGCAGCTCGGCGCGCCCGGCGGCCGCCGCGGCGGCCGCCGCCGCGGCCGGCGCCGGCGGCGGCCGCGCGGCGTCGGCGACCCAGCCCGCCAGGCGCCGCATCCTGGAGCCGCGCCGCGCCGCGCCCGCGCGCGTCCCGCGCGCCGAGAAGAAGCTCGGCCCCTCGACGCCGTCCTCGGCGTCAGCCTCGCCGGGCGCGGGCTCGCCCGCGCCGCCGCTGCGCGCGTCGAGGACGGCGCCGGGCGCTGCGCTCGCGGAGACGCCAGCGCCGCCGCGCGGCGCGGGCGGCGGCGCGGGCGGCGGCGCGCGGCCGGTGGCGTGCATGTGCCGCGCGAGCGCGCGGCCCTGGAACGCGTCGCGCCACTGCGGGCCCCAGGCGCTGGCGTCCGCGCCGCGCGGCCGCCGCGGCAGCGCCGGCGGCTGCGCGCCGCGCCGGCTGCCCGTCGGCAGGCGCCCCTGCGGCCCGCTGCCCACGCATGTGAGCCCCGGCTTGAATCTGTCGGCGCTCACAGCTGCCATGAGCGCGGCAGCGCTGCCGCTCTGACTCTCTGGTTGCCTGCCAAAACTCTGAGGCCCGGCCGCTACGGTCTGCGAATGGTTTTGGCTTTTGGCGCGCGCCAGGTGCATAGGGGTGGGGCGCAGAGGTGCAGGGCGCATGGGGAGCAGGGTGCGCGCCCAGCCGAACGCGTCGCCTGCGTCGCGCAGGACGGACGCCGCGCCGACGCTGGCCAGCAGCTCCGCCTCGTCAGCCTCGTCGTCCGCGTGCAGGTCCAGGTAGGCGTCGTACCAGGCCGGCCACGGCACGTTCAGGAACATGTCGGCCACGACGGACCACTCCGGGGTCGGCCTGCGCGCCGCGCGCACGCCCCCGCTGCGCGCGGTCCCAGACATAGGGGCGGGCGCTGGCCGTGCGCGCTGCGGCAGCGCCGGCGGGCGCGGCCCTCCCGCGCGCCTTGACCGGCGGTTCGGCAGGCAGGGCAAGGGCAGGGTGCAGCATGCGGGCCGCCCTTGCGCTTCTGGGGGCCCGCGCCCATGGCCGTTTCGACACAGGGCTGATGGCAGCGCTTTCACGGCGGGCAGGAACAGGCCGGGGGCGCGCCGGTGCTCAGACATGTTCAGCCAGATGTTGTAGAGCTCCGTGCTCGCGCCCGCCAGCCTCAGGCGCTGCGCAGGCGCGGAGCCAGCTCAGCGCCCCCCCCGGGTGCTGCCCCGAGCCACGCCCGCGCCCTAACCCTATCAGCGCCCCACCCGGGTGCTGCCCCGAGCTGCACCCGCGCCCTAACCTAATCAGCGCCCCACCCGGGTGCTGCCCCGAGCTGCACCCGCGCCCTAACCCTATCAGCGCCCCACCCGGGTGCTGCCCCGAGCTGCACCCGCGCCTCCCGCACAGCGCAAAACCGCCCCGACCACAACCCTGCCAGAGACCTGCTCACCCTCAAGCACATTGACTGGTATCCAGAGTGAACTGATTCCCGTGGCGGAGGTGCAGCGCAAGCTGGGCGCTCGCCTGTGACTGCGCAGTGCGCTGTCACAGCACACATGTCACGCACGCCCGCGTGTCAGAGCGGGCGGGCCACGGGCGGCGGCGGTGCGCGCGCACGCATGCGTAGTCGAACCAGCGCGCGATGCCCACGCACTCCACCGCGCCGTCCTCGTACGCGACAGCCTCCGCCGCCAGGCCTGCTCGCGCGGCCGCCCGCAGTGAGCGCTCACTGCCCCGTTGCTGGGGTAAACGGACACCTAACCATAGCACGCACCCATGGAAGCGAGCGCAGCCGCGGGCCCCGCCGGCCCGCCCTGGGCGTGCGCGCGGCGGAGCCGGTACAGGATCCACTCCATGCGGCGGTACTGCCGCTCGATCTCGGGCGGCGCGTCCGGCGCGGCCCTGACCTGGGCGCACGGGGCGGCGGCAGTCATACACGCGGCGACGGTTGAAGGCGCGGCAGCCACGCGACATGGGCGCCCTGTCAGGCTGAGCGCGCGGACGCCTTGCAGCAGCAACAGTGACACAGCGCCCGCGGGACATGAGAGGCTGCACCTGCATGGCCTTTTTATAGAGGGTCTCGGGTTCAGCGGACAGCAGATGTCATTCTTGACACACGTGAGCAGGCCGTAGCGCGCCGCTAAGACAGCGCAAGGTTTTTCTTTCAGGCGTGTCCAGGCGGGGGCACTGGGTACAGTCACGGGGAGACCTGCAAGCTGGCGGCGACCAGTGGCAGCGCAGCATCAAGAGATGGTGGGAGGCCGCGCCTCCGTGATGTCCGGGTCCGTGATGGGCTCGGTGCCTGTCGGCCACTCGGGGTCCCAGCGCGCCTCCAGCGCTGCCAGCACCTGCTTGGGCACCTGCGCTCGCGCAGCACATCCCTCAGGCCAATTTCAGCACCGAAGCAGGGTGCCCTAACACAAGCCCGCCATGTGCGCATGGCTGGTTTCCCGCGAGCGCACGCGAGCGCGCGCTTGCGCGAGCGCTCAGCTGCCGCCCGCGCGCCTCAACACCCTACCAGGGCGGCGCTGGCGAGCGAGGGAAGCGGTCGGGCGGGCGCACTGAGCGCAGGCCGCCCTGCGGCAGGGCGCGCCCTGCGGACGGCCCTCGGCGCGCGCATGCGCGCTCCAAACCCAGCCGCCCGCTCGCGCACTTAGCTGGACAGCACAGGGTGGGGTCGCTACACACTCTTAATGATGGCGGGACATGAGAGCAGACGCCGCGGGCGGGGCGCGCCGAGCGCAGGCCACCCTTGCGGTGGCGGGCCTCGTAGACGGCCGCCAGCGCGTCCATGCGCGCCTTGAGCATGGCCGCCGGCTCGCGCGGCTTGCCGCGCTCGCGCGGGTCCGGCGGCAGCCGCCCGCCCGCCTCCAGCACGTCGAGCGCCGCCGCGACGCGCGCGTCCTCCAGCACCTGCTCCTCGTCCTGCCGGGGGCGCGCCGGCGCCCGGTCCTCAGGCGCAGCGTTCCATTCAAGCGTGTTTGCGGCGCGGCGCTTGCGTGCATCTGACGCACGACAGCCCTCACTGCATCACTGCCTTTCATGGGAAAACCCTGGCATGAGCAATGCGCACACCTGGGTGTGCAACTAAGCCACATTTTGAACAAGGGTAAGACCCTACCCTACCCTATCTGAGTCGCCGCACCCCAGGGAAGTGCTCGTCGTCGGCGCCCATGTTCATGCTGCTCTCGCGCTCCTCGCCCGGCGGCTCGGCCAGGATGCGGCGGCGCCCCGCCGCCCCGCCCGCGCGCTGGGCGCCCCCCGCGCCGCCGGCGCCGCCGGCCCCGCTGGCGCCCGCTGCTGCGCCCCCGCTCACGCCGCCGCCGTCCTCGCCGAGGTCGCACTCGCCCGCGAGCAGACCCCGCCAGACTGCCTCCGCAGCCTGCACGCCAGGCTCCGCGGCCCCGCTGGCGCGTGGGCGCGCGCCGTCGCGCGCACCGGCGCGCGGCGCGCGCGGCTGCAGGTAGGGCGCGCGGGGCGGCGCCGCCGAGCGGCCGTCCCAGGACACGGCGTCCAGCACGCCGGCCTCCTCGAAGAACTGCCGCACGGCGTCTGGCATGTCCACGCTCGCACCCGCCTGCACACGGGCACACATTGACACATGCTGAAGGCCATGATTCTGTCCACTACAGGTCTGGGTCAATGCTTCAGCATGTACGCATATGGGCTGTCGCCTCATCCTCACCTCACGACAGCCGTGCTCGCATGTTTCCAAAAAACATGAAAAAAGGCTCAAAGTTGAAAGGGCACCAATACCACGCATTGGCAGCACTTGTTGCCTGCCCGTACTAGAACTGCGCGCAGGCACCCGCGCTCGCTCGCGCCTGGTCGAGCGGCTGACTCGCGCGCTCCATGGTCGCGCTGGCCGCCTGCAGCGCAGCCTGCAGATCGGCGCGCTCGCGCGCGTCCATCCCCGCCGACTGCTCCGCCAGCGCTGCGAGCTCCGCGGAGAGCCGCGCCTGCTCGGCGCGCAGCCGCGCCAGGCGCTGCGCCACGCCCTCGCCCGCCACGCCGTCGCCCGCCCCGCCGCTGCCGAGCGGCATGCGGCCGAGCGTAAGAGCCTAGCACAAATCCAAGTCGTTCGACCCGAAGGCTGCGAGCTTGAGCCCTTCCATCTGGAACCTTGCAGTGCTTGCAGCCAGGTCCGCTGGCGCGTCAGACTGCACAATTGGCTGCGCCTGCTCAGTGTGAAGCTGCGGCTTGCACTGCATGGCGCTCTTGCCTGCCCCGCCGCTGCTGAGTGGCGTACACCTTTTATCATCCTGTTACAACGTATTGCAGCATACACATGATGCACTATTTACCAACGGTCTGCAAGCTGTCTGCAAGCTGTGTGTCACTGCCGCTCAATGCAAGACACTCTGTCACATACCCAGTGCCCGCATATCAGCAAGCAAGTAAACAGCGCTTGGAGAGCAAACGGTTGTGCTGGCGTACCTCGGCATACTTGTCGCGCCGCCTGATGCCTTGGCACGGGAATGGCCATGCTTGCGCTGACCTGTGCAAGGATGCACAGAGACAGTCAGGTGAGTGACGCAACACAGTTATCCCGTCGCCATGGTGTTGCAGTTACCTGCGCAGATGCGATGGCTGGCGGGCAGCCGCAACTGTAGTGCAACGCCTGCATGCCCGCACTGCTTTGTTGACAGTGAGCCGCTTGCCATACAGGCAGTGGTGGAGGCAAGCGCTCCGGCCGAGGCCCGAACTCCGGGAGCCTGGGCCCTGCTGAAACCCCTGAGCAGAGTGCCAGCGCAGGTGGCAGAGGGCCAACGCGGAAAGGGAGGCAGCCAGGCAGAGCGGGGCGGCAGCGGTGCCCGATGTAGGAGCAAGCCATGGGGTTGCAAGGCTTCAGCTCCAACAGCGGCAGCTGCAGGAACTTGGCGGCGCTGATAGACGATGACTACGCCGGGGGCGTCGATTTGTCGGCGGGCGGGCCGCTGTCGTTCAGCACCGTGCGCGGCCGCACCTCGCGGGCGTCCCTGGACAGCGCGGACGCGAGGAAAAGCTCGCGGTGAGCTGGATAGGCAGGCGCTGTGCGGCCTGTGCAGGATGCGGGCAGCACAGCGGCCTCCTGCTGGCCTGCGACCAGCCCTGTGCGGCAGGCCGCGCTGGCGCCGGCTTGAGCCTGCCGCATAGCAGACCAATGCCTGAGCGGTTTGGCCGCTAGGACCCATGCCAGCCTTGCTTGCTGAGCGCGGCGTGCTCGTACGCCCTTGTATTCAAGTATGGTCACAGTGTGGCAACACGGCTGCCCGCACGCCCGGCCTGGCTCGCAGAGGAGCAGGCGTAGCTGCCAGGCGAGCGGCGCGTGTGCATGGCCCGCGGCTCAGCCAGGCCGCCTGCCGCGCAGGGTCATATTCGTGTCCAACCACCTGCCCATCCGCGTGACGCGCAACGAGGAGACCAGCGCCTGGGAGTTCGCCTGGGACGAGGATGCGCTCATCGCCCAGGCGCAGGCGCGGCGCCCCCCAGCGCCGCCGTGGTTGCGCTCGCCGCCGCGGCCGCTTGCCGCGCGCTGCTGTGCGCCGCCGTGGTAACATAAGGGGCCTGTGCGGCCGGCTGACCCGCGCTGACGGCGCAGGAGGGCGTGGGGGAGGACACGGAGGTGCTTTTCGTCGGCTGCCTGCCGGTGGATATCGAGCTGAACGAGCAGGAGGCGCGCTCCCGCACACCTGTCTGGCACCACTCATGTCCGATCCTTGCGCGGATGCGCGTACAGCGGAGCGAGCACGCCGGCCTGCCCCCTTCCTTGCCTGCTGCGCACCTGCGGACAGGCAGCGGGGCGGCGTCCCTGCCTGCCTCCTGCGCGTGTTGCTGCGTTTCCGGAGGCGCAGCAGGGCGAGCAAGAGTCGCAGGCCTGCAGACCATGTGCATGCTCCTGTGTTGCGGAGGCGCGGCAGAGCGGGCAGGTGATGCAGGTCTGCCAGACCCTAGGGGTTGCAGCATCTAGCGTCACTGCAGCACGGCGCGCAGCTGGCCGCACTACAGCTCTCCACGGTCTTCAGCTGCTGGCAGAACCTGGGGGTCTGTAGAACCTACCGTGACCGGGGCGCCGCGCACAGATCCTTGCGCTGGAGCTCTTCACCGAGCACAGCTGCTGCTTAACCCTGTAGGTCTGTAGTGCCTGGCGTGACTGGGGGCACGGCGCGCAGATGGTCGCGCTGGAGCTCTTCACCGAGTTTAACTGCTGCGTCGTGTTCCTGGGCGCGGACTTGAAGGAGCGGTATTATAAGGGTGCGGCTCCTTGGCATTACCGGGTGCAGCGCGCACCGCTCACATAAAAGCACTCCTGCCCGATGTCAGCAGCAGCGCGCCTGCTGCGTGGCTCGCGCCGGGCAGTGCCATGCTGGCGCGCTGCGCTCATGCTGTGCCGCACTGTTCAGGGCCATCCACAGTGCGCCTGCTGGCTTGTGGCCGGCACTGTGTTGCGGCAGCCGGGTGCAGCGAGCGCCTGCATCGTAACGGGCAAGCGCGCTCACTCACCTGCGCTCTGTTGGGACCGTTGCAGGCTGCACTGCAGAGCCTCTCTCGTAGTGGAGGCAATAAAGCGTAGTGGAGGCAATAAAGCGCGCCCTCTGCACACCCTATAGGCCTGCCATGGCAGCCGCCCTGCCACTGCCCGCCTCCGCGTGCGGGGGATGCTCTGTCAAGAGCGTGCCGAGCAGACTCAGGTCCGCCGGCTGCGCGGCAGGCTTCTGCAAGCAGCAGCTCTGGCCCCTCTTCCACTACCTGCTGCCGCTGTCGCCTGCCAGCAGCGGCCGCTTCGACCCGGACCTCTGGCAGGCCTACGTCAAGGCCAACAAGGCGCGCCGCGCGGCCCGCGCAGGGCCCGTCCGGCCCGCGCCGGCGGGCAGCCTGCATCCGACACCTCTGTGTCGTGCCGAAGCGGCAGAGTGGCAGCTGCCTATGAGCGGGCCGGTGCCCGAGCATGTCGACCCGCCTGTGGCCCCGCTCTGCATCTGCTGCAACTGCGGCGGCGCCCTGGTCTTGTGCTGCGCGGCGGGCGCCCGACCAGCCGCGCTGAGCGCGCGCGCGGCCGGCCGCGGGGCGCGCGCAGGCGTTCGCGGACAAGCTGGTGGAGGTGGTGGCCATGGACGAGGACTACGTGTGGGTGCACGACTACCACCTGCTCGTGCTGCCCTCGCTCGTGCGCAAGCGCTTCC
>JAABUO010003072.1_pt1 | contig 20056 bp, 18 predicted proteins | sample 5559291 | NCBI WGS metagenome assembly JAABUO01 (sample SAMN10711878, study PRJNA513372) | rock metagenome | isolation source: Antarctica rocks | place: Antarctica: Victoria Land, Finger Mt sud
ATGTAACTGGTCCTCAATAGCTTGGATTTGCGCATCCGACATGGCTACTGCGATTAAAACCATTTGCGAGTCCGCACCGTGCTCTGCTTGTGACAACAGATCCGACGCGACAAACGCCGGGTCGGCGCTCTTGTCAGCGATGACGAGTACTTCAGATGGGCCGGCAGGCATGTCGATACTCACCAACGCAGACACGTCATTCTGTATGTGCATTTTGGCAGCAGTCACAAACTGGTTGCCTGGCCCAAACAGTTTGTCGACCTTTGGTATCGATTCCGTGCCGTAGGCCATGGCTGCAATCGCCTGTGCTCCACCGGCCATGACGATTCCTTTTGCACCAACCTTGTGTGCTATGTATACTGTCTCTGGATTGATCGTTCCATCTTTTTGGGGAGGTGAAGCGTAAATGATGGATTGACATCCAGCAACCATTGCCGGAACTCCAAGCATCATTGCCGTCGAAGGTAAAACAGCAGTCCCCCCCGGCACGTAAAGTCCAACCCGGCTTATAGAACGGGCGAAACGAGAACATACGACACCCGGCATCGTCTCCACTCGTAGAGCTTTCAAATCAAGCTGAGCATTGTGAAATTTTCTGATATTTTCAAACGACAGGTCTATAGCATCTTTCAAATCGCTCGGTAACTTCATAAGCGATTCGGGAAAGGGGGCGTGAAGCATTGAAGTAGTGAGGTTCACTCTGTCAAATTTGGCTGTAAGTCCTTTCAGAGCTTCATCACCGCCTGATTTCACCGCATCTACTATAGGAACCACCAATTTCATAATGTCTGCCGTGTTTTGAACAGGCCGTTGTAACCTTTTCAACAGGTCTTTAGGAGAAAGGTCCTTTGAAACACATCGATTCATCGTTATTCTTTCATGTGCCCCCTTCAGAGAGCTTTGCTCATTATCGATTTTGCTCTCCTTCAATTTGTATTGCGGTTTTGCATCGCCTCTTCTCCGAGAGACTTTTTTCGCCTTCAAATCAAGGTCATACTCGATATCATCCAAGGAGACTCCAGAACTAATTGCCTTCACCATTGTGAAGTATAGTAGATCGGCCGTCTCCCATGTTACTTCGTCTCGAGACTGTGCACCGCATAATTCGTCCGCTTCTTCTCTAATCTTAGCACTCAATAGCGCTTTGTCTCCAAAGAGTCGTTTGGTATAACTCTCATTGGGTGCATTATGTAGACGGTTCTTCAATGTCTTTTCTAGTGCTTTAAGGCCTCTTTGTGGTCCAAAGCATGTCATGGTCTTTAAATGACAAAATCCTTCCCCAGACTGTCGTACATTGAAGAGTAGGCAATCCCTATCGCAATCCAAAGTGATACGGACTACACTTTGAGTTGCACCAGAAGTTGCGCCTTTGTACCATAAACCTCGTTTTCGCGAATGATATACGCCGGTCCCGGTTCGTATAGACTCTGCCAGTGATTCTGGTGAGGAGTAGACAAGACCCAAAGCTACCCCTTGTGGATCAGCAACAATAGTAGCGAAAAGCCCGTCTGGACGGTCTGAAGAGAGAACACTCAGGTGGAGTTTGGTAATTGAGAATGTCGAGGAAATATCGGTGGAGAGTAGTTGTGAGGGGATTATAGGGACGACACCACTTTGAACGGCCGCAATGGCCTCTTCCTGTGTTGAAGCTGGCATGAAACGTAACGGCGGTATGCCATCGTGGGGTTGTGCGTCCAACCCCTTGACATCTGAGACCATGTACCCGAAGCAGTCGTCTTGCTGGGCGTCCTTGAGAATAAGTCGATCCAATGGTATGTTTTCAGACTGTTTTAGGGGCGCCAAAACAGCATGCGCGCCCGCATTGAGCACCGTAGTAATGGCTTCTTCAGTCAATTCACTCACGTCGACATATATGTCATCTCTTGACATTCTTACATGACGACATATAGCATCCACATCTGCGTCACTGCCACTTGCTGCTATCAATCCAGCTCCGGTGTAGCCTTTGATGCATTCGCCAGCCTGTATCTGCTGCAGTAGAAGTATCATGCTCTTTCTCCAATCTGACACCGAAATTTGGATCCGATCGGTGAGTCAATCAATAGTGACCACGACGACGACGAGGATGGCGGGCGAGATGAACGAAGGAAGACCAAAGGACGCGCGTCTGCTGCATCTGATCCTCACTTCGCTGAATGTGCAGAGCTACGACGAGCGAGTGCCGGTCATGCTGCTGGACTTTGCCTATCGCTACACGGCAAACGTGCTGCAGGACGCCCAGATCTACGCCGAGCATGGCCGAGCGAGCGGCAATGTGAATGCAGAGGACATCCGTCTGGCCGTGCTCTCCCGCATCAACCACTCCTTCCGCGGACAGCAGCCCAAGGAATTCCTGCTTGAGATGGCGGCCGAGAGGAATAAGAAGCCGCTGCCACCGGTGGAGAAGCAATTCGGTCTACGCCTGCCGCCAGACAAGTACTGTCTCCTCGGCAGCACCAGTCAGATGGACTAACTGTTGTACACACAAACACACGGATTAAGATGGTTTTACGTGTATATATACACACACCCGTACAGCTCATGTCGACTGCCTCGTGCTCCGTACGTAGGACTCGCGGGCGTCGTCCAGGTGCTGGGGCGTCAAGTACTGCCGTAGACACTCCTTCATTACCCTCTTCTCCTGGGTGCAGGCCCATGCAACGCTGAGCGTCCTCCCCTGCGCACACGCCGCAAACTGCTTCATGGACTCGTTGCACTTGGTGTACGCGTTCTTCTCGTACATCGTGCGTACTTTCTCCTCGTCATGCGGTGCGAGTGAGTGATACTGCTCCGGCATTGCACTCGACAACGACGAGATGAGCACGTTGAGGAATAGCGTCCAACGACGAAATCACAAAGAGCGCGCCCAGCCACTCGAGCGTCAACGAAGGGGCTTGCTTGAGAAGCACAAGGATTATGTCTTGCGTGCACGAGACTACAAAGCCAAGCAGACTCGTCTGAGGAGTCTTCGTGGGAAGGCGGAGGAGCGCAATCCCGATGAGTTCTACTTCCGCATGGCCAAGGAGAGCGTCGTTCGTGGCCGTCCGCTGGTCGAGAGAGGAAACAAGACCTTGGATGATGAGCAGATGCGGCTGCTTCGAACGCAGGACGCCGGGTATGTTCGGACCCTGATGTCACAGGAGCAGCGAACTATCGAGCGACTGGACCGGGTCAAAGAGGGACATGGCAAGCATGTTGTGTTTGTGGATTCCGTGTCAGATGTCGCCTCCTTCGACCCAGCATCCTACTTTCAAACCCACCCCGATCTGGTAAGCAGAAGAATGAATCGACCAACACTGGATCAATTGACCGCGATTGACTACGAGAGCAAGTCAGTGCCGTATGCAAAAGCCAAAAAGCAGCTTCAAACAGCTCGCGCTAAAGCCGTGCGTCAGTTAGAAGACCACGTGAAGAGAAAAGACAAGCTCAAAGATATTGAGAAGGAGATGGAATTGCAGAGAAACCTGTTGACGAAAGGAGAGCGCCAGAAAACCGTTTCAGAAGAGGGAAAGACTATATACAAATGGAAGCAGCAAAGAAAACGTTGACCCTGGTTCTCCTTCCCAACTGTATGCATAAAATTGTGTAGATATCGTAAGTGAGATGCAATAGAGATCGTGTGACATATCCTCCAGACGCCTTTCATGCCGCTTCTTACCCAAGTAAGTGGGTGCAACGGTCGTTGACCACTGCTGATGCTAGAAAGTACACTTCATAGCCTGAGACGCAAGCGACTCACTCGGACAATACGGGCATTTGAATCGCTGAGAATGATTCTTGCTCAGCTTTGCAAGACTCTCCTTCGCAACCACGTGGCCACAAGGCATCATCATGGGAGGGTTCTCCTCAGTTGTCTGTTCTTTGCTCACGGGGCAAACAAAGATGGAGTGGAAGCCATATCTAGCTGGCAAAGGTATTTCGACGGGCAATTCATCTTGTGAAGACCATTCCGTTCGTTTTTCTTTCATGATTGTAGCCATTTTCAGGAGCTGCGGCAGGGCAATGGTTCCAGCCGTAGCAGCTATCTGTAATGGAGACTCTGCGCTGAGGCCCAAAAGTGAGCAAAATTCCCGGGTAAATGATTCTCCTGCATCAGCCCATGTGTTTGCCGAGAGGAAGATGGACGCATAAGGTGAGGATTTGAGACTGGACGAGTATAGAAAAGCACACATAAGCTTTTGTATCTCTCCAAGGTACTTTGCCTGGAAGTCACCAAACTTTGACCGAGCATATTGCAGCGCATCCTCCGGTGAGCTTTCCAAAAACAATTGCACAAACTGCAAGCGATGTAAATCGAATTCTAAATGGCTCCCTCTATTCTCCAAGGCCTCCCTTTTCGACGCTGCCCAGCTTATTGCTGGCTCTAAATTGTGGTGCCGCATAGGATCGAGTATCTCATACATCTCACTGAAGTCAGACTGAAGAGAAGCTGGCACATGGATGCCCGCGGCAGTAACAAATTCATTCGCAATATTGAATTCGCCTTCGCGTATCAAATGCATGGCGACAGCACGGCTCACTAACCCTTCTTTGCCTTTGAACGCTTCAGTATTATTCACCAACGAGAGATCCGCTTTGTAGTACTTCTCAATAGACTTGCCATACTTATTCAAGCCGTTATAGATCTCTTTTTGATTGTCATTGAGTTGAGTGATACTTGACGTGATTTTGGTCTGCAAGGAAGCTATCAGATCACCTGCATTCGCCGGGTCCTGCTCGAGAAGAGCTTTGGTCTCTTGAAGAGCAGCAAGGAGCTCGTCTACATTTCCCTCGCAACTTCCAAGATTAGCCCGCTTCTGTACTTTCGAGAATTCGCGAACGATGTCGTCCATGAGACGAGCCTACGCAATAGACAACTTCGAGAAGAGTAATAAATCACCCGAAATAGATGTTACGGAGACTTTGTATTTACAAGGTGCTATCTCTGCTTATGGAGTTGAGCAGATTACATTCCAAGTCCAGCAAATCCACCGGGTGCAGCTCCTCCGGCTGCAGCTCCTCCGGCTGCTGCGTTCTGACCACCGATTTTTTGCATGTGCTAGATCCTCAGTCATTGTAGATTCTCACACTTACCTCTCCCACTATCCTATTGACTTCAAAGTACTTCAAAACGCACCTGTCAATGCAGACTGATTCTCCCTTGTTGAGTTCCCCTTCACCATACCTGGCAGGAATACACTTGTTATGGCAGGAATCAACTAATCTATCCCGTCAGAGAAATGCCGTTAGTATATGCGAACCTATTGAACATATCCGTGACCATGTCAAGCTCAGTTTCAGCTGCTGCTAGCTTCTGAGAATCTGCTGGTTCATTTGGCTTATTGCCAAAACCGAACATAGACATGAGGAGCAAACGGTCAATGCCAAGTAGTACACGTTTTGGTTGGAATTTGCTTCTTGTGTTCTCTGTCCAGATTTGAGCGAGTGGTTTTCGCCTCTGGATTGAAATTCAACCACAATAGGCAAGAGTGTAGACGAATGAAATGTGCACGTAAAAGACTATGGTAAGCAATGATGAGTTGGTCAATGTTATTAAGACAGACTTTTTATTAAGACAGACTTGTGATTTTCAATTAAACTAATCTTCTCTCTGAGCTTACATATACTAATCCACCACAGAGTAATGGGCATTGGTAGAATTCAGATCTGCTCAGTATGTCGAAAGCTCCTACTCCCCTCTCGCAGACATGTTTCCATCAACCCCTTGGCCACACAACGCAACATCCCACCACCTACCAGAGATGGGGCTATGTTCCGTGCTTATCCTCGCCTAGAGACAAATCCATGCGCATGTTCACTAAAACGCTTCCGAGAAACGTGGGACACAAAACTCAAAAATGGAGACCGTGAAGATGCCAAGTTTATATTACGCGGCAGAGTGAAGTCGGTACGAGTAGCTTCATCTAAATTGTTCTTCTACACCATCACTGACGGCCAACATGAAGTTCAAATCCTCTTCAGCATGCGACAATTCCTTCACAACCAGACACTTTTCAATTTACGGCGACAAACAGTTCACAGAGGCGACACGATATCTGTGGGTGGCGTACCAATGCGAAGCGACACAGGAGAACTCTCGCTCCTCGCGACTGACCTGGCAACCATTCTTTCACCTTGCACCCACACAGCTCCCCGTGAGCTCACCGAGACCTCTAAGCGCTTTGCAAATAGACACCTCGATCTGCGAATCAATGAAAAATCACGAGAAATCCTCCGCGTTCGATCCCTGACCACGGCCTACCTCCGGTCCTACTTCCACCAGCATGACTTTGTGGAGGTAGAAACGCCAATACTGGCAGGCGCAGCTGGAGGAGCCAATGCTTTTCCCTTTGAAACAAAAGCCAAAGCATTGGGGAAAACGTTGGCCCTACGGATTGCTCCAGAGTTGTGGCTTAAGCGGCTCATCGTGGGAGACATGGACCGTATTTTTGAAATAGGAAAGTGCTTTCGAAATGAGGGAATTGATGCTACGCATTCGCCAGAATTTACAACTTGTGAGTATTATGAAGCCTACGCCAATCTCGATGACCTAATTCAACGAACAGAAGAGCTGCTGAGTGGATTGGTGGTGTATCTCTGTACACATTCAAACCTGGTAGCTTCCGCGACGCAAAGGACGAACCTCGATTTCTCGACACCTTTCGCCCGATTGGATTTTCATGCCGTTTTGGAAAATGAACTGAAGCAGCCACTGCCAGATCTCGAATCTCCAGAAAGCATGAAAGCTATCGAGGTAATATTCAACAACCATCACCTACCACATCCTACACCCGCCACGGTGCCGAGATTTCTTGAGAGGCTCTCGAATCGATTTCTCGAAAGCAAGTGCATACAGCCAACTCTGATCATGAATATTCCGAGCTGTATGTCGCCGTTGGCTAAGTCAAGTCGCGTGCATGGACGTCATATTTCTCACCGTTTTGAACTGTTTGTGCAGGGACGTGAATTGATCAATGCATATGAAGAGGAAAATTCGCCTGAAGAGCAACGGCAGAAGCTCCTTGCGCAGCAGCATCTTCGTGACGATTTCGGCGACTACGAGGCCTGCAAAATTGATGAATCGTTTGTTGGCGCACTCGAGTGGGGTATGCCTCCTACGGCTGGATGGGGCATTGGAATAGATCGCCTGCTCATGCTACTCTGCGGGGAAGAGCGAATCGCGGAAGTAACGACATTCGGGGCCATGACGTCTGTGTTTGGTCAAGGCGTGGATCGAGGGAAGAATTAATATACTTCGATTCGGGTCTATAATACATGAGGATCATGTCTCGTTGATGTTTTCATTAATCACGCCAGCTTCATCCTCGCTTTCTTTAGAATCTTTTTCCTTTTTATTTCCTCCGAAAAGACCGCCGTCCTTCTTCCAACTTGACAGGATATTAAATTTTGTTGTGGCACTCTCCTTGCGAGTAAGTTTCAGTCCTTTCATGCCTCGAGTGAATATACTCTCGCGAGTCGATTCTCGATCGAGATTCGCAGACTCGACAGATGGATCTGTAGAAACCGACTCTTCTGCTCCCAGCCTCTCCGCAGATTCATCCAGTTTGCCATCATGCTCGTTTTCTGTGCTTTCGTTCGAAGTAACAAGACTCGAAGTGCTCTCGGAGAAGACCTTCTGCTGGGCAGGAGCAACCTGTCGGCGTGACTGTGATCTGAATGAATTGAGCGAGTTGGAAAGAGATAATGCTTGGCGAAGGGGAGTGTCTTGCCACTTATTGGCAAGAGGGCCAAGGCCAGGTAATTCGCCTTCGAGCTTGGGCCATCCAAATTGAGCTGCTGATGCATTTGACGGCATTGGCAAGCGCGACCCTGTATCAAATGACGCAATTGACGCAGGTCTGGGACTTTTCGCGGCTGGACTCGAAGTCGCGACAGCATGACCGTTTCCAAAAAGGCCGCTCGGGCTCAAGGGGTCGAAGACGGCATCGAATTGCTTGGAGACTTCTCTTGTCCTACTCGGTAGTGAAGAAGTGTAAGACTGTTGAGACGAGTGAGAATAGGTACGCGGTCTGGTGCCAATTGGGTCTTGGCTACCCATACTTGCAGCAGAGTCATGCCGCAAAATTGGCTTGGGTGAATCCTTTGAAAAGACTTTATCGGGAATAGGTATTTCTGATTTTTTGGCTGTGCGAGAGAAGCTGAATAGGGTTGAAAGACGTCGTGAAATGGTCTCATCTACTATTGCACGCCCATCAAACAACGATGATATAGTGGCTTCATTGGGACTCTTGTTGATATCGTCTTCAACAACGGTATCCGGAGTAACCTCATTTGCCAGCTGAGAAATTTGACGTGGCGGTAAACGTGGAGGAAGAGAAAAAGATTTGTGGGTAGACAAAGCTGGTGACTCCGCATCAGAAGCTTCGACAAGGCTAGGCTCCGTCAAGTCGTTCATTTCTGTACTGTTTGGTAAATCCTCCGTCGTAAAAAGATTTGACGGCAGTAGGCGATCGACGGTAGGACTTAATTGAGCAGGTATAGGTGGTAAGTCGTTGCGTAATTTTAATGAAGGTCGCGAATCTGAAAAGACATGGTCAATATTTCCCAGTGAAATGCGATGTTCTTGATCATCAACAAACCTTGAGCCAAAGAGGGGATATGAGTTGACGGGGCTGGAAACCTTAGACGTTTTCTTTGGTCTCCTTCGGTTCTTTGACTTTTTGGGAATGGTGGCGCTGAGCTCGTTTTGCACAGCGGCAAGCTGATCAGACGCCAAACGAAATTCTTTCTCAGCAGCAATAAACTGGGCGTAGATTGCTTCGAATCGCAAAGTAAGAACGTCTTGCACATGTTGCCACTCGCTCTCTAAACGTCGATCATGATCGACCACATCTTTGAGCGGACCTCTTTTTAGCTCCTCAATCTGCTCATTCCTTTCGGTCTCAACTCTGCGAGAATCAAATTCCAGCGTTTGCAGTGAGTGTTCATTGTCTCTGACTTCACCTTTTAGCCCTTCTATTTCACTTTCGAGCGAAGCTTCAGCATCCCCTACCCGCTTTTCAAAATCCCTCTTTTCTCTGTCAAGATATCTCATTCGCTTTGTCGCATCATTCTCTTCTAGTTCCCAATTTCCAATCTCATCTTGAAGTTTCTGTACAGCGTCGTCCTTTGCCTGCAATTCAGATTCAATTCGAGCTCGCTCCAACTCAACTATTCGCTTTTGGTCCTGCAGGTGCTTTGCCTCAGCCCGGTATAAGTTGCGCTTGGACTCATCTTCTTTCCTTTTGTCCCGAAGAATGTCGATCTCGCTCCTCAGAGAAGTCGACGCACCTTTGTGTTCTTCTTCTGCTTGCTTTATCTGAGCTTCTATCTCTTGAGTTTCCTCGCGTATCTCATTAAGCTCGGCTTCCATGTGTCGCAGCGACGCAAAGTACTTTTGAGATGATTGACGGTGGACAGTGTAGGTAGCAGACTTTTGTCGTCTAGCATCCGGTTTTTTACTCCGAGGCAAGTTGATGTGCGGTTGAAGACGCGGCTTGTCCTGTGTTTCACTGAGCTGAGCGAAGACACCTTCGCGAGACGTCCACGACGACCGCAAGGACGGGATTGAACCTGGGTGACCATTAGCTGAGGAGACCGCCTGTTGATTGGTGGAGACACACTTGTCAAGTGGGCCTCGTTTCTGAGTTCGGAAAAGGACCAATCTTTGAGCGCTCTTATATCCTCTTGGGTTGGCAGCAGACACGGCCATAGTGTAAAAGGTCTCAGGCTGCAGACAAACAATATCAACTGATGTTTCACGTCGCTCACACTCACCAACTAGTTACGTTAGCTAGTTGATCAGAGATTTCTTTACGTAAATCGTCACCCAAATAGACCTGATAGCGCGCTACCATAGGCTTTTCTAGAACGTCCCAGTGCAGAGTAACCGACTCTTGAGAGAGATTGTCAATTGTCACATTAGGCAGAGACGGTATTTCGACACCGAGCCGTTTCATAAGACTGGGCCGGGGAATACACCACAGCCTTGCAACTCGGCTGAGCACCCATACCACTGAAAAGATCGTCAAAGTGACTCGAAAGACAAAAGCCGCGTACATAATTGTGGAAACAAGTCGAGGATCATAAACCAAGTCCATCACTGAGTGGTTTTAAATCCGAAACGGATGTCTATTGAGTCCCTATTATTGAGATTTCTGTAGTTGGCTTTGTGGTCTTCTCCATATCCATGTGCTTTAGTAGCAGTGGGTTGATGAAAGAGAAGTGCCTGCTCCTGGTTGATGGAGAAAAGAGTTGATGCAATTCCCGATCGAGTGCTGTCAAATTAAACTGCGGCAGGGCCGAATACCGGGTATCGACCGGTGGTTCATGCGCAACGGCCATGTTTACATTACGTACAACGGACAGGAAAAGGGAGGTATTAATAAAAACTAGCTCAAAGCATGCTCCCATACAGACAAATACACCGGCTCGCCCATTGACATTAGTTCTGCAGAAGAGGGGCTCGTTCCTGATCTTGTGCAGGAGCAGCGACATCCACCGCAGGTGCTTTTGACACTAGGCTCCTCATGGCAGTTGCCAGACTAAGCAGAAAGACAACAGACATGATGACATATGCAAATATCCATTGGAGCGCAATAAGCTTAGCAAAGAACTGCCCCGTGCCTAGACCAGCTAGCAAGAAGGCAAATGCGAAGCCCATGACATAATCTCTGTAAGCTAGTAAGAAGAATGATGGGACCACAAGCAACACCCAGATCTAGAATTAGTGGCAAATGAGAGCATGACTCACAAACACATTGGCAAACAATCGACCAATTAAATTATGAGCCCGGACGGCCATGGCTCCATTCCACAGGACAATGTGGAAAAGGTATGCAAATGGGAATGCCACAACTGCCGCATGGACGGAAAGATATAGTCGTAGACTCTGTCCAAAGGTTTGGTGGAAGAAATATGCCCAAGTAATCTGAAGCAGATTGACAGCCGCCACAATTTCGGCAAGGACCCATTGTCGCCTCAGCCAGAGCGAGGACCATCCATATTCAAGCAGCGCAAAAGTAACAAAATGTGGCACGACACCAAAAGCGACGCGTCGCACCTGTTCGTTCTTACTGAAGAGCTGGAAGACGTAGTGAACCTGGAGTATGTAGAGAGCCACCCACCAGACTACAAAGAAAATATGCGCCACTGAGAAGGGTGTGTGTCCGTGCACCGGATCCTGCAGCACGGTTTGGCCCGGAATCAAATTTGGCACGAAGTTGACAAGGAAGGCGATGATTGCCAAGGCTCTCCATACATTGATGCGTCGTGAAGTCGCTGGAGGCTGTGTGGTTGTTCTTGTGGTGGTCGTCATCTTTGTTTTGGTGTGGTGTTGGCGCGGGGGAGAGTGGGGAAGGTCAATGCGCGACCAATGCAGGCAAAATAGAAAACTCAGAAACTGGCAGGCGAATGAAACCAGAAAAGTTGCGCAGTTGATTCACTGACGAACAAGCTCAATTGGAGGTGAGAGCGGTGCGAGGAGAAAGCGCTTGGAGAGCAGCCGTAACGTGACACAGAATTCCGCGATGCTACTCAGACCCAAGACGACGACTTCGACAATGGCTCCAAAATGATGACTCTGACGGCAACCGACCTCGTCACTTTACTGCTCCTGCATCTTACAAATTTCACCCAGGAAATGCAAAACTACATTCGACAGTGTCATGCGTGCGCCATGAACAAAGCGACCAAACACCTGCAGTATGGTCTGCACCCACCACTCCTAGTCCCCACGACGCTTTACGGAATTTTCCCTGGACTTCATACTTACCACTTATCACAAATTCGACAGACCCCTGGTCTGACAGACCGTCTGATCGGGTTTAGGCAATTCTAAATCCAAATTAGCTGTTCAAAGTGATGGTTGCAATTGGCGCTCTTGGCCTCGGCGAAGCGCCTTTGCTTTGGTGGTGCATATCGGCTTACCATATGGCCTGACCGACTTTGTAGATAAAAATGGTATCGCTGGCCAGGCCGGTCAACCCGCTTTCAGCTGAATTTTGACATGCTCTGACTTAAGTAATCAGGAGGCGAACGAATCCAGTGCCCACAGCTTTGGATAGGATCTGATTATCATAGCAATGAATCTACATGCTGTATCCAATCGGCGTGTCTTTGTAAAGTAGCGCATACTGGGATGACTACTAAGAAGTACTTGACATGATGTTCGACAGCGATGAGGGCAAAGGGTGGATTACTTATGCTCCGCCATTGGCAAAAATCATTACCTAGATTATCTAAAGTGGCCGTTTCCATGCTGTTGGCAACCACGAGTACATATAGATGTTATTTTAGATAGACTCAGGCTGGAGAATTTTCGGCGTAATGTCTTTATGTTCATCTCTTAGAAGAAAAACTTCTCTCCGCCATTGCACATTTAAATTGTTGACCAATCATCACGTTGCACCTCGAATCTCCGAGAGCGGAGATGAGCAACCACGAAGTATCGCCAGCAACCTCAAAGACCGACACATCCGCATTCAATGACAACCCTCTGACGTTTCAAGCGGAATTGATCGGAAGGAGCTTTGCCCAGTTTTACGCGTCCAAAGAGACCCAGATCAGCGCGCCAGCCGTGGAAACTGCCGCAGAGTATCTAAGGATTTTTACGCGTGAGTGTATATGGCGCGCACATGTGGAAGCACAGCGAGACATCGAAGGTGCTAAGGTACTTGGGGGCAGAGTTCTAGAAGTGGAGGACATACGGAAAGTCGCTACGAGCCTTGTTCTAGATTTCTAATTAATCTATGTGGAGGTCTCCAATTCTTCCACTTTTTGGTGAAAGAGCTTCTCTGCGTCACTCCACACCCGTACACTTTTCCATTGATCAAGTTGCAACAGACTAGGGAGCAGGGCTTGGCTAAATGCTTCACTTGCTTCCCGTGGTAGTAGGGAAGGCAAATGGTCAATGGAGATGACCTCCAGAGGAGGCCCCACTGAAGTCTCGACGGGTACGGTAGGCTTGCTGAACGTTGTGTTGATGCTATATATGGGTATCGGGTTATTCGGATTCGTTGTATCGCATGAAACATCTACCACGACACAGAGCTTTCGTGATGTGGAGTTGAGTGTCGTGGGATCTATGAATGGTGGTATTTTCTGGTTCAAGTAGATGCAGTTGACAAAGACATGCGATTGAAGAATTTCCTCAAACGGCCCTCCCTTTGCCGTCTCTGCCATATCCCATTTGAAGATGTGACCAACGCCAACTTTCTCACAGCAATCGATTGCCCCTCTTCCACACCGTCCGAGTGCACCCATGACCATGACAGTAGGCGGCTTTGCTCCCTTAGATACAACTCTTTGGACACAGCTCTTCACATGCTCGATAAGCTTTGCTTCGTTGTCGAACGGATGCACATTGCCCATTTCTTCGTTCAGGAAGATCTTGGCTAGTGCTTCGATTCCAAGAGCCGCACCTGCAAAGCCTGCATGATACCCAAACGCAGCAACACGCCTTCCACGCTCGTCCTGCAAGAACTCCAAGTCGAGCAGCAATCCTTTACCTTCAACCCACCGATTAAGAACCTTCTGCCATCCGCCTTGTCCCTTGTAACAGTGGGCAAATTGTATATGCGTATGTTTGAGGGGGAAGGTTTCTTCGTCCGGATGTTCTTTCAAGCCGAGTATGATAGCTTCAGCAGGTGCGTCGACCCAACTTCCTTCTGGAACCATCTTCAAGCCCTTGATTTCAAATTCCTTGTCGTCAAAGATTCTCATTGGAGACCTCTCGATCCGTACGTCATAGCCATGATTCTTGAGTACTTCAGCTGTGGTAGGAGTCAGTGCTGACCTGTGCTCCAAAGCCTTCTTCTCACTACGTAGATGGATGATAGTCATCTTTCAATAGGTGAGGGTTATTCTCGGGAAATTACCCAATCTGGGATACATTGACAGGCGAACCAACATGAAAATGTATAGCTGCTTTTGACGAGCAGCTAGAATGAAAGGTTTTTAGGTCAAAGAGATCATAACGTCCACTTTTACGCTTCTACATTGTTCATTTCTCCGACCTTTCGTTGAAACAAATTCTCTGCTTCGCTCCACACCCGTGTCGTCCTCCACTTGTCAAGTTGCAGTAAACTGTTTAACAGAGCTTGACTGAATTCCTCACTTGCTTCCCGTGGAAGCAATGAAGGCAGATGATCTATTGAGATCACATCTAGCTCAGGTCCTAAGGACGTAGCGAAACGCACTGTCGGGTTTGTGAATGTTGTATTGGCATTGTATATCGGAATGGGATTAAAAGGGTTGCTTATATCACAAGAAACATCGACCACAACAGAAAGTCTTCGCTCCGCAGTGTTGAGAGACTTTTCGTCGATGAATGGTGGGATTTGTTCATTCAGATAGATGCAGTTGATAAAAACATCTGATTGCACTATTTCCTTGAAAGGCCCATCTCGTGCTGTCTCTGACATCTCCCATTGGAGTATATTGTCAATTCCAAGCTTTTGACAACAGTCAACAGCTCCACTACCGCAGCGCCCAAGCGCCCCAATGACTAATATAGTCGGCGGCGACGCTCCTGTGTGCAAGACTTGCTGAACAATGTCTTTGACGTGGAGGATCAAGTCCGATTCGTTATCGTAGGCACGAACTTCGCCAATTTGCTCTCCAGGCACTTTTTTTGCCCAAGCTAGGATACCGAGTGCCGCACCAGCAAACCTGCGCGATACCCAAAAGCCGCAACACGCCGCCCACGCTCGTCTTGCAAGAATTCCAAGTCAAGCAACGTTCCTTCTCCTTCAACCAATCTACGCAGAACCTTTTGCCACCCTTCTTGACCTTTATAGCAGTGAGCGAAATGGATATGTGTATGTCTCAAAGGAAACGTTGCATCCGCTGGGAATTCCTTTACTCCTAGAATGAGCGCGTCGTCCGCCGCTTCCTTCCAGCTACCTTCCGGAACCATCTTCAAACCTCGCTCTTCAAACTCCTCGTCATCAAAGATTCTCATCGAAGATCTCTCAACCCTTACATCATAGCCATAGTTTTGAAGCGACTCCGCTGTTGCAGGAGTCAACGCAGATCTTCGCTCGAATGGCTTTGTCTCACTTCTTAGGTAAATGAGAGTCATTTCCGGACGAGTATGAGTCACACCGTCGCGAGTTGCTTACTCTCACTGACTCACTCATGTTGTGGCAGCCCGGGAAATTAAGGTTTACAGACCTAAAACTCTAATTTCTAGATCTAAAATAAGATACCTATGCAACCCAATCATGAGCAAACCGTCCATGTGACCAACCTTCTCCTTGTTCGAAGATCATGCATACTATACAAACCCAGCGTCTTCGTCTTCGTCATAATCGCCATCTTCGTCTTCCTGACCGTCTTCGGAAAATTGAGATTCCTCGTCATCAAGAGTGTCCGCTTTGTCATCATTCCGTGGTTGCTCGAGCTCTTCCAAATTGCGAATTGGTTCACGCCAGTACAAGAAATCAGTGAAGCTTTCGTCGACGATATGCATGGCAACTGGGGGAAAGAAGTGATCTACCAAATCCCCAATATGGATGTAGGATGACTTATAGCCAGTCAGCTCTAGTAACTCTAATCGGACTTCAGCATTCGAATTGATTGTAAATATGCGAGATGATGGAACATTGACCGACCGATAGGAGAGAGCGTCAGTAATTCTGTTTCCAAAGCCAGCGTAGAATGGCGACTTCTTCTCACCAAACAGATGCTGTATGTCGCGTAAAGACGACATTTTGAAAACTTGGGGTTTCTTCAGATACATCTCTCGGCGCAGTGCTGCCATTGTCCTATCCGGAGACATAATCACTGGCCCATCAGGCAGATGATATCGATTCTGCTCAATTCCTTTCAAATACGTTCGAGTAGCGTCAGCTTGACCCACTGATCTTGATGTGAGATACAAAATACGATACCCGTTGTTTACGATATCAGAGTACAACTTGGCAACACCGGCGTGAGTCCAATCTCTTCCGATCATAGTGAGAACGTGACCGAGCGCATCAGACCTAATGGTAAGTGATGACCAGGACTAAACAAACTTTGTTATGGTCCCGTCGATATCGGAAATAACGACGGGATTGTCATGTCGCCAAAAAAACATCCTCGCTCGACAAGTCGACTTATTGTCATTCACGGAGAAGGATATCTCGTTACATCCGTACTTCAACTTTAAAGCCTTCAGTTGTTCAGAAGTAAGTCGAAGTGTTTTTGCATAAGTTCTGCTTGGATCGACCATATGAGACCTCACATATGGGTTTGGCGGTGTAGAGGGTGGAGTCGAGAGAGGAGCATTCTTTTCCGACTTGGTATCATCACTTTGATAGTCAAAATCAGACTGAGTATCTACGAAATTTTTCCGGACTGCGTCTTCTTTTGCTTCTTCACTCGCATAGATCCATAAGTTTCCTTGATGATCAGCGCCAATTAGATTTTCCAAATTATCATTCTGTTGGATCTCTTCTGCTAGGATTTCTCGGGCCATGGCCTCAGTATCCGCTGAATCATCAGCTTCAGACTTGTAGCCCGTCATGTCTAAGTAGACATCCCCTTTGTCGGTCACCTTGGCAGGGATATCGTGACTAACAAGTTTCTTAGATATCGATGTAGCGCGCTCCATAGCTTGCGCTGTGTTTATTGGTGGGGATTGGGAACGAAAAGGCGGTCTGTTTTGTTGATGAATCGGACTTTCATCAGTTGGTGCTGAAGTGGAAAATGTACTGGGCTGAAATGGTGGCCATCCCGCCGACTTTGGTCTCTGGATGAGATCCTCGGGCTCTTCGCTTTGTGATCGTCGGTGTAGTGTTGGATCGGATGCATTAATGTTGTTTGTATTGTTCAAGTCGAGGAACTCCATTTCCTGTAAGCCATCACCGTTACTTTTTCCGTTCATCAAGCTTCCAGGCGAGCTGATGGGTGATATAACAGGTGAAGTTTGCATCTCTTTGGGGATGTCATTCTCTGTTTCAAAGACAAAGAAAGCTTCGCCCCCTTCCCCAACCTTCATTGCATAGTCAACCTTCTCTCCATTGACCTTAAATTGTACTTTCTTCTCACTTGGACGAAGAAGCGAGAACTTTCCAAAGCGAATGTGAAAAGGCGAGCAAGCCAGATCGCCGGATTCTTGCTCTACTACAATAACATCGATGGCACCGCTCAAGGTTGCTGGATTCAAGGAATTCCAGGTATTGGCCACAGAACCGATCGCCCGTCCAAAGTACTGCATCGCCACAAGGCCTGATTCAACTAGCTTTCCTTCGTTCAAGTAAATGACTTATCATTGCGGTTGCTCGGCGAAGTGCGGGAACGTCGTCCAAAAATTTGAACCCGTGACGTCCCTTGCTCACCTTTCCGGGGCGGGTATCTCCTATTTTACAAGAAAACACATTTATGTACAATGGCTGGCTATTATAAAACCGTTTGACATTTTGACTTCGACCCCTCCAAACAGCGTCTCGTGCAGCCGCTCGTGGTAATCGCAACAGTGTCGCAACAAAATGCTTGAAGGCTCATTTCCTTCCAATCCATAAAGAGTGCAGACGCCACCTTGCAGGGGTTTCATCATCCTAGAAATCACTACAAACAGTCGGCCAATAGTATAATGTCTGAGCTGATTGCGAAATGTAAGTTGTAGCGACAAATTATCAACGAGCAAATGTCCAGAATGAGGGGAAAACAAATTCGTCGTCAAGTATTCTGCGCAGTTCCTCAAGAATGAAAGACTCCACTGTCTTCACGTTTTTCAAAACCCCTTGAGTTGTCTCTCCCAGCTCACTTTCGATACTGACAGACTTAAGCAAATCTTCGCCTTCCTGATCTTGAAAACAGAAGTGAACCTTTTCTCCGATTGAGGCTAGTATTGCATTGCCGTTGAATGAAAAGCCCGTTAGATTCAGATGGATAGGCAGTGCAACAAATGATGAAGAAGGATAATTAAGAAGTAGCTCAGCTTTAATACCTAGTCGAATGTCTCCCTCATAATCTACCGAGGCAAGCATTTGAATGTCGTCATCCTGTGGTTCCCGTAGCATAGCAGTGGCGCTGTATTGTTCCGGCATAGATATGGACCTTCGTGCTCCAATAGGTGATGAAGAGGGAGTTCTGGGGTCGCTGTTGTGCCCATTTGAAGCATGAAGCCTGGACTCATTCAGTGACGACATAGAGACTGAGGAGAGCAGGTTCCTATCCGGAGTAGAGGTTATTGGATGGTTTATCCCGTTCCAAATACCGGTAGAGAAAGGGTTGGACATATTGGGGATGGCGAGTGGACTTGGATAGCCGTGTATGATATGGGGAGGAAATGCCGACTGAAGAAAAGAAAGGCTCGAGGTCTGTAGAGGATGAGGCGTGCCCGTCGTCGTAGAATTTGATGATGTCCGATTTTGGTTCAGGAGCTCTTCCGTATATGGAGGAGGCTGTGATGAGGTCGTAGATAAAGATTCCGTGTCTCTTCGTTCAGGTTGAGTAACATGTCTAGAATTACGCGGGGATAGCGATGGTTCTATATTTTCAACAATACTCTCTTCTCCACTGTGTGGAAAGTAGTCTTCTTCATAAAACTCGGGAAAGGGGTCCGTGATATCCTTTATTTCAATTTTCGGTGCTTTCTTTCCAAATTGAAATGAAGTGACTCGGACTGACTTTATGTAATCTGGTAGCTGTAGCTGTAGAAACTTGTCATCGAGAGATTTGGCAATTGAATCTGCCAAATCGCTATCTAGCTTACCCCACCCAGTAATATCTACACTCATTCGTCAGGCGTTCGTCATACTTGCTAATGGTTGAGTTGAAAGTACTTGCCAGTAAGTTTAACATTCGCGGGTCAGAAATTTTCCGAACAACTCAGACAAGGCTACGCTCTTCGATATAGAAATAGCCATGCGGCCCGCGAACCCCTCATTTTGAGAACTATAGACTATGTCTTACCTAGGGGTGATACGATGGGAACTCGCAGTCAGAAGATAGAGCATTACAAGAGATCTTCAGGCTATCTAACAAAGGGCCTCGAAACGACAAGCGAATGGAAACCCTAGCCCACCTCTTATTAAAACTTCATCGCTATCGTAACACGGCTGATATACTGTCATTTTTCGATGCCCAAGCTTCAAGCTTAGCTCCCCATTTATCCCAACTTTTCCAGCTTTCTTCTCCATTGTTTTCAAGACAAGAAAGGAGATGTTCTGCAATAGTCCGCCAGCTGTGTAAATCTCGATATGACTCGTGATACAGACTACGGTAGTTGAGCCCAATTGGACCCTTTTTGCTCTTGTCAATACAGGTGTGAGCGTGCAACAAAGTTCTCGATTAAACTATTCACAACATTCTGAAGAGCTTCAATGGCAGCAGGCAAGAGGAGCAAAGTCTTTTTCGACATCAGCATCGAAGGAAAGCCTGCCGGAAGACTTACTTTTGAGCTGTTCAACGATGTAGTGCCCAAAACAGTGGAGAACTTTCGGGCATTGTGCACTGGTGAGAAAGGAGATGGCAGCTCAGGGAAGCCTTTGACTTATAAAGCCTCCCCATTTCATCGTGTCATAAAGGACTTTATGCTTCAAGGTGGCGATTTTACTGCTGGGAATGGCACTGGAGGGGAGTCAATCTATGGGTCCAAGTTCGAGGACGAGAATTTTGACCTGAAGCATGAGACTCCATTCCTCCTCTCCATGGCAAATGCAGGTGTGGGTACCAATGGCTCTCAGTTCTTCATTACAACTGTCGCAACTCCCCATTTGGATGGTAAACACGTGGTGTTTGGAAAGCTCACGTCCGGGAAGAGTCTTGTTAGGAGAATTGAAAGAGGGCCTACGACCAGTGAAGATAAACCCATGAAGCCAGTACTAATTTCTGACTGTGGTGAGCTTCCTGCTGACTATGATCCACTAGAAATGAACAATGATGGCTCTGGGGATAATTACGAGGAATATCCACAAGATTACGAAGGAGATAAGTCTGTAGAAGCTCTACATTCCATTGGATCAAAGCTGAAAGAAATAGGGTTGACTCAATACAAAGTAAATGATCTGTCTTTAGGAATAGAAAAGTTTCAAAAGGCACTTCGCTACACGGCAAGCAGTACAATTAATCAGGAAACGGATCCTAA
>JAABUO010003073.1_pt1 | contig 20053 bp, 21 predicted proteins | sample 5559291 | NCBI WGS metagenome assembly JAABUO01 (sample SAMN10711878, study PRJNA513372) | rock metagenome | isolation source: Antarctica rocks | place: Antarctica: Victoria Land, Finger Mt sud
GCACCAGACACGCAAGGGCCGGCAGTGGTACTTCGGCCTGAAGGCGCACATCGGCGTGGACAGCAAAGAAGGCACGGTGCACTCGGTGTGCACCACCGCCGCCTCGGTTGCCGACAAGCACATGTTGTCAGCTCTGCTGCATGGCGAGGAAACCAAGGTATGGGGCGATGGCGGCTACCAGGGGCAGACCGAAACCATCAAGCAAGCTGCGCCCAGAGCGCAGGATATGACCTGCCGCAGAACCAGATTCAAGCAGTACGTCGACGAGTTCGAGCCTCACACCCCGAAACAGCCACAACGAGTCATCAGCAAGCGGAATCCCGCTCGCAGTTCCACTCTCGCATCACTGCAAACCATAGATCACGCGCTTACGCAGAACCTTCTTATTGTTGCCAGCCAACATCCTGCGGGTGGTCTTATCGTAGACGAACATTGCAAGTGGATTGTCTTCGAAGAAGAGAGGCGCATATTCCCACTTCCAGGGCAAATCACCAAGATGTGGTCTCTGACAGTCGACGAAGTGGACCCCGCGACATAATGGTCGACCCAAACTTATGTTTACAGGTTCCATAAACACGCTGCTAATCCTTTCTGATTGAAGGTTCAGTGGTGATCGGTTAGCGATAGAGCCTTCAGTTCCGTAGCGTCGCGGTTGCGACCGCGGTTGCCCTCTTAACATTCTCCGCCATCGATCTCTTCGCATCTTCTGATTCCCGCGAGGTGGCGATCAGGGGGGAGATACTCGAGTGCCTTACAAAAGCGGGAGCCCTATGCGGAGTTCGCTGCCTTACGGCCGATGGATCTCTTCGTCGACGGCGAGACGTAAGGACGGGGTTGCTTGAAGCGGAAGTCTCGGGACTCGCTCGGGATAACGCGCCTACGTTGGAATGCGGAGGCTCTATATGGAGCGCGGAGAAGGTCGATCCTGCTATCCTGCCGGCGTTCGACGGGCGAACCCCTCGTATTCGGGTGAGCAGCCACGTCTTCGTCCAGTTGCTGTGTTGACGAGAGTAGTCGGAGTCAAGATAAGCGTAACGATCTTCGCCATTCGCGGTCCAGTAAGTCCAGTTGATCTCGGACTTTCTCTGGAGAAACAAGATTAAGGTGCTGAACCACTGTCCCTGAGAACCGGGATAGCCTGATTCCATTGCCGTGCTCGCGCTTGTTGTGCCGAATTCTCCGACATAAACAGGTGCGATCTGCAAATCGCTGATGTACGCCCAATGGTTGACCCACATTTCTTCGAGGATCGCTGCATTCGTGGCTCCCGTGAACCATGGTTGCTGGTGTTCCTCGGGGCCATACTCGTGCGCAGAGTAGACCAGCTGGTTCGGAATGCTAAGCTCTACGGGTGAGTATCGAACACCCTCAAGATTGCCCCCCCACCAATACGAATCTCCCCGATATTCGTCCACGCCTTCAACAAATATCAGCAGCTTAGGATTCATTTCCAGAATCGTGTCTCCCGCACGTTGTGCAGCCAGGTGCCAGTCTCGTTCGCCTCCACAGTCCCAGCAGGCTCCGTTTTCTCCAACGCTGTGTGGCTCGTTGCGGAGGTCCATACCGATCACAGCCGAATTGTTCGAGTATCGCGCCGCCAGGCTTGCCCAATCGGCGATCCAGGAGGATTCCGCGAATTGCGACGTGAACCACAGACCGTTCTCCTCTGGCCCGCTTCCCGACTCCGAGCGGTGGTTGTCCAGAATGATCTTCAGGCCCATCGCTTTCGCTCGGACGATGATTTGGTCGAGTATCTCCATGGACGACAGCCCTATCAGGTCCTGATTGATGGGACCGTTTGACCCAGCGAAGCCAACGCCGGTGGGGATGGTCGGGAACTCAACCATTTCGCTAGAGAACGGGAGCCGGATCACGTTGAAGCCGCTGTTCTTGATTTGAGTGATAATTTCTCCGTAGTCCTGCTTATCGAGACCTCCCGGAGCGCCGTTGAGCGTTTCAAATCCGCTCCAATTGATACCCGCTATTTTGACCGACCGGTTGTGGTCATCGAGCAGCATGGCCCCCTTCGTGTGCCAGAAGTCACCCCCCTGAGGTTGGGAAGAGGCTTCCCGCCTATGCTTGATAAAACCCGCTTTGCGGATGACCTGTGAAAGATTCTTATTGGATCCAAAGCAGATGCTGGCGATTGGGAAAAGTAGTAACGCTGCAAAGGTCGCTCTTCGGTGGTAGAGGGCAGTAGGCCACAGCTTGCTCATCGGATACTCCGGGAACATTTTGGATAGTCGCCGAACTGCGCAACAAGGTGCCGCATTTGTGGCTCAGGTCGTGGATGGAATTTGTCGTTCGAATGTATGTCTCTCACTAATGCAAGCGAAGATTTAGGTTTGTTGGGTATCTACTCCCCTGGGTCAACCTGAAGCTGATTCCGGCGCTGACACCGTATGGGTGGAGTTGTCCGTAGGTGAACTGCGGCCAGTCCTGATATTCCACATCCACAAGTCTTAGAGTGACTCTGCTTCCTAAGGACCGGTCAATACCGGCACCCGGTGCAAAGACGAAGTAGCATCCGTAGCCATAGTGATATGGATATTGGAGTGTTCCGAGCCCCACGACCAGTTTGGCGTAAGGCATAAACCCAGAGGGTCGCAGGGTTACACGAGGGCCAATCATAAACGTCGACTCCCGGACGCCTGCCTCTGTGTGATACCGCAAGGTGCGCGCCTCGGCCTCGATCCCAAAACGCCAAGTCAGGTTCGTGTCGGCGTAAATTGCTCCTCCTCCCAAGAGGCGTCTTCCGTAGTCAGCCTCATAGATCGAGGCCGTCGCGCCGACAGACACATGACTGCCAGGTCCTGTAGCTGTGGGGAGCGCCTGTGCCCCGCATCTCTGTGTACGTGCGAAGAGGAGGGCGAAGAGGGTTGCAGATATTCCAACGAGATGCGGTATCGTTGCCTTGCACCTGCGGCTCATTGCGTGACCGTCACTGTGATGTTCTGTGTCTGCGTAATGCCAGTCTGCTTACCGGCTGCAGAGATCCTGACCGCGTACGTACCAGGGGGTGTTCCGTTGATCTGGATCGCACCGCATCCCGTGAGTTCCATTGCAAAGCTCGCGGTGATCAGCATCAAGAGTAAGCTGCGGATATGGGGCCACTTCCGCGTTCTAAGAAGCAAAGCCGCAAGGAGAGCGCCTGGCAGGAAGCAGAGCGCGGCTGGAGATGTTGCAACGGGCGGGTCAATTCTCGCTTGAGCCTGCCCCCCGGAGGTAAGCGGAGCGCCCGTATCGACGACAACATGGACAACTACCTTCCCATCAGCTGAAAGCTGAACGACATCTTGACTGAAAGTGCAGGTTGCCGCAAACGGGAGACCGAGGCAGCCAAGTGCAAGAGTGTCACTGAAGCCTTTCACGGAACTGACAGTCACATCGATTGTGCTGTGCTGCTTGCTTTGAAGTGTAAGCGTCGCGGGGTTTACCTGAATCGTGAACTGCGTGGCAGGACCGCTGCTAATCGATGCAATCGGTGAGTTGGACCCAGCGTAGAAGGCATCTCCTCCATAGCCCGCGCTCACGTCTTCAGTGGAAGAGTTCAGGACGACCGTCAACGTCGCCACCCCTGTCTTGTCGACCGTTGCGGTTCCTATGATGCTACCCCCGGTTTGGAAGGTCATCGTTCCGGTGGGAGCAACCGAACCCGTCCACCGAAGAACCGCAATCAAGGTCTCCTCTTCTCCCCCATTGAGGGAAGCGGCGGTCGCGGTTACGGCGTTTGTGGTGGGCCGGAGCACAACAAGTTCTGTGAGCTGTGGGGCCACGCTGGCGAAATTAGCTGAGTCTCCGATGTAGCTTGCCTGAAAAGAGTGATTCCCGGCGGACAGTGGGGGCACAGGCAACGTTGCGACGCCATCTCCCTCCAGAGGAACAGTGCCGAGTACCGTCACACCGTCGGTGAACCGGATGACTCCCGTTGGACTGAGACTTGTTCCATTACTCACAGCTGCCGTAAGAACGAGCGGGCTGAGCGTCGGGGACGGATTGAGGCTGGATTCGAGCGATGTCGTCGTGATCTGCTGCACTTGCTGTATCAATGCAGGCGAGATCGCTGTGGAATCGCTGTTGTCGCCGTCGTAAATTGCTATGAGTGTGTGCATCCCTGGAGTAAGTGCGGCGGTCGTTATCGTTGCGATCCCGCCCCCGTCCAGATTGCCGCGTCCTAGGACCACGCCACTTTCCTCAAAAGTGACTGTGCCTTTGGGGGTCACGCCGTTTCCCGTGACAGTGGCTCGAAGCACAAGGGCGCTCTTGTAAGTGGCGGCGTCGCCTGGCCCCATGAGGACCACTTGAGTATCGGCACTCTTCACAATCTGGAGGAGCACGTTGGAGTTCACCGCTTGGTACGCCTTATCACCGGCGTAGCTGACCGTAACCGAGTGCTGGCCGACGGTGAGTAATGCGGTTTGGAACGTGGCGGAACCTGTACCGTCGAGCTGCGCCGTCCCGAGGACAGTGGAGCCATCCAGGAAGGAGACGGTGCCTGTAGGAAAGATCGGCGCTGTTCCGAAGACCTTCGCTGTAAACAACACCGGCAGCCCCGCCACAGACGGGTTCGCCGTGGAACTTACCGATAGCGCCGCAGCTTGCACCACCTGCTCCGTAAGAACACTGGAGGAGGCGGTCGCGTGAATAGAGTCGCCAGAGTACGTGGCTGTAAGATTGTGGCTTCCAATACTTAGAGCAGAGGTCGTGAAGGTGGCTATTCCGGCGGTATTTAGAGGGATCGTGCCAAGCACGGCCGATCCATCGAGGAACGCGATGCCTCCAGTTATGCCCTTGCTGCTGCTCACTGCGGTGGCGAGTAGGGTGAGAGGCTGGTTGAGAACCACGGGATTCTGGCTACTCTGGAGCACGACGGAGGTTGCAGCCTGCTGAACTGCAATGACGAGCGGCGTGGAGACAATCGCGGCATCATTCGCATCGCCCGAATAGGATGCGACGAACGTGTGGGAACCGACCGACAGGCCAGACTCCGTAAATATGAACGCGCCCGGGCCGCTTACTGCCTGTGTGCCAACAACCGCGGCTCCATCCCTGACGGTGACAGATCCTGTAGGTCGCCCGCCATTGGAACTCAGCGTGGAAGTAAGCACGAGGTTCAGGCCTGCGTCGATCGTGTTCGACGATCCTGACAATCTTATGGCGGTCGAGGCAATAACCACGGTCTGCTGCAGTGGATCCGACGCGCTGGTGAGGTAGTTCGAATCACCGGCATAGGTTGCTGTGATCAGGTGCGTTCCGACGGAAAGATTTGAGAGAGTCAGCGTCGTCTTGCCTTGGCTATCCAGCGTGCCCTGGCCCAGCGTGCTATTGCCGTCCCGGAAGAGCACGCTTCCGGTAGCAGTTCCTCCCACGCTGCTGATCGTCGCGACAATGGTCACGGGATTGCCTGCGATCGAGGAAGTTGCGGTCGATGCCAGCAGCGTGGTTGTAGCGCTCTGCTTGATTGCCTCTGACAGTGGATCAGAGGTGCTGGTCGAATAGTTGACGTTCCCCTGGTACACGGCAGTGATGGTGTGCTGTCCCACGCTGAGGGCTGAGACGCTAATCGCCGCCACACCATTGGCATTGACTTTCGCTGCGCCGATGCTGACGGTGCCATCCTGAAAGGTCACAAGGCCGTCGATCGGTCCGGCCGTGGGGCTTGCCTTTGTGGTCGGTGCTATGGTGGCTGTGAGATGAAGCGCGATGCCGGCGTTGGCTGGATTCGCGTCCGCGACGAGGTGGGCGATAGTTCTGAGTTGCTGCACCTGTTGATTGAGGATCGTTGCTGTACTCGTTGCGTTGTTGGTGTCGCCTCCGTAGATTGCGGTGATTGGATGAGTGCCGGGAGCGAGGCTTGAAAGTGTGATCGAAGCCGTTCCACTTCCGTCAACGCTTGCGCTTCCGAGAGAAGCAGCTCCTTCCATGAAGGAGACGGAGCCACTCGGTATGGAACCACCTTTGCTCGAAACGAGAGCGCTCAGGACGACGTCTGTGCCTACATCAGCCGTCTTATTGTTGGAGATGAGAGTTGTTCTTGTGGATGCGTGCTCGACGACCTGTTGCACCGTATTTGATTGCGCAGCGGCGTCGCTGGTGTCTCCGTCATACCGAACGGTTATCGTGTGCGTGCCGACGCTCAGCGCCGAGGTGGAGAGGCTGGCAGTGCCACTGGAGCTCAGCGTTACGCTGCCAAGAGCAGCCCCGTTATCCAAGAAGACAACGGGACCGGTTGGTGTGCCCTGCGGTGCGGATGCCGTCACGGTGAGTCCCACGGCTCCGGTTACTGTACTTGGATTGGGCGAACTCACGAGCTCGAGAGTGCTCGGCTGCTTGATCGTTTCTGTCAAAACAGCAGACACGCTCGACGCGTTGTTCGGATCCCCAGAATAGCTCGCGATAAGACCGTGCTGCCCCAGGCTCAGAGAAGCGACTTGGCATACAGCACTTCCGTTCGCGTCCAGACTCGTGCTGCAAAGCTGCGTCTTCCCATCAGTGAACACGACGGTTCCACTCCGGGAGGAATCTGCGCTGCTGACCGAGGCGTTTAGGGTGATCGATGTTGCGACCAGACCAGGATTCGCTGTTGACGTCAGGGTGACTGCGGTGGGCTCCACCGTCAGCACCTTGCCTGAAACACTAATCACGCCCGGGCTGTTGCCTGCATCGGACTTCAATTGCACGGAACCCAGGACCTGGTCCCCAACGACAGTCGGCGCGAACTGGACACCGAGTGTGCAGGCCGCAGAAGGAGAAAGTGCGCCCAGGGCGCAGGTCGTCGTCGCCGGATCCAGGGCAGAGTTGTCGAGCGCAATCGAGGCGAGATTTATGTCGAGATTGCCGTCGTTTTCCAGCGATTCAGGCTGCGGCGGAGAGGTCTTGCTGACTCGGATGGTGGCATATTGAAGCGCAATCGAGGAACTGCTGACCTCGCGGATCCGATTGTGGAACATGTCACTGATGTAGAGGTTTCCCGAGCCGTCCAAGAACAAGGAATACGGACCATACAGGCTCGCCAGATTCGCCGGTCCCGTGTCACCGTCGAACTGCTCACTATTGCCACCCACAATCGTCTGGATCACGCCAGTCACTGCGTTTACCTTGCGGACACGATTGTTGCCGGAGTCCGCGATATACACATTCCGAGCCGGATCCAGGACGACGCTGGCAGGTGCGTTCAGGGTTGCTGCACTCGCTGGGGACCCGTCACCTGTAAACGAGCGATCCCCCGTGCCGGCGACTGTCTCAATGAAGCCGTTGGCGTCCACGCGCCGCACGCGATTGTTGGTTAGATCCGCGATATAGAAGGAACCGTCACTTGCAGCGGCAACGCTCCATGGCCCATTTAACTGGGCGGTCACGGCCTGCCTTGCATCTCCATTGAACCCTGCTGAGCCCGTTCCTGCGACGGTCGTGATGACGCCCGTGGCTCCATCCACTTTGCGGATCACGTTGTTCCCGGTATCGGCTATCAGGAGATTCTGCGATGGGTCGAACGCAATGCCCTCAGGAAAGGAAAGTTTCGCAAGGTTTGCGGCGCCTCCATCGCCTCCGTATCCTTGGATACCGGCCAAGCCAGCAACAGTGGTTATGATTCCGGAGACCGCATCTATGCGGCGGATAGCGTGATTGGCACAATCCGCAAAGTACAGATTGCCCGCGCCGTCCAGAAGAAGCCCCGCTGGCGAACTCACCATCGCATTCAAAGCCAGACCACCGTCTCCACTGAAGCCAGGATTGCCCATGCCAGCAATGGTCGAAACCAGCCCGGTCTTCGCGTCGACCTTCCGAACTCGGTTGTTGTTGGAGTCAGAGAGGTACAGGTTTCCTGCGGCGTCAACTACTTCGCCCATCGGCAGGAAGATAGGTGACGACGTCGCAGCGTACCCGTCGCCCCGAAAGATCCATGCTCCGTTGCCGGCAACCGTGTCGATCCTGCCAGGAACGATGACGCTCAGACTACCCGTAGCAGCTGCCGTGATCAGAGAGGTCGCGAGAACAGTGCTGTCAGTCCCTTTCACGAGTACTGCGCCGACGCGCTGACCGGGATAGGCAGGCTTGAAAGTCACGTCCACGGAGCACTGCTGTCCCGCGGCGTAGCTCTGACCCACCACACATGTACCGCCATGCGAATCAGAGAAGTCTGCATTAAGGACACCCTGCGTTACAACCTGGATAGAGCCCACCGTGCCGTTGCGGTTAAACCTGATGGCAATGGGCTGGGGTCCTGACAGATCCCCCACCTTCGTAGCTCCTGAAAAGCTGGTGACTGCTGGGACAGAGGCGTAGGCCACATCTGCTACAAGGAGCAGCGAGAGAACACATGCGAGAGTACGAAACGCTCTCGTCGCGGTCCGGGGGGCTCTTCGTTGAGTGTGCTGCTGGTCCCACAGCGTGCCTTTGATTGCAGAATCCTGCAGCTTGAATTCCGAAGGCCTCAATGGTTGGCTAATCACAATACCCTCTCCCCGAGTTGCGGGGCCGTCAACCCTTTCTCGGGCAGGGTCGGCCACAACCTGGAAAGAAGCTAAACCCAGAAATGGTACCCGTCAGTACCACAAACGAGTAAGCCACTTTCAATCCAGACAAAATGCCTGTGAAAACAATGGTTTAGCATGGACGCAAGTCACCGACCCGGGGTCGACCGGTGCGATGATCTTGCTTCTACATGAGGAGGGATTTACTTCGGGTTGTCGAGAGTGGGCGTCTGCCGCATGAGCAGTGCGTCCATATCTTCTGGCGACAGTGCCAATGAGGATACTGACCCCTCAATCGCTACGCACCCTGCTTCAAGCAATGTGTCTCTTTGCGAAACCGAGTCGACATCTTCGACTGCTGACCGCCGCCGTCAGCCATGTACTGCAGGCATACGAGGAGGACTTTAGAATCAGGATTGAGGCGGCGAAGTCGCCACCATCTTTGCACGAACGTCTCGAATGCATCGGCTTCGCACTCGTTCGGGAGGCCACTTCAGAGAAGATGATCGTGGTTTCCCGCCTGATCTCGTCGGAGAGTGTGAACCTGCCTATGCTGGGAATCTTGTTTTTCGAATCGAGCTTTACGCCTCGTAAGAAATGTATTGTTAGAGGTACTTCCTTTTGTAGAGCCGGAAATCCTCCGGCCGTTGTAGATGCCGACAATGCCAAACTCTTCTCCGCGTGATCCTGAGCGTCATATCATTACTGTTGGTAATCAGTGGTACCATGCCCAAGTACCCGAGAGGTGTGGCGGCAATAGGAAAGTTTTTAGACCGGAATAGGAAGCCGAGAGGGCCTGATGAGGCTGAATAGGGATCGCCTCAGACGATTCCGACCGGATCAGAGTTGCGTCTTTTCCTGTCTGGGCCGATATCCCAAATCTTGGGCCCGTCCCAAAGGATACTGAGATGCACCCAGTGCCGGAGCACCTTCGTCTATCGAGTCGCTGAGTACCGCCCGGGGCAGCAATGGAGGCTTCCTCTCTCCCGGATGTACCCATGGCAATGCTTCGATTGTGACTCCATCTTCCTGAACCATCAGAAGCAGACCGCTTACTTGTGGAGAACGTTTCGCCTACCCCGGTTAGAGAGGTTAGCGATTTGATAATGGTAACTGCTGGTACCATACAAAGTAACTCATTAAGGAGCGTCGATCTTTCGTGCTGTTCCCACTATCCACATCGCAAACATCATAATGAATACTGACAGGCGCGGTAGGTAAGATATCAAGAAAGAGGCACTCCGAGGAATATGCGTCCCCCGCTTGTAGCGATAATAATCTGCATTATAATGTTATTCTATCTGCTATTCCGAAAAACAAGGTAGAACATCTTGTACTAGGGAATCTTTGCACAAGTTTGCATCCACAACCTGATTGATTAGCTTGGAGTCAGTGTGTCCGGTGGCTTGACTGTTTAAGTCTTCACACCCCGAAACAGCCACAACGAGTCATCAGCAAGCGGAATCCCGCTCGCAGTTCCACTCTCGCATCACTGCAAACCATAGATCACGCGCTTACGCAAAGCCTTCCTAAGGCTACTGTGGTTGCGGTTCGGTTATCGGCGGTTCGGGGTTCTGGTCCGGCTCGGGTGGGATAGGAGCAGCCGTTTGTGAAGGCTCGCTGGCCGGTTTCGATTTACCCCCGTTACGCACACTGGCCGCCGGAGCCGGCTTGGTGGGAGCCGGCTTGGTCTGGCTTTTGCTTGTCTTCTCTTCGATCTTTTGAAACTCTCCGAACAGGAATACCTGCGATCTGCGCAGACCTTCGAGCGGCTCCTGGATATGGATGTAGCCGAAGGCGCCCATGGCCAAGGCTCCGAGCAGGAACGATCCCAGGAGCCACCCCCAGGGCAGGAGGGCGTAGCGGGCGTTGACGGTCGCCTGGCTTAGGGAGTTCACGCTGCTGCGTACCTGCTGGTGAACCGAGGCGACGATCTCTTTGACCTGCGGCTCGAAGGCTTCCCTGGTGGCCTTCTCGACCCCTTTGCCGAGGGTGTCGGGTGCTTGGGCAAGGTTCGCGGCGGCGGTCTCCATGCGCTTGAGGATGACGTGGAGATTGCGGACGGCCTGATCGGCGAGCTGCCGGCTTTCGAGCGCGGCGGCGCGATGCGCCTGGGCCTCCTCAACCAAGGCGAAGAGTTCATTGTCGTCCATGCCGTTGCCTCCTAATCGCCAATGCCTCGACCCCGGCTGCGCTGAAGTTCCTTCTGCTTCTGCTGCAAGGCACGCTCCCGCTCCAGCTCGCGCTCCAGCTGCTGCTTCTCGGCCGCGGCCTTCTCGTCCTTCCACTGCTCGAACCGGTTGCGGAAGGCGGAACGGCCGTCGTGCTCTTGATCCTGACGACTGGAAGGATCTCGTGCCGGAGATTGCGCCTGCTCCGGCGATCGGCCGACTTCCTTTTTCGGCGTACCCTCGCGCCAGGCGGCGAACTTGTCCCGGAATCTATCGAGGCCGACGGCGATCTCCCGCTCGACCCGTTTTGCCTGTTCAACCGCCGCCATACCCAGCTCGCGCAGATTGACCAGCTCGCGTAGCCTGACCAGCAAACCGACTCGCTTCGCGTTCTCCGCCCGCACCGCCCGTAGCTGGTCGCCACGCTCCGTTTGAATGGGATCTTTCTCGCGCCGCTCCATCGCCGACGCCTTCCATCCCAGCTTGGTCTCCGGCATCCGGTCGAGTGCTGCGGCCCGGATCACGTCCCCAGCCGTCAGCGCCTCCCCATGCTGAGCGGCGAGGGAGCGATGATCGATCCGAGTCTCTTGCCCTTGCTTCGCAAGCGCCTGGTTGGTCCGCTCGGCCCAGAGCGCCCGCACCTGCTCGATCTCCTGCCGGCCCTGCCCCAGACCGAGCGAGAGACGCTTCGCATCCGAGAGTTCGATCGCAACTTTGTCGCCAAGAGCGGATCGGGCAACGACCCTCGTCGTCGCTAACAGATGAGCGTGGTGATTTCGGCGGTCGCCCTCCTTGCCGGGGGTGTGGATGCCGACATCGACCGCACACCCGTAACGCTGGGCCAGCTCGCGAGCGAAGCTCAGGGCAAGCTCCTTGCGGTCCTCGGCCGAGAGCTCTTCTGGAAGTGCGATCTCCCACTCCCGCGCCGTCCGCGCGTCCTTGCGAACCTCGGCGAACTCGGCCGCGTTCCAGAGACGCTCCCGGGTCCAGTGAGCTTCGTCTGCCCCCTCTGGCAGGACGACTTTCTCAAAAGGAACCCCGGAGCGTTTGGTGTAGTCATGGAGGAGACCCTGACGCTCATCCAACAGAACGCTCTTCGTTCGATAAGCAGCCGCCGCGACTGCGGACCGGCCAGCCGAACGCGAGATCGGCTTCGTGCTCAGGTGGAAGATCGCCACGGCTAGCGAGCCTCCACGAAGAGCAAACGCCAACCGTGAACCGAACAGGAGAAGGAACACGGCCTGACCCGCCGACTTCCCTTTTCCTGTGTTTCACGCGGTTGAGTCTTGCAGTTTGCGGAGGGCTCGATGCCCGGCAAACTGCCCGCATGCGACCGGCCTGCAGCCGGGAGCATGGCGCACTCTCCATCCTCGGCGGCATGCTCCTCGCCTCGGCCCGCCACGATCCCAAGATGGCTGCCTGGGTCATCGAAGAAGCCAAAAAAGGTGTGACCCGCGATATCGACAAGAAGCGGCTTGTTCCCCTTCTTCGGGAGCTGGAGGCTCGCCATGCCAAGCGGAGCTGAGCCAAAGAAGAACGGGGAAACTCCTGCCGCTGAGCCTGGGTCCCTTACTGCCCAGTACGATCGGTGGCTCTGGGCCTTGAACAACCATGACGCTCTTCAGCGCGAAGCCGACCGTTGCGACCGGGAACTGAAAGCCTGGAGCCGGATTCTCTGGTCAGACACGCTCCTTGCAATGTTTGTGCCTCCCTGGAAGCAGTGATGAGTCGGGCGAAGAAGACCGCGGCTCCGGCCTCCGGCCCTCTGCGCTTGGTCTGCATCGGCGACACGCACGGCTTTCACCGCAAGCTGGTCCTGCCTGCTGGCGACATTCTGATTCACTCCGGCGATTTCGATGGGCGCACCGTCGAAGCCGTGGATGACTTCAACGCCTGGCTGGGCACGCTTCCCTTCCGCCACAAGCTGGTCGTCGCCGGCAATCACGATCTGCTCTTCGACCGAAAACCGAAGCTGGCCCGCGCTCACCTGACCGAAGCTACTTACCTCCAGGACTCCGGTGTCCGCTTGGAAGGGCTGAACTTCTGGGGATCGCCGGTCAACTCGGTGATGGGCGAAGACTGGGCCTTCTGCCGTGAGCGCGGTTCCGCCATCCGCAAACACTGGGATCGTATCCCTGAGACGACGGACGTGCTCATCACCCATGAAGCTCCGTATGGAACTCTGGACAAGAACGACATCCTGGGCAGGCATCATGGCTGCCAGAATCTGCTCGGCGCTCTGCTTCGGGTGAAGCCGAAGCTGCATGTCTTCGGCCATGTCCATGGCGGCCACGGCCGGGAGTCGGCCTGGAACATGACGCTGGTGAATTGCGCCGTGGTGGATGGCCAGCGCCAACTTGCCCACGCTCCCACCCTGGTCGAACTCGCACTGTGATCTAGCCTGGCGCTCCGAGACGGCGATTCTTCTTAGCGGCCAGATGGCAGATGCGCGAACAGGTCTCGGTCTCGCTGCCGCTCTCGATGGATTGCAGAAGCCGATCCCACGGGATCGGTGCACCAACAAAGGGTACAGAGCTTCCAGACATGCAGACCGAGCGAAACCGGCTGGATCTCCGACCACACCTTCGCCAGTTCGTTCCACTTGAAAAACTCCGTGACTCCCGGTGCCCGGTCCGCCTTACGCCGGTTGCAGGGAGCGCAGGCCAACACCACATTGCTGAGGTTGTCCCTTCCCCCCAATGCGAGCGGAATGAAGTGATCGACCGTGGCGCAGTGCGGATCGGTGGAGAGCTGCAGAAACGCGATCCACTTCCGGCAGTAGAAACACCGTCTCCCCTGAACCGCATGAAGCTGGTGGAGGCGTCGAAACTCACCCTGCGATCTGAAGTCGGTTTCCCGCATCCTCCGTCGTCCAGTTCCCTTCCCTGCACTCCATCTCAACCTGTCCGGCGTTGGCAATGGCCGGACTTCCCTTCCCCCAGAACTTGCGCATCTTCTCCCGGTCGCTCAGTTCGGAATCCAGCACCAGCGATCGCACGGCCTGGATGAACTGACCGTGGCTGAAAACGTAGACCAGCGACTCGGCCGGCGGGGCTGTCTGCTGAGTGCGGAGGTAGGGCGAGGTCACGATCAGGTCCGGCGCCTCCGCCCAGCTCGCGGTCACTTCCCTGCTCTGCCGGCGGCCGAGTTCAGTCAACTCGATCCCGGACAGGTCATGGCACGGGATGCCGGCGTTGCCGGTGCTCTGCCCGTGGCGAATGAAGATCGCTCGCACGCTTGGTTCCTCTTCCCCCTCCATTCCCCGAATGATAGGCCAACCGTTTCGGCCTGAGAGCTTCGGGTCAAGACCGCGCAGCGCCGCTCAACCGAGCGGGCCGAAGAAGCCTTGACGCGGAGCTGGCCGGAACGATCCTAGGCCAGACCGGGATGAAGGCTAATTCGTGCTTCCGCGCGTGGCATCGACGGCCTTCGTTGGGTCTGACTCTGCGACTCGCCTACGGGTTATGAGTCCCCCGCTCAACCTTGGCGTTTACTCACTGCGGGAGCCATCAGAACACGCTCCTACGCTTTTGCAGGCGTCTTCCCATCCCTCTCGGTCTTGGTCGCTACTGTAGGAGCTCTCTGTTCGACTCACGAGGGTTCTGATCGTCAGCCGCAACGTCCAAAACACCCTCACCCTTATCAGGAAGTTTTTTGTTTTTGTAGTTGCTGTTGCGGTTGGTTTTGTTTTCTCTGCGATCCACTGATTTCACAGAGCCTACTCCTATTACTCCTGATCTTCTGAAACACATGAATCTCTTGCTTCCTATTAAGGGGTACGCGGAAGCCCACCATCTTCTACGCGGAAGCCCATCAACTTGTACACGGAAGCCCACCATTCTCTACGCGGAGGCCCACTTTTCCGTACGCGGAAGCCCACCCGAGCTTATACATTTGCGAGCTGATCCTGTGGACGCGACTACGCGGAAGCCCACCCCCTTTACCTGCCCCCTTGCGGCCACGTTATACGCGGAAGCCCACTCCATTACGGTCCTACCTAAATACGGAAGCCCCGCCAGACCTGCAGGGCCATGCCATACGCGGAAGCCCGCCCCTGCTTCCTAGGCCCGATTAGGCCTCATACGCGGAAGCCCACCTCTGGTTTAGGGCGGCCATGGACTTTGTGACACACACAGAGGAGCTGCGGCGGGTGCTAAGTGTGTGTTGAGCAAACGTTGGGGTGGGCTTCCGCGTATGAGCTACGTGAAACATGGAAAGCCGGAACGTTATGCAGGTGCTTTTAGGCGCCTTATACGGTTTCGGGTGGGGTCGTCATCGAGCATGGGGCCTGTAGCACGATCAACCCATATCCCGTTTGGGTCCTCGGCGACCTGGGCCTCTGGCCACAATACTTTCAAAAGGGTAATTGCTTTGCGGACATGCTGCCGTAGGCGGTAGGGGTTTGAGTCCCCGTTCGGGAACTGCTCGTGGAGGGCAGTCCAAGGGATGACCGTCTCAGAGGCTGCCGCATAGCAGCGATAGAAGAGCCAGAAGACGAGGTCCTGTACGGCGGTAGGCCCTTTTATATCAAGCCATAGGCGGCGCGGCATTACGGTGTTGTGCTGCTTGATGTCCGCGAACAACGGCTCGTGAAGAAGTACCCCGAAACGGTCGCTCATCTCGGGGAGGCTCGCCTGGTCTTCGGCCTCAGAGATAGAGTTGGGAAGGTAGGAATGCGCAATGATTGGGAACGTGTCTAATTGCCGGGCTGCGCCCTTACGGGTGATGCTGATAACGAGTCCGGTAATCCGTGCGAAACGCTCTCTGAGCTGCTTGTTTGGACGTCCGCCCTTCTCGATACCGACCTCTCTTTGGTACTCCCTGGCACTCGACCACGGAATGAACGGGTTGTCGTTGCGTATGGCTCGGTCCAGAAGCCAGAACAGCAGCTTTCGATCGGCACCAAATGGCATCCCGATACCGTCCGCAGTTGCGGAGAATGTGACGGCCAAGGTCGACCCGTCGCCTAGGCGAGCTCTCCGGGTAATCTTCGTCTCCTTGGTGGCGCTGTGGGGGAGAGAGCAGAGGATGAGCGCCTGAGCGAGTTTGATGTACTCTTCGCCAAGGCTCTGGTCGTTCCGCGCCACAGCGAGATTTGAGACGCGGCCTGTGGTCCTGATCTTGGCTAATTCTCTTTCCGCCTTGTAGTCGCGCTTCCCTTCCACCTGCACGGGCTGGGCGCGTGCCTTCGACGCCTTCCGGGTGGGCTTCTTCGTAGGATCGGGGGGAAGTCCGTACTTGCGCTGCGCCTCCGCTCTCCGTGCTGGGTCCACATTGTCCACGTAGTCTTTAATGATTGAGTCGATACGATCCATGTCACGGCCTCAACTTTCTAATCATTATGCTCAGCCAGCCACGCCGGTAAGGAGCTCAGTTAGCTGATAGCTATCCAGCGGCTATTTCGCGATCTTCTCCTTGAGCGCGTCGAATGCCTGCTCCAGAAACTCATTCAACTTGATCTTGTGTTGCGCCGCGAAAACCTTGATGTCGTGCTGAAGTTTTTCAGTGACGCGAGTGGTGAACTGAGTGGTTCTGCCAGTCGCTCGTAAGGAGCGGCCGTCGATGAACTCTACTGGAGCGTGTTCTGGCTGATTCAGGTTGTCTTTGATCTCGCTAGGGGGCGGAGGCGGAGGTAAGGTGCTACGACGGGGCTTCGGAAAGTTAGCCATTGAGTTTGTCCACCATGGATTGAATGAGTTTGTCTGCTCGTTGATTCAACTGCGGGTAGCGGGTTTCGGTTATCGAGAGCCCAATATTCGACGCGTGTCGGTAGGACGGACGCTCCGGGAGTGAGCCGTCGAGGGTCGCGTACCCCGCCTGCTCGATGTAGCCGCGGGACTCGACCTCTTCAGCGTCCGTTCCCATCCGGCAGAGAGCGAAGACAAGGCGCTGCTTTGGAACTCCGGCCTTCACAAGTTCATGGAAGACGAGAACCGCCGGACGGAGGTCGTCGATGCTTGCCCCGCTTGGCTGCACGACTAAGGTAGCGGCCTGAGCGATCTCCAAAGTGGCACTGCTTGCACGAGCTGGGCCGTCCAGGAGTAGCAAGTCGAACTGCTCAGCAGGGCGAAGCGCCTGAGATGCTGCCTTAAAGCTCTCCACGGAAAAGATCGGCGTCGCTCCGTTCTCCAACCGGCGCCTGTACCAATCGACAGAGGTGCCCTGCTGGGTGTCCAAGTCGGCCAGTTTCACCTTGAGGCCACTCGCGGCGGCCTCCCTGGAGAGGCCGCGCGCAAGTGTGGATTTCCCGACCCCCCCTTTTTGGCTGATAAATCCGACGATCTGAGCCATAATCACCCCTTAGGTGATTACATGGTAGCCGATAGTTTTGCAGCAGCTAGTATCTGAGCAGATTCCGTGCTGCTCTTTGATACTGGCTCTGACAAAAAGATGGGTGTCGTACGAAATATCCGTTCCAGCACTTGCCGCTAATCGCAGTCTCTAAAGGAAGCAGCTAGTTAGCTATCCGATAGCTTACCTTTATGTTATCTGCTAACAGAATAAGCGTTGCCCCAAGTCTATGCCGAAACAATGCCTCAGCCTCCGAAGGGCGGTGATCGGCAGCACTTCCTACTTGAAGACCTCGAAGGGGAAGGGAATCGACCAGCAATTCTGGGCAGGTCAAGTTCTCTTCTATGCATAATGCGTAAAAATCTCCTCATTGTGCAGGCGCACCGTAGCGGCAACGCTGGCGTGACCGGAGAAACCCTTTGCGAGGCGGAAGTCGGTTCGAGTTCCGTATACTCAGCGCCCGAATGTGGCCTGAAACCCCCCGCGGAGATGCGTGGGGGCGCATAGTATTGATCGGTAGCACCAGGTGCTACGATGATTCATGGCCGGTGCATCAGAACGAGTCTTCAAGACAGCTTGGTTTACCAAAGCCGCGAAGAAGGCACGTATCACCGACGGCGAGCTTTGTTCAGCCATTCGTCAAGTCATGCTCGGCCAGGCTGACGATTTGGGAGGTGGCGTATTCAAGAAGCGTTTGGGCAAGAATCTCTACAGATCCTTGGTACTCGCCCGTGGCCGGCAGTATTGGGTCTATGCCTATTTTTTTGCAAAGAAGGATCGGGCCAACATCGACAACGACGAGCTCATGGGCTTCCGGACCTTGGCTGGGCTGTATGCCCGGAAAACCGATGAAGACCTGGCCAAGGAAGTGCAACTCAACGAACTCGTGGAGATATGCCAATGACAACTAATCGCAAGTACAAGAGCGACGCCTTCGATGCGATCCACAGCACTGTCGCCGGCATGTATCGGGCCGGGACTATCGATAAAAAGACGATGCGTAGTTTCGACGAGTCATGCCTCACCGTGCCCGACACCATCGAGCCTGAGCAAATCAAGTTGATTCGGGAAAGCCAACAGGTGAGCCAGCCAGTCTTTGCCCGCTACCTCAATACCAGCGAATCGACCGTTGAAAAGTGGGAGACCGGGGTTAAGCGACCGAGCGGCATGGCGATCAAGCTGCTCCTAATCGTGCAGAAGCACGGGCTGAAGATGCTGGCCTGATGTCGATCGACGCCTTGCGGCTAAGCGTGAGTCGAATCGACGTGTCTGAATTAGCTGTAAAAGATGAAAGAACGAAATGAAGAAATCGCCCCAACGTTCTCTCCATTGCCCCTGCGGCCGCGCCCGCGTCCTGGCGCGGGGCCTATGCGCGGTCTGCTACACACTCAGACGGCAGGACGAGGCGTACTTCGGCGGGTTGCGGGAGGCGGTCCTGGCGCGGGACGGCTATTGCTGCCGGGTCTGCGGCGCTTCTGGGCGAGGGAAGCGCTCGATCACGGTGCATCACCGTAAACCCGGCCGGTCGGTACTCGCGCTGATGATCTCGCTCTGCCCGGGGTGCCATGCCAAGGTGCACCGAACCCGAGTGGGCCGCGCCCTGATGGCACCGCTGCTGCTCGAACTGTGGCGCGAGCAGCACCCGCGCGGCCATGAGCAGCCCGCCCTTGACTTCGGAGAGCAGCCGTCGCCGGCACCCGTACCGGTTCCGCTGATTGCGAAGGATTTGCCGGGGTACGATGGGGAGCTGAGGACGACGGGATGACGACAAGCGAGATCGTAGCGGCGCTAGATGAAGAGATTGGGCTTCTGGAGCGGGCCAGAGCCCTGCTGAGCGAAGCGGAGCCGATCGCACGGCGGCGGGGACGGCCGAAGGGCTCGGTCAACAAGCAAACCAGCTTCAATCCTGCGGAAATTGCGGCCAAGCCCAAACGCAAGCTCGGCGCGGCGGCGCGGGAGCGCATCGCGGCCGCCCAGCGTGCCCGCTGGGCCAAACTGAAGGGAACGGCGAAGGCAACCCCAGCCAAGAAATCCGCTGGCAAGAAGACCGGCGCACCCAAAAGGGCAGGGAAGTCTGCGGGCAGCTCTCCAGCAAAGAAGGCGGCAGCGTCGGTAGAGGCTACCGCATAGCCGCGCGCTCAGCCTCTATTGCCTCCAACTCCGCGAACATGGCCTGAACCTCGCCGGCGGCGTTATCGATCTCGGCCGGCGGCGGCGCCTCCGGTTCGTACGCCTCCGCGAAGCCGTCGAGGTCGCCGTCGAGCAGGCGGGCGAGGTAGACGAGGCTCTCGGCGAGCTGTTCGAGGTTGCGGAAGCCGATCTCAAGCCGTCCGCGATCGAGAGTCATCCCTTCGGGGATTGTGACAAGGCTGGCGGGCTCGGCGTCGCGGCGGACGAGGGTACGGAGGCTGCGGCGGGAGGGAGCGGCCTTCTCTTGGCGGACCTGCTCGATGAACTTAGAAGTGTCTTCGGCTTCTTGAACCCCGTCCAGAAACTTCACCAGCGTCTCGCGCTCGAGGAGGCGGGAGCGGCCGACGGGAACCGTCGGGAGCAGGGCGAAGAAGTTCTGGGCGGCGCGGGGCTGGAGTTCGAAGAGCCGCTCGAGGTCGCTGCGGTCGTAGTGCGACCGGACGGAGCTCGCGACCGACCGGCGGATCTCGTGCAGGCGGGGAAGCCAGGAGATAGGACGGGGCATGGAGAGCTCCTGGTGTTTAGCTCCTAGCTGCTAGCCAAAAGCCCTTCTCCGGTGGAGTTTAGAGGTTTTCCGGAGGCAAGGGAATAGCTGCGCGATCGCGCATTTATGCCGCTCCTCTCGACGCATTATTACCCACGACAATGCTAATTGTCAGGGGTAAACTGCTTTCATGGCCGATGCAGCGGTGTTGCTTGTCGCGGTATCTGGTTTCTTCCGCACATTTGGTGAAGCTCGTTCATGTGGCGGGGATTACGACATTAGAGCCTGTTTTCAGGCGTTCTGGAGTACTCGCAGGCTGAGCAGATCGAAGCTGGCGCGGCCATACATCTGCCGCTTGATCAGCTTGAGTCGGTGTACCTGTCCCTCGACCGGGCCATTGCTCCACGGCAGATGCAAGGCGGCTTCGACGGCGTCTCGGTCCC
>JAABUO010003074.1_pt1 | contig 20047 bp, 15 predicted proteins | sample 5559291 | NCBI WGS metagenome assembly JAABUO01 (sample SAMN10711878, study PRJNA513372) | rock metagenome | isolation source: Antarctica rocks | place: Antarctica: Victoria Land, Finger Mt sud
AGAGCGCGCGCATCGCACTCTCCGCGAAGCCGACGGGCGCGCCCGAGGACCCGCCGGCGAGGCGCTGCACGATATCTTAATCTGTATGTATATATATAACCTTGTCGTTTGGAGGCATGGGCGAATTGCATGCTTGCTCAGGTGCCGTGCATTGACCACGTACACCTGGTCGTGGGCGATGACCCGCTCGCTGCGAACCGGGCCAGGCGGAGCATCCAGGAGGGCGCGCGCGAGGTCGTCCTGTTTGGCCAGAGGGAGGGCCTGGGGGCGAGGGTGAAGGTGGTGGCGGAGGCATTCACGGTGGAGGATCTGTGCCGGTATGGACGCCGCGAGGTCGAGGGCGTGGCAGACGCCGTCTTTGTCACCAACTCGCCCGCTGCTCACGACATCGCAGAGGCGTGCCGCCGTCTTCGCATCCCTGTCAACGTGGCCAACGCGCCGCAGCTATGTACATTCACGCTGCTCTCGACGCATACAGACGGGCCGCTGCAGATCGGGGTGACGACCCAGGGCAATGGATGCCGTCTGGCCAACCGCATCCGCCGGGAGGTTGCTTCCCTGCTCCCGGCGGGCCTGGGGGAGGCCTCTCGCAGACTAGGCGAGATGCGTGCAGAGGAGCTGGGGGTAGATGAAGAGGAAGGGGATCTCAAAGGGGCAGGCAGACGTCAGTCGCTTGCGCATATGTGTGAGCACTGGCCCCTGGCAAAGCTCTGTTCCCTCTCAACCTCTGACCTACATGCTGCACTGGCCGACTTCACCCCAACCCTGCCGCCAAGCAACGGTGCCAGCAACGGAAGCAGCAGCGGCTGCGGCAGAATATGGCTGGTTGGCGCGGGTCCTGGTGCGCCCGATCTGCTCACTGCCTCCGCAATCGCCATCGTCGGTTCTGCAGATGTCATCCTGGCCGACAAGCTGGTCCCTGCGCAGGTCCTGGCGCTTGCCTCGCGCAACGCCGACACGCACATTGCGCGCAAGTTTCCTGGCCACGCGGACGAAGCGCAGCAGGAGCTCCTGGACCTTGGCCTGCGTGCCTTGCGACAAGGGAAGCGCGTGGTTCGTTTGAAGCAGGGCGATCCATTCATCTACGGACGGGGCGGCGAGGAGATGGAGTTCTTTACAGCCATGCGCTTCCCGCCATCCATCGTCCCCGGCATCTCCTCGGCGCTATGTGCGCCCCTCTGCGCGCTCATTCCCCCCACGCACCGCGCCGTCGCAGACCAGGTCCTCATCTGCACCGCCACGGGCCGCGGAGGTTCCTCGCCAGACTTGCCCGACTACAAGGCATCGCGCACCACCATCTTTCTCATGGCGCTGCATCGCCTCAGCGACTTGGTGCAGGCATTGCATGCACTCAAATGGCCTGGCGTGCTGCCGTGTTCGGTCATTGAACGCGCAACATGTCCTGATCAGCGGGTCGTGCGCACTACACTGCAGCATGTCGTGGAGGCAGTGGATGCGGTGGGGTCGCGGCCACCGGGGCTGCTTGTTGTGGGCTGGGCGTGCCATGTGCTGGCAGACCATGGCGATGCGCGATGGGCCATGGAAGATCGTATGCCGTAATATGTATATACAATGAACTAACGAACCCATCATGATATAGACACATCTACCCGCCCGTCTCTCTTCCTCGGTCCATCGTAGGATCCGTCATGTCGAGGCTGCCGGTGCCGATGACGGTGGGGACCCTCCACCCGTCCTCCCTGCCGCGCCTCGCTCCTGCGCGCCTGGGCCTTCTTGATCTCAAAAAGCGGATCCTGCCGGACCTTGGCGGCTGTGTCTCGCGGTGTATTTGCGCGCACGACTTCCTTCACCTCGTCCGCCACAACCACCGCCTCAATCCGGCGCTTGCCAAGCAGGTACTCCTCCATCGCCTCTGGATCCCTTCCACCGGTCTGCGCTGCGGCAGAAGGGTACATCCAGTCCATCCGATCGACCACCTTCTTGCCGCTCTGCTTGGCATGCAGCGCCTCCAGCTCGCGCCGGGAGCGCTCCTCGGCAATCTCCTTCCGCAGCTGCTCGGCCTTTCTGTGCTCCTGGATCGCCGCCTGCTCCTGCAGCCAGACCTGCTCCTGGTTCCGCATGAGCGAGGGATGCCATGATTTCTTCAAATTCAGATCTCCCGGCATGGTGGTGGTGGCTTGGGATGGATGAGCAACGGACAAGCAGAAGATTAAGAATTATATTGTATATAGATTACACAGAAATATATCCATCAGAAAGACCCGTTCACTGTCTCGGCGTTGTATGCCTTTTGTCGGCGCCAGAAGCGCATCCGCGAAGAGGAAGAGTCCTTGCCGCGGCCAATGCAGCAGGAGCCGCAGAAGCCAATCGTGGCCAGCAGGAGACACGCCACTGAGGTCCACGCAAATGCAAACATCTTCAGCCCGACGCTGGCAGTCATGTTGTTGGTATTGAAACCATCCCTGGCACGAATCCACACCACCGTCATCAGGGCGGCAGCCACGATGCTGGCCAGCAGACCACAAAAGGCCAAAATGGCAGCCAGCCCGCTGCCGATCCTTGAGCAGAGGGCGAGGAAGCCGGTGAGGAAAGAGAAGCTGGAGAAGGCCACCGCGATGAGAAAGAAGGCAAAGTCCACCCGTGATGTGTAATAGTAGAAGCTCGAGTTGTTCATGAACTCGGCCGGGATGTTCTTCATCGTATTGAAGTTTGACTGGGGCTGGAAGGGGAAGGCAGGCTGCACGTGCCCGCAGGCGGTGTTGGATCCAGACTCGCCATTGCATATATTCCAAAGCGTCCAGTGGCTGACGGGCGGGGCGCCTGTTATGGAGCTTGTGTCGACAGAGAGGAAGAAGAATTCAGTCAGCGGCGAACTCTGCTTGACCCCGGCGAGGACGATGAAGAAGAGCAGGAGAGTTGAGCCTGCGACCAGGATGAGAGGACCGAAGGTGAGTAATGGGCGAGCGACCATTTCCTTTTCGTTCGATCAGGTGAGATGGTGTAGTGATGGAGTGGTTGATGGGGATGGGGGAGGGGAATGAAGAGGGGAATCGTAAAAATGAAGTAGTGTTGAGATGTGCCGTGTGACTGAATTGGGATGGGTATGATGTCACCACAACAAACAGAATGACGATGATGGGTGGGGTGGAGGGGTGATGGTATGAGGAATAGTGGAGGAGTGTTGTTGGAGCGGGTGTGAGGACTGGGCGGTGAGGAATGGTGGTAGTAGAAGGGGAGACTGGAGAGTGGAGCACTGGAGGAGGTGGGCACCGGCTGTGGGAACCAGCAGTGGATGGCCGTGATTGATCCTCGAGGATACAGACAGAATAGAGAGCCACCGAGGTCAAGTCAGCGTAGAACGAGATTAGGAGACGCAGGATAGATCTCCAATCCCATCCTCTTCGCTTGTCATTCTTCGGAGTTGCGCTGTCAGATCTCCTCGCGGATCAAACCACCGGCAATCCGCCTTGCAAAATCCGTCAGCCACACTTTCGTAGAATACACGAAAAAACCTCCCCTCCCAGCACCCATCTCGCACCCTCTCTTCCCAGTCATTCCGCGCCTTGGTGTTACATATTTGCGTTAGGTGTCAGTGAAAAGCAGGTACCTGTGCCATCACATGCGACGAGACAGCGAGACCTTCATTGGCGAAGGCCTGGAAGAGCCACTCCTCGGAGACCGCTTGCCTGGCTACAACGGCAACCGCCGCGACGACGACGACAATGGATCGGTCAAGGACAATGAAGACCGTATCGTCCTCGATCACCTGGGCTTCGGGCTGGTCATCTCCAGTCTCATGCTCGTCAGCTTCATATCCTCGCTCGACACGACCGTGGCCACCGCGCTGCTGGCCACCATCGGCAACGAGTTCGACGAGCTCTCGCTGGTGGCCTGGATCGGCATCTCCTTCCTGGTTGGTTCCTCTGCCGTCAACCCAGTGGCCGGCAAGCTAATCGTCATTCTCGGCCGCCGACAGTCGCTGGTAATCTCTACTGTGCTGATTTCCGCCGGATGTCTGGGCTGCGGCATGTCCTACTCCATGGGCGTGCTGATTGCGGCTAGAGCGCTGCAGGGCGTCGGCGCTGGTGCGCTGTCGATGGTATTTGTCACGCTGATTGTGGACCTGGTGGTTCCGGAGAAGCTGGCCTTTTGGCAGAGCACCATGAACACGGCTTGGGGACTGGGCGGCGCTATTGGCGGGGTCTACGGAGGATCCATTCATGCCTATGTCGGCTGGAGATACGCATTCACGCTCCAGGTGCCGTTCATCTTGCTGGCTGCCGTCACTATTCTCATCTACGTGCCAAAGGAATCCCACAAAGAAGGGCCGCCCATCCAGGTGGACTACTTTGGCTGTTTGACTCTGGTCGTGGCCACCATCCTGCTCACCATCGCCATCAGCACGGGCGGGAACCAGTATCCATGGACCTCTCCCATCATTATCGGAAGCCTGGTGGCAGCGCTTGTTCTCTTTGGTCTCTTTGTGATCATTGAGCGGCACGTGGCAGAGCCGGTGATTCCCTTGTCCATGCTACGTCTGCGCAATGTCTACACGGTCGCTACGGCCCAATTCCTCGGCGGAATGTCGTGCCTGGTCTGCCAGTTCTACTTCCCCATCTGGCTGTCTATTGTGCGCGGCTACAATGCGCAGTTGGTGGGAATCAACATGATCCCCATGTCCATCTCGATTTCCGTGTCGGGGCTGATTGCCGGGACGCTGATGTTCAAGTTTGGGCACTACATGACAATTGCCATGATTGGCTTTGCCATTCATGTCTTGGCCGCTGCCGGCCTGGCGGTCGGCCTGTCGCAGGACTCTCCGGTCTGGCACCATCTCGTGGCCATTGGTCTGTTTGGCTTTGGCGAGTGTGGGTGGAATGCAGTCACGTTTGTCGTCGTCATTCAGGCAGTGGAGAAGGCCAACGTGCCGCCTGTGGCGTCTGTCTTTCGCACGGCGCGCTGGACGGGTGCGCCAATTGGCGTGGCGGTTGCGGCCGGCATCCTGGCCAGTCAGCTGGCGCAGAACCTGCATGGCCGCGTGCCCCCGCACATCATTGAGCGCGTGACTCAGAATGCAGACACAATCGCAGCGCTTCCGGCGGAGCTGCGGAACACCGTCTTGACCGCCTACAACGACGCACTCCGCATTGTCTTTCTTTTTGTTCTGGCGACAGCGCTCATGGCATGGTTCTGTGCCGTGTTTATGCGGATCAGGAAGAATAAGTAATGTACATGAACTTAAGACTTTATAGATGGATATCCTTATGCCCTGGTTGGTCTCGTTATGGTATGATAGATCCCAATGCCCTGGTTGATCTTGTTATGGGGTAGGATTGGTTATCCAAAATGCCCCGCTCGGCCCTGAGGCGGGTGATTATGAGAGGATATCATAATGCCCTGGGCGGTCTATATTAGCATAGCAGCGACGAACTTACATAGCAGCGTGAGGTATGCCTCGCCCTGGCCAAAGGGATGCACGGTGGCCGGACCGTCTGTGCGATCGAGGTAGAGCACATCGAGATGGACGTGCATGGCATCCGTCAGCGCCGCCAGCATCACATCATCCGCCTCGTTTCCGAACGCCTCCACGCGCGTACAATACTCGTCCACATCCTCCTCCACAAAGGCAGCATACATCTCGCGATGCGTCTTGATCCACGCCGAGGCAACAAAGCGCAGATAGACCACCACCGCATTGGTCGTTTCGGGCTTGTTGAATTCAGCCAGGAGGGTAGGTGGGTCGTGCTCTGCCTTTGAGAGATCCACGGTCGCGTCGGCAAAGTCGTCAAAGGCGAGCGGCTGGAAGTTGGCTTGTAGCAGCACCTGCTTGACTTCCTCCAGCCGCCGCGTGGTCGAGACGAGCCGCTTGTCAAAGAGGGCGAATGCAAAGGCGCGGAAGAAGCAGTTGCCGTCGCCGCGCACCTTGCGGTACTGCCTCACTGCGCCTTCGCGAATGAGCAGCCCGACCTTTTGGGCAAAGTGCTCGTCGGCGCCGCGGAACTCGGTAGCGAGGGTATGCAAGTCGTGCGCCTCGCCTACGAGTGGCGACTTGTTGGCTTCGGCCTCTTGCAGCTCTGCCGTCAAATCAAAGATCTGTCAGTGGTCATGCAGCATATGTATCCTACCTGCTGGTCCGTGAGCTGGACTTGCTCCTGGCCCTCGTGAGTTTTTTCATGACTCACCTGCTGGCCCCGCTCTTGGCCCTCGTGGCCCTGCTCCTCGGTTCCCTCATGGGACATGTATTCTATCTACGTGACAATTACCCGCCATAACCCATCCACCGCACGTGACCATGCATCGAGGGCCTGGAAGCGCTGCACATCCACACCACTCACCCTGTCCACCTCCAGGGTCCCGCGCACGCCGTCGATGCGGCCGTGGATGCGCCCGTCCAAGATCAAGCCCACCAGCAGCTCCTCCACCTGCCCCACATCCACATTCAGGTGCGCAGCCAGGGGCCCCAGGCCGATGTGCGAGTAGGGGCGGATCTTTAGCACGAGCGAGGAGGTGCGGATATTGCGCACGACCCCGTCGATGTGCTCGCGAATGAAGGGATCGTCCATGATGCTGCTCCCCCGTGTCTTGAGAATCCGCTCAAAGCCGTGAATGTCCCCCCGCTGATAGGCGCCCACCAGGTCGGTCATGGCAATGATCTGCACGTCGTTCTTGTAGGGCTTCGTTTCCTGCGAGTCAAAGGGGTTGATGGCGGAGTCGACCAGCATGTTGGCCAGCACCAGGTACTTTAGCACTTGGATGCGCTGCAGCGAGCCTGCCTCGTCGTAGTTCTTGAAGCTCTCAAAGAAATCAACCTGTGCCGCGTCCCACTCCCCCTCGCCCATGTGCATCTTGCCCCCACACTCGCGGATTACGCCCATGATGCGCGGGTGTGGGATGGCCGACTTGACGTGCATCGTCTTCCAATACAGGTCTTTGAGCTTCTTGTTATTCTTCGTAGCCGTGTAGAGCTGGATCTCGAGGGCATAGACTTCGAGGAGGTAGGTGCCTTTGGTCTGGTCGTCCTCGCCCCCACCCGTCTGACAGGCCTGGTGGAGCTGCCGCAGGATCTTGTTCAGCCTGCCCACCTCCATCCGGTCGAGCCACAATTTCGCTAATTTGAGATTCGTCTTGAGCCAGAGCCGCTCGTTCTTGGCCTCCTCCAGCGAGGTGAGGGTGGTTGCATAGAACTCCTCCATGAAGTGCATGTCGGTGCTGGACGAGACGTGGTCAAGGATGTTGTTGATGCTCTTCTCCGAGTAGTTGCGAGTCACTGCGCTCTTGGTGTAGGTCAGGAGCTCCTTGTAGGTCCGCATGGTGCCCTCCCGGTCATCCCCGCGGAAGTGCAGCTTGACCATCTGCTTGAGCGCCTTGAAGCCCCAGTCGCCCTGCTCCTCCTGGGCATCCACCACGCCGCGAAACTCCTCCATGGCCTTGGACGTATCGCCCTCCTCCCTCAGGGCCTTTGCATTGTAGTACCTGTTCTCTACATTGACGTCTGCGGCGACGTCCTCGTCGCCGTCGCTCTCGTACTGGAAGTCGTACTCCTCAGCCCCGTCCTCGCCATCCCCCTCCAGCATGAACGCATCTTCATCCTCCTCCTCCGCCATTACCGCCTCGGACAGGATCCAGCAGCAGATTCAGGCAATGCTGGCGGCCAATCAGAGCGGCAGGACCTTCTGTCCGAGCGAGGTGGTGCGTGTGCTGGCGGGCAAGGGCGAGCTGCCAGACGACTGGCGCAACTACATGGAGGAGGTCAGGCGACAGCTGCACCGGCTGCAGCAGGAGGGCAAGGTGGTGGTGAGCCAGCGAGGGGAGGAGGTCTTCTTTCCATACAAGGGGGCTATTCGATGGAGGGGACCAAGCTGAGAGGAGAGGAGAGGAGAAACAAAGATCGAAAAGAAGAAGAGAAGTGAGAGAGAGGATATAAAGCTCAAGCGTGAGGCCAAGAATGAGGCCAAGGATGGGGCCATAAGATTGTACATAGTCGATACTGCTGTACGTCATGCGCAGATTCCACAAGGCAGCGCAGGAAATCGGTGCAGAGATCAGACATGCACGAGACAAGAACACCAGCATCAGCAGCAGACTGGCAGACGGCCCCTCCTTTCCAGACTTCCTGGCGCCGCGCGAGAACGTGTCGACAGAGCGCCTTCCCTCGTGGCTCAAGTCCTCCATCCCCGTGAGCAAGAACTACAACCGCATCCGGCAGGACGTCAAGGCGCTGAAGCTCAACACGGTGTGCGAAGAGGCCCGCTGCCCCAACATCGGCGAGTGCTGGGGCGGGTCGGACCGCAGCAAGGCCACCGCCACCGTCATGCTCATGGGCGACACGTGTACCCGCGGCTGCCGCTTCTGCAGCGTCAAGACGAGCAGGACCCCCGGCCCCCTGGACGCGCAGGAGCCCGAGCGGGTAGCCGAGGCTATTCGGCGATGGGGCCTGGGCTACGTCGTGCTCACCAGCGTCGACCGCGACGACCTGCCCGACGGCGGCGCCCAGCATTTCTACGACACCATCAGCAAGATCAAGGAGCGCGCGCCGCACATATTCGTGGAGGCCCTCACCGGCGACTACTGGGGGGATCTGGGGATGGTGGAGCTGGTGGCCAACTCGGGCCTGGATGTGTACGCGCACAATATGGAGACGGTGGAGGAGCTGACGCCGATGGTGCGTGACCGTCGAGCCACCTTCCAGCAGTCCTTGAGTGTCCTGCGGTATGCCAAAGAGGCCAAGCCGGGGCTCATTACCAAGACCTCCCTCATGCTCGGCCTGGGCGAGACCGACGCCCAGCTCTTCCGGGCCCTGGAGGACCTGCGAAAGATCGATGTGGACGTAGTCACGTTTGGGCAGTACATGCGGCCCACCAAGCGGCATATGAAGGCGCATGAGTACGTGCACCCGGACCGCTTCGACCTGTGGCAACGGCGCGCCATGAGCCTGGGCTTCATGTACTGTGCCAGCGGGCCCCTTGTGCGGTCGAGCTACAAGGCCGGAGAGGGGTTTATCGAGCATGTGCTGAAGAAGAGGCAGCAATTGTAGTTCTCTGTACATAGTAGCATGAGCAAACGCACGTCACTCTACCGGGTGGAGGAGCAGATGAACGACACCAACCCCCCCTTCACGCAATGGAAGCTCAAGCTCGGGGCGCCGCGCGTGGATGCCCCGGTGCAGAAGGAGGGGCGGAAGCAGCAGCAGGAGGAGGATGGAGAGAAAGGGGTCGGTCGTGATGGCAAGGTGGCGCTCGGGTTCTGCGTGCGTCGATGGGCTCCCATGACCGACTCCGACAGCGAGGACTTGGACTACGAGATCGAGGATGACGGGGAGGAGTTTGGCACGGATGTCAAGGAGCAGGTGGCCGAGGTGGTGGACGAGGTGCCCCAACCCACGCCGGTCAAGATGTCCCTCTTCACCAGCGAAGTCCCGGCCGTGACGAAACCTGCGCACTCTGACCCAAGTGCACCGGTTCCATTACCCGCGCTGGGCGAAACTGCTTCGTTGCCAGCTGAGACTGCCCCATCGGTAGCTCGAGAGGCTCCCGTCTTGCAGGCGAATGCTGCTGTGGGCCATGCAGAGGAAAAGATGGAGGGAGTCAATCACGCGCCCAAGATCCCGGCCTTTGCAGGGCTGCAGAAGAAGCCGGATATGGAGCGGCATTCCCTCCCGGACGTGAGTATGGGGGATGCGCTGGTGGCGCAGGTGGATGCGGTAGGAAGCCCCAACGAGCCCGTCCTGCTCCCTATTCACGACAATGCGCCTGCGGACCTCCACGTCGCCATGTCGGATCCCGTCGTACTTCATCACGGTCCGCTTGCCACCGCGCCCAATCCCGTCGTACTTCACGACAGTCTGCCTGCGACCGCTCCCGATCTTGGGCACGCACTTCACAACAGTCTGCCTGCAAAGACGAAGGAGGCCAGCCAGGAGCCGCCTGTGGATGCATGATCATGCCTGGGTGCGATTGGATTCTACCATATTATGTACAGACTACTCCAGCAGGTCTTTCACGGACATTCCTCTGTGATGCAGCAAGAGCAATGCCTTGCCCGCCTCAGAGTCCTCACCCTTGCCCTGACCCCGACCCTGACCCTTCTCGCTGGTTTGTTTGCTCTGGATGAGGCTCTGCATGTACTCAATGCTGCTCTGCAGAATGGACAGCTTGTGCAGCTCCTGGCCGCGACAGGCCGGGATCATCTCCTTGAGGGTGTGGAAGCAGGCGTTCATCTTGTTCCTCCGCTGGCGCTCGATGGCCGAGTGGGCTGTGCGTCGCGCGGAGTCTCCGCCGCGGCGCTGCTTGGCGGGGGGCTTCTGCTGGATCATGCGGCGGTGGCCCATGGCTGCTGACTGGCGACTGTGCTTGGGGGAAGAGGGGAGGGCGGCCGGTGGGAGGGACAAGAAGACAACCTCCTCGCCGGCATTCCGCAGCGCCGGCTGGATCTCTGAGCTCGTGGGTGTAGGCAGCCTATGTAGGACCTCTGCTCGGTTCCCCTCCTTCTCCATATCCTGATTTCCCATCGGTGGCTTGCCTTGGTGGGTGAGTGGAAGAGTCGCGTGCCTCTGCGCAATTTCTGCTCATGTGCGGGGGCGTGGCAGCGCTCTTGCCTCTCATTGGTCCACGTCCCGCGAAGCTCATTCGAGACAACGAGAATAAATTGGGAAAGAGAGGAGGAGCGAGGAGGAGGATTGGAGATGGCAGGATAGAGGTAAGAGTGTAGAGCAAAGGTCATGTAAAAATCTACAAATCCATGAACCCAAGAAGTAGGAAATTCTTTTGCGGGTGAATTTCCTTTTCCTTTCCGGGCGGGAGAAATACGGGAGTCAGCTTTAAGCAAGAGAGAGAGGACTCGCCAACACCGAACAATAATAAGCACCAAATCGCCTTGCTTCAGTCCTCCTCTGCTATCGCAGCCAGGCAGCTCGTTTAGTTTTGGCGGAGTCGGTGCACCGGCTCCTGCGTTTGATGGAGCGCGGCGGCAGTGGGACCGGCAATCTCTTTGACCTCAGTGCCGACATTGGTGGAATCACGGTTCGGCTTGAAAGGTTCCCCGTAAGCGGGCCGCTTCGAGACAAGCAGCGAACTCCGCAACCGCGCATCTGCCTTTGGAGACTGGCTTAGGGAACCAGTTCTTGGTGGAAAAGGATCCCAGTTCCGGGCCACGCGAACGCGTTTCAGTGATAATGAAACGTCCGGCAAGTGATAGCCCAACCACCAGCCCTGTCTAGATCATCCCTGCGCATCCTCACTTTGAATGCCTGTGGCTTAGCTGACCTCACAAAACAAAGTTTTAGAAATGAAAATAGAAATGGAGACAAAGAAATGGACCATGAGTATAAGCAAGGGTAGAATATGTAGTAGGCTACATGACGGGGGTATAAATATATGCCTACTAATTGCCGAACTCATTGGTCCTAAATTGTCAAACAGGTTCCGATCTTGTTTTACCTGCATTTCCACCTCCGGAATATGGAAATTTGAACTTGGAGCGTTAAGGCGCGGGCGTTTTTCTGCGTTATCAGCGGGCAGGTTACTTGAGGTTTCGAAGATAGCCACACCGAGGTTTTTCATTTCCTCATCAATTTGGTTTTGCTGCGATAACAAGTGCGCGGGTCTCCATCCTTTGCGAGTAGCAATTTGGTCTGGATCAATGCGTTCCTCTGCCCAAGCTGCGTCAACTTCTGCATCATCTGGAGATTTCGTTGTTGCCGTAAGTTAGAACTCTCCAGCATATATTTCACTTCCAATGTAAGCTGCTCTTGTCGTTCCATCGTTCGTTCACGCTCGGCCAGAAACAGCTGGCGGTTTTCTTTTCTCTCTTCATCCAGTCGCTGATTGAACGACGCGGTGGTATTCTTTAAAAGAGCTGCAATTTCTTGCGTGCTCTCTTGGCCCATCCCGTTGGGTGTACGGTTGCGTCTTGCTGAAAAGGATTCCATGTTGCGATCGTACGTCGCTTTTGCGCCCGTGCCCGTCAGTGGCCCATGTCGTGCATTATATTCCGTAATTAACGAGTCTCGGTGGGATGTATCTCTTGCGACTGCTGTGTAACAATTTCCTTTCACTTTTGATATCAAAGGTGGCTCAGCGAAGTTCGCCTCGATAACCCTCTTTCGGAGAAAGCCGGGATACTCCTCTACTACAATCTCAAAAGGCCGAGAGGGTAGGATGGCGCCCGGCGGCCTGATCTCCAAGAATGTCTGTCCGTATTGTATGGTGGAATTACAAAGCGGCTCGATCAACGAATGATTATCAACGGAAAAAACGACCGAATCTTTGCGGGGAGCCATGTAGGAAGAGTATATGGTCAGTCCAGCGGCCTCAATGTGTCGTCGTATAGTCGACACAATTTCGGCCTCGTTCGGATCGGTCAGTCCTTGTTGTAGCCCCAGTGGTCTGATGTCAACCGTGAACGTGCGCGAACGATCCAAGTTAGCTTGGGGCGACCAAATTGTGCGGATCCCCAAATTCAGCAGGTGGTTTCGGAGAGTGTTCAAATTTGGGACCGACGTGTCTCTTATCCATAGATAGTCTCGTTTCGCACCCCTGTCCGCTACTGGAGTCACCACGGTAATGTTCATTTTGTCAAAATCCGGGAGCCTTGCTTGAGAGATAATGTTCTCCATCTGGCGATGCATGTCGTTCCCTTGGGGAAGATTGGTGACGAGTAACTCAACAGAGTCATAATCAGGCGCCTCATTGGCTTCATTGTCAACATCCGTCTCCAAGACCATTCGGCATTTCATCCTCCATGAAAAAATCCACATCCTTCCACAAGAGCGCGTATCTTATTGCGTCCTTGTGATTCCTGTACTCGTGCCCCATGCAAATAGGATGGTTGCCACTGAGCAGTCCGATACATGCCAAGCCCAGCCAGGACCGTGAAACCGTGACTAAGAACCAAAGCGACGAGCGCAAGAAGAGAGACTGTGTCTGCGGGTAGGGACGGAGACGAGAACTTAACCACCGGTGTTGGAACCAGGGCGGGCGAATCCGTGTGCGAAGGCTGCACAGAAGAGAAGGGAACGGGCAGCGGAGGCGAAACTGGAGAAGCCACCAGAGCCACGCAGGGAGTACCCGCAACCTGTACGGTCGCGAGCGCTGGCATGTTGGTGGAGAGGGTGAAGTAGGTAAATGCCGAGTGCATGCCCTGGCTGGCGAAGAGTTGGACCTGCCCACGACAGGCGAGGTCAGCCAGAAGAACAATTGACAGGACAGAGGCACATACGTTGGAAGCGGCGACAAGGTAGCGGGTGTAGAGGAGACTCCGCAGTATTGCCCCTGCCTTTGGTGACTGGCTCGTGCTCACCCCTTGGCGGCATACTTAGCAGCTATTCTTGAGGCAGAAGACCGCTGTTGACGTCTTTTCGCAGCCAAGAAACAGGATTTAGAGACATGATATGAACTGAGGGGCTGCTCGGTAAAGCCTGAGTTGACTTTCCGTCTCTTGTCTAGGATAACAAATACTGGCTTCCCCAGCCACTTAGAGTTTTATCTGTCTTCAAGCAGCTCTCATCGATTGCTCCCATGCCGATACCAAGGCTAATTATGAGTGCCACGGGATCAGCAGGCCCCAAAGTGGGCGGTTGCGGTAAAGTATCGTTCCCAGAGAGAACAGTTGTGGCTGCATAGCTGTTGTGGGTTGTGGCTTAAAGTGGTGTGGTAGAGGAGGAAGAAGAGGGAGAGGGAGAAGGGGAAGTGGGAAGAGCGTATGATAAGGAGCGGGGGAGTGGAGGTGGTAAAATTGATCTGATCTCTGATTGGTGCACTGCAGCAGGTTCGTCATCGTACATCATCCATCTGCCCTCTCATTGGCGCGTTATTTTAAGAAATTGGGCAAACAAATATATGGAGGAGCTGACCTAAATTTTGCATGTCTGTTGTTTGCAGAGAGTCCTTTACTTTTGGGCTTGCTTCGAGGTTGGTTCTGTCCTTGAACTCCTCCAAGCCAATTTCGAGTAATTGATTCAATCCCAAAAACTAAGATTATAACATCATGCTTATTACATTGCCCTTGCGGTCAAGTAGCACCGAATGCTTCATGTATGGTGATCACAGAAACATTCCCCGGCATGTCTCCAGCAAACGACCGTAGCTTCAGCAGCGGATACGTATCTGGCATCAACGTATTATTGAATATCATTGTGCCGATTATCCGTCCTGGACAGTAAAGCGGTCGCTTGGTCGCTTCCTTTATAGACGTACTTGTAAATATACTTAGTTGCTCGGATCATGGAGCAGACTTCAACGTTGATATGGGCAGCGTACTTGCTGGCTAGGTATGGATGAAAAGGAACAACCCATTGAGTCATGCTTGACATCTCGACGCGTTATCGATAAGCTGGAGTCTCTTCTGCGATATTGAGGATACCCGTCATGTCGCATACTCATGTTTCAGATGCACCGTAGTCACCCCTCTGTTCAGCGTTTGCAACTACATCTAACCGATCAGCAAGCAATTACATTTAGCGGTTCTGCTGATATTGATGTGACTCTCGCTAAATTCGGTTCGTTGGAAACTAGGAGAGTTCTCTTCGAAAGAGTGTGGAGTGAGAAAGATACCTAAAATGGTGGGCTATAGAAATATAAGTGGCTGTGACCCGCACAGTCGAGGACAATGAAATAGAGAACAAAGAAATACCACGTAAAACCTCACACCGATATTTTAAATCGGAATCATGAAACGACGCTCACTCAATCCGCTCCCAATAATGGACTTTCTTCACCTCTGCGCCTTCTTTATACTGAATTTCCCAACAGATCTTGCGTGAAATTCGTCAATGCGCCAATGGAGTGCAAGGAAGAATCGCTCCTTTTCTATCGGCAGGATGTATTACGCAGGGTCGCAAGCTGGTGAGCGTTACTACTTATGGCTACTTCTGTCCGTGGTTAGCGGAAGTACATCATTTGAGGATCTTCGAAGCTACGAGGGCGTTGTTTACGCATCATATCGTGTGGCGGGAGGGGCAAGCCCCGATTTCTGCCAATCATCTGCTTGCTGAAGAGGTCAACTACGACGCTTCAGCTCTCTGCTCGAAAGTCACTTAAAAAATGAACACCATTAACTCTGAGCAACGTCATGTGCTGGAGGTCATTTTACATGCAAACGAAAGCAAGTCGTCACAGATCTTTTTCATCGATGGCCGGGACCGTCAAAGCATTTCTGCAAAAACTAAGGCGGTGTTCGGAGAGGGGTTTGAGGTTACCCCCAAATATTTTCCTGAACATCGATCTCGTAGAAAAATGGTCACTGAAACACGAGCATCATGGAACGACGAAGCGGATGCACAACTTGCAGACCTCGTTCAGGAACAAGTCCTGAAGGGCACAGAAGCCAGAGCGGCTTTAAACCTGCGGCGTGGGCGGAGATATGCCAGCAGGGCTGCTGTTATGTCCACCAATCAACTGAAGACTGGCGACCAGCACTTCAGGAAGCTGCACAATTTTTTCCTGAAGTTGAAGGATACCTCTGGCTTTGGCTGGGACGCCGAACATTCGGTTCCGACAGCCGCGGAAGACGTCTGGGATGTTTTCGTACAGAAATATCCCTTGGCAAAGCAATCTCGGGGGCGGGGCTGGCCCCTCTTCAATATACTCCACGAGGTGTACATAAACAGTACACCGACTGGCAGTCACAGTCTTTGCGGTCCGCAGGAAGAGAGCGGTTCTAGCAGCATTCCACGAACTGCAGCAGAACAGCACTCTCCTCTAGGGCTAAAAGAACACGTTTCGGGGCTGCATACCCCGGATTCAGGGTCGAATGCATCTGCTGGAGTATGGGAGAGGGATTCTCCCAAGCCCGAGCTTCCAGCGAGTCTGCGGCGTGCCTCAAACACGCCGCAGAAGGCATTAAGGGGTGTGGTGGCTCACATAGAATATTTCTGATTATTCGGAAAGTGGTTATTTTACGATTATGGAATATTGTTATAGAAGAATTTCCGAACACCCCCTTAATCCTCAAAACCATCAGAAGTCATGGAGCCATTGCCTTTGCTGTAGCTTCTTCTGGCATGGCAGCACACTGCTACCTGGTGGCAAAACTGGACATTTTCGCTTCATATTCCCTTGGAAATAAGCCAGGATTCTAAGTACAACATCTCATACAATAGTCAACTTGCACACTCAGTACGACAAACAAGATTGATACTGTGGGATGAAGTACTAATGCAAAACAGGCGCACCTTGGAAGCTGTTGACCGATCTTTTCAAGACATCTGCAGATCGGTCAAACCGTTCGGAGGCATCCCCATGGTTTTATTACGCGACTTCCAATTCATACTTTAATGAGTCTTCATCGTATTCTATTTACAGGAGGTGTTAACTATTGCGTGCTTAAGCCAACGTCACTTCGCTCTCGTTCACACGTTTCTCCTCGACCTCAGTAGTATTGAGAGCAGCCACCTTCTGCTTGGATAGAAGCCACCCTGGGTTGAGAATGGCAAGCACGCCCATAGCAATCATCATCGGGACAGCATCGAGTCCAATCACATATCCTTCATGTGTAATCAGGTATCCTCTCCATCCCTGCACCAGTTCGATCGAACGATAGACGCCGCGTAGTACCATCATTGTAGTTGAGAGGACTATCGCTGCAGAGACAAGACGCATGGGTGTGCTTTTTCTGATTAGTGGCCAGCCGCGCGTGAGAACAATGCCGAGCATGATGGAAAAGAAACATGCAGAGACCAGTTGCGCAATGATGCCGACGACCATGGTCAGTGTTCCTGGCTGTGTATTGACAGCAGCGCCGGCCAGACCGCCGCCAGTCGCTTGCAATGATAGACAGACCAGATCCACGACAAAGCAGATCCAGAGGTAAGTTTTCGGAGGAAGAGGGAAAACGTGCTTGCCGAGGACGGTGAAGAGAAGCCATAAGGTAATATAGACACCGGCCTGTGTCCATGCAGGGCCCATAATCAAAGTTGCAGTTTGCATGGTGAAGAGAACGCTAGAATATGCGCATTGGTGACTGACTGTCCTTCCAATCCACCCCAGGCACTCAAGTCCGGCGCCAATCACAAAGAAGAGCATCCATATGGTGCGATAGCGGATTGTGAAGGCGAGTTGGGTGAGGGCGATGAGTCCAAAGATGATAACGAAAGCAATTCCAACATTCAGTGAGGGCAGGTAGCCATAATTGTTGTGGATGCTATCGCTGTAAGCAAGGCAGGCTGGCGGGTGGTGCAACATGAGAAGGTTGAGAAGGATGAGAATATATTTGGGGGATTCCACTTGCTTTATAGCTCATGATGATTGCCGTAGGGATAAGGTTCTTCCGCCACACGTCACTACCTCGTGGGACGTGTGGGGGGTATCGGAAGAATCGGGAGTATTTTAGGACGAACGTTCTCCCTACGGGGTCATTCTGATTGGCTGACCTTTAACGTTGCTGCGTCACCATTTTGCACGATGTCGATCACTTCCTAATCCATCCTAAGTTGGCGGCCCGGCGGTAGATCCCGATGAACCATTCGGAACAAGCGCACAGTCTCCTTGACACTTGAGAGTTCATATCCGTGGCTGCAAACCCCTTGTATTACGCTCACTACGAAAGGGCGTCTGCAAGACCCCGCTGATGCCAAAATTCAAGCGAGCTCTAATGGATTTAGGTAATGGCGTGAATCAACAATCAAGTACATAACCTAATATCAGTATCCCTGCCACAAGAAGCAAACTTAAATAGTGTGACAGTTTTGATCTTCAGCCTCTTCTCTCACGGCTTTCACCACAGCCCAGACTCTGTTCGTTTTCGCTGCGAAGAACGACCATATCAAAGAACAATGAATTAATTTTACGCCGTCTTCCAAACAAATCCCGCTACTACTTTTCGTTTAAGGAGCTCATGGATCATATCACGGATAATGTTCCATAACCTACCTCCAACCAATCAATGTTCCTGGCCTTTCATTACACGATTGCAAACTGATCGTTGGCGCCCCATGTATCCTGCGCAATATTGATCCTGCACATGGTCTGTGTAATGAAACCCAGCTCATGATCACACGACTTGGAAATCGGTGCTCGATGCTACGATAATAATTGGCACATCCCATCAAAATCGCGTTTGCCATGATAATTAACAAAGCTCAAGGCCAGACTCTACGACACGTTGGTCTAGACCTACGGTCCCCAGTCTTTTCACCGAATCTTCTCTACTGAAGGCTACATGGTAGAAATGTAGCATGTAGGCTAAGGAGTAGCAGCATGAGCTCTATACAGCTGGCTGTGCTTCGTGCAGTACTCCTGCCATAAAGCAAATTGTTAAAGTTCGTGAGACATCGGATTTGGAACCCGCTTTATGATAGCGACTAAGATCTACACAGGCGTTGAAAGCAGAAGCGAAGGAAAGCAAAACTGCCACCGTACTTTCCTGCTCTACAATAGACGTGCTCCACAGAGAAGCCAGCGCGAGCCCACCAATACTCTCTCTTAGCATGCGGCACGATCTTAAGTATTATACATGAATGACTTCTTATTTGATTAGAGAGAAGATAAACAGGACTTGTTGCCTGTGAACTGCTCAATCACCGACGGAAGGGACAGTCTTCTAGCTAGTTGGTAATATGCATCTTAGGTCTGCTTACCCTTCCCGCTTCCTCACCACCATAACAAATTCACGATACCACAGCTCAGAGGCAAAGAGAAGAAGGAAGACAACATATTCCTATCTAGATATGGTCATAACAGACACTTTAGCCTGACTTGCAAGCTGACAAGCCAGTTTCTAGGAAGCACCAGCAAGGAGGTAGGTCTTTTCCGCTTCCCAAAACCCTTGTGCCCCCAAGGTAAAAAAAGTCTCCATAACGCTTGCTAGCCCTCATATTCACCCCCAGCAATAGCCTCCCTGCAACACCGCCCCCTCGACACGACAGACAGCAGGCCAACAAACGGGCAGGGAAGTGATGGTCCACGCGGATGTAACCAAGGCTGGCTTCTTACATGACGCGTCCGTCAATGAGCCAGCAGCGCCGACTGAACACGTCAATGAGCCAGGCAAATTTGCAAATCGATAGACGTATATCAATGCTAGGGGAATGAGAGAAAGGGATATTATTTACATTATCCACAGTATCCACAGTATTCACAGTGCCAGTAGCCTTGTTTTCTAAATGAGAGCCATTTTCTGGGCTCATATTCCGTCCTTATTGGCGGTGCGCCATGCTCATTTGGTGTGCTCAGTTTATGCACTCAGTGATGTGCTCATTCGCGGCTCTCACATCGGGTTCTCATTTGGGTTCTCATTCAAAGGTGCGTTTGCTGCGCTCATTGGTATGCTCTCTGGTATGCTCAATGGCGTGCTCCTTGGTGTGCTCATTTGCGGCTCTCATTTTGGATTCTCGTTTTGTGTTCTCTTTTGGGTTCTCAGTTGAGGTGCATTTGCTGCGCTCTTTGGTATGCTCTCTTGTATGCTCCTTGGTGTGCTCTTAGTATGCTCTATGGTGTGCTCTTGGTGTGCTCCTGGTCTGCTCTTGGTGTGCTCTTAGAGTGCTCTTTGGTATGCTCCTTAGTGTCCCTTTAGTGTGCTCTTTGTTGTAATCTTTTGTGTGCCCTTTGTTGTGCTTTTTGGTGTCACCTTTGGTACGCTCTTTCATATACCCTTTGGTGTGCTGTTTGTCCAATGGTTTTGAGACGTAGCCGGCTGTGCATTTGGCTTGCTTTGTGTGGTAGCTGCAAGCTTGTCCTTTGTCCTGGGCCCTCTTTGAGTGTTTCACCACAGACGATGTGATTGCTTTGATGAATCCAAGCTATCTCTTATGATTGTTTGTTGAAGGCTTTACCAGCCAATTCATCCTTGCTTTGGGAAACTGGGTGCATCAGTGGCCTAGGGCAGCGGGCCCGTACAGCAGACTGACCAGACAAGTAGAGCCCTCTTGAATGGTCTCTGGCGCGACCACCCATTCAGACAATACTCTGCTTTGGCACACTCTTAACCCATCAGCAGCCTTATGGACAAGCCAACTGACCTAGCGCCACAGCCGCCTCCAGGCTAAACTGCGCAACTAGCAAGGGGCGCTCTATGCATTCTCAGTGGAAGGGGACTAGGACCAACCGACCAACTGGCTAGCCGCGTCAGCGCGCTAGGCATATAAGTGGCCAAT
>JAABUO010003075.1_pt1 | contig 20046 bp, 26 predicted proteins | sample 5559291 | NCBI WGS metagenome assembly JAABUO01 (sample SAMN10711878, study PRJNA513372) | rock metagenome | isolation source: Antarctica rocks | place: Antarctica: Victoria Land, Finger Mt sud
CTATTAGAGAGCGGAGATCGTAGAATAAAGAGTAAATGCTTACCTCAGGTGCCATAAACTCAGGTGTCCCACAGAAGGTGCTTGTACTAGACCCGTACCACATTTCCTCTTTGCATAATCCGTAATCGGCAATTTTAATGTGCCCATCTAATGTGAGAAGGATGTTATCAAGTTTGAGATCCCGGTAAATGACGCCGTTCTCGTGAAAATACTTTAGAGCAAGGCAAACCTCCGCAGCATAAAACCTGGTGAAGATCAGTGTGATATGAACGCGAGATACTTCTCTCAAACTTACTGGGCGCGTTTGCTGCCAAATTGTCCACGTTGGATATGCCACATGAGATCTCCACCACTGATGTACTCCATCACAAAGTACACTCGCGTCTCCGTCTGAAAACAGGCATGCAGATTTAGCAAGAACGGATGACGCTCTTTGTTCGCAATCAGGAAGACTCTCTTCTCGGATTTCGTACTCTCGACCTCATCATTTTCAATGATGAACTCTTTCTTAAGCACTTTAATTGCGTATAACTTCTTGGTTGCCTTAGTCTCCGCCAACATTACCTTACCGAAATTGCCCTTGCCGAGTACAGCTAAGAAATTAAAGTGCTCGAGACCAATCCGTGCCTTGCTTCCACCCTGGGAGGCTGCAGAGTCTCGAATGTCAGGTGGCTGTTTCACAAGAGGCAGATTTTGCTGTGCTTGATCAGCCTCTGGATAACTTGCTCGTTGAGGCTGAGGTTGTTGAAGTGGAGCAGCAGCTGTCTGGGGGGGGTAGCCGCCGTATCCTGCATAGTCTTTTGGATTGTATGTAGATTGTTGAGGCTGTTGAATTTGAGAATTTGGGACTTGTGAAGACCCGCCGTGCATGTCCATATAGCCCCCCGAGCCACGTTGCCCCGGGAGGGTGCTGTAATCTGTAGGTTGGGTTGTAGATGTTCGATTGTAAGGTGGCACCTTTGGTGATGATATCCTCTTGTCAGCACCACCCAGAGCAGCCGCAGCAGCATCCATGGCAGCCTGTGATGACGAGGATCGGGCTCCCATATCAGGGCGACCAGGCTGAGGGTAGGCTTGATTGTTGCCGTATGTAGCGAGTTTTGCAGCGTCGAGCGCAGACGATTTCCCTGCGTACTGTGGCGTGGATGGAGATTGTCCATACATCTCTTCCTGGCCGTGCAATCTGCGAGGGTCGGTCGCTAGAGGAGCTACTAATTCTTCCTTGGGTGGAGGTCTATACGACGGTTGCGGCGGGGGTGTTGGACGTCCAGAACCAGGTCGCAGTGTCTTGTTAGCCAAAGTACTAGGTTTGTTATTATACCGCGATTGGGTGGCTTTGGTCTCTCGAGTAACGGTAAGTATTTGATTAGCCACCTCCATTGACATGCCGCAAAAATCGGGTACGAGGTGTGCACAGTGTGCATGGCAACTGAGACCACATTCTGGTTTGGATTTTAGTATGAAAAGACAACCCAGGTTGGGATCTACTAACCAGAACATTTTCTGCAGTTTTTCCTTCCGAGGGGAAGTATATAACCGCAGTGACAACACCAATTGGCGCCCATGTTCGAGAATCCCTCGAAACGATGTGGAATCCGATGATTCAATTTCTCTTCGTCGGGATCCGTCTCCGCATTCGATTTGCTGATGCACTTTGTGACAACTTTCGGATAGCACTTTTTATGACATGTATATTTACAATCCTCGCATTGCATACCGGCAGAATATTTTAGAAAGTCTCCGCAAAGCGCACAACGCATGATATTGTAGAACTGCTGCAAGACAAACTTGTGCCCATACAGTTCGTGAATTTCTTCTTTGCGCTGACGTATGGCGCCCTTACGGTTGAGACCAATATCAAAAGGTCTTCGGTTTGTTATTTGTTTTGCTACATAGAGTTAGTAATTCAATTCACCAGAGTGAGGATGGAAGTATATTACTAAAGCTCATCGTAAGAGATATCCTTCCAACAGGCTCCAATGCAAACCAAGCGCTGATGCCCGCAGAATTTGAAGGGTTTTGACCAGGAGCATTCGGCATGGGCTGAGTAGATCCTCTGGAGCTTCGATCTTGCGCTAAATTGTTCATGGATGAATAGGCAGAGTCTTGCCGATTATGGCCAGGCCCCTCGTCCATTCTATCAGCAGTAACCCACTGAGAATTTCCCAGTTCCATCTCGATTTTCTTCCGCCTCATTTCCTCGGCAATGTCCGAGATACGAATCCACAGCATACCTACGGGGGTCGGCTGGGATCCAGACTTGTCATAAACGGTAAGCTCTATTTCATTGGCTTTCTCAATATCGACAAGTAAATATTCGTCAGTCCATTTATCGGTTCTTGTAGCTTTTGTTTTGCCCTTCACTGAATCTTCAACTTTTAAGGTGACGAATGTTTCCGGTCCTCTTGCAAATCTTCCAGTTGCAGCATGGTCTACGTCTTTGACAGCATGTATTGTCATAGATAGATTACCAGTCAGCGGTTTCCGCATATTGGGAGAATTCAAACTGTCATCTAACATTCTCATCATTATCGCCCTCGTAGTGTTTTCGTATCAACGTGGTCAAAACTTACCATCTGGAGCATCGGCCGTGCTCTCCATATCCACATGTAAGTCCTCGTAACGCTTCAACGCCTGCTTTAATAACTGTATCTTCTGATTGCTTTCTACCCGTCGCGACTCGGCATCTGCCCTGCTTCTTCTGTCCCCTTCATCTTGGTAAAGTCGAACCATCTTCTCAACGCCATCTTTGTACTGCTTCTCAACGCTAAGTTTGAATTCCAGTTGAGACAGCATGAGTTGTATCCGAGGGCCCAGATAAGGTGTATCATATTTGATTAGATCTGTAAGAGTGTCAGCTTCCTGATTCGTTATTGTATGGAGGAAGACTAACCAAGCTTAGTATAATTCGCGCGTGACTTTGGTATCGTCGATCCTGGGGCAGGAGGCCCAAAGGGAGCCCGAGGCGGCATTATTCCATGGCCACCTGCTAGATTACTCGCGTACCCTCTGGACTCGGGATTTCCGTAGTCACCATGTTCAGTATTGTAACCTGCTGGATCTTGCCCCGGACGTTGTCTCGCGCCTCCATCACGCTGCGTATCTTGGTATCCAATTTTCTGAGAAGATGCGCCCCCATGTGCTGGGGGTTGAGGTCCTCCATTGCGCCCTGGGTCTTGGCCTGATCTCCGCATTTGTAATTCTCTCATTCGCTCTTCAAGATAGTCGATACCCTTTCGTGCCTCACGGACCTGAGAATCCAGGCTTGCTTGTACTTGAGGGTTCGAGGACTGGCGCATAGCATTCGCAGCATTGATAATTACCTTCTCCCTCTCAATCTTCCTATACACCTGGTTGATAAGCTCATCGTCGTTCATTCTTGCGGCCTATCCGTCCCACAGGTGTGCCAGCGACCAAGAACAATTATTCCTTGCTTAGAAATCTCTTATGTAGCAGGCCACCCAGGATTGTTCCACTTAAGACGCTTGTACGAGCCTGAACATTGACTGTACTGTATTCTGAGATCCTCCTCCGCCGATTTGAAGTCTTTGGCCGCCAAGGTTCTCACTTTGCTCAGCGGTTGCTGACAGAGGTTCTCTTTAATTGTAAAGAGGTGGCAGGCTAATATCATTGCACACTCTTCACGCCACGCTGCGTCCTCTCCGTCCTGGCCGTTCTAGCTCGTTGGCAGACGTAGCCAACAACGATATAGGCAGAACAGTTACGAATCACGCAAACTTATCCAAAGCAAACAAGTGCCGACGGTTAGTAGTTTAATCGGTCACGACCGTGTGGTCAGGTCTGTAATCAATGTTTAGTCGAGAACGACTGGAATAATCAAAACAAGGCCCGAATACGTAATCGCGGTAATTAACCGCTTGCACATCTACCCAACCTCAACGCCTTCATGCATACGATTTCAACTCCTGATCGAGAAATCTGTGATTTCAAAATCACCGATTCACGGTCCGGCCGCTGGGTCTAGATGCTTACCACTCAGCGGGAAATTACTGGCTTTCAAAATTTCTTCCACTTGCTTCAAACATCCTGTTCCTTCCACACAATCATCAAGAATCTTCGTGCCAACCGAAATCCTCGGAGTTTCTGTTTCTTCTAATCTTTGGATCTATCAGAGTAAAGAGTATCTACTATGTAGGCAATGTCCCAAACAGTGGTATTTTCCCGCTACATAGATACATCCACCTACAATGAGATGGCTAGACAGTTGGGAACGTCTTATCCAATATACAACTCTATGCAAACTTATTAGCAAACGAATTCTTGCATCTCCATCTTCGCTCTCGGCACTCCTCTCATCATTGCAAGTTTGAAGGAAAGAGTCGAGCTTCTGCCAGAATGGCGAGAACGGTGTATCAGTGTCCACAATCACTGCTACTCTACGGTTCTACATCGGCATCCTTCTCATTTCCTCCAGGGTCCAATACTTCCGCATGTTTTCAGCTTCGAGTTGTTTCACTTCATCGGAGAGGTGGGCCCAGAGGACCTCGCCAAAGCCGTCCATCAGCTTCTTCATCTCCTCCAATCTCAATTCCCGTTCTCCACTTGAACAACCCTCTAGATATGTCTGAAGTCTTTCTAAACCTTGATGGATCTGCTTGTGCTGTGTGAGCAGCTCCAGTTCTTTCCGGAATGCGGGCATTCGTTTAGCAAGCACCGGAAAAATGTGTTCCTCTTCTATTGAGTGATGGAGATGTAGATGGTGGCAGAACTGCGTTCCTGTAGCTAGGAATTGCCGTATTGACATGCTGACAGGTCTTTTCCCATTCTCACATGCCGAGTAAAGCACCTTCCAAGACTGCCGAAAGTTACCGTGCTTCGTAGTTTATTAGCCCATAAGTAACAATTACTCAGACAGGGAGAATACGAAGTATTCCATATGTTCCGCCATACTGTTGTATACCCGGTAGTCTTTCATGGACAGCTTGTCAACAGGTTGCGCCGCGGGCTTCGATACTTCCTCCGCCATATAGGGATAGCCTAAGCAACGTCGGGACTGGGGATATTGAATCGGGAGAATCAAGCGGTAAGAGCGCAATCGTACACGCAGTAAAAGAGGCAGCATGCGAGACTTCCGAGGTCACGGACTCCAAAATCTTTACTTTTCAATTTCGTATTGGACCTTCCTGCTTGCATTAGTTAAGGTACCTTAACGGGAAGCTGCTTAGTCACCAATCTATGACGGAATCGTTTAATGATGGAAGTTGTTGAACGTGGAAACAATTGATCATAGAGCACATATTTCCGAAGGTGGTATATCGCAGCCAATTTCTGGAAGCTGTTGAGAAAGATCTAGCAATCACCTCTGATTGGCCAGAAGGACGGCATTGTACACAAGTAAGGTGATCTTAGCTGTCGCTCACTCTCGGGTTAAGACAGTCCGAGCCGGAGTCTGGTCCTCCGTGAACCTAATCTGGACTTCGTCTATCGCTCTCACACCTGTTTCATTGTCAGCCTTTAGTGTCCACACTTTCACGTATGTCTTGCAGCTACATATATGTCGCTGGTTCATGAGTTGGTCCGTCCATTGACTTCAGCCATTAGACTTGATACATCGGCACCGGTTACCAGGAACATGCATGCGGAAGATCGGTGCATACCCCTCAAAACGGGTAAGTCTCTCGTGTCTTCATTCAGCCGCCTCGGTCGGACTAGAAATTCGGAAGAGAGAAATACTCACGGTATTGAAGATTCACCCTACGTAGTGGAAGTCAGTCTGCAACAGATGCGGGGAAGAAGCCGTTTTCCCCTTTTTGTACCTGATCGTCCTGGCCTAAAGGTAGTACAACGGATTTTCTATGATGTATCACCAAACGAATGAGATCGATGAACGTTGCATGCGTTCTAGAGGAGGAATATTGAGGGGAATCCCTTGACTTTATTTCCTTTACCTGGAAACTCTAACCGGACTTCCCATGGGGTATGAAAGGTTAGCAGTCCTACTTGGTATAAATATAGCATTTTCCTCTTCTTCTCCTCCGATGATTAGCAAATATGGCGAACCTGAAACTTCTCCTTGGTCTACTCGTGTCGTACTTCGTGTCACAGACCCTGGGTCTGGCAACTGGAGGTAGACCGACTCAACTAATCCAGCCATATAAGCGAGCACCTTTGCAAAACATTGTGACATGGGATGAACATTCTATCTTTGTGCGCGGGGAGCGTGTGTTATTTTTCTCTGGGGAATATCACCCTTTTCGGCTACCTGTCCCAAGCCTATGGCTTGATGTCTTTCAAAAGATAAAGGCACTTGGCTATAGTGGTGTATCTTTCTACGTTGATTGGGCTTTGCTAGAAGGGAAGCAGGGAAACTTTACTGCAGAGGGTGTCTTCGCCTTGGAACCCTTTTTCCAAGCCGCTAGTGATGCTGGGATCTATCTTTTGGCGGTATGTTGATTAATTTGGCACCGACCAAAGGGTGAGCTCATACTTTATAGCGTCCTGGACCATATATCAACGCCGAAGTTTCTGGTGGAGGGTTTCCAGGTACGTCGCTTGAAGAGCTGTGGCAATGGAACCTAACGTAATATCTCAGGCTGGTTGCAACGTACCAAAGAAGTGCTAAGGACGCCAGATTATATCAAATACACAGAAAAGTATTTCTTCAACATCCTTGATTCAGTTATTGAAGCTGAACACTTTCTGTAGCTATGTGAAAAATGTTGGAGCCATCATTGCGAAAGCTCAAATCACCAATGGCGGTCCTGTGATTCTGGTTCAGCCAGAAAACGAATACACCTCCGCTACAAGTAGCGTGAAACCATTCCCCAATAGGCAGTACTTTCAGGCTGTCGAAGATCAATTGAGAGCCGCCGGAATCGTCGTCCCCTTCATCAGCAATGATGCCTCACCGAATGGCAATTTCGTTCCAGGCAGCGGTGTCGGCGCTGTAGATATCTGTGAGTATCCCAATGGCGTGTTTCCCCTAGGGGAAAAAAAGGCTAATGTGGCTTCAATAGATGGCCATGATGGCTATCCTTTAGGATTCGACTGTGCAAACCCAACCACTTGGCCGGACGGACGGCTACCAACTAATTATCGTACGCTGCACTTGCAGCAGAGTCCATCTACGCCCTACGCGATCGTAGAATTCCAAGGCGGTTCCTTTGATCCATGGGGAGGTCCAGGATTTGGCAAGTGCCAAATCTTGCTGAACTCGGAGTTTGAGCGCGTATTCTACAAGAACGATTTCAGTTTCGGCGTCACGATCTTCAACATCTACATGACCTACGGCGGCACAAACTGGGGCAATCTTGGCCATCCGGGGGGCTACACGAGTTACGACTACGCCGCTGTGATTGCAGAAGATCGAACCGTAACTCGTGAAAAGTACAGCGAAGCCAAACTAGAGGCAACGTTTTTGAGAAGCTCACCGGCCTATTTGACCGCGGTTCCTGGAAATCTCACCAATACGAAATTTACCAATAACCCTGCGATAACAGTGACGCCCGTGGTTGGGAACCAGACTACCTTTTATGTCGTTCGACATACTGCTTACAATACCTTCGATTCGACTACGTACACACTGACTGTACCGACCTCGCAGGGGATTGTGAAGATCCCCCAATTGAACTCCACGCTAGCGCTCAATGGCCGCGATTCCAAAATCCATGTCACAGACTATGATATTGGACTCAAAGGCTCCAAATTATTGTACTCGTCTGCCGAAATCTTCACCTGGTAAGTCAAGCCATTATAATTCGCAAACAGTTGATATACTAAATAGTCTCAATTGTATGATGGTGCTAACAGACATTGTCTAGGAAAAACTACGGTGGAAAGACTGTCTTGATCCTGTATGGAGGTCCAGGTGAAACTCACGAAGCAGCTTTCACCGGCGCCAAGAAATCAATGGTTACTGAAGGATCTGGTGTCCAAAGCCAGGAGAAGAATGGCTCTTTGGTACTGAACTGGGCGGTTACACCAGCCCGTAAGGCTGTCAACGTTGATGAGAATCTAACCATTTACTTGTTAAGTATGCGACTCGTAGTGAATCATTTGTAGGAAGAGCTGACATGGACACTAAGATCGCAACGAGGCTTACAACTACTGGGTGGTCGACCTTCCAAGTAAAGCTCCCACTAACCGCTTCGCTAGCCCTTCTGCTACCTCCGCCATCGTCAAAGCCGGCTACCTCCTGCGTACAGCAGTGATCCACGGTGATACACTCGTACTAACTGGTGACTTGAATGCCACGACTACAATCGAAGTCGTCGGCAACCCCGGTTGCTCCCAGCTCGAATTCAACGGCAAGAAAATCGCATCTAGTGCGAGTGAGAAAAAGGTCCTTTCCGGGACCGTGCAGTACAATGCTCCCAAGCCCAATATTCCTTCTCTCTCGAATCTACAATGGAAAAACATCGACAGTCTCCCCGAGATCCAGCCTAGCTACGACGACTCCGCGTGGGTATCGGCGGCCCAGAAATCAACCAACAACCCACGCGCTCTCACCACCCCCACCAGCCTATACGCAAGCGACTACGGCTTCAACACTGGCAACCTCCTTTTCCGTGGCCACTTCACCGCCACCGGCGCCGAAAAATCCATTTTTCTAGAAACCCAAGGCGGTTCCGCCTACGGCGCCTCCGTCTGGCTCGACGCCACCTTCATTGGTTCCTGGTCCGGAATCGATAAAGACGCAAACTACAACTCCACTTTCACCCTGCCCAACCTCAAAGCCGGCCAGAAATGCGTTCTGACCGTCCTCATCGACGACATGGGCAACAACGAAGACTTCACCGTCGGCTCCGACGACGCAAAACAGCCTCGAGGCATCCTCGCCTACAACCTTGACGGCCACGCCCAATCCGACGTCTCCTGGGAACTCACCGGCAATCTAGGCGGCGAGGACTACCGCGATCGCGTCAGAGGACCCCTCAACGAAGGCGGTCTATACGCCGAGCGCCAGGGCTACCATCTCCCCAGACCGCCGACGCAGGACTGGAAGAACGGGAAACCGACCGATGGCATTACGAAAGCGGGCGTGGCGTTCTACACCACCGAGTTCCACCTCGATATGCCGGATGGCTACGACATCCCTCTCGCTTTCACCTTCGCCAACACGACGGTGCCGGTGCCGGATTATCGCGTCCAGCTTTATGTTAACGGGTATCAATTTGGGAGATACGGTAAGCTCTTCTTCTTGCCCAACCCCAACCCCAATGCCTCCTTTCCCCTTACCCCTATCCTACCAGATCATCACTAACAAATCTCCGCAGTCAACAACATCGGTCCCCAAACATCCTTCCCCGTCCCCGAAGGCATCATCAACTACCAAGGTAGCAACTTTATCGCTCTCTCGTTGTGGGCGCTTGATGCGAAGGGCGCGAAAGTCGAGGATGTGGAGCTGGTGAAGACGGCGGAGATTATGACCGGGTACGGGAGGGTGGCGAATAGTCCTATGCCGGCTTATCAGAAGAGGGCTGGGGCGTATTAGAGTGTTTTCGTTTCTGAGGAGGGGGGGAAGCGGAATTGATGGGTGAGAGGATGGATGGTTGGATAGCTGGATAGGTAGAGTAGTGGTTTATGGATACCCATTATTCGTACTGTGTAGTTTGAATACTGGAAGTTTTTGACGTGAAGAGCGTGTAAATTGTCGGCCTTCCGACAATCATCCCTGCTGGACTTTTCTCGTTCTGGCAACTGTTCGTCGCAATGTCAAAGTCGTCAGGTCGCCTGTTCAGCTATTCGTCCTCAAGGGTCTTCAACCCCTTGATCCCTTCTCCAACCTCTTCTGATGAGGCGGCTCCTCGCGTGCTAGTGCCTCCAACCTTTCCATGCTCGCTCTGTTCCCGCCTTATCCTCTGTCTTGACTTCGACATCTCTCGAGTGTCCTCCAAACCCCCTATACGGAAGATGATATCTTCCGCTTGCCGTTGTAAGGTTCTGAGATTTTGCCCTCTCTAAGAAGAATCAGAGCGTCTTCGGGATCAAGGATTGTTGTAGAAGCCATTTTGAAGTCCTGCATATAGGCAGCGTCTCGTTTCTAGAAGGAAGATCAAATTGTAGAAGTGGAATGCTTGTCAAAGTAATGAGAATAAGTAATCTCTGCTGATGACAAAACTACTTAGAGTGGATTACCGAAAGTATGGAAGCGAGACATTGTGAGCACTTTTTTTCTGGACTCGAAAACACCGGGGGCGCTGTAAGTAAAGATGGGATATTTAAGCACTTGCCGATTCAGCATTGGAATAGTACCTAGAATTCTACCTACTTTCCTTTGTGAATCAATTTGTTCTACGAGTGCTCGCCTATTCAAATGCAAGAATCGCAATGCCGACTGTCAACTACTTGACCACGAAAAGTGGTTGAAGTCCTTCTGGCTCGTTGACTATAATAGCAGTCTACAGAATCGAGATTCATCGAACTGAAGTGAATAAAGCGTTATCAGCTGTAGGGTCTTAGTAGTGTGAAATCGATTTGTTTACCAAACAAACATTGCATAGGTAAACATGCACTCCAACTTCTGTCTTCAATTGCTGGCAGGCATTGCAATTCAACTTGAACATCGAGAGCTCAGATAGTACAGAATCATCGGAACAGCCTGGGCCGTTCGATCGTAATCTCTCTTTCCTAGTTGCTCTCACCGTGCCTATTGCAATATGCACTTTGTACTTCATCGGTAATCACACCAAAGTCGTTGTTGTTCAACACGCGTCACAGAGGTACTTACATCACAAAATTCTGTCATACCTATTGCAAAATTCGAAATGGCAGACGTCCAGCTCGTACCTCTACATCAGCGAAGCTGGAGTAGGTCGACCCTTGAAAGTTGTGTATCCAACTCCAGCTGATTATTACAATAGATGAGAGGATAGAAGAAATTTCCGGTCTCATACTTACACTCGAGCGCGAGAGTCGAAAGCTCGTGACGGAGAAGTTCAACCATGCAAAGACGGCTGAGCGATATACCTCTTGCTATGAGATTGTCGAACGCATAATCCTCTTGTTATTCAATCATCTCGATATTCCGGTCAAGAGTGGTCGAGGCGTAAACGACAGCCAAGACATCCACGAAGCGCTTCTTGAGAGCTTAAACGACCCTAAGAACCCCTTGCATCTTTTTCTGGGCCACGGTGCATCAAACACATTTCTCCATGATGCCAATGATTTCCGTGGTCGATGGAGAAATAGACCGCGGAAAGACACCTCCATGCTGCGAGATACGCGTGCTAAATCGAGCATGGCCGAGGGTTTCAAGCAAGTCGAAGACTCGTTGTGGAGTGGCCTTCAAGCCATGAAGAAAGAAGTAGAGCGTAGAGAAAACGGTGATAGCTTATGGGATCATCTGAGAAATAAGGAGATAGTCTTGACGATGAAGGAGGAGGGTCTGCTCACGAGGGAGCGCAAGCTTGAGAAGTGGGAGGAGGAAGGGGAGCCAAGGATTGAAAAAATTAGGAAGCAAGAGAAGGAGTTGGAGCAAGTAAAAGAGACTTTCGAAAAAGAGATGGAGAGATTCCACACTGAACAAGCCCAATATCGGTATGAGCGAAGCCTTGACGTCGAGGATCTAGAACGCGAAAGAGAGCAGATAGAACTTCAGAGACATGCCGATGCCGAGCAGCTGAGATTGTGCTACATGGAGCGAGCAAATGATCATAAGGAGCTCGAGGTAGAACTATTGAAGACCCAGAAGGCTCGATTGGATTTGCAGACCCAGGCTGAGGCCGAACGTATAGAAGCCAGGGAACAACTCGAGAACGAGACCTTGAAGACTCAAAACGCTAGAGCGGAATTGGAGGTTAGAGTCGGTTCGCTACAGGCTATGATTGTCTCTTACCGTAAATCACGAATGCAACAGGAGTCAAGCGAACAGTCTACTCCAGAGAAAGGTCGAGTGGAAGACGACCTCACCTTAATGATCACGAAGCTCCTCGCAGATCTAATCCAAGCTGAGTTGGAGAGGGAAGGGCTTGAGATGGAAAAGCAGAATCTTTTGAGCGAAGTGGACACTCTAAAGGCGCAGCTTCCAGCTATTGAGCAATTCGAACGTCCTATGATACTTGAGTGTTTGGGAGAAAACTACTTCAGCATTGATGAAGAAGGAACCGTTCCCTTGGAACTTGAATCAGGAGATGACAATAGTGACGATTCATCTAGTTAGATCTGCCGTACGAATGACTTGATAAGGAGAATGTGATGATATACCAAGGAACGGAGTCTAGCAGGACCAAAGCTGTCTCTAGAGAGCTTTCTCACAGGGGACTCAGCATATGATTTTTTCAAGTCTGTATGTGCAAGAAGTCACCAAGATTATGATAGTCTAGAATCCCGTTAGTCAAGCAGCTCACTCTTTCCTATATGTTGTGCTTCAGTCATGGTGTAAGTTTATCACGATTGAACAGATTGGTAAACTGCGTACGTCGCTGCAGTACCTCATGTAGAAGAAATCATGAAGAGATCCGCCGCTATTGATCGTAAGACGGCGGCTCACGCGGCAATTAATCCAATCAGCGAAACCGTGTACTGAGAGCTCTCACTCTTCAAAGGCAACTTTTCTAGTGAAGGCAATGGATCTTTATCACCAGGCTATTGAACTTGCAAGCAACCCTAAGCATACTCGATGGCTCTCACCCCTCCTTCTCCTCGCAGATGCCGGTCTTTGCGCGCTCATAGTATGGAAGATCCCATGTACGTGAGAATCCTCATGAATTTGCTTATCACGAAGCTGTGCATGGACCCGATGCTAATACTTATCAGATACTGAGATCGACTGGCTGGCCTACATGCAACAAATTTCGCAGTACCGTAACGGAGAGCGCGATTATACCTTGATTAAGGGCGACACAGGCCCTCTGGTCTACCCTGCTGCTCACGTGTACATCTACAATCTGCTTTACCTCCTTATAGATGGGGGCAAAAACATACTGCTGGCGCAAGTTATCTTTGGAGGGGTTTACCTAAGCGTACTGAGTGTGGTCATGGCTTGCTATAGAATGGCAAAGGTATTGCTCTTCCACAATCCGGGTTTGCAAATGCTAACGAAGGTGCTTAATGCAGGCACCTCCTTATCTCTTCCCACTCCTCATCCTCTCAAAGCGCCTGCATAGCATCTTCGTCCTCCGGCTATTCAATGACTGCTTCGCCGTCGGGATGCTGTTCATAGCCATCTACGCATACCAGAAAAGGATTTGGACGATAGGTAGTGTTGCATACTCCTTTGGTGTGGGCATCAAGATGAGTTTACTGCTGGTTGCTCCCGCTGTTGGCATCATACTCTTGCAGGCACTACCTTTACGACGAGCTATGAATGCCGCATTCCTTATGGCTCAAGTGCAGGTAAAGCTAGAGAAAGCAGATGATGGGTGTGAGCTGACTTCGAGTCCACTAGTTCATTATCGCGCTTCCATTCCTACCAGTCAACGCATTGGGCTACCTGTCCCGAGCTTTCGAGTTCAGTCGGCAATTCTTCTTCAAATGGACGGTCAACTGGAGGTTTGTGGATGAGGAAGTATTCCTATCTCGTGACTTTGCGACGGCACTAGCTATCGCAAATCTCAGCCTGCTCGGGAGCTTTCTTATCACCCATTGGACAAAGCCATCAGGCCTCTCCGTCATAAGCCTGGTTTCTAGGGTCTTCAGACCACTACCACCCAAGATCCAGCAGCAGATATCGCTCCGCATTACACCTCCTTTCATTATGACAACCATACTCAGCTCTTTGATTATCGGCTTACTATGCGCACGAAGTCTCCACTACCAGTTTTATGCTTACATAGCATGGTCGACGCCATTCTTGTTATGGAGATCTGGGTTGCATCCAATCGCGATATATGCGGTCTGGGCAGCGCAAGAGTGGGCATGGAACGTATACCCAGGCACGAATTCAAGTTCGGTGGTTGTTGTAGGATGCCTCGCTACACAGGTCTTTGGTGTCTGGTGGGGTACCCGCAATGAGATGGCCAAAGAGGAAGCGCCGACCGAGAGAGAGGAGGTCGTAGACAGCCGTATCAAGTGAACGACAATCCAAGCTTATTGGTTTAAAAAGACTCCTATCACTCGCCAGCATCGGAATCTTCAAGTGGTGGCATCTTTCCAGCCGTCGATTCTTCCCCTTCGCTATCTTCCGGGTACCCTGACGTCTTAGGAAATATTGAAGGCCTTCCCGAATATCAGCTAGATCGACATTTGTTGCAGGTGGAATGCTGACCAGTAGGCTTGCTTCCGCCACTGCTTCTCCTCCCGCACCACATTGACTATTTCCCCGTCGAGCTTGTTGTCTCGACCATCAAAAGCTGACGTGTCGACAACCACATACCCACCTCGCTTGATCCATATCTGGGAACGGAATCGTGAGGGTAGCTCCACCAGCAACATTTTGCCTCCAGGCGAGAGCTCCACAGAGTAAAGATTCTTGCCCTCGGCCTTCTTTACGCGGGCTATCGTGTGGCTATCTTCAAGTGATGCAGGTGGAGTGGTAGTCTCTTCGGCGGTCGCCAGCAAATTCCGCTTTGGTCGACCCATGGAGTCTATCGACGGTTAATTGTCATGAGTTCAATTGAATTTGTGCGAGTGAAACGAGTAGATTGAGGAAGGTATGCCGAATGTCGGGTAAGGCTGAGTGAATACCACTTTACGGGTAGCCTGAAGAGATTTTGTCCAACAAGATGTGCTCAATTTTGGCAGGTTAACCACTATTGGTATTCAATCAGCTGATATACATCCTGTTCTCGAGTAGGTAATTTTTGATAAGCACGAGAATAGCACCTAATTGAAGCTTCATTGTGTGATCCATATATACCTTAAATAAGGTACACTTCTCAATGCTGCGAGGGTACTCATGAACACAGCTTGTAACATCTCATTGTTTCCCAACTACCTCTACTCAGTCTCTTTTCTGTAATAGAATCGCACAGCGCGCCTTCTTTCTGGAAGTGATATGTCAGTTTGAGGTATCAATCTCTATATTCCCTACTCTCCACAGTCAAACCATCCCTTTAGTGCGTTCATCAATATCGAACAGAGCCCCCACACCACGGGAGGCCGCTCGTCCTCAATCTACTCTACTAAGCGAACCTCACGCACCGCCCTCCGCGAGACAAGCCTATGAGATGAACGGCCTCCCTTGAGGCAGCCGTTACAGTGGTCCCTCGGTACCTCCGACCCCTACCGGCGCCCAAACCTCCTTTACCACAAGTGGCGTCTAAACTCTAATCACTCCGAATAAGCTTGAGATGAGCCGACCGCCGTCGCCAAGAAACGTCGACGCCACGGACGTAGTGCAAACGCTCTCCAATCCGCCCATGAACAAGTATCGGCTCCTGGCCGCCTGCTTTATTATGTTTCAGCAATGATTTGAACGATAGCGCCCCAGGAGCGCTAATTCCGTACATGGAGAACCACTATCATATTGGCTATGCCATAATTCCTCTCATCTTCGTCACTACGCAATTGGCTTCATCAGCGCCGCCCCTATCACACACGCCCCGCAAGCTAGGCTAGGCAGAGCAAAAATGCTTGTGCTGGCCGAAAGTCTCATCCTCGCCGTGTACATCATGCTCGTCTGCACGCCACCATTCCCCGTCGTCGTGCTCTCATTCTTTTCATCGGCCTCGGTATCGCCTTCGGCCTCAGTCTTGATAACCTTTCTGCGCCAACCTGGCGAACCCAACCACAACCCTCGGCGCTTTCCACGGCAGCTACGGAATCGGCGGCACCGTCGGCTCCTTGATCGCCACCGCCCTCGTCTCCCACGGCCGCAAATGGAGCACGCTTTACTTCCTCTACCTCGCCGTCACGATCGCCAACTCGCTCTTCGCCTTCTGGGCCTTCCGCACCTTCGACCATGATAATCCCCAACCTCTCCTTCCACCCACCCAACAACGCACCCCAAAACACCTGCGTTTCAAAATCTAAGCTCCTCAAGCGAGCTTTCAAAGACAAAACCACCTCCCTATCCATCTTCGCCTACCAGGGCGCCGAAGTCTCCATTTTAGGCTGATTCATCTCTTTTCTCATCTCCTACCTGGGCTCCCAATCCCGCATCGGCTACGTGACTCTGGGATTCTGGGCCGGCATCACCCTCGGCCGCTTCCTCCTTTCGCACCCAGTGTACCTTCTCGGTGAAAAAACCGCCGTGCTCGCCCCCGTTATCGGCGCCGCCGCATTCCAAATCCTCGTCTGGCTTTCCACCAACGTGATCGGCGATGCCGTCGCTGTCGCGCTCGAAGGCTTGTAGCTGGGACAAGTGTATCTGGCCGCGACGGCGGTATTTAGTAGGCTGGTGGGCAGGGAGCTGCAGCTGCATAGTTTGGCGGCGGTGTGCGCGATGGGGAGTAGCGGGGGTGAGGTGATACCTTTTGCCACGAGGTTGGTGGCGCAGGGAGCGGGGACGTCGGCGTTGCATCCGATCTGTATTGGTTGTTTGGAGGGATGGTGGGGTGTTGGGGGTTGTTGCCGAGGGTGGGGAAGAGGAGGGAGTAGGGGAGGGTGGGAGGTTTTTGAGTGGAGTGTCTGCGGTTCAAGTGAAGGCGATAGAGAGGGCTGGTGTTTTGAAGATGTAGTTGAGACTAGTTGCATTATCTGACATGTCGTGATATGGGATCTGAAGCATTGGATGGATGTTTTCTATCCTTCCACTTTATAGAGGGAGCTTAGTGGGGAGACGCAACTGTCTTGCCATGGGCTGATAGCTTCGAATCAAGACTATCTCACATCCCTCCCCATTCGATACACAACGTCCTGACACGGCCCTCACCCGTATCGTCAGTGCTAGGCTCGTTGTTTTGCCTAGACTCTGGTTCCAAGATTCTCCCCTGTTCATGCCGTGGCTCTTTCTTCTCAACTCCACCAATGAGCCACCCCTTCTTTACTCCCGTCCCCAGCCTACCCCCACCTATAAGATCTAAAAGATCAATCTCCTCATCCCATTCTGCGCTCGCTGCTAGGAAATGACTATGGAACCGTAGAGGATCTCCGGGATAAACGAGGAATCGACAGCCGAAGCGGAGACCAGGGGAGAGGAAATAGGATAGGCTGTGAAGGTGTTTGAACAATGCGTAGGAGGCAGGATCGACGGTTGGAGATCTGGAACTAGAGTGACTTGAAGGTTGGGGAGGTGGAGGGTATGAGGTTGTTGGGGTGATGGTCCAAGGTCTTATGCTGGACGTGGAGTCGCGAGAAGGATAATCTTCTGTTGAGGTTGGGCTGAATAATGACTTATCGCCTTCTAGTCCTTCTGATGGTTGAGGAGTGCTAGAGCTTGGGGACTCGCTCGGACTCTTCCAATTTCCGATTCGCAATTTTTTCATCGCCTGCTCGGTCCGCTGCTGCTTCTGTTGTTCTACCGCTCTTGCTGCATTCATACCTTCTTTCCTCAAGCCCGAGATATATGCTTCCCTCTGAGCGGGTATCATCGACCGCATGCTCTCTTCGTGCCATTGCAGATCGTCAACGATATATCCGAGTCCTTTCTCAACCAGCAGCCGAGCCTCTTCAGGTTGCAGCTCCAGAGGTAGTCCAAGGAAAACATTCTGTTGTGGAATTTGTGGAAGTGTCCCAATGAGCACCCCGAGGATATTGTGAGCCCTTCGAAGCCAGGTAATGGTATTGATGTCGTAAAGAAGATAGCGCTCGACTGCCCGAGAAACCTGGAATATAGGGAAAGGAAGCTCGGGTACGTTGGAGGATGCCATCTTGACTAGCTCTAATCTACAGTAGAGTTACCTTCGTTTGGCGTCTTGGCTAGCTTCCAGATGGCTTGCTGTGCATCAATAACAGAAGTCAAATCTTTTGTAAGACTTGAAGTAAAAGCTTTCGTCGATGCTTTTGACTTGAAGTCACTGACATAGTATCTACATATGACCAGGACGGCATCGTCCGCTATTGATCTCTTGGGTTTGTCCATCGAATCAGTACAAGCACCTCAATGTAGGATTGAATTTCTTTGGGATTGCAAATGGAACAAGTCATAAAGTTATGCGTGATGCATCGTATAGTTAAATCAAGGACCGTAAAAGTCTCAGTGGATTGACAGATTATACTAGTTTTTAATCATATAAGACATATCAAGAAAAGGTGAGCTTAACTTACAGTACTTAACCCATTTTCTTCTGCAATGCTCACTGCAATCCTACATGCTGTATTTAATGAATTGGCAGGTACATAAATCCAGAAGAATTTTGACTGTGGTGCAGAAGTTGTGAAGTGGGAAAGAAACTCTGTGCGAGCAAAATGTTTGTCTTTTGACGAGGCTCAGGCGGCTAGTACCGCGTCGCGTCTCCAGAAAATATCCAGCCCTATTATGGAAAGTATCACCTCGGAAACAGAAGAGCTTTCTTCCAATCTATAAGACATACAATATGGCCGGACTATTTGAACAGCCTAGAAATGCCGGCACACTATGTGAGCCCACATCCGAATTTGATTGTAATGCTTTCCTGACTCGAGCACGCAGTCCTTGGGGGACAGAAAATTAGCGGAGCAGACATACGAGATCAAAATGGTATGACTTCCACTACTGCATAACCAAATGTTGCTTATGCGCATATAGTGCTTGCCACTCAGTCCATCGCCAATGTAGTCAAGAGTTCTTTTGGTCCTTCGGGACTCGACAAAATGATGGTCGATGACATTGGGGTATACACCTGGGCAAGATCTTTGGAAAGGCTTACGCTGACTTTTCGCAGGATGTCACTGTGACAAATGATGGTGCAACGATATTAAGCCTGTTGGATGTAGAGCACCCCGCGGGAAAGATATTGGTCGACCTGGCGCAGCAGCAAGACAAGGAGGTTTGGACAAGGCGAAGCTTGAGCGCTATTGGGTGCTGATTTTGTGCAGGTTGGTGATGGAACAACGTCCGTTGTGATAATAGCAGCCGAGCTACTTCGAAGAGCAAACGAGCTCATGAAAAACCGAATACATCCTACCACAATCATTACAGGCTACCGATTAGCGCTTCGAGAAGCGGTCAAATACATGAATGAGAATATTAGCACGAAGGTTGAGCATCTTGGCAGAGAATCGCTCATCAATATTGCAAAGACCTCTATGTCTAGCAAAATTATCGGCTCAGACTCGGAGTTCTTCTCGAACATGGTAGTGGATGCAATGCAATCAGTAAAATCAACGAACAATCGAAACGAGGTTAGATACCCAGTCAAGGCTGTGAACGTCCTAAAGGCACATGGAAAGAGCTCTCTAGAGTCGGTATTAGTAAAAGGATATGCATTAAATTGCACGGTTGCCTCGCAAGCTATGACAACCCGAGTAACAGATGCTAAAATCGCCTGTCTGGACATGAACCTCCAGAAAGAGCGAATGAAGTTAGGCGTACACATTACAATTGATGACCCACAACAACTCGAACAAATTAGACAACGAGAAGCAGGCATGGTTATGGAGCGAGTCGATATGATCCTCAAGGCCGGCGCCAACGTCGTCCTAACTACCAAAGGAATCGATGATCTAGTCCTCAAGCAATTTATTGAAAAAGGCGCCATGGCCGTTCGAAGATGCAAGAAAGAAGACCTCAGAAGAATAGCCAAAGCTACCGGCGCAACCCTGGTCAGCTCGCTATCGGACCTGAACGGTGACGAGAAATTCGAAGCGTCTTCGCTCGGTCACGCGGAGGAGGTATCTCAAGAACGCATCTCTGACGACGAATGCATACTCGTCAAAGGCACAAAGGTGCATACCTCGGCCTCCATCATCCTCCGTGGCTCAAACGACTACCAACTCGATGAAATGGAGCGCTCCATACACGATTCATTATCTGCCGTAAAACGAACTCTTGAAAGCGGTAGTATCGTCCCCGGAGGCGGCGCTGTGGAAACAGCCTTGCACATCTACCTCGAAGAATTCGCCATGACAGTCGTACGTCGCCCCTCCATCTTCCCTACTTAGCCCATCCCCCTTTTTGCGTATTCAAATCTCTAACCCCTAATAACACAGGGCTCTCGTGAACAACTCGCCATTGGCGAATTCGCCCAAACCCTCCTCATCATCCCCCGCACCCTCGCCGTCAACGCCGCCAAAGACTCCTCCGACCTTGTCGCCCAACTCCGCTCCTACCACGCCTCCTCCCAA
>JAABUO010003076.1_pt1 | contig 20045 bp, 21 predicted proteins | sample 5559291 | NCBI WGS metagenome assembly JAABUO01 (sample SAMN10711878, study PRJNA513372) | rock metagenome | isolation source: Antarctica rocks | place: Antarctica: Victoria Land, Finger Mt sud
TCGGGTCAGGGAGCAGAACAACATTTGACAGAGAAGAACATTCCTTTTTGACAAATGAGTATACTCCTTCCAGCCTACTGAAGTCGTTACATTGTTCTGAAAGAATCAGCAAAAGTGCGTATGACCCTGCATGCACCATAGCATCAACACCCTCTTTTCACACGCGCTTTTTATAGGCCCTCATCGCAAAGATGTAGGCCACAACCAGAATGCCGACGCACCATGCAAGAGCAGCCCATATCTCATGAGACACTGGCTGTCCAGACAGTAACGCACGGATGGTTTCCACTATCGCCGTCACTGGCTGGTTTTCGGCAAAGACCCTGATGACCAGCGGCATCGACCTGGTTGGCACAAACGCCGAGCTGATAAAGGGCAGGAAGATAATCGGATACGAAAATGCTGTTGCGCCGTCTGTCGTTTTTGCGGTCAGTCCGGCAATCACCGCAACCCAGGTTAAAGCCAGCGTAAACAACGCGAGTATACCGACGACAGTCAGCCACGACAGGATGCCCGCCGACGAACGAAAACCCATAATCAACGCGACGAGAATGATGACCACCACCGAAATCGCGTTGGAGACCAGCGAGGTCAGGACGTGTCCCCACAGCAGGGTGGAAGGGGCAATCGGCATGGAGCGAAATCGCTCAATGATCCCCCGTTGTACATCGGTAAACAAACGGAAAGCGGTATAGGATATCCCACTCGCAATAGCAATCAATAAGATCCCAGGTAACAAGTAATTGACATAATTAGCTGTCCCGGTTTGAATGGCACCGCCGAATACATACACGAACAGCAACATAAACGCAATAGGCATGATCGTGACCGTGATGATGGTGTCCATACTGCGGAATATATGGCGCATGGAACGACCAAGCATCACGCTCATATCGCTGAAAAAGTGTTTCTGTATCGTTTCCATTTACTGTTCCTCCTTTTTGCCAATGATGGCAAGAAAAATCTCCTCCAATGTCGGTTGTTTTTCCACATACTCCACCTGAGCAGGTGGAAACCGCTTTTTGAGTTCCAGGAGCGTGCCGCTGGCGATAATCTTTCCCTCATGGAGAATGGCAATGCGATCAGCAAGCTGTTCCGCCTCGTCCAGGTACTGCGTGGTCAAGAAGACGGTTCTGCCGCCATCAGCAAGCTCCTTCACCACTTTCCACACCTCGATGCGTGCCTCGGGGTCAAGCCCGGTGGTCGGCTCGTCAAGGAAAAGGATCGGTGGTGTTCCCACCAGGCTCATGGCGAGGTCAAGCCTGCGACGCATCCCGCCTGAATACGTCGACACCCTGCGGTTGGCGGCATCGGTTAAACCGAAGCGTGTCAGCAACTCGTCGGCAACCTGGCGCGGATGTTTGAGATGTCGGAGCCTGGCGATCATGATCAGATTTTCTTGCCCGGTTAACATCTCATCCACGGCGGCAAATTGCCCGGTCAGACTCAGTGATTGCCGCACGTGGTCTGGTTTTGACGCCACATCAAATCCGTTGACGATGGCCGTTCCGCCGTCCTGTTTGAGTAGCGTGGTGAGGATTTTGACAAGCGTTGTCTTGCCCGCGCCGTTGGAGCCAAGCAGGGCAAAAATGCTGCCCTGGTCCACGGTGAAATTCACGCCTTGTAAGACATTCAGCTTCTTGTATGATTTTTGTAAATCTTTTACCTGAATTGAGATGTTTTGCACAGTCTTCTCCTCATGATAGAACAGTAACCTTTGATACATCAGCTTCCATGCCTTTGAGCGCAGCATACGTTAACTTATCCATCATCGCGCCGTCAAAGGTAATGGATTGAATGGCTCGCTTCGAGCTCGACCAGAGAAATGCCAAGCGGAAAGACACATTTTTGAGGGTCGCGCCCTGAAACGAAACATCATTCAGTGCCGCCTGGTCAAACTTGACGCCGAGAAAGGTCTGCCTATCAAGTCGCAGTCCGCGCAGGTCGGAATATGTGAAGTTCACGCCGAGAAAGGTACAGCTTTCAAAGGTTGTTTTTCGCAGGTCAGTCTTCGTCAAGGTGACATCAGTCAGCTTGACTCCGATGAATTTTGCTCCGACCAGCCCCGACGCGCTGAAGTTGGTGCGCACAAGGGTGGATTCACGGAAGTTCGCATCCGCAAGGTCAAGGGTGGAGAAGTCGCAATCGGTTAGATTTGCGCCCTCAAAATTGGCTTCACGTACGTCACTCCCCCGAAACGAGCTCCCGGTTAAGTCTGCGCCCGTAAAGTCAGAGGCGCGCAACGCACTCGCTTGAAAATTTCCTTTCTGCGCGATAACGCCCGCAAAGTCGCTCTTTGGCAGATTGCTTGCACCAAAGTTGATGACCACCTGCCGCTCCAGCGAACGGGAGAGGTTGGCGACCTCCTGGACTGTTTGCTCAATGTCGCCGATACTCTCAATGGTCATGATCAAGGCGGTTTCATCATCCTTGCCCTCGGCTTTGAGTTCATGGAACCGCTCCTGCAAATCGGAGAGCAGATCCGCCTTTAATTCGGTAGCGCTTTTTACTCCCTCGTATGGAGCAAAAACGCCGTTGACATAGTTGGTCAATTGCTCATTCATAACAACACCTTTCCTTTACAAGAGGTTATCCAGCACGCGCTTCGCGTACTCCCAGTTGCTTTTGTTGCGATCGTACGTCGCTTTCCCTTTTTCAGTAATCCTGAAGTATTTCCGCCTTCCGCCTTGAGATTCATCGCCCCAATACCATTCGATATCACCATCCACCTCAAGCCGCCGGACGCTGGAGTACATAGTGGCTTCCTTTAATTCATATTCCCCACCCGAGCGCTCGGCAATCAGTTTGACAATCTCGTAGCCGTAGCGGTCAGCTTCCGATAAGAGCCGTAAAATCATCGTATCGGTATGTCCGCGCAGCAGGTCGGAGGTCAGTTTGTTTTCACTCATCTCATCACCTCGTAGTTGGAGTGTACATCATAGTACTATGATTGTCAAGGTAGTATTTCAATAGTAATACATTGTTTGATAAACCAGCTCGCTGTTCTTTCTTTGACATCCTTGCTGTACATTACAAGCTTCCGTGTCGTCGTTTTGTAAATCCTAGGATTTACACTCGACCTTCTTCCGCTATGTCAAAGGAACCCGGAAAACACCAGGTGCACAAGCTTAGCGGGATATTTTCAACCCACTCTCAGACTCACAGATCCTTAGCGGGGAGTTTGGGGCTCACCCGCATATTCCGTGAAAGCTCTTGCGGAGAGATGAACGGACGCACGCCACCTGCCTTCTCTTTTGGACATCTGCTTGAGAGGTTCCAGAATCACACAAAACGCGGGAGAGCCGGAGCATGTTGGGATTTCCAGATGCGAATGGAAGAGAGCAAGATGGAAGAAGTTTTTCTGCCAACTTCGTTCTATAATGTTGATGCTTGTAAACTGCAAGCTGTAAATGTGATAATTCGATCTGTCAGGACTCCCAGATTGTAGGGCCTGTCATTTTTTGGCCGCGAAGAAAGGATCATACCATGATTACAGAACAAACATATCCACTTATGATGTCCTATCAAGGTTGGGAGAGGTATCAGGGAAACCTTGTGAAGATGATCACACCATTGACCCCCAAGCACCTTGCGCTCCCTGCTGGGCATCGCTCCTGGTCGATAGGGATGCTTATCCAGCATATGATCGCCGATCGTGTCTGGTGGTTTCAGGTCTGGATGGGCGAAGGGGACCCGGTGCTTGCTCCTATCGCCCATTGGGACCCAAATGACGCAGAGGGGGAGAACCGCCCGCTCACATCCCCCGAACTCACCTCCGCGCTTGAGAGCACTTGGCAGATGATCGAAACAGCCCTTTCCCGCTGGACCGCCGCCGATCTGGCTCAGATATTTTCCCCTCCATCTGTCATGAGCGCAGAAGAGCAGAAAGCCTTCGGCCCATGGACACGGCAGGAGATTATCTGGCATGTGCTTGAGCACGAGATCACTCATGGGGGCGAACTCTCTCAAGTCCTCGGCGGGCTCGGCCTGGATGGCGTCTACGGCAAGCGGTAAAGCAGCCTCCCGTCCAGAAGGCTCTGCGTTAAGATAGCGGGCTCATAGCCGCAGAGTAGATACGTGCGGCACAGTTTTTGGGGTTACGCTACTCCTGCAGGAAATATTCCATCGTGCCCAGCCAAACCGCTCCTCAAAGTCCTCTTATCGGCGGAGTTTTCGCGCCTCTGCGAGGAGGTATCGGCACAGTTGACCACTCTATCCCATCAAAAACTGTGCCGATACCTAAGCACGACAGAACCCCGAAAGGCAAAACTGGACCGCACTTATCTAGTTGGCGGTGACCAGGCTTCTTCCTTAACGCCGGGCCGAGTACTGGAACATCGCGTGCGGGGGACTCGTCACTCTGGGCGATGTGCAGCCAGATGTGCCCCTCTTGGTCTTGCGTAATATCACCGACACGCAGGTGCTCCAGTTCCGCGCGTCGAAGTCCACAACTCTTTAATAAACCTTCCCACACGGGCATGGGAATACGTCGGTATCGTCCTTGTGTCATGAGGTTCCTTTCTGTCTTGCTAGGTGCATTGCCCTGGTCGATCATACCGTGACAAGTAGAGCAATCAGCCACGGGTGCACCACGGGTCAAACGCGGGAGCAAGACAGGAAGAGGCGATTTAAAGCACTTCCTTTTCGTCTATTGTTATTAGTTGTGGGAAAGAAATACAATACCTCTTCACAACGAAGAAAAGTATGCCATTTTCTCTCATCTTTTCTGCACACGATCATGCAGCCGTATCCTCACTTCATTGTGTTGGTTCGCACAAACAACGCGCCCTCTCATGCTTTCCTCGGAGGCGACAACAAAGGCATGACGACGGAGGTCGCGTGGACACCGCGACATAGCGGTCCTCATCAGGGAATGTTGGCCTACGCGCCCTCGGTATCAAGCGTTCCTTTCCACTTGCACCAGCCGCGCTTTTTTCTCTATGATGAGTTGTGAGAGAGAAAATACTTTCCTTCTCACAACGCATTCAGAATAGCGAAAGGATGGTGCGATTAGGGAGAGACGTGACATCACTCCTTTCTACAGCGGTGTCACAGCCGTATCACATCTGTATCACAAGAGCGTTGAAGCTTCATCACACGCCATTTCACGGTATGCTGGCCTGTGTGGTTCAGCCCACCTGGAGCGCGGCATGGTTTTTGACTATTCTCTTCTTTCTATATACTCTCATTCTTCCATTTCCTCTTACCAGAACAACACGTTCCCTTATGATGCAGGTGGTGTCAGGGAAACGGTTGCGCGAAGGCGCTGCATCTGTCGCTCTTCCTGGTAGATCAGACTACTCAGGTAGTTGATGCGCTCGGTCAAGGTAGGAATGGTATGATCGGGGAGGGTGTTGACTGTTCGCTCGTCTAGCTGTGCGCGGAGCAATCGTCGTAACCGTGGCCCTTGCCCACAGGCATACGCGAACCAATCCCCTTCCAGCACCCGCTCACGCGCTTGCCGATCCCAGTGTTGCTCACCTCTCGCCTGGATGTATACAGGAACGGCGAGGAGCCATGCGGTCAGTCGTTTTTGCCTGGCAGTGTGTGCGAGGCGAAAGAGAAACCCGATGAGATGATCGGCCCAGGTGGTGCGAGCGAGAAGGCGAGCGAGGATGGGCAAGAGGATACGTGTTTGCTCATCATTCGGGCCGATGTCCTCTTGACTCAGCACCAGGGTGCCATCTTGCCAGTACATCTCTTGCTCTGGGTCCCGCAGATCAGTCGCGTGAGGAGGGAGGTGTCTGAGGGAGTAGCAGAACGTATTGGGTGTCTTGAGGATGCTGATGAGCGATGGATGGAAGCGGCTGAGGTTCTCTGCGAAGAGTGCATAGGCTTGTGCGACCAGACGCCACATCGGGTCGTCGGGATGGGCGCGAGACAACGTGAGGGGACGTGCCATCTTTTCCGTCTGAGCACGTTGCAGAACCACTGCATGTGCCAGCAGAGAGAGGCCTACAGCAATGACCGCTCCTTGTGGGAGAAACAAGAGCCGCCAGGAGGGTGCTTCTCGTGGAACAAATGCGGGAATGGGCGAGGGGACCGCCATCCACCCCGGTTGGAGGAGCCAGAGAACGCACGCCATCACCACAATCAGCACCATGAGTGTGCCAGGGATGACCCAGGACTCCAAGAAGAAACGACTGGCGATACACCCCAGCACCAGGATGAGGACGAGATCGAACCGAGACTCGCATGTAACAGGTGTAAGAAGGCACGCAGCAGCCACCACATCGGCGGCCCACTGAACGCGCCAATGAGGACCCAGATGAGTACTCCTAGCAGATCGGCGAACAGGATCGAGGCGATGATGGCGTGTGCGCCCGTTGTGCGTCGAAAGGCGTGTGGGACGGTGAGAGGAGACGCGGGACGTGTGATGGGCGGTGCTTGCTGCATGGGGGACTCCTTTGCTACTTACTCGGCGACATCATCCCAGTCGATGTCGTCGGGAGGTTTCTGGTCCGTGTTGTGCGTCGTGTTGGTGTCTGTTGAAGTGTGCTTTGTGCTTGCGCGATCTTTCGTTCCCTGTGGGGACGCTGATGGAGGTGGCTCCTGTGCCTGATTGGGGACGAGAACACTGTCAACCGTCATCTGCTCCGTTGGTGTTGCGGTGGCCTGCGGTTGCTTTTTTGTTGAGGACGTTTTCCGACGCTTCGCCTTTGGTGGTGTCGTTGCTTGACCCTGCGTTGCCGTGTGTGTGGATGTGGGAGGCGAGACAGGTGGTGGTTGCGTGAGTGCTGCGAGATCAGCAGGCGTCAACACGCGCTGCGGCTGCATCTGTGTTCGTGGATCGATGCGCTCATAGTACAAGCGCGGGTGCCAGTGGCAGCGTGCCCATCCAGGAGAGAGAGCGACAGGGTGCCGGGCAGATGCGCCGTGAGCCAGGCTGTTTGGAGGCCCGCGACGAGTGCTGAAACGAACACGATGTGGGCCGAGGCCAACCACGCGAGCAGAACCAGAATCGCCACAATGACGGTCCCCTGTTTGGCCCACGTCTGGATGCTGGCCCATCGGTCACGCCACGTCCACGACGCTCTTGCCCAGTGCTGGAGAACGTAGGCCGCGACGGGCAGCAAGGGATTGACCAGACAGAGGAACAGACTTGGCACGAAGAGCAGGCCCATCGTTGGGAGCGACATCCTGTCGAGGTGGTCCCATTCGGTTGTGAGCCACGATTTCTCCGCTGGAGAGGAGGGTGGGTTTGGAGTGTGCGGCTGTTGCATCATCGCCATGAGAGATAGTCCTCCAGGAAGAGCAGCCGTACTCGTCGCCTCTGTTCACTTGTTGGCAAGGTTTTGCGAGCGTCGGCCACAGCTTTATGAATGGTTTTCGAGAGGCAGAAGTACCAGACGAAATCGTGATGCGCTACAAGGTCAGGGAGAATTTCTTCATAGCGATGGTCATTCTTTTGAGTGCATTCCATCTCGATTCCCACTATCTGTTGTGCTTGCATTTCGACGGTGGCGACCACTCGCGTCCGGTCCCCTGAGAGAATGGGCCAGGACCCGTCTTCTTTCAAAAGCACCAGACCATCGGTTTTATGCGGACGACGTGTGCCCTGTTCACGTGGCGGCAGCGCGATCTCGATGGCACGCTCTCCGCGCCATTCGTGGTCCGTTGGCATATTCGCGCCTCCACGCGCCAGGAGCATCCGTACCTGATTGATGAGGTGATTGTGTGACACGAAGGAGCGATCATGGCGAAGTCGTGCCTCCACGTCCTCGTATTTCTCAGGAAAAGGGATTTCTTCCCATTCCAGGCTCAGGGAGCGGAGGCCAAGAGCAGTGACGCGAAACCAAGCGGGCTGATCGGCCCACGGTTGGATGATCTCGACGTAGCCTCTCGCTTCGAGCTTGTTCAGAATACGAGTGACCGCCATGAGGCGATGGCGTAGATCGGCGGGCCAGGCACGTTTGGCCGAGGGCGTCGGATCGGCGAGTTGTTCAGGAGTTGGCTTGGCAATCGCAGGCACGTACCCAGGAGCCAAGTACTCACCAGCCGTATCGTAGCGCACAAAGGTTTGCTCTGCCCCTAAGCATAACAGATCAATATCACGGCTGGTCGTTCGGGACGAGCCAGCATCGCGCCGACGCGTGTGATGCACGCGTCGGCGCTTCTTGGTCGTGGATGGGGTGTTCTGTATTGCCATGTCCTCTCTCGTCTTTGTTCCTTCCTTTATAAAGAAGTACGTGAAGCTTTCTAGGACGTTGCACGGTGTGGTGAGAGCAGGATGCCCTTGCCCTTCTCCTCTCAATTGTATCACTGCATGTCACTGTGCCTATTCTTTCTACGGCGTCGTGCAACGGAAGTAGAGAGCTTGCGGGAAGGTGTGTCAAGAGGAGCGAAGATGCCGCGTCGTCCCAAGGAGTCACGTCTGGCTCTCTCCGCGGCTGAACTGTCTGCGGTGATCGCCTTTGCAGTTGGCCGTGTGGCAAGAGTATGTGCGTGTCTCTCCACCAATGGTGTGCGAATAAGGCGTCCGAACGCTCGATGGTTCGTTGCCCAACCGGATGTGGTAGGAGAGGGAAAACTTCTCTTTTCCTCTCGTAAAGCGATGTCACAGAGGTGTCACAACACTATCAGAGCCGTGTAGGAGCGGTGTCAAGCGAACGTAGTGCGTGTTGCAGGGAATGCAGGTGAAGGCCGCTCCCATGCAGCGCGACACCTTGACTATTCTATTATAGAAAGAGAAAGAGAGCAGTACAGATTCTTTTTGGCTAGTATGATCCATATCGTGTGAAGAAGCAGAACATTTCGTATCATGTCGATGGAACGATATGCAAGGAGGCCTAGGATACGTGTAAAAATCACTCATAACGCACCTTTGTTCTATTTTTATGGCCATACTTGCTCACGGCAGGGGGGACATATATGGGTCGCAATCTGTTGCGGGAAGAAAGTGGTAAATGCCTTACGAAGTGAGCAGGTTTGGCCCTCAAATGTGAGCAATTGCCCTCAATCTTGAGCAAGAGGATCATTGATCGAATGGAAAGCTGCTCTAGAAGCGAATCGCCACCTGCCGTTTTTGTAAATTCAGTGCCCAGTATTTGCCCCAAATTTTGGGATCTACAGAGAGAGTTGCAATAGGGTGATAGAGTACGCATAGTACTCTATGGACAAGTTCTATCAATTCATCATTAAGCAAAGGGAGAAACACATGGAAGAACGAGACGCGCCAGAGGTCGGTGAATGTTCCTTTATCGGTAAGCAGGCCGTGGGTGGGAAACCCGCCCACATGGAATCGAAGGATGACAGGGGAACCGGGTCGAAATCGACACCGCGCCTCCAACTCCCCATGCCAGACCTTCAGTTGGTCCGCCTCGACCACGCGCCAGCCCTGCTTGCGTTCGAGCGGGAGAATCGGGCCTACTTTGCGGCGTCGGTGCCGGATCGGGGAGACGAGTTCTTCGCCGAGTTCGACACACGGTATGCGCAACTGCTCGCGTGGCAGGCCGCCGGGATGGATTACTTCCACTTGCTGGTGGCCGAGCGCGGCGAGGTGGTAGGGCGGGTGAACCTGACCGAAGTGGCAGACGGGTCGGCGGAACTGGGATACCGGATCGCGCAGAAGGCCGCGGGGCAGGGACTGGCCACAGCGGCAGTGCACAAGGTGCGCGAGCTCGCCGCCACCGAGTACGGACTCAGTAGGCTGCGTGCGAGGGTCACGCTGGACAATCCGGCCTCGCGCAAGGTGCTTGAACACAACGGATTCGTCGCCGTCGGCGAGCTCACGCTCAACGGCAAGCCAGCCAGGTCCTACCTTTGCGAGCTCCGGTGACGCAACGCACTCGCCGCATGACCAGCCGTCAGATCACGAACGAGAACTGGAGTACTTGGCCTCGGAGACCTTCTGATCCTAGCTCTCCCTCAATTTGGCGCTGAATATCTCTGGACGCGAGCCCGGCCTGGAAAAACGGTCCGAACATGGAGGCTCATTTTTGCTCACATCCATAGCACCTGGAATTACCAAAAACGATTCATCGTCAACGGCGAAAGACAGCGGTTTTTCAACCGATCAATGGTTGTGCTGCTCAAGATTGGGGGCAACTGCTTATGTTTGAGGGCAAAAGTTGCTCACATGTTGGTTCTGTCTCACTCTTGGTGATTCAGGTTGCTTGCTATCCATGCGTTGATAGATCGTTCTACAGGAATAAGTCCACTTTTGTAGAAGGATGTGATTAAGCATATGAACGTGCAGCCAGCACTGGCTTTGCCGAATAGATTGGAAGTGAGAGGGATCGAGATGATTGATAGAGTCCTCACTATCACAGCGGTCTCAACCCAGAGGTGTCCTTGCTGCCCGCTGTGTGGGGCACCAGCTTCGCGGGTGCATAGTCGCTACACGCGCCAGGTTGCCGACCTGCCATGCGGTGGGCAACAGGTACGCATGCAGGTAGAGGTGAGGAAGTGTTTTTGTGAGGTGAGCACCTGCGCACGGAAAATCTTTGTAGAGCGCCTGACGCCCTTTGTGGACACCTTTGCGCGTGTGACAAAACGTCTGTATCAGATCGTGCAGGTCATTGGTCTGGCGACTGGCGGCAGGCTTGGGGTGCGTGTGACGAATCACTTAGGAATACAGACCACGCGTCACACCATTCTCCGGCGCATCATGGCGCTCCCTACAGAGCCAGTTGGACAGGTGCCACAGATTGGCATCGATGATTTCTCATTCCGCCGTGGGTGTAAGTTTGGCACAATCATCGTGGATTTACGAACGCATAAGGTGCTGGACGTGCTTGCTGACCGAACGGCAGACACGCGCGTCCGCTTGGATGGCAACCCATCCGGAAATTGAACTAGTGAGCCGAGATCGAGGAGGGGACTACGCTGCCGCAGCCAGGAAAGCGGTTCCAGGAGCCACACAGATAGCAGATCGCTTCCATCTGTTGAAAAATCTTGGCGAGGCTCTGGAGGGAGTCCTCTCACGCCATCTTGCCGCTCATCGCAGAGGCCAGACCCAGAAGTTAAGAGCCACCCCTCTCTCCACTGTGCAACCCGTACAGCCGCCGAAATTGAGTCCAAAGGAAGCAGTGCTGAGCCAAGCAAAGCGAGAAGAGCGCCTTGCTCAATACGAGCAAGTGCTGGCCCTGCGCAAACAAGGGTTCTCGCAGACGGTCATCGCCTCTCAGGTTGGGGTAGCCCATAGCACTGTCTCGCGCTGGTTACGCAGTGGCACGTTCCCCGAACAACAACCACGCCCGCGAAAAACCCGCCTTAATCCCCACCTCAAAAAGGTTGCTAATCGCTGGGAAGCAGGCTGTCACAACATCGCTCAGTTGCATCGGGAGTTAGTCGCTGATGGCGCTCCCGTGACCTACAAAGTAGTCTACAAGCAACTGGTTCGTTCCCTTCCAGAAGGGCGGAAGAATGCTCAAAGGCCCGATCAGCTTCCACGGCCTCCTGTCCTGGCACGACAAGCCGTCTTCCTGTTTCTTCGTGAATTTTCAGAACTAGAGGCTGAAGACCAAGAAACGCTGGAGCTGCTTCGGTCCCTTCATGCCGAGCTGGAACAAGCGTATGATCTGGTCCAGCAATTCCACAAGATGTTGCGCACTCGCACCGGAGAGCAGCTCGACGCCTGGCTTTCACGCACGCGTGAAAGCCAGATCCGCGAACTCCAGGGCTTTGTTGCTGGAGTAGAACGGGACAAAGCAGCGGTGGTAGCGGGACTCACCCTTCCTCAAAACAACGGATTGGTCGAGGGAAAAGTGAACAAGCTCAAACTCATCAAAAGGATGGGCTACGGCAGGGCGGGCTTCCCCTTACTCCGCCAGCGCGTTCTCCATGCCTTGTAGCATCAAAGGAATCTTGAACATGAAAAACCTATCCTGTTTCATTAAACAAGCAGCCTGAATCACCAAGAGTGGGCCAGAACCGAAATGTGGCCCGTTTTTGCCCCCAATCATGAGCAGCACAACCATTGACAGCCTGACAAACCGCTCCAGAGGCGAATCCCAGAGTTCAATTCTTGTAAATTCGAGCGGTCATTGCAACGCTTTTTCAAGATCTCACGCCACAGCCTGTCCATGCGCATCTAGAGCGTGTTTGAAAATTAAGGCGGAATGCCTTTCCACAAACGAGAATAGATGTCAGGCTCCGATTTACCCGCGCTCGTGAGATGCGTTCTTCAAGACCGCGCCTGTCAGTGAATGCTTAGCACCAAGAAGTTGCCTGGGTGTCCCCTCAAATATGACCCTGCCGCCCTTATTGCCCCCTTCAGGCCCCATATCAATGATCCAATCGGCGTTCTTGATGACATCCAGGTTGTGTTCGATCACGATGACTGTGTTGCCTGTGTCAACCAGCCGATTGATCACGGTCATCAAGTGGCTAATATCGGACATATGCAAGCCTGTAGTCGGCTCGTCCATGACATACATACTGCCCTTTTTGTGCAGTTCGGTAGCGAGTTTTATGCGCTGGCATTCGCCACCCGACAATGTACTGAGCGGCTGTCCCAGTGTAAGATAGTCCAGACCTACATCACTCATAGCTTTTAGTGTGCGGACTACCTCTTTGATGTTAAAGTAGTCGAGCGCCTGTTGAACGCTCATTGCCAGTACGTCAGTGATTGACTTCCCATTGAGTTTGTACGTTAGCACTTCGTCTTTGAAACGTTTGCCGCCGCAGACTTCGCACGGCGTCTTGACCTCATCAAGGAACGCCAGATCGGTGTATACAACCCCCAGCCCCTGACAATTTTCGCACGCCCCTTTGGAGTTGAAACTAAATAACGATGGGCTGACTTTGTTGGCGGTGGCGAAGGCTTTGCGAATGTCATCCATGATGCCGGTATACGTGGCAGGATTGGAGCGGGTCGAAGTGCCCACAGCAGATTGGTCAATCACAACCGCATCAGGATGTTGGCGCAAAAATACCTGATGAATGAGTGAACTTTTGCCCGAACCCGCGACCCCTGTTACAACGGTCAGCACGCCTGTTGGTATAGCAACATTGACATGTTGCAAGTTATTGACGCGGGCGTTTGTAATAGCGAGTTTGCCCGTTGGCTTACGAAAGCTGTCTTTAAGCGGCATCCCCTGATTCATGTGTCTGCCCGTGAGCGTATCGGCGTGGAGTAGTTCAGCAAAATTGCCTTCGTAGACAATGGTGCCACCATGACTACCCGCGTGAGGGCCAACGTCCACAATATGATCTGCCATTTTGATAACATCCGGGTCGTGTTCGACCACAAGGACGGTATTGCCCTTGTCACGCAGCTTTTGCAGGAGTTCGTTCAAGCGGTGAACATCGCGCGGATGCAAGCCGATACTTGGCTCGTCAAAGACATACATCACGTCTACAAGACTGCTGCCCAGATGTTTGACCATCTTGATGCGCTGCGATTCACCGCCGGACAGTGTATCGGTTTCGCGGTTGAGACTGAGATATTCCAGGCCAATATCAATCATGTGTTGCAACCGTTCGGTGAGCGTGGCCACGATAGGCGCGGCGACCGGGTCTGTGATCGCCCTGATAACCTCGATCAGCTCGTCAACTTCCATCGCGGATAGTTCAGCGATGTTACGTCCGTTAATTTTGGAACTCAACGCCGTCTGACTCAGGCGTGTGCCTTTGCATAGGGAGCAGGGGCCGAAACTCATGTAGGGAGCCACCGCTTTCTGGGTGCGCTCCGAATAAGTTTTTACATCGCGTGTGATGTACTTCTGGGTGAATTTGTCAACAATCCCCTCGAAGGTGAGGTTGACAGCTTTGCCCCCCCACTGGATTTTAACCTTCCGGGGTTTGCTGTGGAGGAGATTGTTCATTTCTTCATCCGTGTAATCAGCCAGTTTCCTGTCCATGTCGAACAACCCTGACTGGGCGAGAATATTCTCGCCCCAACTGTTGACGGCATATTCCGGGAACAAGATGGCACCTTCGTTGAGCGATTTGGACGTATCCAGAAAGGCATCCAAATCCACGCCTATCTTGCGGCCCAGACCGTTGCACTCCGGGCACATGCCCTGCGGGTCATTGAACGAAAAGACATTGTAGTTCCCCACGTGAGGCTGTCCGATGCGCGAATACAGCAACCGGAGTACCGAAGAAATGTCGGTAATGGTTCCCACCGTCGAGTGCGATCCACCGCCGAGTCGCTTCTGATCGACGACAATTGCCATGCTCAGGTTTCCGATGGCGTCGGCATCGGGTTGGGCATAACGAGGGAGGAAGGTACGAACGAAGGTACTGAAAGTATCGTTCAACTGGCGTCGGGCTTCGGCAGCGATAGTATCAAATACGATGGACGATTTGCCGGAGCCAGAAACTCCCGTAAAAATGGTGATCTTGCGTTTGGGAATGCTCAACGAGACATCTTTCAGGTTGTTTTCGCGAGCACCGCGAATTTCAATATATTCTTGTGGCATACTCATTTCCTTCTATCGCTAGTATTCGTATCGAACTGCTGCTATTTACTCCTGTGCGGTTACGTTGTTGTCTGATACCTCCAATTTTACCCTCCAGGAGCCACTTCCTTAATTTTCAAACGCGCTCTAGAAGAGGAATGTCTATGCCAGAGTCAACCCTTTTCCGCCAACTGGCAGAACGTCGGTTTTTTCGGGAGAGCCAGCTAAAAGCGGGAGGACTTGCTTGATAACCTCCTGAGCACCCTCGATAGTCAGCGATGCATCATGATCTTCTTGACTTCTCCATACCTCAGTCACCCAGACACTCTCCGTTTCGGTTGGTGACGCGTTGATGAGATACAACTGGCATCCAGCAACCTTCGAGACGGCTGCGGCTGCGTGCAAAAGATGTTCGAGAAGGGCATCACGCTGCCCAGGTCGCGCAGTGAATTTGACATAGCATCCATAGGCACTCATAGACTTCTCCTCTGGTTGGTATGCGCATCCTTCATAAGCGAACATACGTTCTTTCGTGTATAGTGCTAGCATCAGCATTTCTGTCTCCACTCTAGCAGTCAGAGGCTTCCTTGTCTAGATGCGCAGGAAAAGAGCATGGCACGAAACCCTGTTTTTGTGCCTGGTTTGCACCGATCCGTACAGAGAAATGGGCTGAAGGTTCGAGCGCCGTGGTTCTTGTGCCTTCCATGTGCGTTCGATTCTTCCGTCTTTTTTCAGCCAATACGAGTAGGAAGGTCTTGTGAATTTACACGTGTCGAGTGGCGCGAACCGCTTCTAGAGCCATGCTCTCAGACGATGAATCGCTTCTGCTCAACTTTGAGGACAAATGCTCATGTTTGAGGGCAAAAACGGGCCACATTTCGGGTCTGGCCCACTTTTGGCGATACAAGCTCATCAGCAGCTTATCTTGAAAATCTTCATCCGCTCCAGCAGCGATTTCGTGATGTGTGTTCATACCTCTGCACTACCCGAATCACCAAAAGTGAGACAGAACCATTGTATGAGCGGAATTTTTGACAATTAAATGGGTGGCAAGACGAGCAAATAGATTAACAAACCAAAAATAACGAGAAATTCCAAGTATTTTGTATGCTCTTGCTCGTCTTGCCGCCCATTTAATTGTCAAGATTTTTAACAATCCGCCCATTTAATTATCAAGTTTACAGGTTGTGATACCTCTCTAGATTCTATTAAGCTTCCTATGAAGGAGCGTACATGTTCACGGTTTCGAGAACGAAGCCGACAAGCACAAACACACATCTTCCAATAGCAATCCCTGTTCTAAAACGGTTAGGGTTCAAAGTGTATTTCGGGGCAGTAAGCCAGTTGATGCAGTAGGCAAGCATCCAGACCGAAAGGAAAGGATTATAGCGGAACCTGATAGGGTTGATGAGGTACAGGAAGCACCCAAGAATACTCAGGATGGAAACGAGTACGAGAGCAATGAGACCGAAGAGCGCACGGGAAGAAGGTTCTGCAGCCTGTCTATATTCACGCCATGTTGTGACAGTAAGAACGATAGGTAAAATGGTTGGGCTAAGTCTGAACAAGAGGTCTAAAAGCATGTATGTATTCTCCTAGTGTGTCCATATCGGAGAGAAAGAATATGGGAGCAGTTCCTCCTCAGAAGAGGTGACGTGATGTGGTATTTGTTGCGAGGTATTGCACAGTTAGCACAAGTGCGTAGATGCCAAAACCCAAGGTAAGCACAAGAAAAAAGTACCCGAGTATGTTGAAAAGCGTTTCATTGAGCAAATGGAGAATTTGTGGGCTGACATCAAGCAGTAACCCACCAAAACTCATTTCAAACAAGGCCATGATGACGAGATAATGTTTCCACCAGGGAAGAGACGCCCCATTTCTTTTCGAGAGGTGTGCTTGTTTGATGCCAGCAAAGAGTCCGACGCTTCCAACAACCAGCATCATCAACGCTAGGGCAAGCGTTCTATAGGCTTGAAAAAAGAAGAAGGTGAGCAAAAAAGGGATACATAGCACGATCACGAGACTCAATATAAGACTATATTGACGTATTCCCAGTCTTCCAGGTCGTGTATTCATTCTTTCTCTTCCCCCTATTATGTAGGTACTATTCCCTTACTCTGTACTACGCAAAAGGTATGGGCTTGGTTTTACTGCTTGCTTCCTATGGTACGAAGGGAGAGCAAATAAATGCAGAGAAGAACAGGCAGGGATGGGAACGGGCGTCTTACGTTGAGGAATGTTCTCATGATGAGTAGATCTTCTCCTGATAATACTCACCATTACACAAAACTACCTATCCACATTCTCTACGTTTGATAAACAGACACATGTATCACCGTTTTAATAAAAGAAAAATGCTACCTAGACCAATGATCACCCCAATCAAACTTATGAGAGACCAGAGAAGTGATTGTGGATAAAAAGTCCTTATAAGCTCAAGCATCGCTATCATAAGAAAAACGGCCCTTGCCTCTAGTTGGAACAGGATCTCGGAATAGGAAACAGGACTCCTGGGCTAGTCTCTACGCTCGAAACTCGAAGCCGTCATGGATTTTCGAGGTTTTGTGAGAGGATGAGCAGGCATCTGCCTTTCTTTTTATACTCGCAGTTCTTCCCCTGGTGTCTGCCCAGAGAGATGAACAGGGTCCAAGCTCTGCTTTTTCCCGCACCTCTGAGGGTTTCACAGGCAGAAGCCCTTCTTTTCTACCCTTAGGTAGCCCTTCTGGGCTACCTTGCTATTCCAAGATCCTGTTCCAACTAGAGGCAAGGGCCTATTTATACAGATTCCACCATAATAATTCCGTGATTTACATTACGTGATCCAACACTGTTGCCGACTTGGTTTTCTTCGTTCAGTCCAAGCATCTTCTTGCCGTTCAAGAGAGCTTGATAGAACACATCGGCAGCAGAGTCACTCTATGTACCAGGCTTTTTTGGCAAAAGTCACAAAATCTTCGCTTCAACGATAGTTATATGAAGCAATAATATGTTGAAGCAAGGAAAAGTATGGAACCGACAGAAAAAGAAGTGATCGACCCACTAAATAGCTTGGATGCAGCACTTTATGATCGTTATGGTTCAGCCGTTTTCGCGTACTTGCGTCTACAAAAGGCTTCATGGGAAGATGCGGAGGACCTGACCTTGGAGGTTTTCACTGTAGCTCTGGAGCGGGACAACCTTCAGGGGTTCAGCGAAAAGGAGCAACTAGCTTGGTTACAGCGTGTAGCGCACAACAAACTCGTCGATGGCTATCGCCGTGCCACACACCATCCTCTTGTTTCCCTCCACAACATTGAGGAACTGCTTGAAAATACTCACGCCAGCGATCCCGAATATATTACTCTTCAGCATGAAGCGTTGGGCAGACTAGGCGAGAGCATAGGTGGGTTGTCTCGACTGCAACGGCAGGTGGTCCAGTTGCGTTATGGTGCTGACCTCTCTTTCGCCGAGATTGGGCTGCTGCTCAAGAAAAAGGAAGCAACTGTGCGTAAGCTCCTCTCACGAGCCTTGGTATCAATGCGTTCTCGCTATCGTAGTGAGCAATTCTAGGGAGGAATCTGTAACATGGGAAAGTACGATGATGTTTTGCCGGAAGAGAAAGATGCACACAGCCAACCCATTCTCGAGGACTTACGCCGAGCGTACCGACCAGAAATGCAAGATGCTCGTGCATTCACACGCATTCGGGAGCACCTCTTAGCTGGCGATGGGGGGCAGGAGGAAGCAGAGACGATCTCGTTTTCTCATATGTCACAGAGGAAAATGTCTGACGCAAAAAATCTTCAACGTGACCATGTCAAAACGCACCGCCGAAAGTCATGGCAGCGTGTTCTTGCGATGACCGCCGCTGTCCTGGTGCTGGCCCTCTTGGTAGGCTCGTGGGCTTTGACTATCCATCTGCAGAGAACCTCTACAGGAAGAGGATATGGCAATCCGCGAGCATTATCAGAGTCCCTGATTGATATACACATGTTTGGGAATGGCATCGGTTGGGCTCTCTCACTCAATCATAGAACATTGCGTACAACCGATGGCGGAGTGAATTGGCAAGAGGTAACGCCTCCTGCTCTCCTCGCTCTGGAAAAACGGTTTGGTCTTGCAGGCCCCTGGGCTTTCCGCGACGCTCTTACCGCCTGGGTTGCGGTGACGGTGAACGAGCAGCAAACACCTGAGTATCATTCACCAACAGCCGCACTTCTCTTTCACACAACTGACGGTGGGACAACCTGGCAGAAAACGGTTGTCAAGCTCTCCGGTCAGAGTGCAGGGGAGTTGATTTTTGTCAATGCACATGTTGGTTGGTTGTTTTCTCGGCCTGGGGCAACTATTCAAGGGCCAGAACGCGATACCCCGTTCAATATCTGGCACACAACAGATGGAGGAAAAACGTGGACGAATATTCTGAACAGTTCCTCACCCAGCATGCACATCCTGAACGGCGTTCTCGCTCCGTCTGTAAGCTTTGGTGACGAGCACGTGGGCCTAATGGTCGGGCAAAATAATCGCCTCTATCGGACGAGTGATGGCGGTGTGACATGGCACATACAGTGGTGGCCTGGGGTCATTAGCAATGTGGCGCATATCGGGGCACCTCAATTTTTTACAGCGAAAGATGCTCTCTTTACCAATACCACGTTTCGTCTTTCAGGACTCACGCAAGGGCTAAGCATAGTTGTCTACACAACTCATGATGCTGGCTTGACGTGGCATGCGTCCTCTCCCTTCTCCTTGGAGCCTCCAAAGGACATGCAAGGGAGTGTTAATTGGCTGGGTGGTGTGCCACTGTTTGTAGATATACAGCATGGATGGGTTTCAGCTTCTCCTGATTCTACGACGGCAAGGAGTGAGCCGAGTCTCGTGTACTACAGGACTACAGACGGGGGACAGCACTGGACACAACTACCTAGAAGCTCGGTTCCGAACAACTCTGTTGCTGGATTCGCTGTCTCTCCCTTTAGCTTCATCTCTCCTAGCATTGGCTGGTTAGCAGATAGGGATTCAAGAGGCGGCATGATACTTTTAAAAACCGTAGATGGAGGTCATACGTGGGTACAAATCCACGCCCACTTCCCATCCTTCATCCAAGTGTCCTCCACCTTTTCATCGTGAAGAGGACTGCGAGAAGTATGTGAAAGTTGTGTCAGGTTCTGTAAATGTTGAGATTCGATGAGGTAGTTTCTGTACAATTATCTGAGGTACGTCATGAGGAGGAAGAGTGGTTCGACCAGCCTCTGAAGCGATGTATGTGGCAGCGGAAGAGAAAGAGAGAAGCAGGATTACCTCAGATAATTGTACAGGACGCCTCGTCATCGAAGACTTCACGCAGATGGAGCCATTAAGCTGGCAAAGCCACTTGTTAGACTCCTGACCAATCCGTACACTGTTCTTGAAAAGCGCGGGTGATATTCGGCCCGCGCCAGTTTCAAGAATCGGTGTAGGAGACTGCCAGATGCTCATTGTGAACCAGGACCAACTCCACCTCGCCAGGATCGCGAGCTTGGAGCAACAGTGCCACTACTGCTCAAAAGCGCTCGCCGCGTACCCGCTCATCATGGGGGTAATGTAGTAATGGACCCATACGCACCAACTTAAGGACTCGAGACCCAATTCGTCGAGCCACTCTGGAGGAGCTGAGCTGAATTGGGATGCTTTTGACGCTTGTTCATTTGGCACCCGGAACGCATGCGGCGTTGGACA
>JAABUO010003077.1_pt1 | contig 20040 bp, 31 predicted proteins | sample 5559291 | NCBI WGS metagenome assembly JAABUO01 (sample SAMN10711878, study PRJNA513372) | rock metagenome | isolation source: Antarctica rocks | place: Antarctica: Victoria Land, Finger Mt sud
GGCAGTCTCCTCAGGAGTGCCCAATGCGACAGCTTTCTTTCCGCTCACATCTTTGAGCTCGAGTGGAAGCCAGATCGTGTCTCAAGGTGGTCAGCAAAATCTTGGTGGATCTGTCAATGGCACAGCCAGGTATTGCATCCAGTGTACTGGGATTTTATATGTTGCCGAGGGCTGCTCAATACTCTGACAAGCCTGTCAGATACACAAGCTGAGTAGCTACTCTGCAGCTGGATAGCGGACAGCGTCTTTGGCTATGTTTTGGACTGCTCCAGAGAGCGCTACAACAGCATCATCCTGGATCCCGTTAGTATAGGTATGTGGTTCTGCAGAGCCTTGCTTTACATTTTATGCTGACTTGTGCACTTTGCAAGACATGCGTGACGAGGATGCCTTTGCTGCTTGTGCAGGCACAGAAGGACCATTTGCAGTGAACATATGGTTCAAGTTGAACATCACTGATAACAGTGGAGATCTGTTTGCCTACATATTGTCTACCTTAAACAATGCAACGCAGAGCGTTTCTGGTGGAAGCAATGTATACGCACCAAATTCCTTGCAGCTGATGTTACCAGAGGTATGTGATTTTGTGGCCCTCTACAGGTCCAAGCTGACTTTATACCTGGCTGGCACCAGCTGTCCTACTGAATGCATTTATCAGCAGCATGATCATGCTAACCAGCAGCCTTCACAGCTCTGGTTGAGCATGCAGGTTCCTTCTCTGCTGCATCACCATTGTTGTGCTACTTCAGAGTGGCAACAACAGATCTGGGGTTGTGAGGTCTGTTGTCAAAGACTTCAATGATCCCAATGTGAATTCAACTCTAGACTCGGACGGAAACTACAATGATGACAGTGCATTGGGTCCAAATGCAGCGTTCACCAATGTCAGCAATGGTGCTTGGCACATGGTCACCCTCACCACACGCACAGATGTTCAACATGGATACCTTTTGTACATTGATGGTCAGGTAGCAGGTGTGTCACATGCATGAAAGATACCGGTGTTGATATGCAAAGACAGACAACAATCATACTTACAAGCTGCTGCACATCTGGTTTCCAGGTTGCATTCCTTGAGGTGCACTAACACAAGGTTGTCAGTATGGTGTGCTGTTCTTGCCAAGCATGCATACATACACTCAGAGTGGCCTAATATCCAATGCTGCTTGTGATGCAGCACAACTACCTCCATCTGGTCTGCCAGATGAACCAACTCCTGTTACCTCAGATGGTGTTGTTTACTATGAGGATGGTGGAGATCCTATCTACTTAGATGGAAACATATACTTGTGTGCAAGAACAGATGGCGACTCTCACCGATTTTTCTCTGGCAGTGTTGCACAAGCTGGCTTCTACAATGAAGCCCTAAATGCATCTGACATCAAGGTGAGGATGCACTGCTGCCGTCTCAATCTAATGCAGTGCTGGTGTCTCATGTTCTGCTGCTACGCCTGCTCCTTGTGCGTCTCTGACACATAAGCAGTTTATCATCTTCATTGCTGCCTTGACATGGCATGGTCAGCTTGCCTTGACAGACACACCATATTTAGTAACAGTCTTGTGCTGGTTGCTGCCTGCAGGCTTTGTACAATGCTGTCACCTCATCAGTTGCTCTGTCTACTGCGCCATCTGCAGCACCCTCTGCACCAGCAGCAGCAACCTCCATCAGCAACATGTCCACGATCACAGGAACAGTGTGTGTGTTCCCTTTTGTATATGAAGGCGCAAACTACTCAGCATGTATTTCACCAGATGGGTCAGGCAGCAGGTGTGTTGCATATCATGATCACATGACCATAAGTCAGCTTGCATGGAAAGCTGTCCATGCAGATCTGATAGTCCTCAGCTTAATGCAGATGCCACCATTGCATAGTCGTGATGATTGCGTGTGTGTGTGTGTGTGTGTGTGTGTGTGTGTGTGTGTGTGTGTGTGTGTGTGCAGTTTGAAGTTTTGCAGTACGAACAAATCTAGCCTGCTAGCATTGACACAGAGTGTTGAGGATCTGCACTGCAGCTTCATTTGCTGCTGCTGTTGCCAGTGTTCACCAGTCTTCAACAGTGAGATGACTTATGGTTTCGCTCTGCAGCTACTGTCGAGACACAAATGGTGCCTTTGTGGCATGTGTCAATGACACCATGCTGACGACACCTGCCATACTGGATTCAGCTAACCCAATCAGCAGTCCAGTCAGCAGCCCAATCAGCAGTCCAGTCAGCAGCCCAATCAGCAGCCCAGCAAACACAGGTGACAATCTCCTGTGCCATGCCAGTAATGCATGCACTGTCAATCTAAACTTCAAGCCCTAGAATATCACATTTCATTCAAGCCACTTGACAGTCCACTAGGCAGACCTTGACCAGGCTGTTAGAATTGGTCAGCTATATGACAACTCAAAAAGCAGTTATTCTCCTGTGAATAGTAAGGTTTATGTGCTGTTCTATTTCCATGCACAGAACTACCTTTCACTGTAATTGCACTCAACCAGAGTCACCTGATCTGTTGACTGTAGCTGCTACAAGTCCAGCAACCAACTTGGTGCCGGCTGCTGGACTGGCCAGCACCAGCAGTGACAGTGCCCCAGCAACAGCAGCTGGGCACAACCATGGTCTGTCCAAGGGAGCCATTGCAGGCATTGTCATCGGCTCTCTTGCAGGAGCAGCCCTGCTGATGACTCTAGCTGCCTTTGTCATCATCAAGGTGTCATGCTGCTACTTTGCTGCTCCTTTGTGCATCCTTGTTGACCATGACAAACAGTGCAGGACCACCCAGTGCTAGTATGCACTTGCTTGGCATTCGTGATGCTGCCTCACTGTGCAGCCTGCTTGCTTGTGACCGTGTCAGTATGCGATACGGGTGTCAGCCACTATTCTGTCAAGCTTGGCTTGCACAGAGCTGCTTGATACTTGTTTGCAGGCAATGGGATCTGGAGGACACAGACGCTTGCAAGAGGCACCTTCGTCCAAGTTTTTGATGCACAGCTCCTCAATGGACCAACAGATGCAGATGGCCCGAGCTGCTGATACCAAGGAAGCTCAAAGCGGCTTGTACAATGGCCCACAGTCCTCTGATTTTAACATCAGGGCCACATCCTAAGTGTACCTTCCTGTACTACCATTATACTATAATAGAACTGATTAGGGGTTAAAGCCCATGCTTGCAGTTGCTGCAGACTTCAGTTACTTGTTGCATGCAATGCAATGCAACAAGTACCCATGCAGGCTGCAGCAAGACCACTATTTAGGTAACTAGTTTGAAAGAGATCCTGTAGTGTTTTTTGATCCAGTAGTGTATTTGACGGCCCTTCACTCAGTTTTGAAGCTGTCGTGTATATGCTGATAGTTTAGAGTCGTAGATCAGTTGCAAGTATGGCCTGTGCCAAACAATTGTAATATAGCCTTTGCTGCCAGTTAACCAAATTTTAGCAGCCTCAATTATGCACTTGTTCCTTGGTAGATCGGATCTCAGACAGAGGTTCCTTAGGTTGCACTGACTGGCAGAGCCTGGAAACATGCCTCGTGCACTTGTTATCACGTTCAGGAGCAGGTCACATCAGTAAAAAAGGTCACATCTCCATGCAGAAGCCCACGTGGTACGACATGCAGCTGACCAACAAGCTTTACAGTTAGAATAACTCAGCTAAAGAGCAGCGCACACCACCCCCTCCAACATGTTCAATGGTATCTATGGGAGCGTGGTGAATGGCAGCCACATGCTTGAGCATTGTTTTTCTTTGGTCTTCTGTGAAAGCATTGTAAGCTTGTGTAGACATTGCAAGGATTGGTAAGCCCTTGCCGTCCTCCAATTCAAGCACATTCCCACACAATGCATCCATCTGATCACTCGTGATCTGAACCACCTGCAGGCAGCGGAATCTGTCAGTGAGCAAGGTCAGAATCCCCATGCATGCAGCCACAGGCAGCTGCTGGAGTTTTGAATGATAGCTAGGACATGATTGGGTTCAAGCTTGCTACCACACCTAGCAACATGCGAGGTAAGGAGCAGCTGATTTTGCTCAATGATCATTATGTGCTTAATCTGCCAAAGCTCTCACCGTTTGGTGAGAGCCAAGGCTGGACAGGAGACGCTGTCGTTCCTTGTCATCCTTCACTCCTTCAGCGCAAACAATGGCTACATCTGTGCCCACACACAGCATGACATTGGTATGGTACACTGCCTTGCTACGTCTGTCAAGAGTCCTGCAGTCAACAACAAAATGCGGTCAGACCTTCAAAGAAATTGCAGGCACACACACAATGTAACACATTCATGTGATGATGCTGTCAACAAAAAGTAGGCCCATGAAGTGCATCATAATGGGCAGGTAGTGGGCAAAGCATTGCACAAAGACGCCATCCAGGACTGTACCTTCTGCATACCATCAAATTGTCCTGCTGACATACTGCAAAGTGCTGCACATCAGCTCAAAAGCAGAGAAGAGAGCAGTGACTCTGTCCAAAGGCCATGCAGCAGTGACAAGTCACATGGCAAGTGACCTGAAGGAAACCACATCTTTGTAGCCTAGTTGATCAGCCCACTGCTGTGCAAGCTTCTCATCTGCTCTCTCCGACAGGTTCACATACACAATGCCATTGATTCTGTCTGGCACCAGCGCTCCTGTGCCTTCAAGGTACTTGTTGGAGGCTTCAGAAGAGGACATGTCAAACATGTTGCTGTAGCCTCGCTGCTGTATGCATGCTATGATGTCCTCCCGCCGCTCTGCAGCTCTGCATCGTGTTCATTGTCAATGCATCACGCCACAATTAGCGCAAGTGTTGCTTGGCAGATTGTGCGTATATAAAGGCAGGAGTTGGCATCTGCATGCATGACAGGGCATCACATGAGTTAAACGACTCTGCAATCAAGTCCTGTCCCCTGCACATAAGTTGGCGCTATGCTTTCAGTCTAGTGTCTCAACGCAGCAAGTGAGATACTGTCTTGCAACGCCATGCTTGCACTGCATCTCACCTGTTCTTGGTTTTCATGGGGTACAGGACCATTGCGCTCTTCTGGCCGGTCTCACTGGCAGGATGCGTGCTGAACCAGTTGTTTGGAAACACAGCATCTGGGGTGCCGTGGGACAAAGTATGCTGAAAAAGGTTGACCTGAATGCCGGCGCTCTACAGCAGAGGCAATGTCACATTGATCAGGGTGTTTTTCTCAGCCAAGAGATGCTGCAGTTGCAACTCCAGAACGCAGCATCAGTCACAGCATCAGTGCATAACAATCAACAACCATGCTAGACGATCTGCAGCAATGAGGTGACACTGGATACAGCATCCTGCAAAGCTTGGTGCCAGATTGGTGTCAGTACCATGCAGAAGCATGGCAACAATAGGTGAAGACAGATTGCATAGAATTACCTCTGTAAGCTCTCTATACAGCCCTGAAAATTCTCTCAACACATGTTGAGTGACATCGGATCCAGCATCAGTTGACCCTCCTTCCCTTGAAGCATGCATGAAGGAATTGTCCTGTGCTGTCTGGTCATTGAAGCCAAAGGCTGTGGGCGCAATCATCAACACCTCGTTTGTGCATTGTCTTGCACCACGCTGCATGGCCTTCGCGCTGTTTTGCTTTGAAGCAGCAGCAACATCAGGCACTGCACACACTTTGATATTCTCTCTTCGCAGCAGCCTGCAGTCATGATGCTGCCAAAGTGTCATGCAAACGGTGACACAAGATGCAATTGTCTGCTTGGCCAGAATGTGTATAAGTCTTGTCTGTGTCAACACTTTGTGACGCGTCAGCAGACATATGTCACCCACCTGAGCAAATCTGTGGCAACATTTGTCAAGCGATACACGCCGTTTGCCTTGTCCTGTACATACTCGTCGACGACTATGCCCTGCGGATTGAAGGCTGCTGCGCTGTGCACAGCGGCTTGGCCTTCACCCAATGATGCTATGGTTGAGTGCAGCGGATACTCTCTGGCATTGAAAGGTGTGAAAGCATCCCTGATGACACCAATGCGGCTTGAATTGCTTGATCCTGCAGACCTTCAATTGCTGAGATGAGGCCGATATACCACATGTAATAGCTAAGCAGCTCAGTTGCAGCCCAAGAAGCGAAAGAACAAGTGCAAGCTAGGGCACCTGGCAGTATGCTCAGAGGCAACGTCGCTGAGGCGCCCCATTGACGTTCTGCAAGCTGAACGAGCAGCGGTGCGTACTGTGTCAGTTGCACTGAGTCTATAACGCCCGATTCAACTGCATGAAAGTGGACTATTTAGTCAGCTTTGACTGTCTAGGTCATCAAGCAAAAAAATACAGCTACAGCACGGCCAGCACAAAAGAAAGGATGGCATGCTTAATCTGCGAGGCTTTCAGTCGGAGGTAGAAACCCAGCAGCAAAGAGGTGCTGGACATGCTCCGACACCCAGGCGCGAACGGCATGATCACTACAATATGCGCACCTTGGGCAGCAGGTGCAGAGGCGAAACATCTATGACCTAAGCTGGAACAGCATGTGGAGCTGTTCCGTAGCAGCCTGAGACAGTTTGCGCGCATCGTGCCTGAGACAGTGCGCGCACAATCACCAACCACCAAAAGGTTTGTGGCGATGATTTGCTGGTCGTTGAACTTGCGCACTTTTGCACTGCATCCAATTATCCAAGGAAAAGGCAACGTGAGTCTGGGAGTCCGCAATGATCGGAGGAAGGCTGCTGACCTGATTGGAGTGCCCAGTTGTTGCTGTGAAGAAGAACAGAAGTCGTATCAGGCTATGACAAACCAATTCATGATGTGCCTGCATGCGCGCAACTGCACTGGTGCGCAACTTTTCCGGTCAGTTGCAGTCATACTGCTTGTTGCAGTCATACGGCTTCTTGCATGCAGCATTTTCTCCGGCTGATCCGGACATGGAGGATCTGCCAATTGTTTTAGTACCCGGGTGATCGGTCAGCTGGGCGTTCTTGTTCCAACGAACGGCACATTGGCCACTGTTGGATGCGGTCGGCAATATCTAGCAAGGCGCATTTTTTCCCGGTAAGGTTTGAGCACCTGGCGCATGCCACCCTCAATAATCTGCCTAGACCTGACATTTTGCAAGGTATTGACGACGACGGTGGGACCCTCGGCAAGCTCTGGCGTTGCGAGCTTGTGCGGCCTGTTGCATAGCCTGCATTCCAGATGCAAAACGACGCTAGCTTATGACGAAGTGGTTGCACACCCTCCTGACAAAGGCAATACCGGTCAGCTCAAGCTTGGTCTGATCGTCCACGGCCTACTTGGCACGGGAAGAAATTGGAGAACGTTTGCGAGATCACTTGCTAAGCAAGCTGCAGCTGAATCAGGCAGGTGATTGGTCAGCTGGTGCATATCTGCTTGCACCTTGCATAATCTTGAAAGGCAACACATTTTCTGCTGTACTGTTGCCGTCATCAGCACACCTGGTCACCCATCTCCCCAAGCCTATGCTCAACTCTAGACAGGCCAACACAGCTGTGCATAATGCAAATATGGACAAATTGATAAATGATGCTATGTTGAAAAATCACCTCTGACTCATGTTCTCAGGGGCTGGCGCATCATCCTGGTCGATCAGCGCAACCATGGTCATTCAGCAGAGCTTGCGGGCTTTGACCCACCACACACACTGCAGGCAGCTGCACAGGATTTGCATGAGCTCATTCAGCAAAAATACGACAGTCAGCAGCTTTCAGTCATGGTTGGTCGTTCCCTGGGTGGCAAGACCACGCTTGCATACCTCAAGCAAATGGCAGCAATGCCGACCAAATCACACTTGCCGCAACAGGTATGCAACAAGCAGATTTACGGGCAAAGGCCAGTGTCATGCACATGGCAAGAGCGTGTCCCTTTTGGCCCTTGACCGTGACAGACGAAGTCATATGCAGTGTTGCATTCTGTGTCACACCTGCTGGCTATGCAGCCACACCGACATGTCAGGCATGAGCATTGTGAGTGGTTCCAGATCCACAGTCCTTTGTTTGCGCATCAGCTTCTGGACCCAATGAGCATGTGTCTGATCGAAAGTTTTCAATACCCATTTGCAAAAAAATGGGTAGGGTTGCTGGACTATGTCGGCATGCCAGCACAACTAACCAAGCATGCTCTGAGCCTTGCAGGTTTGGATACTGGACTCTAATATTGGAAAGGTCACCCTCAACAAGGATGCTCCAAGTGATGTAGACAGAGTCATAAGGGAGATCAAGGGTCTACAGCACCCAATTGCATCTCGTGAGTGGCTCTATAAATTTATGGAAGACCAAGGATACAGCTTGGGGTTGAGGTTGTGGATGGGTTCCAATCTAGTGCCTGATGGTCAGGGGAAACTAAAGTGGGGATTCAACATTGAGGGCGCATCTGGTGAGACTGCTAACCTGTTCAGGCTTCGCGCACTGTTGCAGATCCAGCAGTTTGCATACACATATTGCAATTAATCCGCCTGTTCTTGACCTATTACGCAAGGTCAGTCAAGACACTTTATCTTGTGATCAGTCAGGTGCCACATCTGGAGCGCTGAAAAATTCTCAGAACATTATACCAGCAGGACGTGTGGTGGCTGTGGCGCATTCAGGGTCAATATGCCTACCATCTGTCACAATAGAAGAGTTCATGCATGTGTGACAGTGATACGCATCACCCAGGCTTGTATTCAATGCAAGAGATATCTGGACAAACTACAGACCAGCCAACTCCTGCATGGTTGGCTGAGTGCAAGTATCTGGTTGTATTTGCAACCAGTTGTCATCAGATAAATGCTGAGCAAGCTTTGTGGGCATGATTGAGGGGCCATCAATGCTTATGATGTGAGGCTGCTGACGCAGTGAATGTTGGCTGTGCAGACATGTATCAAAGTTATCGGGAGAGCTCATATTGGGATCTGGTACAACAGCCTCCAAAGGGGACTGCCCTGCATATTGTCAGAGCTGAGAAATCTGACAGGTACTGAATAATTCGACAGCCCACTACTTGTGGCATCCAGTCTCCTATACCTTGCTTGTTGCTTTGACATGCACTATGCTGTCAAGAACACCGGAGAATCGTCTCTTTTGTGAGCCTCCCTGAACAGCTGTGTGTGTGGACAAACACTATGCATCAGACCTGGTCACGCACATGTGCTTGCCTGTGCTCTGACTGATTCTAGCTGTATAGATGAGTGCATCTCACCTGTTGCAGTCAAAGTACGCAGATGCAGCTTTATATGGTGTTGTCTGCAGGTGGACTCTGGAGACAGTGTCACAACTACAGAAAGCAGAACATGCTGCTGCAGCGCATGCAAGTTCAGGCAATGGCGGCCATTTGCATACACACGTGCTCTCAAATGCTGGCCATTGGGTGCATGTAGACAACCCTCAGGGGTTGATGGACATGATGCTCCCATCATTTGTAGATACTGACATCGGATGACATCACATGCAGCATTGTAACTTCCCAATGCACAACACAGGTCACATCAGCATAGTGCAGAACTTATAAACAAGGCAGTGTCAAAGACACAGCAATGAGTCGCCACAGCAGCAGTTCACAGCCCTGCTTCCACTCACAGCCTGATTGCATGTTGCAAACCTTGGTATGTATTCATGCACAAATACATGCATGAACAGCCGTGCAGCGTCTGCACTACACCGTGATCGGGCATGTGGTCAGAAACAAAAGAGCAAATCAGAATGGGCATGATTTGGGCATTGCATGCAAGCATTACAGAACGGACACTCACAGCAGCAAAACCGAGAAGTCGAAGCTCAGGAGTGAACGGAGACCTATAATAAAGGGAAAGAATGTTTCAAAAGTTTTGAGCAGACTGCTCACCTCGTACTGAATTTCGTGCAATGCTAACATCGCTGATGTTTCTGCTGGCAAACAATACTCATTGCCCAATGCTGACGTGATGAGACCCCCTGTTTTTTGCCTACATCAAGCTGATGAACCAGAGCAGATCTCAATAATTTGGCCAGTGATGGCTGCTTGGCGTTGCCTGTTGTACTTCAGGTTGAGCTTCTTTTTCAAGTCCTTTGCATTGTCAGAGGCACTGCTCATGGCATTCATCCGAGCTGCCAGCTCACACGCCAAAGACTCTTGTAGGGCTCTGAGGAGGGTTGAGTTCAGGTATAGGGGCAATAAAGCATCAATAATCTGCACCGGGTCTTGCTCAAAGATCAGACTGCTGTCAAAGTCGCTGGTGTCTGTCTTGACCTGCAGTGCATTGTCGACACTTCATCAGAGGTGTACGCACCAATGCAACACTTTTATGCCAGGACTAACAGCATTGCAGATTGCAGCAGGACTGTTCTAACAATTTGCAACGGCAGCTTTCCAAATGCAAGGATGTTTTGACAGCCTGGCAGACCAATTCACAATGTATGGCATTATACTGCACTGTTGCAGAAAATTGAGCAGCAGGGCAATGTCATGCAATAAATTACCAGTACAAGGAAAGTCATTTGTAGAACCATAGAACAATATGCGAAGACAATGGGCTGCTCACCTTCTCACGCTCCATGGACAGGGAGCCCTCCTTTGTAGTGAGCTTGAAGATCTCATCATCAGCAGCATCCACACAGGTGCCATCAATGTCACAAATTTCACCCTGCAACACACACATGCTGCTGTGAGATGTAGCGGGGCACATGTCCTGTGTCAGGAGTTCCTGCCAGGTGATTATGCATTGCAACCAACCAGAGGAAGGACAGGATGGTGTTGCGGTCTGTGTTGGTGCCTCACAGCATCAAAAAAACATCTTGTGATCAGCTGTATATCTTGCTCGTTTCGACTGTCTTCCTCCTACATCTGGTTTCTGGGCCAGATGTTATAGGGTGACGGTAGAAACAAGCAAGACATATATAGCTGGTCACAAGATGTTTGCTCGATGTTGTCAGGCACCACATCAGAGTGCAGTGTAAGTGTGTCCCGCCTGTGATATGAGGCAAGATCAGCTGCTGTTGCAATACGTCGTGTCTGTGCATGTTGGGTGGAGTAAGATAGCAAGCATTGTGCAAACCCTGCTCAGCATGATTCCTGCCCTGCGCAAGCAGGGGCAACTCTGTCAAGTCTACCAACCATAGTAGCAGCAAAAGAACCTACATGTTGTGCAAAGCGCTGGCAGGCATTGCAAATGTCTGAATGACAGCAATCGGTTAACCAGCAAGACACTCTTGACACGAGTCAAACTGACACCAACCAGGACATGTGCAACCACAGATGTCACCATGTAAACATCCACCTGTTTGTGCATGATGCAGGACAGCATGATCCTCCCTCAGCTTCTGCTTCTGTATCACAGACGGTTATATATCCAGAAATCAAACATGACTATGCTGGAAATGCCTGATGCACAATAGATCTCAACAAGTTGGCTTTGTTGCAGATTGTCAGGGTGCGCAGTTGAAGCACCTGAGGTGTAAGGGGCAGCAGAGTCTGGATGATGGGGTCAGAGCTGATCAGGGACACAAATTTGGTGTAAACCAGCTCCACCTTATCACAGTCCAGACCCACAAACTCACTGTACAAGGCGTCAGCAATGGCCTGAGCCTCCTTTGTGGTGGGTGCCTGTCCCAGCTCAAATCGCCCTGCATGCATAGACTTTTGTCTTGAGATCATGCTATTTGGGCACGATCTGACATCTTATGCTGTAATTCTTGATGAAGATCACTGTACAGCGCCCTGTCTAGAGGTTTGAACAGGCACGGTTGCTTCTGCTTCTGATGGGCAGCAGTGTTATGCATGGAGTTTGAAGTGACAAGCAACAGTGAAGAGAACAGCAGATTAAGCCACAGTGCCACCACCCAGCATGCGATCATAAGAGTTCATGTAGTTGCCAAAGATTATGGAAGCTATCAGATGTTGTTGGCAGCATCTGCCTTCCTAGCTGACGTGGCAAGGCAAGGCGGCCATGCACACTGTTACACAAAGGGAATACATAGTACGGCCACACATTGTTGATAGAGGCTCACCAACAATGTCATATTTTCCTGTTCGTCTGTTGAAGTATGTGATACCCTTCTTGCCAATGAGGACAATCTTGCCCTCCAGGCCTAGCTTCTTCAGCTCAGCATGCCTCAGCTCAGCCTGCATGGTATATTTGCAGCTTTCCACACAATGAGCTATGCACACAGCCCCACATCTATGCACCATACTGTGAGCGTGCACTGTCAGCACCACATTAGCCGTGCTGTACAAAATCGAGTTGTCGCAGGCGCCAGCTATGCTAAGCTGCAAAGTTGGCCAAGCATGGACACTACAGTATGCTCTACTCAATGGACTGTGCCAAGGACGTCTTTATCACACAGGCCTGAGAAGTAGGCAAGCAAAAATGGTGAAGGCAGCACAAGGGGCAGGGGGTCCAGACAGTCGGTCTACCTTCTTGATAACTTGGTTGTTGTATCCACCACAAAGTCCCCTGTCACCAGTGATGACTGCCAGCAAGACAGTCTTGACTGGGCGAATCTGTACTAGAGGGGAGTCCACATCCTCCACTCGAAGCCTCTGATTTACACCAAAAAGCACCTGTGTTTACAAACGAGGCTTGACCTAAGTTCAGTACTGGCTCAGTCCCTCTGTGATGCAGCACCATGGCCGTATATACCTTCACAAGGTTCTCAGAGAAGGGACGCCCGTTCACCACTGCATCCTGAGCGCGTCTGACTTTGGCAGCAGCGACCAGTTTCATAGCGTCAGTGATCTTCTGCGTATTCTTGACAGAGTTGATACGGTCTCGCAGAGCCTTGCCACTGGCGTTGAAAACCTGCAAACACGCAGGGCTTCTGATCGTCTCAAGGCTGAGATTGAAGCCTAGGAAGTGCATATGTGCCGTAGGTCGCATGGCTGTGCTGCAGCCTATTTGTTTATGGAGAGAAGGACAGCTGCAACAGCTGACTGAAACACCGTTGCAGATATATGCTTGCGGTGACACGCTGCCCAGTGGTATGTCTATATCGAAGCAACAGTACCTGCAAAGATCCGCGTTGCTGCACTGTAGAACGTCTGGCTCCGGCAAAGCAGGCATCTCCCAGAAAGGCCTTGGACTTGATGTTGGGCCTTGCGCACTGGCCCTGAATCGCAGCCATGGCGTGCAAATCTGTCAGCAAAGCAATCTGTTTAATTTTGCGAAACGCACGCGCTAGCGAGCCTCAATGATGCCGGCCAAACATGACAGCCGCACTACAGCGTAATGTACTACCTCAAGATAAGCAATGTTACGGCTGTTACTCAACCGAAACCAGGACTGCATGCAACGCACAGCAATTTGCAACACGGTGCAGACATTGTGGCCCTGCAGCGGCTGCAGTGCAGCCAGCAGATGACGCCCTTGAAGAGCAGCAGTCAGCTCAGTTGTGTCACAAACAAGGGGAAAAATTGCCTGTCAGCTATTACAGGCTCTTGAGTGGTACTGTTGGGCGAGCAGGATTCGGAGCTGGATTGATGACCACCTGTTGGCAACTTGTCTCAATGAACAAACGATGACTGAGCAAGTAACCTACGTGACCACTGACAACTGGTAGCGCTGTTATGTGCCAACCATCGGTTTTATTGCATGTCATTGAGCACCTGCTTAGAGCAAAAGCAAAACAGTGTAGGGAAGAAGAGAATGAAATAGGCATGGGCGACTGATCAGATTTTTGGCGAGTAAACCGATTGCTGATCCAGGTCTGGATTCTTCCATCTCTCATCCTGAACATCAAGCAGGTCGACCATCTGACGCTTTTCTGGAGATAGCCCTGCCTGCTCCTTCCAGTGTTCTACCTGCAAGTCACATGCACACCTTTCAGCGGGGGAACAATGCAAGCACAGCTATGACAAACACCCCAAATGCAACGCTTGGATGAATGGCTGACCATCAAGATCACCAAAAGATGTTTGACTGACCAGCTGAGTATTGTCTGCTCAACAACATGCAAGCATTGCAGACACAGCTTTGTAGCAAATGGTCTGCTGCAGAAAAACATGCAAGATGGCAGCAAGCAGTGACGAGGAAGTGGACAGGACTATCATTGGCAATACACAGGCAACAGTGACATGGCAATGTACCTGTCTCTTGAGTCGCACGACATCTTTGCTGGCCTCATTCTTGCTAATGTCATTTTTGATGGTGCGCACTCTGGTGGCATACGTTAGGGAGTTGGAGCTCTCATCGATGTTGTGGTCCGTTGGGGACACATTCACAAACATGAGCGTCTTGGCGCTGCCTCCCAGTGAGTCACTCATCAACATGGTCAGCTTGTGGTTCCTGTAGTCACATGGCATTGAGTTGGCACCAAACCTAGCAGCAGATGAAAGCACGAAGGGCAGCCTGTGACTTGCAGCCATGTTGCAGCATGGAGCAGAAGGTTCAGATAGCAAATACTGGTTAATGTTGCTTTTGAGCTTCATGATCAATCAAGCATCCTTAGACAGAGGGACTTGCCTGATGGCATCTGAAACTTAGAATAGACAGACTTATAGACAGACTCACCTATGTCTTGGTTGTGCGCACTGCTACTGCTTTACGCATTCCAAAGCACTAGTGCTCTCAGAGGCAACAATGTTGACACAGGTCACACTTCAGATCACCATAATATTGTGCTGACAGTGACAAGTCACACCATCTGTCAATGCAGGTATGTGTTACGTGGTAGATACACTGGCTGAACAGCTTGTGAGCAGCGTCTGAATGCACAGATGTCACAGCTAGCAGCCATGATGGCCAAGCACCTGTATGGAATGTGGCCTTGCTCTGTGGCCAGAGCACTGATAACGTCTCCCAGGGCCGACAGTGACTTGTTGATGGCCTGAGCCTCCTTCAGCTGCTCACCAGTGGATCCAGACTTCTTCACCCTGGGGGACAAACACCGTTTCGATGTTTCGGTCGTATCCTGCTTTTGCAAATTGGCAAGGTGAACCACCCTTGGGCAGATGTACTTAGCGCGCTTACATTGTGCGCAGCACTGTATGCATTCCAATCAATGCCAGAGACTGTGCAGGAATGCGCTCGTCAGAGCAGCGTTGGGCGTGTGTCTGGTGAAACAGATCAAGCACCTTCAGAAACTGCATGTCACTGGACATCGTTGTGGTGCTACAGCACAATTGGTCTAACCAGTTTGGTGGTACGGGCAGCAGTGCATTCAGGGGTGCCCCAGTACTGGAGAAAGGGACTGTGTGAGTCTTCACCTTTCTGATCCTGCCAGGTCGACAAAGCTGAGCTTGCCACGGGTGACGTTCTGGGTCTGCAGGTTGGTTGCTTCGATGATGACACTCATGATGAGGTGGCTTCGAGAGGACTCCTTGTTCATTTGTGTGGATGATACGTGTCGTTGTGTCTGGCCCTGCAACACAGTGACAGCATGCAGATGACACAGCATGCGGCAAGCCAATGTCGTCAAGGGCCAACAAACAGCATTCCAGACTTCAGCAGCAGACCAGTGTGGAAGGCCACAAGCCCACTCCAGCCTGTCTCTCGTTGCCTTATGTGTTAGCTGCAGGCGCCACAGATGCGATTGTGACATTAACACAGCAAAGCATGCGTTGCCCAGCACTGGCATGCATGGTCTATTGTGCAGTTTGAAAGCACCCAGATGGTGTGCACTGGCACATGCGCTAGCTCTGAGCTGCCAACCCAGCATCTCCCACTCTCATTTGCAATGCACTATCCTCATTCTTTTCTTGAATGCTAGCTGTGTCATGGTTGTTGGTCAGCACAGGCCAAGCTGGGAAGCATACCTTTTCAAAGGTGGCCAGCAGCTCACGGGCAGATGTGACTTCCACCATGACTGCGCCTGGCACCACCACCATGCCCTTGGCATCCTTCTTGATCTCCAGCCTGGGTTGCCGCACCTAACCACAAAGCCCCACTTCAGCTTGTCAGCAATCACGGCTGCTACTGTTTTGATTGGGATCTGGTGATGCACCACATGTGATGCTGTGTACTCATGTATTGACTGGGCGGGTGTGTCCAATCAGCAGCTGTATGAACAGTTGTCGTCAACATAGTAGTTACCAGAAGCTGACTTCCATTGAGGCAGTGCTCAGCTTGCCGGTGAGTGCTTTGTGCCTCTGCACTGCCAAAGGCAGAAGCCAACTGGCAGCTGGACAATCAGTGATCCAGATGGCAGTCATCAGCTGAAGATGCCAAACAGTTTCAACACATGGGCCTGTATTTCCAGCTTGCGTCCAGCAGCTGACAGGTGCCAAAGATGGATGTATGACAGGCAGGAACAAAACAGCAGTGATGCTGACCTTCTGGGGCCCCTGCTGTTTCTGGGAGGCAGGCAGGAGCAGGTCTGCCAAGTCGTCCTGGTACAGCTCCAGCATGTAGCAGCTGACAGCAAAGGTGTACTTGCCAGAGTCCCTGTCTAGGATGTTGAACAGCTCTGTGATGCCTCGCGGTGTCAACCCTGTAGGCACAGCGGTCCATGCAGATTCACTGGGCAAGGAAACATGCACTGCACTGTTCAGACAGGCAAAGATCATGCAAAAGCTGCCAGGCCATTGCTCTCTGAAGAACAACAGATGTGCAGAGGCTTACAAGGAAGTCTGGTAGTGTCCATGGAGTTACAATCAAAGACAGCGCATTTGCCTACATTGTGCTGTCAATTATGCCAATCCTGAACTGCATGATCCATCAGGAAGGAAGCACTTTGTCTTTGTGTGTTCTGACAAGCAAGGATATCCAAGTGACAGCTGCAGATAGCAAATTCTCAGGTCTAGTTTCACCTGGGTTGTCATTGCTGCCATAGATGGTGAAGGTCTTGCCAGAGCCAGTCTGGCCGTAGGCAAAGATGCACACATTGTAACCGTCCACTGCAGACTGCACCAGGTGCTTAGTGTCCTCAAACACCTGCACATGCACACGTGCTTTGATGACCAGGCCAGAGCATACAAATCATCAGCCAAGGGAGCGACGCTTTGCACCTTGGTGCCCACTGAGAGACTAGACACTGTGACATTGGGTTGCCCTCACTCACGAGCAAGCTAAACACTGCTGCGGGAGACAGCATACTGCAAACCTAGCTGAGGAAAGCGTGTGAAGGTGAGCGTGCAGTGGGCATGCCATTCTTGCAGCCTGGAACAGCTGTGCTACCTCTGGGCAGATGAGAAAGGTTGTAAGCACCTTGCAGCAAAGCTACAGGAAAACCAACAGCTCAGCACACATCCCATTCTCGTATCTTGTAAAACTGCAGACAGCGCTGCAATCACTCAAGCAAAGAAAAATGCAGTGGCCATCCGTTTTTTTCCTTTTTGCTCTGTCAAAGAAGGAAAACAGCTTGTGTGAGAACGATTACTAGCATCATGCCGTACCTTGTCTTGGGATGTTGACGGGCTGAAGACGGCGTCAAAGCTGAACTCTCGCTTCTTGTCCTTCCACATGTGCTCCAGAGAGAGCTCATCAGGGATGATGAGGGCCTCCTTTTGGCCCCGGCTCCTCTCAAACTCCAGCATGGGCCGCACTCGCGCATACACCCGGATTTTGCCCTTCATGTCCTCCATCATGTTGAAGTACTTCTTGCGCATGATGCTCTCATCCTGCAGGCAGTGTTTCCCAGTTTGAGCATGACCGCAAATGCAGCAGGAACCTGGCGTTCAGTTGGCGACAGGCTTGCTGCTCGCTTGATGCTGAAGGACTGCTATACTGTTGAGGGTTATCATTGCGTATAAGGGTAATTTGCATGGTCAAAAATCTGTAAACCAAGTATGATTTGCATAGGTGCTTGTTCAGACTACAGACCAAGTGGTTCATCTGAGCATGACAGCAGACACAACTGTAGGAGAGCATCAATCAATCATTCCAATCAATCCATCAATCAATCAATCAAGCAATCAACCTACATTTCCTGTTTTTAAGACGTACAAAGTGCTGGAGAGTTCATGTGCTTGCAGGAACATCATTGTACCTTGTACAGGGTTTCCAGCTCGTCCAATCGCTTGGCCTGGCGCTCAAGCACCGCGGCCTGAGCCTTCTCACGCCGCTCAACATCTGCCTTCATCTCTCGCAGCTCCTCCAGCTCCACACTCTCGGTAGAGATCTGCAGGTGCAGCGAGCAACGCTTGTGAGCCAGGAGCTACTGAGGACTGTACATATCTGGTTCTCAGGGAATGTATGTTTGTACACACGAATATAGTGAATGCAAGCGGGTTTGATTGTGGATACAAGCTACTGGGACAATTTGTGTCATTGCATGGGGCTGCGCACATTTGAGGCACTCTGAGGCACTCCGCAACAAGGCAACTAATGCAGACAAGACCACAGTTGCTGGCTACATCATCTGCAGAATCACACGCACACAACCCAAGCTAACATCCCAGCAGGGGTGTCCCTCTTATGCAGAACGATAAGGACAGCACATGTAGTACACAATTATGAGGCAGCTACACTAGACCAAGCCCAAAAGCACGACTCTTGCTAGGCAAGCGATGGTTAGGCATCACTTGCAAACTGCAGCAGCATATTTCAGCTAGCTTGGCACACTTGTCATTGAGCACAGCCATAGAAGGTCATTTGTCACTTGTGACACTGCTAAGAGCAACAGCTGGTGCAAGTGGCAGCAGCGTACCTCAGCAAGCTCAGCAACCTTGTCATTGAGCATGGCCTGGCTGTTGCCCAGCTCCTCTACGAGGCTGTTGATCTTGGCGTCCTTCTCCTTCAGCTGGTCGCGCACGCCTCCTCTAGACAGCTCCAGCTCCTCTGTCAGGGTGGCCACCTGCCGTCATGTGCATACAAGGGTCAGCCAGTATCGGACAGACTGGACAAACAGGCAGCATATTTGGTGTGATAGCGAAACGGGTTGCCAGTAATTGGATAGACCGGACAAACAGGCAGCATCTTGATTGTGAGGGCAAAAAGCATGCCCTCGAGCAGTGTCCATCCTCTTGTCTGTTCCTGCCAGTGTCTGTTCCTGCCAGTAGGTTTCACAGCTTTTTAGCCTGAGACTTGTGCAAACAGCAGCTTGCAGACGTGGTCAGCTGTGAGCTGAGCTGTGAGAGGCTCAGGTTACAGAAAGAGCCGGAGGCAGATCAAGCAGCAGCTATGCTTGTTTGTAGTCATGCACACGCCGGGATGATGAGCGGCCTGAGACTACTGCGTATCTGCTGGCATGCCTGTGACTGCATACCTCTTGCGCTCGCGCCTTCTCAGTACGCTCAAGCTTCTTCTCCAACAGCTCCTTCTCTTTCTGAGACTCCCTGCAGACAACATGTCACAGTTGGCCTTCTTGTTATCACATTGTTGCTGTACAACCATGCTGTGTCTTGAGGACTCTGGTAGGCGTCACAGTACGTCTTGCTAAGTATGCTTCACATGGTAAGTATCACAGTATGCCTCACCCGGTGCTATGCCACCATTAACATGTCACAGTCAGTACACTGCAGGTGATGTGCTGAGCTTGAGACACACCTGAGCGCACTCTCTGTGCTCCTGAGCTGCTCAGTGGCAGCGTTGACTTGATTGGTGAGGGCTTCTGTCTTGTCCTCCAGCTCACGCAGCAACTGCTGGTCAGCTGCTGCCTTCTTGGCAGCTGACGCTGCTTCGACCTCTTCCTTGGTCTTCACTCGCGCATCGGCCACAGCAGCTGCTACTGCAGCATCAACCGCCTGCAGAGCGGTCACTGGGATTGTTACGACATCAGGCCTTGAGCAATGTACAGCACCACTGTCAGCTGGTGAATTTGATCAACAAGCTTTATACATCTGAGACACTGCTTAAATGCATGATCTGCTATTTACAAGGCTGATGGCAGTCCTGTCGTGGGCAAAGAGCAAAATCAGATTAGGTATGCATGATAGCTGCTGGTGTATGCACTCTGCATGGCAGGTGGTTGCCCATTGTGGCTTTTGAGACCACAATGTGAAACAGAACTGCGTAAACAGCAGGTGAAATTCATGTCATGACTGTCCTAAGCTGATTCCGCGCGCCAACATAATTGGCCTGCATTAACATGATGACAACAGCAGGCATATATTTGTACTTATCAGGTATTTGGCGCCGTGCTTGGCAGGTGACAGAGGCAGTATACCTTGAACTGGTCACTATGCGCCTTGTCCAGGTTTTGCTTGGCAGAGGCCAGCTCAGCCTTGGTGTACTCCAGATCCCGAGCCATGGCCTCCACCTGG
>JAABUO010003078.1_pt1 | contig 20040 bp, 22 predicted proteins | sample 5559291 | NCBI WGS metagenome assembly JAABUO01 (sample SAMN10711878, study PRJNA513372) | rock metagenome | isolation source: Antarctica rocks | place: Antarctica: Victoria Land, Finger Mt sud
CATCTCGGAGGCTATATTTACAGTCACGTAGAAATGCTGAAGTCGAAAGCTGCTGAGAAACAATCGTAGCGGCTGTCGCTGGCTGTTAGGTCGAGGCTGACAGTCCTGACGGCCGGCCACGAGCGCAAGCACAACACATGTAGAGCTGAAGTCGGAGGTTGTGTTAGTGGTGATACCTATGTCAGAAGAATACGAAGCCCTCAGAATGTGTGTGGAAGCTTGAGCGAAGACTCCACTCAGGCACAAGCAAACACTCCTCCACTCAGGCACAAGCAAACACTCGTCCACTCAGGCACAAGGCAAACAGGCTCGTGACCGGCGCGCTGAGGCTGTCTGTAGCAGGTGTTCGTCGTCAGGAGGTTGTCGGCAGATCAGTCGCTGGTCGTTAGTCTGTGTAACGGCAGGTTGTGATAGAACATTCCATGTAAGTACGGTTTCCTTGACCCTGAGCTGCGCTGCTTGTAAGCAGTTGAACATGTATAGTGATTATGAAGTTATGTACAGTATTATTTCAGTACAATGGCTCTGTTGCAACTGTTAGAAGCTGAAGAAGTACGCAATCCTCAGAAGTTTCATTGCCTTGCGCTCAAGCGATGCATAGCACTCATCGATCATGGCCTGTCATACTGCCATGGGTTGGTGATGCAGTGCTTTTGGCAAGACATCAATGCCGTGGAAGACTGCACAACGGCGGCAAGGTACGCGTGCTGGTCGTCTTGTTGGCATACAAGCCTCTGTTCAAAGTGGTTTATTCTTCCGTTTCTTTAGTTCGTTTCCTGATCGCAGTAGTGGGAGTTGTGTGAACATGCGAACAAGGGCGTCCTTGAAGGCACAACAGAATAAGACGCCTGGTGAGTGTCACCACTCTACCAGTCCAAGAAAGTATAACATTCTATTTGACATAACGTAGCTCTGTTTCGTGGAGTGCAGAACCCATGCATTCAACATGTGTCCAAACAACAGGTTAAACCATGAGGCAAAATTTGTGTCTTGTTGATGGTTGACCACTGCAGAAACAGTGATCACTTCACACAAGACGCTTGTTTTCCCCTGTAGGTCTGCAAATGAATGCAGAAACGACAGAAGATCACATAAATCAAGATATGACCCACAACGAGCCGCAATCCGGATCACCTGTTTCACATGGCACGTCACAAGACAATGCTACAGAGCCAGAGGGTTGGGCACGCGCTCGATCCTGGACCCACAACAACCCTCTTCTGCGGCAGTTTCCATGGCCAGATGATGAAGACATGGACTACACACCGCCACATGATGCAGCAGCCGATTCTCAGACGGCTGACATTGACATCACCACGCCTGAAATTGCAGACATAGCCTCTAGAATGGACATGAGAAACACGGCTGCCCAGGCCCTCCGCCTAGATCAACAAAGCAGGGGGTCCAGCCTAACAACATTAGCCCCACATGCAACAGATGCAGTATTGCCTCATCATAGCACAGTACAGAGGCAGCAGGTAAATGCGGCTCACTTTTGCACAGTGATGGTGCTGTTCACCACATGCAAACTGCTTAGCATGTCCATACTCAGCTGCAGGTAGTACCTTGCAAAAATGCAGCTTCTGGGTGCATCTGCTTTGCATCCATATTGCAGGCCTTACTCATGTCATTTTGCTGCTTTGTAGGGCATGCAACTGCAACACCTGAAGCATAACACTCATCACTGGTTATTTTGCAGGCAAACCACAGATCAGCTGGATTAGATTCCTTCAAGCTTGCCAATCATGATGCAAACTGCATCGTGCAACAGATCAACCAGGTATGGGAAAGGCGAGATGCCTCTCAGAGGCAAGCAGACACACTAAATGGCAAAATCAGACAGCTTGAGGCTGAAGTAGCAACAGCCAAGCAACAAGCAGCTACTGCAGAAACAAACGTGCAGATGGCAGACGCTGAGCATCAAGACCTCAGTCAGCAGCTAGAGTACATGCTGGAGACTGTCAGTGCCATGTTGACAGCAATGCAGAGCGTCAAGAGGCGGAAGCTGTGAGAGGATGATTCACAATGACTCTTCACATGCAGTCAGCATCTTTTGTCCTGGCTTGACAGCCACAATACTTCAGCTATTTGGCATCTCAGCTGGCACACAATCAACTAAATTACTTTGGCCAAAGTCACATAGTGGTGCACAGTAATGCATGAACAGACACTGAGCTTTTGATCATGGACATGGTCCTTGAGTAGCCGTGCATTCGACTTGTCAATGGTTTGGAAAGCCTTATGCATACATGCAGTGCACAATAGGGCCTCTAATTTTTGCGTGGCCGCCTGCTTGGAACAAATACTTTTGTGGGTCCTAAAAAAAGGGTTCTGTTCATAATCTTGCGGCCGCATGCCATCCACATGTTCTTAATGGCTAGTTTGCGAGTTACAAGGGTAATCAGAGCCTGTGAGGCAGATCTATTGTACTTGAAACAATTTCTTCACACTGGATGGAGAGGATTGACATGCACTTCGAGATTGGCAAGGAGCCGTTAAGAAATCCTGCCATTGCGCTGCATTCGACTGTACGGAGTCTACCTTTTGGCGTAGACGTCAGAGTCACCCTTTCTCTCACACGGAGTTTGAGGTCAACCAGTAGAGTAGATGACTCCACCAGCGAGAGCAGCAATAAGTGCCCCGGGGATAGCATGAAATCGTCCAAATTTCCTAGCCCCGGCGCGTGAGAGGTACATTCCATCTGTGCCAGCGACGACTATGCCGATGATGGCTAGGATGGTAGCCATCTCTGTCCATTTGTTTTGATGTGCGAAGATCAGGAGAATGATCCCCGTCGCGAGCTGTCGGACTCCCATGAGCGAGACGTACGACATTGTCAAGCAGCGATCATAGTGCAAGATGTTCGTCGGCCTGGACGCCACTGCGTCGTTATTGTCAGTAAGAGACCCCACGGAATCTGTCATTGTCGAACTCAGAGGCAGCCCAAAAAACCTTGAGAATCCGACAGGATCGACAACGGCTTGTGCGCCGGTAGCCACTGCAGATATCGCAAACATGACGCTGACCGTCTTGAAGGTAGGTAGAAGATAATCCATGATGGGTTGTCATCGATGCACTCCTTGGGTCTTCCCGTCTTCGCAGATTACAAGAGAGAGACTTGATTTACATTTTTAATGACTAACTTGGAGATAGAGAGGAAGACAGGGAGAACAGAGAAGAAAAAGAGAAAAAGAAAGAGAGCAAGACAGAAACAAGAGAGACAAAAAAAAGCAGGTAAATGGATACAATATGTACATCAGGAAATATGGACATCATTTTATTTACCACAACGGCCCTAAAAATTTGCCCTTGTCCTTGGCCTCTGCGTCTGAGGTTATCGGACCCCGCTTGCATTCATTTGCAGGCATCTTTCATTGTGACGCTTCTTATAGAACAATGTGAACATCTGTCACAACTTCAACCAATACCTTACCACGTGCACATGTAAAAGCCCATTGCTGTTGTTAACTCCCCAAGAGCATTGAATGGGGTACTCTGGCCTTATGTGTGCATGTGATGATCACTGTTGTCATCATGATGGACAGCGGTAGCTATTCTTGCTCGTGTCCAAGCCTGTGACAGCAAAACAAGATGATTGCATGCAGGAGGCATCAACATGAGTAGCACTACGTAGTCCAAGGACTACCTTCTTAAGCTTTTCAAATACTTGTCTTGTCCCAAATGTAGTCAATTCCAGTTTTGGAAATTCATCATTGTCGCTGTGAATCACAATCTGCAGCAACTCAAACAGTCACTCAAAAGTGCAATTCTGCGTGCCACCCAACATGAAATGAGCATAATTTACTCACTGTGCCTCTATCACAGCACAGTTGCCAGACATTCCTGTGAAAGTGGAGATCAATAATTCTTCGCAAGTCTAGGGTTTCCATACTGCTCCCACAACAGCCGTCTGTAAAGACAAACAATTGCTTTGGTACAAAGTCAATACAAGCAAGCACGTTAGGCTGGTCTGCATTCTGAGTGGTCTTGGAGGACTTACGTGTAAGATCTATGCGCTGTCCAGTAATATGCCAATGCCCTGCACAGCAGAAAACACCATGAGTGCAACAAAGTTGATTGCAGTAGTCGAAAATGCAACATCAGCTGTGCTCAAGTTCGCAAACGCTGAGCAAAGAAGCTTTAGCAGCCTAGGTCGACCAGCACTCACAGCTTGAACAGCAAATAGGAGAGCAACAGAAGCAGGCCGATGGACAGCCCTGCCAAGTAGTCCCCTCCCAAACAACCTGTTCTGCGCTGTCAGCGCCAGGACCAGAAGTCGATGGCTGCGCTTCCGATCTGCAAACATAATCATTGCATTCCTAGATGCTTCAGATATAGGCGCGCTGTCGATTATACTAAGCAACACCTGTCACTGTCAGCCTTAGTCACGTCAGCTTGCTGTGGGCTCTGCAGTAGAGGCTCTCGCTTGTCGTCGGACCTGCTCATAGTTTCACTGATATTGTACGTCGCAGTCTTTGAGACGCCTGGATGGCAACAACGAGCGCTTGTGTGCAAGTAGACATTAGGGAGACGAACCAGCGCAATTTGAGTTGCTTCATGCAGCTTCAGCCATAGCTTTCAGCATTTAACACCAGAAATTGGAGATGAAACTATCTCCACATGGTTGATGAGTGCAACTGTTGCCTATCATGGATTATGTTTGTGACCGACGGTGTCTGGACAAGCCAGTGTTTGGTACCGCTGTTTCTGTGTCACGGTAAAGCAGAAAATCTTTGCATTCAGTTTTTGATTACGAGCATTTGATCCTAAAGGTTCTGCGGCTTATGCTGTGATGTCTTCGTCAGACCAATCTCAGCCTCAGCAACCTGGCTCATGATCAGGTGTGCAAGGGCGCTGGGTTGCGTGTGCATCTTGTCTCCTCGCAATGAATGCCAGGAGCAGGGCATGCATATGATGCAGTAGGTCAAAATTGATGTCGTTTGTCACACCTGCTTTTTGAAAGCACAGCCATGCTGTGCATGAATGCACAGCACGACCTGTATAAATCCAACAATCAATCCACAGACGTCACCAGTTAGTCTGAGCTACACCTGACACACACTTATGGGACTACACAATCTATCCTTGCTTTGAGCCCTCCAGGCTCACTGCTTCCCAGCCTCCTCCGTGTTTTTGGCTTAGCAAATCACGTGCTCACAGCACACACATCCAATTAGAATACCCAAATTGCCTAGTACAACATGGGCAATGTCATGATCTTCATGCAGAAATTGCAAGGCCTGCCATTGCCCCAGCCACATTGCTGTTCTCATCTCCGGGCACTTGTCCAGACTGAATCAACACCCTCTTGGCTTCGCCGACCTGCAAGGTGGCAAGCACTCATTGCATCCAATCTGAGTCACTGCTTCACAACAGCCTTGAAGACTGGCACGTACCAAAATGTTTGGGTGCAATGTGTTTGGGTGCAAAGCACAATGTGGCAGCTGTGGACAGCACACCACAACCTTCACTGAAGTCACATTAAGCAGGTGAAACAGAAACTCAATTTCTGGTTGGAAAACTGCCCTAGATGAAAGGGACTGAAATGAGGTGCCAACATGTAGGCACCATCAGCATGTTGGCACCAGCACTCCCAAGAGGTGCTGCCATGCTAGTTGTAGGAGATACAAGGCTGCACATTTGCAGTGCAGATGAAAATCTTTCATGCTTGCTGCAGACATGCGCAATATGCTGCATATGTTGTCCTGACATGCTTTTACAGCCACACCATCCAAGAACCAATGAGATCATGCACATTTGGTGCAAACGTTCACACGCTGCACACCTGACAAGCAACCTGGTGCAAAATTTCTTGAATACAGCGGGCCACACGAGGGGCTCTAATGCAGCATGCCCATCAACATGTCCAGCAGACAAGACAACACAATGCCAACAGCAACAGGTTTAACAGATGCTGCATACCTTGTCCTGACAGGCAACATGGTCCTCAATGATGGCAATGACATCACCCTCAGACATCTCCAGCAGCATGCCGGTGATCTTGCCAGCCAGGTCAGGCTCCATGTTCAGCACAAGAGGATACAGCTCCTCACCTGCTCATCACCCACATGTCAGCAGCAGACCAAGTGCACAGCAGTCCTTGGCAATACACACAAATGGCAAGCTTACAGTGTTACAGAGGCAGAAAGTCCAAGCGTCGTCATACAGTTTGACGTTCTTCACATTTGAAACTTGTACAGGATGGCAGTGTGTGTTGTGCTTGTGTACGACCATTAGGTAATGAGCCTGCCAGCATGAACACGTCTTGGACTGCAAAATCAGTGTTTGGTCTCACATGCAGCGTCAAGTCGAGCAAACAAAGCGTCGATGTATTATTGAACATCAGATGTCATATATGGCAATTCACACCTTCAGACTTCATGTGAAAACCAAAAACTTACCAAGCATAGTGCGACGCAGGTCAGAATCCTGAGTGGCAGCCAGCTTCTGGGTGAGTGCTGAAGCAGACTGGCCAGGCAGAGAAGCAGGGAGAGCATGGATGGCACTGGCACTCGTGCCGTTCATCTGCAGCTGGGGCGCCCCTGCCATCTGGGGGGGACCTGCCATGGGGCCAGGGCCCACTGAACTCATATTGGGCATTCCCATTGGGCCATCACCCCTACCCCCTCTGCCACCCCTTCCAGGCCCTCGGGCACCAGGACCCTGATTCATGAACAACCGCTGTCAATGTTGGATGACAGACAAGACAAGCTTGACAGCGTAAGCGACGTAGTACATGATATGTCGCACTATAGACTGTATTGTACGACATGAGGCTACAGGATAAAACAGAGTCAGGATGGGATGGGATGTGATGTGACATGACATGACATGACATGATGTAACAAAAATATGCATGCTGAGCAGACATGCAACAGTGCTTTAAACTACTGTAAGTTCTACAACACACACATGCACATGCACATGTGTAATGATGGGGCCTGGATACAGTTTTTGATTCAGCTAGCATAACATACAGCATTCATGCAAAAATGACAGAGTGACCATGCTATGTTGCCCTCTGGACGTCTGCTGACACCAACCCTGCAAATCTGGTCAAGAGCAATATAACCGTGTCATAAAGCCTAATATGTGCAGCTGCAACAAAGAGGCATACATGCAATTGGATAAGCACACAATAACAACAGCAACGATGTATAGGAAGCATTGCAATGAGGACATGCACCCACCATGCGGCCGGCAGGCTGACCCCTGCCTCTTGGCCCCATACCCCCCCTGCCTGGGCCCCCATACATAGGGGGCTGCGGTTGCTGCATCATTGGTGGCATCCCATAGTTGCCATAATTGTTGTTGCCATAATTACCATAGTTGTTGTAGTTGTTCATCATGGGGGGTCTACCCATGCCTGGCATCATACCCCCCTGCAACCCAATAAAGCTGAGACAGGCATCTAGTATAGCTTTACCAAGATTTGAGTCATACACCAAGCAGACTGCCCTATTGCAGGGCTGTTTGTGCAGCAGGGCTATTCATGCAACAAGCTGTGCAGTCACACCTTATGCTATCTCACCAGTCCAGTTTAGTGTGACTGTTGCACATACAAAACTGCTGTACATGCAAAGGTGCTGTACATGAGCACAAAGCACCAGATCCCCTGAGGGATGGTAAAGGTCTGTGGTTGCTGCATTGAGACACCTCAGTAAGTGCAGAGTGCAAGGCTGGAAAGTACAGAATGTGCTGGCAACACACGCTACACAGTGCAAATTGCTAAAGCACAACAGTATAGTAATATACCGGCATGCCGTTGGGGGCGCCATAGGCAGGGCGCATGCTACCCCCCATGCCATTCATTGGGCCACCGTACTGGTTGGGGTACCCGTAGCCCATAGGGCCACTCATGTTTGCCTGTGGCCCTACAATTTGACAAGATGCTCAAGACGTACACACACTTCGGCTGGTGGTTTTAAAACTTGTGACCTATGCGATGCCTGGCATTTTGCTTACTAGCTGTGTCTGCAAACTTTGATTAACAAACCAACATAACTGGACAGACAGAACTTATTGCCCAGGCATATATGCAAAGGTTTGCATGCAAGGGTGACAACGCCACGATTCAGGACACACAGAGCAGGCAGTGCAGCTAGATTGTGCAGACACACACTTACACAGACACACATCTGGACTATGCGCTCTGCTGGCGAACAGACCACATTTTCAACAATGTAGTAGACAACAGATACAGTGCACAGGATCAGTAATGCAGAGGTGACAATGTGACGCATAACAGTCAGGACTGGCACACTAGTATTATTGGCACTGGAAAGGCTCAGTATAGAAGCCGTAACTAATTTTAGCTAGAAGGTAGAAAGGCAGGAGGTGCCAGAGCAGGGGCTGTGTTAATCCTGGTCTGCCCAGTTTTTGGCTGTCTGTTCAATGAGGCAAACACACCAAACTTATCCTTTTGCTAATGGGACTCGTATTATGAAGGTCACAGGCAGGATGTTGGGGAGTCAGCAAGCAAAAGGCAGAAGATGGGTCAGAAGAGGGGCTGTAGGGAAAGGTACCTGGGCCATAGAAAGGCATGCCCATTCCCATCCCCTGCGGATTCTGGAAATTGGCCTGTGGTTGCTGGAAGTAGGTTTTCAGGCGGCGCTGCCTGTCGGATTTTTTCTGCGCTATGGCCACATACAGCGGCTTGTTGTTTACCAGCTTCGTATTCATTTCATTGATGGCCTTAGTGGCCTCTTCTGGGGTGGACAGCTGCACAAAGCCCACCCCCCGGCTGATACCCGTGCTGGGGTCCCGCAGCACCTTACACGACATGATGGTGCCAAACTCATGCAAGCACGTCAACCTGAAGTCAGAAGCCGCTGCAGTGCAATGCTGCAGTGCAACAATGGAGCCCATGCTGCATGTTGGAAGGCCAAGAGACCACCACAATGTCTATTGCCCAGACCCAGTGCCTCAGCACATGCCTGTGCTGGACTCTTGCAAGTTTTGCGTGACATGACATGACATGACATGACATGACATGACATGACATGACATGACATGACATGACATGACATGACAATGCTAAGCTCCTATACACATCACAGGCTGCTGCCGCTGCTGATGCTGGACATTGTTTTTCTCCAGTCAAAATGGAGTCCTTGACGGAAGCTTATGCTGGCATCCTGCAGTAGCCTGCTTGTAGCCTGGCGCACACTGATGCTAAATCACACCGTCGAGAAAGAAATGTGGATTCCACACTGCTGCTTGTGCGTCGCACAAGGGCCTGCAAGTGTTGTGTGTTGAGGCATGACTTGGTCCAAAAAATGCCAGGTGTGGTCTACCCTTCTTTGCTGGGATTTTACTGTTTGCTGCAACTAGGGCGTTTGTTGAGGCAATGACATCTGCTGACACTAATGGCATGTCTCAACTGACTTGCCAATGCCAGGTGAGATAGAAATGTGATGCCGGTTGATTCTTCATGGCAGGGGCCAAGCAGCAGTGTAGGCAGAGTGTCTGCACCACTAGCCTGATGGGGCATGTCTATGATGATGTAGCCTGGGTGTGCATGCACTGCTGAAATGGCCCAATGACTTTCAGCGCCTTGACTGCAGTTGAGCAGTGCATGCATACAACCCTTGCATCCAAGCAGACCTGCATGCAGCAAAAAGCTAGCTGCAAGGCAGCACAGACAGGAGGCTGACCTCAAAAAGCTGTCGCAGTTTGTCATCGGTCTGGCTGTCATCCAGGTTCTTGATGTACAGGTTGCTCTCAGCCAGCTTGTCTTGCTTCGCCCTCTTGTCCTGCACCACATGTACTTTTGGGGCAAGCGTTTGGGGCAGAAGTCATGATCTGCCTTGGATAGCGTCAGATGACTGCAAAAGTTAGAAAACAGTTGCAACACCATGCACAGTATTGAAAGCTGTGTCCAAGATGTTGAGCAAATGTATTCGTCCTTTGCCATGTAACAGCATTAGCCAGATTTGGCCTGGTGTTGTGTAACTGTAAGGACCAGTCACTCAGCAAGCTGTGGTGTGCAAAATTGCATTTGCATGCCTTTCTGCTCTAATTTGAGTGCTGCAAGACTGCATCCGCAACACACCTTTTCAAACTTGGCTTTGAGCTCAGCTTCTCGCTCAGCCTTCTTCTGGGCTTTAGTCACCTCCCACTCAGTCTCCTCATGCTTGTGACCATTCAGCTTTTCAACAGCTGCATGAGCGTCTTCTGACTTCTCATAGTTCACAAAGCCAAAGCCCTTGCTTTTGCCCTCATCATCTTTCATGACTACAGCACTGCTGAGGGCACCGATGGCGCCAAAAACCTCTTGCAAAGTCTCATCGGTGACCGACTCATCCAGGTTTTTGACATACAGGTTTGTGAATTTATCGACACCTGTGTCTCTGTCTTCACGCCGTTTGAAGGGGCCGACAAAGACTTGCTGCCCAACAAGCTCTTTGCCATTGACAGTGTCAATTGCCGCCTGTGCTGAGGCCTCGTCCTCATATTGAACAAAACCATGCCCTTTGCTTTCACCTCCAGGACCAGTGGCAATCTTGGAGCTCAGGATCTTGCCAAACTGGGAAAAGGTGTCGTACAAAGCTTTGTTGTCCACCTCAGAGGACAAGTTCTGAGACAAAATGGGAAACTTGGTTAGGCTTGGCTGACTAGACATGACATAGTGGTGCTATCAACACAAGCAACAAGCATGAGAAGGGTACACATGCATTCGGATCTATGACAGCCAAAGAAGCGTCAATGTACTGCCCCGTGTCGCACTCGTCATTTTGAATACCTTGATGAAGATGTTTCCCACGCCAGACTTTCTGTTGCTGGGATCTCTTTGACTAGGCATGACTCGAATGGCCTTGCCATTCAGCTCATAATGGTTCAGATCCTCCAAACCTTTCACGGCTGCACAAAACATGACGATGAGAGCATGGCGAAATGGTTGTCAGGGACAGTGTACGACTGAATGGGGTCTCACCGTCCGTGACCGAATGGTAGTTCACATAAGCATACCCCAAAGACCGCCTGGTCAGGGCATCACGACAAACTCTAACAGACTGTACTTGCCCAATCTGGGCAAACACTTCGTACAACTGCTGCTCTGACACATCTGGTCCTAGGTCCCTGACCCACAGAGAGCCGTTCAGAGGGTGTGGTGTTGTGCTGGAATTGGGTTCATTCTCCGCCATGGCTCCTATGTGATGTCTACGTTCGTACGGTGGTCCCTAGCACCCACGCCTACCTGACAACACTTCAATCGGCCTTGCGGACAACACCTGGCGGCCAGTTTGACGCCCTCCGTATCTACTTGCAGTATCTGTGACTAATCGTTTAGTCAGCAGTAAGCTTTGCAAATGTGAGCATGGACAGCTGCTCAGCTTTCTTAGCCAGTTCTACGGTAGCGTTTCGGGTCAATGTGGTGTCGAATTTACTATGCGCTGATACGGCTGTGACTTTGCGCAGCAGACACAATGAGGATGGCTAGTGTAACCGGCACAGAGTAAGAGATGCTTCGTAGATCACTGCAGAATTATGCCAAAGTCAAAGCAGCCTCCAGTCAGGCAAGCAGAGGTAGCAGCGAATATGCAAGCTGCAAAGAAAACGTACCGATTGTCAGTGACGGCAACTCCATGGCTGCGGCGCAAATGGCGTCGAACCAGCCAGGCTGTGATAGAACACCCACCTCTAGGCTCGACCAGACAAAGGCCGCTGTACTGTCCTCACAGCCAAGCAAAGGAATGGCGGAAGTGGCTCTCACGGTGAGCTGCACCAGAGCTTATGGTGGCACTGTGTAAATGAGACTGTGACAAGTGTGCTTGTCTGTTGTGCAGCCAATCTCTGCTGGCGGCAGTGTCACCTCAACAAGAGGAACAGTAAGCATGCATTGCAAACAAAACTATGCCGAACAAGCACATGCTGACTACCTACATTGACTTTTGTGCGCTTGCAGCCAGTGCTGTTTGCAAACAAGAACAGCCTCAGCGTGTTTGGAAGCCCAGCTTTGATTAGCAGGGCCCAAGAGCAAGCGAGCAATGGAGAAAACATCAAGGTGTGCAGCGCAAAGCAAGCAAGCAGTGAGCTGCAAGCTGCCCTTGCCCAGCACCATCTGGCCTGCCGCTGTATGCTGTTGATGCAACCACCACATGACACCACAGTCTCCTGTCCAAAGGGATATGTAGGCTACAAGTCAGATTGTCCAGGGGTTGCTCATAGTCTGTATGGTACACAGGTGGTGATCAGAGTTCGACCTATGCAAATCAAAGACACAGGTGCGTCACTCCTAAACAGTGTGTGCTGTCGTCATGAGCATACTAAAGAAACATCTGCCCAGACAACATAGCAGAGTGTCATTTGCTGTTGTCAACACTGCCAGCATGACTGATCAGTCCATTCAACCTGGCAAGCGGTCCCTATGCTCTCTAGCTTCAAAGGACCATCGCCAAATGGCTTTTGTTGCAGCATCTGAAGAATGCCTGAAGCTGTCAGGTTCCAAGGCCGTGACATTGCTGGCCGGCTCAGATGATACAACATTCACATTTGATCATGTGGCGGGCCCATCAACTACTCAGGAACAGTTTTTCCGAGGTACAAATTCCTTGTCTTGATCTTTTTCCAGTTTGCTTCTCAAGTTCACCACTGTGGCATGCAAATGCAAGTATGTTGTTTGTGGTGTGTGTGTGTGACACCTGCCACGCTCAACTATTGTCTCATCTCCCAGACTCAGAGCCTGGCAAGGCCTGTCAATTGCTGGCTGACTTTACAGTTGCATGGCACATATTGCAGCTGCACATTTAGACATTGAGGGCTGCCCTGCTTGGATGGCGCAACACTTGCCTTGCAGCATCGATGCCGTGGGTGTGACTGCAGTTGTCGGACGACCCATGGTAGAGAATGTCTTGTCTGGGTACAATTCATGCATCTTTGCATATGGCCAGACAGGCAGCGGCAAGACTCACACAATGCTTGGACAGCTGAGCCCCTTGGCCTCTGGTGACACCATGCCTGAAGAGGTGACACCACTTGAAGGCTTAGTCACAGACCATAACTCGTCTTTGCAGCAGCTTGCACGCAATCAACAAGCTACCTGCATGCAATGACCATCTGAACCCCATCTGCGTTTGCTGCCCTTGACATACTCCAGCCACCTCCTGTCATTGCCCAGCAGACACAAGCAGGGCACCATGCAGTTTCATCATGTAGACACTTATTTCCGCTGCATAGCCAGTGCCTCCAAGTTTTCCACAGGTGGGTGCGTTCAGTGAGATGACCTATCCTGATGAGCTGTTGCATTGTCTGCAGGCCGGGTTGATTCCACGCATCTTTGCGTATCTGTTTGCCTGCATGGAGAATGTCCAAAGCAAGCAGGCAAGCTCGCTCACTCGCTGCATGCTTGGACAGATCATTGCAGAGCCTCACTAGATCCATCCTGCTTATTTGCATTGGTGTGCAAATATTTTGTTGGGTCAGCGTGTCCCATGATAGACCAGGAATCGCCGTGCATGCTTACTGCAACTGTTTGCCTTCACCTCCAGCTGACCCCAGTCAACTGCAATGATCACAACCCACAAAGCCCAAACGCTCAAAAAGCAGGGCTTAATATTGAATTCTGCTTTCTGCAGCAGTGGGCAAGTTAAAACTGCTGATGGCTGCACAGTTGTACAGCCTGCCCAGTAGTTTCCAATCAACTGCTGCCAACCTTGTGATATGCAAGTGTACACACCATGTTGTGTTGTCCCTGGACTGTCTGCTCTGGAGCATTTGGTGATGTTTGCTGAGAGCAGGGTGTGTGTGGTGTAACAGAAGGAAGGCCGGGAGGTTTGCTTCCTGTGCAAGTGCAGCTTCCTGGAGATCTACAAGGAGGTCATCACAGACCTGCTCAACCCAGCCGCCACACGCTTGCATATCCGGGAGGACCTCCAGCAAGGCGTCCATGTAGAAGGGCTGTTGCAGGAGACTGTCACATCTGGTAAGCAAGCCAAAGGAATATGGGTACGTTACTGCTTTGATCACCAGCATTCTGCAATGCATGCTGAAGTGCTGGTTGTTACAGCAGCAGGTGTGTGAACAGCGCATGATGTTGCACAGCTGCCTGCCCTCGTCATGGGTCATACAGGAGAGCCTGGATGTGACTGCTTGTGCATGGAGACTGCAGCACGATGCTGTGCGAAGTCAGCTGCCACTTTCTAGTGTACGACCTCTGTCTAGGCATTCAGCTGGAAGCCATGCTGTAGCGTTTGAACTGAGCAACATTGACAGCTGAACTGCATAGGAGGTTCTGAGTCAGTGACAAACACCAGGAGGTCACATGAATGAGGGATGCTAACTGAAGGCAGTCAGAGGTCGTCTGTCTGTCGCTCACTTGTGTGCATGGTGTGTAGCACAAGCGGTGCTGCAGCTGCTGTCTGATGGAGCTCAGAACCGGCATGTTGCCGCCACCAAGGCCAACGCTGACTCCAGTCGCTCTCACTGTGTCTTCACATGCGTGCTGGAAAGCAAATGCACAGAGGATGGAGTGACCAGCATCAAGACGTCCTGCCTCAATCTTGTGGATCTAGCAGGTTGGTCTACAGCTGGCTCAAGTAACATCCTGCCCATCACTCTGGTTTCCAAGACTTGCTGCCCAAATACCCTGCTTGCCCGTCGGCCTGCTTGTGTGCACCTGCCTATAAACTACCTGCAGCAACACTCAAGCATGTGCAGCAGCAGTGAGTCAAGGGAAAGCTGCTGTTTGCTGCAAGGCTCAGATGTCTTTGTTGCAGGCAGCGAAAGGCAGAAGGTGGCAGAAGGAGAAGGGGAAAGAGTGAAAGAAGCTGGCAGCATCAACCGCTCCCTTGCCAGTCTGGGCTTAGTCATCAAGAAGCTGGTGGAGGGAAATGGGCCAGGGGCTCCCGCCACCCAACAAACTCACATACCCTACCGAGACTCCCGCCTTACTTTCTTGCTGCAGGTAGTGCTGCTCTTGTCCTCGATGCATGCCTGGTGCAGCAAATGAATGCCATGTTGTTGGCGGCTCTGCTGACTGTCCCTTTGGATTCTTTCAACGTTGTTATGACTACCCTGCTGCACTCAGAGGTGACCAGCTGGAAAGCTTTTCCTGTTGTGAAAGTTCTGTCAGCCTCTGCTTTCACTCCCACCGGCATCTTTGGCTCTTTGACAGCAGAGAGCGTTCACAAATGGCCAGCAGCTCACAATGTCAACAATGCAATGCGCAGCACAAAAGTGCAACTGCCATTGCTCTTGCTTGATTTGTTGTCCAAGTTACGCTGACAGATCATGTACAGGCTGAAATCAGCATCATCATTGTCATCAAAATCATGCCCAACATGAGCCAGCATCTAGGCCTCTTGTATTGCCGCAACAGACTGAACTGGTCGCGCTGTTTCTGATGAGGGAATCGCAACAAGACGATGTAACCAGAACATGTGTGGTAGGACTCGCTGGGAGGCAATGCCAAGACTGTGATGGTTGCCAACGTCAGCCCTGCTGCTGCCTGCCTAAAGGAGACTCACTCCACCCTGGGCTTTGCTCACAGGGCCAAGATGATCAGGAACAAGGTCTGCCTGTCTGCCTCACTCCCCAAGCTGACTGCACCACCATTTGTCCGTCTGTTTGCATGAATGCTGCTTCTGTGTAGGTCAGTCTGTCTGTCTATCTGTCTGATCTTGTCCTCGCCTGTGCTCACACTGTACGCAGACTTGCTATCAGTTATGATTTGTCAACAAGTGTTTGTTTGGGTGCTTAGGCTGTTGTGAACGAGGACACTACAGCTGATGCATTGTTGCTGCAAAAGGAGAATGAGCGGCTCAGGAAAGAGCTGGAAATGTACCGGCAACTGCAGCAGGTATGCACAGTAGCAAAGACATCATTTTGGCTTCGGTCGTCAGATTTGATAAGAGATGAGGACAGACTGTATCTCCTAGCAACATGCGTATGATGGAATGTTGCTAGTAATGGTTCGAGGGCTTGAGTGTAGTGGCATGATTAGTTGCTTCGTTGTCTGGATTTGGCATTACATGTGCTGAATTCATTTTCTGCAAGGGTGTTGGGCTTGTATACGATGACATGTTCTGCTACACACATGTGAAGGAAGATGGTGTTGCTGACCCAAAGTGCCAGAAACTGTGTTGATGCCCAACACGATTTCCAAGTGTCGGACTCATTAGTAATGCCTGTCTGTGTATACACGTATAGCACAAGCGGCTGCTGTGTGACTGCTGCACGGAATCGTTTGCTGTATCTTGTGCTGTAGCATATTCTGTAGGCAGGGCTCACTGCAGCATTAAACAGGTAAATCTGCTGTGCTCAATGTGCTTGCCAATTTGCTTGCATCATCTTGGGCTCTGTTTGCTGCCCACAAAAACTGTTTGCTGCACAAGTAGTTGCAATTGTGCTTCCGCAGGCATGCACTCCTACACCACCTCGACGGAAAAGTACTCCATTGGCAGTCGCAAAAGTGCGCCAAGAGGCCAAGCTGGCTGAAGCTGAGGTGGCGGCTGTGTGGGCAGGGCAGCTGGCTGCGGCCCTGGAACTGAACCAAGATCTGGAGGACAACATTGTCAGCCTGCGTCAGCACAATGCCAACCTGAAAAGGTATGGCAGCATAGCACAAAGCAAGCAAAGTCCACTCCCAATCATACCTGTGAATCAATCCAACCTAGTTTTGTAGTACAAAGGATTTAGCAGACAACCCACAAACAAGTGTTGCTGCAACGTCAAGACAAGCTTGATGCAGACGGCTTCACTGCAATGCTGCCTCCTGCTGACTGTATGGCATTGCCTGGTTGACACGCAGGGAGCGCAAGGCAATGGAGGGGGAGGTGAGGCAGATGCAAGCAGATATGCAGGCTCTGGTTGAGGCTGATTTGGACGCACAGCAGGTACACCTTTCATCCCTGCATGGAAGATGGAAGTGGTGCATCAAGCACTCAAGCACTGCAGATTGATTGTCTTGCAGCAAAGTGACCTATGCACACATTTGCCAGTTACCGCTGTTGAAGGTCTACGTTTGTGTCCACTCATCAGATCCCTGTCTTTGCTACACCCTTGAACAACAGTGCATAGCACGCATGCGCTCAAGTTGGCTCTTGAAGCTCGGCGCTCACCTGGTACATCAACTTTTGACAGCACTACAATCATGAAAGATCGTCACAATTGCATCTCTGACAACTTCGCTGTGACTCGACATGGTGACTTTGTCAGCTTTTTGCCCCTCTCATGCAGCGTGCTCAAGCAGCAGAGGCTCGAGTCGAGGCAGTCACTGCTCAGAGCAGACAGCAGCGCAGTCATCCAGTGCATGCTGAAGCTCAGCTAGAGGAAGCCTCAGCCAGTTTTGGTGGTGCTGCATCCATGCAGGACACCAGCTTGATGTACAATCATGCTGACGCACAGCTGATCAGTCAGGTAGACTGTCCTGCTGTCGGATTGTGTGGTACCTTTATGCTGAACATGCAGGGTATGCCTGAAGCTTCTTTGGCTGTTTTGCCTGACACAGGTTGGCTTTTTGTACCGATGTCGAGCAAGTCTGCATCAGTGCATGATGCCAAAGTCTTATCTTTGGTTTGCAGTGCGGGGTATTAAGCGTTGCAATACCGGCTGAACCTCTTCTCTGGTAGTGCTTTGCATGCATCTGTTTGTCTGTTTGAAAAGGTCCGCGCATGTCCTCCAGGTGGCGTCCTTAAAGACCCAGTTGCAGAATGGCAACACACATGCCGCAGAGTTGAAGAAGAGGCTGGCTGGGAGCGGTAGGCTCCTCTGGCAGACTCATGCAATCTGCCTCTGTGTAGTATGTCACCTGCTTGCATGAAGCTGCACCCACACTGATCAATTACTCAAGCATAGACTACCTGCAGATAGTATGTGGCAGTTAGGCCACAAGTGGTGCGCATAGATTATCTTTGCAGACTATTTACAATCACCAAGCATCTTGCTAGTGCCAGTCATCCAATTCAAAGCATAGTCTGCCTGTGATGTGACATGTGTCATTGTGGTCTGCAGAAGCTGAAAGGGACAGTCTGGCAGTAGCAGCACAGGAGCTGCAGCAAGCAATGCAGCAGCAGAGCCTGGCGATGCAAAATCTTGAGCGGGATCACCAAGCATCACTGCAAGAAAGAGATGCCCTCAAAAAGAAGAGTGGACAGCAGAAGGCTGAACTGCAAGAGGCTGCCATGACCATCCAGCAGCTGCAAGGTGCTGCTGCTGGGTTAGCAGATGATTTGCAGTCAGCAAGGTCTGCTGCTGGACGTCATGTTGGGCAACACACCGCTTTACGTCAGCTGTCTGCTGAACATGAGGCGTGTATAGCAGAGCTAGCAGCAAGGGCCACTGCTGTGGACGGGCTGAATGCCAGCATGGCCCAACTGCGAACTGAGCTGGCAGCTAGCACAGCACAGCAAGCACAGCATGAGCAGGACAACACCCAGCAACAGGCAGAGTTTGTGGGACAGGTAAATTTGGTCTTGCTTTGTCATGGACGTACCACAGCAGTCTCAGACTGTGACAGGCAAAAAAAGCTGCTCTGTAGCAGTGATTAACAGGCAAATTTAGTGTTCCGCTTGTGACTTGACTTTTCCCCTGGCCGTATAGGTGCTACAAGAGCTGCAAGTTTTGGAAGCAGCTTTGGTGCAAAATGCGAAAGAGTGTGAGTCCTATGCACAGCAGCATGCATCGCTCAAGGCACAGTCAGACATACAATCTGAGGAGTACGCTGCTGAACACAACGCACAGGCATCTGCTGCTGCACAGCTGCAGCGTGATCTGGATGCTCAGCATGTGGACCTGACGGAGAAGCTGTTGGCACTTGAGGCACAAGTGGCCTACAAACAGCACAAGCTTGATGCATTGCAGAAGGAGGTCAGCACCACAAACTTCAGCAGGGATGCTTTGCAAGCAGACTTGACTCAGTCACAGCAGCAAGGGGCATCTCAAACGCTGCAGCCAGAGTCAAAATCTGTAGCTGATGAGCCGCCTGACCCTTTGACTGAGCAGGCAGAGCCAACCCAAAGGACCAGCCAGGAGACTCAGACAAGCTTCCAAGACTCAGGTGCCAGCAACAGGCTGCAGGAGCTGCAACAGCAGCTCACACTGGCAGCTGAGCAGCATGCAGAGTACAGAAGCTTGCAAGAGCAGCTCATGCTTGAGGCTGATGCAAAGCTTCAGACTCAGATGCAGGAAGGCCAACGTGGGCAGGAGCAACTGGAGGCTGCAGCAGATGCTCTCAAAGCCAGTAGGACTTGCATAGACAGCTTAGAGAGCGATGTTGCAAGGCTACAGTCAGAAGTGCAAGCGTCCCTTGCCGAAGGCTGCAGCTTGCACAAGCTGCTAGAACTGGCCACCACTAGTTCCCATGAGCTCACCTCAAAGAAGCAGCGCCTGGAAGCTGCCTTGGCAAGCTCTGAGGCCGTCTCTGAGGACTTGCAAAAACAGCTGGATGTTGCTGAAGCAAAGGTTGCTGCAAGTGCAGCAGAGAGGCTTGAGTCTATGCAAGCCACCGCCGCAGACCAAACATTGCTGCATGAGCTGCAAGCAGAGCTTGCTGCAACGCAGGAGGACAAGGCTGCTCTTCTGGCAGTTCCACAGCCAGACGCCGCTGCTGTTTCAGAGCTTCAGCAGGCGGTGCGGGACCTGCAAGCACAGCTGTCAGACCACAGCAACGCCCAGCTGAGTGCGCAGGCAGCAGCACAGGCTGCAACTACAGCGAACGGCCAGTTGTTGAGCCAGCTCGCAGAGGCACGACAGGCGGTCGAGCTGGCAGAGGGTAAGGTGCATGACCTGTATGCAGCCCACCTGGCGACACAGGAGCAGCTGGAGCAGGACCGTGACTCACTGATGGAAGAGGTCCTCAGCGCCAAGGCTCGTGCCGCAGATCAAGAGCGGACGGTCCAATCCCTTCGAGTGGCCGCAGAAGCCACAGCTCGCGAAAAGATTTTGTTGACAAACCAGCTTGACTCCACAGAACAGCAGCTGGCCATTCAAGCCCAGGAGCTGCTGGGGCAACAGCGGGAGACACAGCGCTTGCAGGCTGCTCAGAAGGACCAAGCAGTATATCTGAAGAAGGCTCAGCTGAAGGGTAGCTCCAATGAGCAT